>Ga0207874_1000461_pt1 | contig 59912 bp, 50 predicted proteins | sample HigsolmetaAR201D_FD_184833 | JGI IMG/M metagenome (GOLD analysis project Ga0207874, IMG submission 184833) | Ionic liquid and high solid enriched microbial communities from the Joint BioEnergy Institute, USA - AR20-1-D (SPAdes) (version 2) ...
GCGCGCTGCTTCGCGCGCGATGACCCTCATCGAGGTGCTCATCGTGCTGGCGCTCGTCGCGCTCATCCTCGGCTCGGTGATGGTCGGGTCGGGACAGCTCGGCTCGGCCCGCCTGCGGCATTCCTCGACGATGATCGCCGGAGCGATCCGCGTGGCGTACTCGAGGGCGACGTCGACGTCGAAGACGGTGCGCCTCGTCATGGACTTCACCGACAACGCGATCTGGCTCGAGGAAGGCAACCAGCCGCACCTCGTCCAGTCCAAGGACATGACGGGCGGAGCGGCGGCGGCCACGGAGGCCGAGCAGGCGGCGCTGGAGGAGTCGAGCCGGATCTTGAAGGGCCCGCAGGCTCCGCGGACGAACTTCACCGAGATCGACGCGATGGGGGTCGCCGTCTCGGAGCCCGGGAAGGGCCACAAGCCGCTCGATCGCGGCATCCGCTTCCGTCAGGTGCAGACGGCGCACGACGACGAGCCGCGGAGGGAGGGGCGCGCGTATCTCTACTTCTGGCCGGGCGGGCAGACGGAGCGCGCCGCCATCCAGCTCAAGGCGGGCGATGGCGACGACGAGTCGGGCGTCGTCACGCTCCTCGTGTCGCCGCTCACCGGGAAGGTCACGATCAAGGACGGGGCCCACGACCTCGTCATGCCGACGGACGACCGAGAGGCGTCCGAGCGCGAAGACCCGAGGGCCTTCTGATGTTCGCGAGAGAGAGGGCGCAGGCGATGCGAACGGAGCAGCGGCGAACCGCACGGCGCGGCTTCTCTCTCCTCGAGGTCATGGTCGCGGTGGCGATCCTCGGCCTGACCCTGACGGTCATCCTCTCGGCGCAGGGCGGCCTGGCGGCATCGAACCGGAGCGCGGCCAACATGGGGATGGCCGTGCATCTCGCGCGCTGCAAGATGACCGAGACGGAGGAGCAGCTCCTCAAGCTCGGCTACCAGGAGACCGATCAGATCGAGACCGACGTCGAGTGCTGCGAGGGCGCCACCCCGGAGGGGTTCCGTTGCGACGTCAAGGTCGAACGGATCGAGCTGCCGAACATGAACACCGGCAACTCGCTCGGTGACGGCGGCGCGCTCATCGGCGCGAACACCTCGATGCTCGGGCCGAACAACGTCGCGGGCGGACCCGGTCTCGACCTGAACGTCGACGCCGGCATCCAGGACCTCGGCACGCAGCTCATGACCCAGTTCGGCGGCAACGCCGGGGCCGAGGGCTTGCTCTCGATGGTCATGGGGATGCTCTACCCGTCGATCAAGCCGATGTACGAGGCGAGCATTCGCCGCGTCAGCGTCACGGTGAAGTGGAAGGAGGGGCCGAACGAGCGCGAGCTCCCCCTCACGCAGTTCGTGACCAATCCGCAGCGCGGCGGCTTCGCCGGCAACGCGCTGATGGCCGACGGCGGCGTCATGGACTTCTCGCCGACGACCGGCACGGGCACGGGGACGAGCACGGGCACCGGTACGGGGACGGGCTTCGGCCCCGGCTCCGGCTCGGGATCGCGACTGGGAGGTGGGCTGTGAGATCGTCATGGCTCCTCCGGGTCCCTGGCCGGACGCGCGGCATGACGCTGCTCGAGACGATGGTCTCGCTCGGCGTCATGGCGATGATCTCCCTCCTCATCTACGGCGCGTTCGACTCGATGTCGCGCGGCCGCCGAGGGGAGGCGCTCCGGGCGGATCGCGCGCGACAGGGGCGCGACGCCGTGGAGCGGATCGCACGCGAGCTCCAGAGCGCGTTCCTCTCCATGCATCAGCCGCTCAACCCGGCGCTCGTCACGAGGACCACCGGGTTCGTCGGCGAGAACAGCTCGCAGTTCGACCGCCTCGATTTCACGTCGTTCGCGCATCGCCGGATCGTCAAGGAGGCGAAGGAGTCGGATCAGGCGGAGATCGGCTACTTCGTCGTCCCGGACCCCGAGGTCGACGGCAAGATGGACCTCGTCCGCCGCGAGCAGGCGCCGATCGACTACGACTTCAAGCGCGGCGGTGTGGTGAACGTGCTCGCCGAAGACGTCGAGCGCTTCGACCTCCGCTACCTCGATCCGCTCACGGGCCAGTGGCTCGAGAGCTGGGACTCGACGACGCTCACCGGCCAGCAGAACCGCCTGCCGCTCGAGGTGCGGATCGAGCTCGAGCTGAAGCCGGTGCGGAACAGCCCGCCCTTCCGGTACGTCACGAAGGTGATGATACCGATGCAGCAACCTCTCACGTTCGGGATTCAGCAATGAGAGAGGGTTCGCTGCGCTCGCCCAGGCTCCAGGCTCCGGGCTCCAGGCTCCGGGGAGACACGAGTCTCCAGACGCCAGACTCCAGTCTCCGGTCGGACGAGGCACGGCTTGCGGCTCGCAGACGCTGGAGGAGGAGGCGCAAGGGGCGCGAGCGCGGGATCGCGCTCGTCATGGTGATGGGGGCCATCGCCATCCTCACCGTCATGCTCGCCGAGTTCCAGGACGAGACGAGCGCCGAGCTCGCCGCGGCCACCGGTCAGCGCGACGCCGTGCAGGCGGAGTACGTCGCACGGAGCGCGCTCAACCTCTCGCGTCTGCTCATCGCCAGCGAGCCGACGATGCGGAAGGCCATCGCGCCGCTCTTCATGATGATGAGGCGGACGCCGCCGCAGCTTCCGCTCTGGGAGTTCTCCGACCGGCTCCTCGGCGCCTTCAACGACGAGGAGTCGAGCACCGAGTTCTCGAGCACGATCGGTGTAGACCTCTCCTCCGGGAAGAACCTCGGCATGCCGCACGGCCGGTGGGAGCTCGTCATCGTCGACGAGGACTCGAAGATCAACATGAACCTCGGCGCGGCGAACGAGTTCGCGCACATCCGCCTGGCCAAGGAGATCATGGGCCTCATCTCGCCCATGCAGTACGACCCGCTGTTCTCGTCGGCCGACGGGACCGGGCAGTTCAGCGATCGCTTCCAGACGTGTCAGGCGCTCATCGACTGGGCCGACGTCGACGAGCAGGCCTTCAACTGCGACATGCGCCAGCTCACCGCCGCGGCGAGCGCCGGCATGGAGGACAATTACTACTCCCTCCTGCCGAAGCCGTACCGGCGGAAGAACGCGCCGTACGACTCGCTCGAGGAGCTGCACATGGTGCGCGGCGTGAGCGAGGACTTCTGGGCGACCTTCGTCGATCCCGATCCGTCGGACCCGAAGAAGCGCGTCATCACCGTATGGGGGCAGGGCGCGATCAACGTCAACACGGCGAATGCCCAGACGCTGCACGCGGTCGTCTGCTCGGGCGCGCTGCCGAACACGCCGATGTGCGTCGACCCGATGCAGGCGCAGACGTTCATCACGGCCGTGACGATGGCGCGAGGAATCACGATGGGCGCCCCGCTGTTCGGGTCCCCCAAGGACTTCGTCTCCGCGCTCTCCGGTCAGGGACAGGTCGGCCCGATCCTCGCCGCGATGGGCCTGCAGCCGGTGCAGTTCCAGTCGGCCTCGGAGTTCCAGAAGCAGATCACGACCGAGAGCAAGGTGTTCTCGATCTACGCCGTCGGCATCAAGACGGGCTATCGGCGGGAGACGCGCGTGAAGCTGCATGCCGTCGTCGACTTCCGGAACGCGCCCGCGCTCGGGGCGGGCATGACGGGGACGACGACGGGCACCACCGGCATGACGACCGGGACGAACGCGCTCGGGGGATTGACCTCCACGACCGGCTCGTTGCCCGCAGGGGCAGACGCGATTGCAGCGGCGAACATGCCGAGCACGGGCGGCCAGATCGTGTACTTCAGGGTGGAGTGAGCAATGAGCACCTGGTTGGGCATCGACATCGGGACGACCGCGGTCAAGGCGGTGGCGGTCCGCTCCACGTATCGGAAGTCCCAAATCGTCGGGATGTCGAACGTGGAGGTCGTCCAGGCCGGCGGCGTCCCCGAGGCCATCGCGATGGCCGCGCGCGCTGCGATGGGCGTGGCCAACGGCTTCGGCGACGCGATGGCGATCGCCCTCGAAGGATCGCGCGCGACGGTGAAGGTCATCGGACTGCCGGCGAGCGCGGCGAAGCAGATCGGCGAGGTCCTGCCGTTCGAGCTCGAGGCCTCGTTGCCGTTCGACATCGCCGAGGCCGTCTTCGACTATCGCGTCCTTCCCGGGACGCGTCCCAAGAAGGGAGAGGAGCTCGGCGTCCTCGTCGGCGTCGCCAAGACGGCCGACGTGGCGGCACGAATCGAGCTCGTGAAAGGCGCGCTCGGCGGCGTGGAGCCGGAGCGCGTAGGGCTCGGCGCCTTCCCGGTCGCGAACCTCGTCCCGATCGTCCCCGGGCTCGCGGAGGGCGTCGTCGCGGTCGTCGACCTCGGCACCGTGTCGAGCGACGTGGTCATCCTCGCGGGCGGCGAGGTGGTCTTCGCCCGCACGCTCACCCTCGGCACGAAGGGCCTTCCCGGGACCGCCGCGAAGCTCGCACGCGAGCTCCGCACCACGATCGCGGCCCATCGTGCGCAGGGAGGCGAAGCTCCGACGCGGGTGTTCCTCTGCGGCGGCGGCGCGTACGTCCCCGGCGCGGAGGCGTTCCTCTCGAGCGCGCTCGAGCTGCCCGTCGAGAAGCTCCCGCCGCCGAACATCGAGGCCACGGCGATCCCGCAGGAGTACGGGATGACGATCGCGCGGTTCGCGAAGGCGATCGGGCTCGCGTTGAGCCTCGGCCCGCGCGGGGTCGGCCTGAACCTCCGGCGAGGGCCGCTCGCGTTCGAGCGCGGGATGGCGTGGATCAAGGAGCGGATCCCGCTGCTCGCGGGGCTCGCCGCCGTGATCCTCGTGAGCTTCGTCTTCTCGGCGTGGGCGCAGCTCTACGCGAAGTCGAAGGAGAAGGAGGTGCTCGAGGCGGCTCTCGCTGCGGTCACGAAGGAGGTGCTCGGCGAAGAGACGACGAGCGCCGCGCGCGCCAAGGAGCTCCTCTCGAAGCAGACGACCATCAACGACGAGGACCCCATGCCTCACGCCGACGCGTTCGACGTGATGGTGAAGCTGTCGGAGCGGATCCCCGAGTCGATCACGCACGACATCGAGGAGCTCGACTTCCAGAAGAACCACGTCGTCGTGCACGGGATCGTGAACACCGTCGCCGACGCCGAGCAGATCAAGACGAACCTGAAGGAAGAGCGGTGCTTCACGGAGCCGAAGATCACGCGCACCACGCAGATGGTCGGTGAGAACCGCCAGAAGTACGTGCTCGAGTTCGACCTCCGGTGCCCCGAGGACAACAAGAAGAGCAGCGACAAGAAGGCGACGGGCGCGGCGGGCGCCTCGAGCGCGGCTGCCTCGGGAGGGAAGTGAGAGATGGTCATCCCGATCTTCGAACGCTGGGGCCTCAATCCTCGCGAGCAGCGCGTCGCAACGGTCGCGGTGTTCGTGCTCGCGGCGCTGCTCTTGCTCGCCGTCCCGTTCGGTCTCCAGGCGCTCGTCTCGAGTCGGCGCGCCGAGAACGAGGAGCTCCGGGAGGCGCTCCAGGCGGTGAACTCCTCGCGCGCCAAGATCCGCGAGCGTCAGGAGCGGAAGAACGCCATCGCTCGGCGGTACCAGAAGAAGGCGCCTCCGCTCGGCGGTTTCCTCGAGCAGAAGGCGAGCGCGGCCTCGGTCCAGGTCTCGGACTCGACCGACCGCCCCGACGTCAATCACGGCAAGCAGTACGTCGAGCGCCACACGGTCATCCACCTGAAGAACACGGGGATGGGGCCGATCGCGCGTTTCCTCGAGTCGCTCGCGAAGAGCGAGTACCCGATCGCCGTCACGCGCCTGAACATCCGCAAGCGCGCCGGCGAGAACGACTCGTACGGTCCGATCGAGATCGGCGTGTCGGCGTACGATCGGAACACGCCGACGTCGGACAAGGCGTCCGAAGGCAAGGACAAGAAGTAGGCGGGCGATGCTCGAGAAGTGGAAAGAGCGCCTCAAGCGCATCGGGCCGAAGGCCGGGTACCCGGTCTTCTACCTCTTCTGCCTCGTCGTCTTTCTGTCGTGGACGTTCCCGTACGACAAGCTGAAGGAGCGCATCGTCGCGCAGTTCAACGCGCAGCAGGGTAGGTCGACCAACCCTCAGGAGCTCCAGATCGACGAGCTCGATTCGTCGTTCATCACGGGCATCAAGGCGAAGGGCATCCGCCTGATCACGCCGGCATCGGAGCCGGGGAAGGCGCCCAGCGTCCTCTCGATCGACGAGGCGCGTGCGCGCATCTCCCTCCTCGGTCTCATCGTCGGCAACAAGAACGTGAGCTTCCGCATCGACGCCTTCGACGGGAAGATCAAGGGGACCTTCTCGGACACCGGGAAGGCTCGCGACGTCGAGGTCGAGTTCGATGGTGTCGACGTCGGACGGATCGACACGATCGCGGCGAACGTGGGCTTCCCGATCGAAGGGAAGCTCAATGGGACCATCAAGCTGAACCTCCCGGAGGGCAAGGCGTCGAAGGGCAACGGCAGCATCGCGCTCGACATCAAGGAGATGTACGCGGGCAACCAGAAGGAGCTCACGATCAAGACTCCGATGGGCCCCTTCACGCTCCCTCGCCTCAAGGTGGGCAGCTTCACCGTGAACGGCGAGGCGAAGGACGGCGTCCTCAAGCTGTCGAAGATCGCCGCGAGCGGAGGCGACGTCGACGTGCAGGGCGACGGCAAGATCCAGATGCGCGAGCTCGCGACGGACGCGCTCCTCGACGTGAACCTCAAGCTGAAGATCAACGACAGCTACCGCTCGAAGAACGACAAGACGAAGCTCCTCTTCGGCGCCCCGGGCTCGAAGGAGAAGCCGATGATCGAGATGGACCCGAAGATGAGCCGCGCGAAGACCGCGGACGGCTTCTACGCCTTGCGCGTCGGCGGCACGCTCGCGAGGCCCGACGTCCAACCGGGCGGCGGCGGGGTCGTCAACGTGCCGGGGGGCTTGAACTTCAAATGAGGCTCCAGGCTCCGGGCTCCAGGCTCCAGAGCGTCGTTTCTTCATGTCCCAACTTCGAGCGCCCAACCTCCCACGGACCGTTCTCGCGGCGGGACGCACCGTTCGCCCGCCCCTCTCGAGCCTGGAGCCTGGAGCCTGGAGCCTGAGGTCATGCTGGTAGGCGTCATCCACCTCCCCCCGCTTCCGGGAAGCCCTCGGAGCTCGCTGTCGGCGGCCGACTGTGCGCGGTCGGCGGCGTCGTGTGCGCGTGCGCTCGCGGAGGCTTCCTACGACGCGATCATCGTCGAGAACTTCGGGGATGCTCCGTTCTTCGCGACGAAGGTGCCGCCCGTCACGGTCGCGGCGATGACCGCATGCGCGCTCGCCGTGCGCGAGGCGGCGCCGTCGGTGGCGCTCGGGGTCAACGTGCTGCGCAACGACGCGGAGGCTGCGCTCTCGATCGCGGCCTGCGTGGGGGCGCGCTTCCTCCGCGTGAACGTGCACACGGGGGCGCGCGTGACGGATCAAGGGATCGTCCAGGGCGAGGCCGCCGCGACGCTCCGCCTCCGGCGTGCGCTCGGCGCCGAGTCCGTCGCCATCTGGGCCGACGTCGACGTCAAGCACTCGGCGCCGCTCGGCCCCGCCCGCCCCATCGCGCAGGAGGTGGAGGACACGACGAAGCGCGGGATGGCGGACGTGGTCCTGGTCACGGGCGAAGGGACGGGCAAGGGCGTCGATCTCGAGAAGCTCGCAGCGGTGAAACGAGCCGCCGGCACGACCCCGGTCCTCGTCGCGAGCGGCGCCACGCTCGACACGCTGCCCGCGCTCGCGACACACGCGAACGGCGTCGTCGTCGGCAGCGCGCTCCGTCCCGGCGGCGTCCCCGGCGGCCCGATCGATCCCGAGCTGGCGAAGCAGTTCGCCGACGCGTTTCGGAAGGTGTTCGGCTGACCGACGCGGAGGTCAGAACGTGCCGCTCAGCCCCACGTACGAGGGCCCGACCACCGCGCGGACGTCCTGGCGCTTCGCCTCGGTGCTCGACGATTCCTTCTTCTGGTTCTTCAGGAGAACGAAGCCGACGACGCCCGCTGCGACACCGACGCCGCCGACGATGAACGCGGCCGTCGAGACGTTGCCGAGCCCGGTGGCCTCGTCGATGCGGCCCTGGTAGCCCGGCGGGCAGGCGTTTTCGGGGCAGTCCTTCTGGAGCTCGTTCGTCTTCGCGATCGTCATCAGGCCGGTGACGGCACCGACGCCGATGCCGACGGCGCCGAGACCGAACCCGCCGAACATCAGGGCTTTCGGGAGGAGCTCTCGTCCGGAGCCCGACTCCTGCGGCGGGCTCGGGGGAGGCTCCGCCAAGACGTCCGCAAAATCGACCGTGACCGTCTTCGTCTCGCCCTCGCTGACCGTCACCTCGACCTGCTTCTCGGCGGAGCCCACCTTCACCAGCACGACGTGGGAGCCGGGGTTGACCTTGCGCGGCGCGGCCGACGCCGCCGGCGGGATCTGCTCGTTGTCGACGCTGATCTGCGCCTGGCTCTGATCCGCGTTCTGGACGACGACTTGGATCGCGGGGATCTTCGGGGCGAGCTCTGCGTTGAGCGCGTCCGCCGCCTTGCGCGCCGCCGTGAACGGCGCCGGCTCGTTCGGCTTCACGGGGCTGCGCAGGATGCGCCCGAGCGTCTCGCGAGCCTCGAGCAGCAGGCCGAGCGCGATCTGCGTGCGCGCGACCTCGAGGCCCGTCGTCGGGACGTGCATGATCGCGTCTGCCGCCTCGTAGCTCTTGAGTGCGCCCTGCAGGTCACCGGCGTCACGCTTCCGGTCGCCCTCGTCCATCAGGCTTCGCGCCGTCTCACGATCGGCGAGGCTCGGCTCCGCGAGGGCGTTGGAAGCGAAGGAGAGGACGCATGCGGCGATGATGAAGGCGAAAGAAGTTCGTTTCAGCATCAAGACGCCCACTCTTCGTGGATGGGTCTCTGGATCCGACGCATCGTTCAGAACCCTCGATCCTTCGTCGACGAGGGTGTTGGGGTCGTGGCCGTCGCCGTCGACTTCGGTCGGGGCGGCGGCGTAGCTGGCTTGGTGTAAACCTTGGTCGGGGGAGAATCGTTGCTCGCGGCCGTCGCGGTCGCCGTCGCGGTCGCCGTCGCCGTCGCGGTCGGCGTCGTCGTGGCGGCGGTCGTCGCGGTCGCAGCTGCGACCGTGGCCGTGGCCGACGCCGTGGCCGACGGCGGGACGGGCGGGTCGGACAGCTCGAAATCCGTCGTCGGAGCGGGAGCGGTGCCGACGACGTTGGTGACCTCGTCCGAAGTCGGGTCGGTCGCGCGCGTCGTCGGATCCTCCTGCTTCATCATCGTGGTGATGATGAGGATGGCGCCGGTCAGGCCGGCGGCGACGGACACGCCGAGCACCGCCGCGGCGGCGTAGCGCTTGCGACGTGCAGCATCGAAGGTCGCCGACGGGTCCGGCGGGTACTCGATCGCCGCGGAGCCGAGCGTCGCATTGCTCGTCGTGCTCGGCACCTCGCCGAGGCTCATCGGCCCGTTCGACGTCGAGGCCGAGCTCGGGATCGACGGAGAGGACGGCTCCGTGGTGACCGACGGCGGCTCGCCATGACCCGATCCGGTCGCCGATCGGCTCGACGGAGCAGGGACGGGCAGCTGGTTGGTCGACGGCGCCGGGAGCGGGAGCGACTGGGCCGACGTCGGCTGACCCGCATCGCGCTTGCGTGCCGCTTCGAGCGCGGCGTCCACCGCGCGCTTGCGGGCGGCTTTGCGCTCGGCGAGGAGCTGACCCGTGTAGTGCGCGACGATGGCCGCGGTCGTCGGCTCGTTGATCTCGACCATCGCGCCTTCGAGCGCGAGGTTCATCTCGAGCGCGGTCGCGAAACGCTGATCCGGCTCGTACGCGAGCGCGCGCTCCACGATGGCGCGAATGACCTCCGGCGTCGAACGCGGCATGGGCGGCGGAGGCTGGCCGCTCGTGAGCTTGTGCAGCGTCGCGATTTCGTTCGGACCGTCGTAGGGCGGCTGTCCCGTGAAGATCTCGTAGAGGATCGCTCCGAGCGCCCAGACGTCGGCGCGGTGATCCAGCGCGCGTCCGAGTGCCTGCTCGGGCGCCATGTACCGGATCTTCCCTTTGAGCTGTCCCGCGCTCGTCTCCTGCGAGACGCGATCGCGCGCCTTGGCCACGCCGAAGTCGATGATCATCGTCGTGCCGTTGTTCGCGATCAGGATGTTCTGCGGGGAGACGTCGCGGTGGACGACGTTGAGCGGGTTGCCGTCGCGATCCTTGAGCTCGTGCGCGGCGTGGAGGCCCGCGGCGGCGTCGGCGATGATGCGCAACGCGACGCCCGCGGGGACGCGCTGCTTGCGCTGATCGGCCGCTCGGAGAACCTTCGAGAGCGAGTCGCCGTCGACCCACTCCATCACGATGAAGTAGCTGTCCTGGTGCTCGCCGACGTCGAGGATGCGAGCGACGTTCGAGTGCTCGATCTTCGATGCGATGCGCGCTTCGTCGAGGAACATCTCCTGGAAGCGCGGATCCTGCGAGTACTGGGGCAGGATCATCTTGACGACCACCATGCGCTCGAACCCGAGGCGGCCGCCGAATCGGGCGAGCCACACCGAGGCCATGCCGCCATACGCGAGCGGACACAGCAGCTCGTACCGGTCGAGCCGGTACCCGGGCTGGAGTTGCGTGGGATCCATCTCCCGGGTTCAAGTATCGCCCATAAGCGGATCGCACGCGAGAAGATCGACCGGCCCCAGGTTTTCCACATCCTCCGCGGTCTTTGTGCGTGATGCGACCACGTGAGCAGGTGAAAAGCACACACCTCGGCCGTGCGCGCGCAGACGCATCCTTCCCGCAAGAGCCGCACGATCGGGACGACCGGGCACTCGGTCGGAATAGTGCTCTCAGCTCCGATTGGGATGCACGCCGAGGATCGCCGCCACTTGGTCTTCGGTGAGGGCGGCTGCGCGTTGGCGCAGGCGCGCGAGGAGCCCTTCGCGATCGGTCGGGCGCGTGAACGGTGGCACGGGTTGCGCCGGAGCGGGCTGCGCCGAGGTGGCCCGCGCGGGCGCGGGCGCAGGGGCGGGGACGTCGCTCGTGTGCGGCGCGGGCGGTGGATCGGAGACCTCGCTCGAGGGCGCGGAGGCCGCCGTGCCCTCGTCCATCTCGAACTTCGTCTCGGTCGTCTGGACCTCGGCGTCGTCGACGATCGTGCTCGCCTGCGGCCGCGAAGGTTGGTCCGTCGGAACGGGCTCGGCGGCAGGCGCGGACGCGGCCTGCTCCGTGGCGCTCGGCGGCTCGGTCTTCTCGGCGGCAGGCGAAGAGGGGGCCGGAGAAGATCCGCCTTTCGCCTCGGGTGGAGGGGGCGTCGGCGACGAAAGGATCTCCGCGAGCACGGGATCGGGGGCCGGCACCGACATGGAGGGCGCGCTGGGCCTCATCGGGCGGGACGGCGCCGGCTTCGCATCGGCGCGCGCGTCGCTCGGGGAAGGGGCGCGCTGGGGCGGTCGCGCGGGCTCCGCCGGCGGTGCGGGCGGAGGGGCCGAAGCCGAGCGCGTCTCGTTGGCGAGGCGGGCTTCGCGGATCGCGGCCGCGCGATCGACGAGGGCCTTCGATCGGGGATCGAGCCGCGTGAAGCGCAGCGCGAGCCCCGGCTGCCCGCGGAAGGCGTTCTCCTTGTGCCCGAGCACGCGTCCCTCGCCGCGCAGCACCGTCGTGCCCGAGGCGAGCGTGACCTCGAAGCGGAGGATGACGCCGGTCGGGCGCGGATGCGCGCCGATGAGGATGACGCTCGTCTTGCCGACGGTCTCGAGCTCGTTCTCGAGAAATGCCTCTTCCGTTTCGTACGGACGGACGATGCGTACGGCGACGGGAGGGCGCGCGTTGTCGGCCACGGCTTCATGCTAACACGCACGCGTGGTAGACGGCGCGCCGATGGCGCGCATCCTCATCGTCGGTGGTGGAGCACGGGAGCACGCGCTCGGAGCCGGCCTGGCTCGGAGCGCCGGCACGCACGAGCTGCTCTTCGCTCCGGGGAACGCCGGAACGGCCTCGATCGGGAGAAACGTCGCGGTCGCGGCGTCGGACACGGACGGTCTCGTCGAGCTCGCCGTGAAGGAGCGCGTCGACCTCGTGGTCATCGGGCCCGAGCTCCCGCTGACGCTCGGGCTCGTCGATGCGCTCGAGGCACGCGGGATCCGGGCGTTCGGGCCCTCTCGCGCGGCGGCGCGCCTCGAGGGATCGAAGGCGTTCATGAAGGATCTCTGTCGGCGCGCGGGCGTCCCGACGGCGGACTTCGCGGTGTTCGACGACGCCGAAGCGGCGAAGGCGCACGTGCGCGCCGCCGGTCGGCCCATGGTCGTGAAGGCCGACGGTCTCTGCGCCGGCAAGGGCGTCGTCGTCGCGTCGAGCGTCGAGGAGGCGTGCGACGCGATCGATCGCATGCTCGTCCGTCGCGAGCTCGGAGACGCCGGGCGGGTCGTCGTCGTCGAGGAGCTGCTCCCGGGGGAAGAAGCGAGCTTCCACGTCGTCTGCGACGGGACGCGCGCCGTCCCGCTCGTCGCCGCCCAGGACCACAAGCGCGTCCACGACGGCGATCGCGGCCCGAACACCGGCGGCATGGGCGCGTACGCGCCCGCGCCCGTCGTCACGCCCGAGGTCGAGCGCGAGATCATGAGCGCGATCGTGACGCCGACGCTGCGCGCGATGGCGGATGCGGGCGCTCCGTTCCACGGGGTGCTCTTCGTCGGCCTCATGATCGATCGCGGGCGGCCGTACGTCCTCGAGTTCAACGTGCGCTTCGGCGATCCGGAGGCGACGGTCCTCGTCCCGATGCTCGACGGCGACTGGTTCGCGTTGCTCGACGGCGCGGCGCGTGGCGATCTGTCCGGCTTCGAGGCGAAGACGCGCGAGGGCGCGGCGCTTTCGGTCGTGATGGCGGCCGAGCGCTACCCCGCGACGCCGGTCACCGGCGATCGCATCGAGGGCCTCGACGCGCAGGGGCAGCTCGAGGGCGGACGCGTTCACGTGTATCATGCAGGTACCAAGCGCGACGGCGACGCCTTCGTGACGGCCGGTGGTCGCGTCCTGACCGTCGGCGCGCACGCGGCGTCGCTGGCCGAGGCGCGCGAGCTCGCGTACGAGGGCGTCTCGCGCATCCGCTGGCGCGGCGAGCATCACCGCGGCGACATCGGCCATCGCGCGCTCGGCCGCGCGCGCGCGTGAGCAGGCCGGCCGCCCGGGAGCAGCGTCACGGAGCGCCGGCGTCCTCCTCGACGGCTGCGGCATCGACGCCGGCGTCGGGCTGCTCCGGGACCTGCGACGGATCGAGCACGGGGATCGCGAGGAGCTGCACCTGCCGGCGGCTCGTGATCGGCCCGCCGTCCGTCGCCTCGCCCACGGAAGGATCGCCCAGCAAGAGGAGGGCGTAGTTCGACGGTGTCCGGTAGTACGCATCCGGCGTATCGCGGGGCGAGGAGAGCTGCTGGATCGAGGCGAGCGACTGGTCGATCTCGAACTTGGTCGTCCCTTGGTCGCGCACGGTGATCCGGAAGCCGTGCGTGCCGTAGACGCCGAGGTTCGTCTGGTCGACTTGGAGCGTGACGGCGTCGCCTTTCTCGAAGAGCGGGATCCCGCTCGCGACCGTTTGCAGCAGCTCTCCGGAGTCGGCGAGGTCGCCGAAGCGGATCTCGAGCGTGCCGGAGCCGACCATCGCCTGCAGCTTCGGCGCGAGGTGGACGAGCTGCACGGGAAGGCTCGACTCCGTCGCGCCCACGGGCGACGGCTCGAGCGGGATGACGCGCGCCTCGAGGTTGCCCTTCGTCACGTCCCACTTCCGGGAGGCGCCCTCGTCGCAGTTCGTCTCGTCCGTCTCGAGGTAGTTCAAGAAGGCCTTCCCTCCACACCCGGTGATCGCGAGGACGTCGACCCGGCCTTCGCCGAGGGGATGGTCGATTTCGTTCGCGACGTGGTAGTCCTTGTCGACGACGAGCTTCTTGGACGGATCGTCGAGGAGCTCTCCGCACGTGAAATCGTTCGTGCGCACGTCGCGCTCGTTCATCACGTAGATGCGTCCGGGCGCCTTCATCGGATCGAGGCGGACGACGCTTCCCACCTCGACGCCGACGACGTTCGCCTGCGGCATGATCTTCGAGTCGGGCTGCGGCTTCAGCTCGGGCATGTTCTCGAAGCAGAGGCGGAAGGCCGGGAACGCCGCCGCGTGCACGAGCACGACGCCGCTCGCGCTGGGTGCGCCGGGGGCTCTGGGGCCGGGATCGGCCGCTTCGGAGGCGGCGTCCGGGTTCTCGAACGAGGGAGCCCCGTTCGGGCCGTCCTCCGACGCGGCGATCCCCGAGCACGCCGAGCCGACCGCCACGATTACGGCACCCACGACACCGAGGAAGCTCGCCTTCGCATACGTCATGCAACGCGAGGATAGCATCCGGCGGGCCAAGCTCTCGGGATCGGGAATGATCGGAGAATCGCGCAGCGCCGGCGCTCTCGGATGTGCCACTCCCATGGCGACGCTGTCATGGTCTTCGCGGAGCGAGGCTCGCGTCGTCTCGAACGAACGACGGCCGACACCCGCGCGAGCAGCGAAGCGAGCGCCCGCGTCGTCGTGCAGGCGGACCGCGCGGATGCCGCCAAAGATGTTGCGGAAGATCGACCCCTCACGCATCCTTTTCTCGTGCCCGAGGCGTACGCGGGGATGATGGTGACGCCCAGCGTCAGGCTCGTTCGCCCTCTGGGAGCGGGCGGGATGGGCTCGGTGTGGGTCGCCGATCACCTCGCGCTGCGGACGCAGGTCGTCGTGAAGTTCATCGCGAACGACCTGAAGGACAGCAAGGAAGCGACCGAGCGCTTCTCGCGCGAGGCCGCCGCCGCCGCGCAGGTGAAGAGCCCGCACGTCGTGCAGACGTTCGATCACGGCTTCACGGCCGACGGCGTCCCGTACATCGTCATGGAGCTCCTCGAGGGGCGCGACCTCGGCGCGTACCTCGATGCGGAGGGCAGGTGCCCGCCGCATCTCGTCGTCGAGATCGTCACGCAGCTCGCCCGTGCCCTCGACCGCGCGCACGAGCGGGGGATCGTCCACCGTGACATCAAGCCGGGAAACATCTTCCTCTGCGACGCAGGCAGCGGCGAGGTCTTCGTCAAGCTCCTGGACTTCGGCATCGCGAAGGGCGTCGACGTCCCGAACATCGACAGCGCCACGAAGACCGGCGCGATGATCGGATCGCCCTTCTACATGAGCCCGGAGCAGATCCTCGGCTCGAAGAACGTCGACTACCGGAGCGACCTCTGGTCGGTCGGCGTCGTCGTGTTCGAGGCGCTCACCGGCTGCAAGCCCTTCGACGCCGAGACGATGGGCGGCCTCGCCATCCGCATCCACTCCGATCCGCTCCCGTTCCCGTCGCAGTACGTGAAGGACCTGCCGCCCGCGGTCGATGCGTGGTTCCACCGCGCGTGCGCTCGACCGGTGACGGAGCGTTTCGGCAGCGCCAAGGAGATGGCCGAGGCGCTCGCCGTAGCGCTCGGAGGGGAGGCGCCTCGCTCGGTCGAGGTGCCGCGCTCGCGCACGGGGTCGAACCCCGACGCGGCTCGCATGCCGGCGCTCGTGGCGGGCGCGACCACCGAGTCCGGCGTGGTCCGTACCCCGACGAGCGCTTCGACGCGCAACCGCGTGCTCGCGCTCGTCGCCTTCGCCGGTGTCCTCGGCGTGGGGACGTTCGTCGGCGTGACCGCGTACCGGCAGAACGCCCTCGTGCGTGGTCGGGCGGTCGTCGCCGAGACGTCGACACCGCCGCCGGGGCCGAGCGCCGAACCGGTCGCGACGACGACGGGCGCCGAGACGACCGCTGCTGCGCCGGCTCCGAGCCCGCCGGACCCCGCGTCGAGCACGACGACCGCGGTGACCGCGAGCGCGGAGGCGCCGGGGACGCCTCCGGTCGACAAGCCCTCGGCGCGCGGAGGGCGTCCCACCGTCAAGGCGGCCGGGCAGGCGGCGGCTCGAGCGCCTGCCACTTCTACTTCGCAACGTCCTCCCTTACCTTCGGCGACGACGGCAGCTCCGCCCGCCGCCCCCACCGGTCATGACATCTTCTAGAGAGCTTGGATCGCCGCGTCGCCGACGAGAGCGGCGCGCGCTCTTCGGCGGAAGGACCTTCGCCGTGCTCCTGTTCGCGGCTCTGGCGTCGGCGCCCGGCGTCGCCGGCGCGCAGCGGACGGCGGCCGACATCGAGTCGGCGCGGCGACTCTACAACGAGGGCATCGAGCTGCGCGACAAGGGCGACATGAAGGGCGCCCTCGAGAAGTTCCGCGCAGCGCATGCGCTCGGCAACACGCCCATCACGGGGGTCGAGCTCTGCAAGGCGCACGCGGCGCTCGGGCAGCCGGTCGAGGCTCGCGAGATCTGCCTCGGCGTCGGGCGCATCCCGCCGCTGCCTCAGGAGACGCAGCGCTCGCAAGAGGCGCGCGCGGAGGCCGCGCGCATCGCCGAGGCCGAGAAAGCGAAGATCGGCGCGCTCCGCATCAAGGTCTCGGGCGTGCCTGCCGGATGGGAGCCCACGGTCGTCGTCGACGGCGTCACGATCCCGCCGGCGGCGCTCGGTGAGCCGCGCGCCGTGAACCCGGGTACGCACACCATCAGCGCCAGGGTCGGCAGCGGCGTCGAGACCAAGGCGACGCTCGAGACGAAGGAGGGCGAGGTCCGCGACGTCGAGCTCATCGTCCAGCCGCCGCCCGCGGGTGAGCAGCCGGCGCCCGTCGTCGGCGCGGGGCAGGGCGCTACCTCGCCTCTGCCGGCTCCGGAGAAGAAGAGGAGCAATGTTTTCCCCGTGGTCGCGTTCACCGTCGGCGGCGTCGCGGCGCTGGTCGGTACGGCGGCCGGCCTCGCCGCGATGTCCGGGGAGAGCGACCTGGCGGACAAATGCACGAACAAGCAGTGCGGTCGCGAGCTGCACGACGATCTCGAGTCCGCGAAGACCTGGGGCAACGTGAGCACCGCGTTCTTCGTGATCGCGGGGATCGGGCTCGGCGCGGGCGTCGTCTCCATGCTCGCGACGTCCTCGTCGAAGTCGGGCGCGCTGCCGCCTCGAACGGCGAGCGCGCCGAAGCCGTCGCGGCCGACCGTGACGCCGGTGCTCGGACTCGGAGGGGCAGGGATCCATGGCACCTTCTAGGCGCCGCATGCTCTCGGCCCTCGCCGGCGTCGTCGCCGTGCCCGCGGCCATGATCGCGTGCAACGACATCATCGGTCTGTCGGACTACCAACGCGTCGAGTGCACCGGACTGGTCTGCGACGGCGGCGGGCTCCCCGACACGTCGACGATCGACGCGACCGACGGGACCGATGGAGGCGGCAGGGGCGACGCTTCGGGCACGCAGCCGGTGCGCTGGGCCGCGTGGCCGATGCCGAACTACGTTCCGCCGGACGCGTCGCCGGATTCGGTCGACAACCCGCTCTCGTACAGCGCGACCACGGGCGGCTTCGTCGACGACGTGACGGGGCTCGTGTGGGCGCACCCGATGCCCTCCGAGGCAGGCAGCCCGATGCCCTTCGAGCAAGCGAAGGCCCTCTGCGACCGGCTCCCGAACGGGCCGTGGCGCCTGCCCAGCCGCATCGAGCTCGTCACGTTGCTCGACCTGTCCAAGCAAGGCACCGCGAAGATCGCCGCGACGTTCGAGGGGACGCTGCCCGTCGCGCACTGGACGAGCTCCGAGGTCCGGCCCTTCGAGCCCGAACGGCAGTACTGGGTCGTCGACTTCGGAAGCGGAGGGCTCGCCAAGCTGCATGCGGGCACGAGTGCCGCCGTTCGCTGCGTGAAGGATCGCCCATGATGAGCAGGACCCGAGCTCGCTTCCCTCTCCGCGGCGTCGTCGTGGCGCTCGTGATCGCGTCGCCGGTGCTCGCGGACGCGCCGAGGGATCAGTACGAGTTTTTCTCCGCCGAGACGCTCAAGATCAAAGACCGGAAGACCGGCCTCGAGTGGGACCGGCTCGTGTCGGGGCCCCTTCCGTTCGCAGACGCGAGCTGCGCGTCGGGGACTCGTCTGCCGACCCTGAAGGAGCTCCTCACCATCGTCGACGAGGAGCCGCACTACACCTACGACGAGACGCAGCTCAAGAACGTCCCGAAGATGATCGACCAGTTCGCGTTCGGCGCCCAGACGCCCACCGACAAAGCGTACTGGACCTCGTCGGTCAATCCGGACGGGCAAGTCTGGACGGTCGATTTCCAAACGGGCGAGACCCGGCTGGCGCACCCCGACGACGCCCGGTACGTGCGCTGCGTCGCGTTCAAGCCGAACCCCTGATTCGAAGCCGGAGCGACGGCCCTCTTCGACCCGCCCCTCGGGTGTGGTAGCGAACGCGCATGGCCGAGATCGCACCGCTCACGCCGCTCCGTTACGACCTCGCACGCCTCGCCGGCTCGGGTGGGCTCGCGAGCGTCGTCGCTCCGCCGTACGACGTGATCGACGCCGAGCAACGCGCCGAGCTGGCGGCACGGCATCCGCACAACGTCGTGAAGCTGATCCTCCCGGAGGGGGAGGGCGACACGAAGTACGAGCGGGCGCGCGAGCTGTTCGAGGCGTGGCGCAAGGAGGGCGTCCTCGTCCGCGACGAGGAGCCCGCGTTCTACCGCTACGACCAGACGTTCACGCCGCCGGGAGGCGGGGCGCGGCGGACGCGACGCGGCTTCCTCGGCCTCGTCCGGCTCGTCGACCTCGACAAGGGGATCGTGCTGCCGCACGAGCGCACGCTGTCCGGTCCGAAGGAGGACCGCCTCAAGCTGTTCCGCGCCACGCGCACGAACCTCTCGCCCGGCTTCTTGCTCTACCGCGATCCCGAGCGCGCGCTCGACGCACCGCTCGCCACGGCGAAGGAGCTCGCGGCGTTCCAGACGCCCGACGGCGTCGAGCATCGCCTCTCGAAGGTGACGGACAAGGACGCGCTCCGCACGATCGTCGAGGTCGTCGCGAAGTCGTCGCTCCTCATCGCCGACGGGCATCACCGCTACGAGACGGCCCTCCGCTACTCGAAGGAGGCGCCGAAGAGCACGCGCGAGCGGCCCGAGCACGCCTTCTTCCTCGAGTTCTTCGCCAACGGGGACGACCCCGACCTCGTCGTCTTCCCGACGCATCGGCACGTCCACTCGCTGCCGCGGTTCGATTTCGAGGAGGCGCAGAAAGGCGCGTCCGAGCTGTTCGACGTGACGCCCCTGCCGCCGGGCGCGAGCGCCGAGGTCTACGTCGACGCGCTCGCGAAGAGCGGGAAGGAGCGCCCGTCGCTCGTCATGTGCGCCGGCGACGGCCGAGCCTCGCTCCTCGCGCTCAAGGTGGGGATCGACCTCGGGAAGCACCCCATCCTCGGCAAGCGCGTCCCGGCGCTGCGCAAGACGGACGTCGCCCTCCTCCACATGGGCATCCTCGAGCCCGTCCTCGGCATCACCCCCGAGGCACAGGCCGCGAAGACGAACATCTGGTACCCGCAGGACGCGGCGGCCGCGCTCGCCGAGCTCCGCGGGGGCAAGGGCCAGACCCTCTTCCTCATGAACGGCACGCCCGTGAGCCAGGTCCGCGAGGTCGCCGAGGCCGGCGAGGTCATGCCTCAGAAGAGCACGTTCTTCTACCCGAAGGTGCTGACCGGCCTCTGCATCCACACGCTCGACCCGGAGCGCTCGGTCCCGAGCGTCTGACCTGCGGCCTGCGCTCGAGCGCCGGCGTCGCCCCGCCCCTCGGCGGATCGCTCGCGTCCGTGTCGCATGCGCCCGTGCTTCGCGGGGTGCGGCACTAGGCAGATGGCCTCACGCTGGCTACGTTCGGTTGCACGAGGGCTCGGGTGAGCCGGCCCCCGTGGCCGTCCGCGGGTTGGCGCCCGGCGGGCTGGGCTCGCGCCCGCGAAGGGCCACGAAACGGCGCCGCCGTTCCGGGCATCCGATCCCAGATGGGACGCTTTCGCGGGTCGTGGCGGGCTGCCCGAGGATAGGATTGTCAGCGGATTATCGCTGGTTTCGTCTCTGGCTTCGCGATAAGCACGAAAGATAGCCGTAAGATTCGAGGTGGGCTCCGTTCGAGCCCCAGTGAGGTCGAAGAATGTCCGAGAAGAAGGGTTCCGCGCGCGACAAGGATGAGGATCAGGTGCAGTTCGGAGACGAGCTCCCCGTTCTGCCGATCCGCAACGCCGTGCTGTTCCCGGGCGCGGTGGCGCCGTTCGACGTCGGGCGCGAGAAGTCGGTCGCGCTCGTCGAGGACGTCGACAATTTCCCGGCGCCCGTCATCGCGATCTTCGCGCAGAAAGATCCGGCGACCGACGACCCCGGCGCGGACGACCTGCACCAGGTCGGGTGCGCAGCGCGCGTCCTCAAGGCGCTGAAGCACAGCTCGGGCAACTACAGCCTCATCCTGCAGGGGCTCCAGCGCATCAAGCTCGAGGACGTGGTCCAGAGCACGCCGTACCTCAAGGCGAAGGTGAAGCGCCTGGAGGAGACCGGCGTCGACGACGACGAGGCCGAGGCTCTCAGCATGAGCCTGCGCGACATCGCGAAGCAGGTCATCCAGCTCATGCCGGAGCTGCCGCGCGAGGCCGGGTCGCTCATCGACTCGATCCAGGCGCCGGGCGCGCTCGCCGATCTCGTCGCCGCCAACCTCGACGCGCCCGTCGAGGAGAAGGCGCAGCTCCTCGAGACGGTCGACGCGAAGGAGCGCATCCGCAAGGTCCTCCGGCTGCTGACGCGGCAGCTCGAGATCCTGAAGATGCGCGAGCGCATCAACTCCCAGATCAAGGAGGAGATGGGCAAGAACCAGCGCGAGTACGTCCTCCGCCAGCAGCTCAAGGCGATCAAGGAGGAGCTCGGCGAGGACGACGGCGATCAGGGCGATCTCGACGGGCTCGAGGAGCGCATCGCGAAGGCGCACCTGCCGTCCGAGGCGGAGCAGGTCGCGAAGAAGCAGCTCAAGCGCCTGCGCAACATGCAGGTCGGCTCGGCGGAGTACACCGTCGTCCGCACGTACCTCGACTGGATCCTCGACCTGCCCTGGCACAACGCGACGCAGGACAACCTCGACATCGCGGCCGTCCGCAAGGTCCTCGACGAGGACCACTACGGCCTCGAGAAGGTCAAGAAGCGCATCCTCGAGTACCTCGCCGTCCGGAAGCTGAAGAAGGACAAGAAGGGTCCGATCCTCTGCCTCATCGGCCCGCCCGGCGTCGGCAAGACCTCGCTCGGTCGCTCGATCGCGCGCGCGCTCGGCAGGAAGTTCCACCGCATCTCGCTCGGCGGCGTGCACGACGAGGCCGCGATCCGCGGTCACCGCCGCACGTACGTCGGCGCGCTGCCCGGACAGATCATCCAGGGCATGAAGAAGGTCGGGACGATCAACCCGGTCTTCATGCTCGACGAGGTCGACAAGATCGGTCACGACTTCCGCGGCGACCCCGCGGCGGCGCTCCTCGAGGTCCTCGACCCCGAGCAGAACAACACGTTCGCGGACCACTACCTCGAGATCCCGTTCGACCTGTCGAACGTGATGTTCGTCGCGACCGCGAACGTCGCCGACCCGATCCCGCCTCCGCTGCGTGACCGTATGGAGATCCTCGAGATCCCCGGCTACACGCGGAACGAGAAGCTCGCGATCGCCCGGCAGCACCTCATCCCGAAGCAGATCGAGGAGCACGGGATCACGAAGGAGCAGCTCGAGATCACGGACGCGGCGGTCGACGAGATCATCGACCACTACACGCGTGAGGCGGGTGTCCGTACGCTCGAGCGCCAGATCGCGAGCGTCATCCGTGGCGTCGCCGTGAAGATCGCGGAGGGCGACACGACCCCGCGCAAAATCGAGACGCCCGAGGCGGTCCGTGAGTTCCTCGGCGCCCCCCGCTACACGAGCGAGGTCGCCGAGCGCACGGAGGAGCCGGGCGTCGCGACGGGCCTCGCGTGGACGAGCGTCGGTGGAGAGATCCTCTTCATCGAGGCCACGCGCATGTTCGGCACGGGCAAGCTCCAGCTCACGGGCCAGCTCGGCGATGTCATGAAGGAGTCCGCTCAGGCGGCGCTCAGCTACGTCCGCGCGAACGCGGAGAAGCTGGGCATCCCGAAGGACTTCCTCGAGAAGAGCGATCTACACATCCACATCCCCGCGGGCGCGATGCCGAAGGACGGCCCGTCCGCCGGCGTGACGATGTTCACGGCGCTCGTCTCGATGCTCACGGGCGTCCGCGTCCGTCACGACGTCGCGATGACCGGCGAGATCACGCTCCGCGGCCGCGTCCTCCCGATCGGCGGCCTCAAGGAGAAGGTCCTCGCGGCGCACCGCGCGGGCATCAAGCGCGTGCTCATCCCGGAGCGCAACAAGGCCGACCTCGACGAGATCCCGGCCGAGATCAAGAACGACCTCGAGTTCATCCTCATCTCGAAGATGGACCAGCTGCTCGACGCGGCGCTCGAGGAGAAGCTCCAGCCGAAGTCCGAGCCGACCACGCAGCCGACGCCCAACTGAGACCTCAGGCCTCGGGCCTCAGCGGGGGGGAGCGCGTGCGTCGTGGCTCCCCGTTGACCCCTGTCTCCGTCTTCCGCCGCGGGAGCCTCCCTGGGGGAGACAGGGTTCAACAGGGAGACAGGGAGCCCGCAGGAATGCTTCGCATTTCCTGCGGAAAAGGGGAGTCTCGCTTCCGACCCACGGCGCCTCGCGCAACTGCAGACCAACTGCGACGCGATCCCACCGGCGGCCTCGGCCGGAGCGACGTCCTCGTCGAGCGTGGACGTTCTTACCGTACGTGCAGGATGCAAGTATCCTGCATGCCGCGCACGACGAGGCGAGGGAGGCACCCGCCTGGGTTCGCCCGAAGCGAGGCCCTCGCAGTGTCGCCACGACCGCCTGGAGCCTGGAGCCTGGAGCCTGGAGCCTGAGCTCCGGAAGCCCGGTGCTCACGGGCTCACCTGGACGCCAGCGACGGATCCCGTCACGATCGGGGTGTAAGCTAGAGTCGTGCGTCCCGAACGGCCACTTCCGCCGCGTCCTGCGTCACCGCCGCGACCGACTCCGCGGGGCGCCGACAAGCAGGCCGGCGGGGCGTCGGGCGCCGTGGGCGGGAGCGCCAGCACGGCTCCGAAGCCGGTCGCTGCGCCTGCACCTCCGAAGCCGGTCGCTGCGCCTACGGCTCCGAAGCCGCCGGCTGCCCCGGTGGCGCCGAAGCCGCTCGCCGCTGGGCCTTCGCAGCCGCCCGCTGCGCCGGCGGCGCCGACGGCCCTCGTCGCTGGACCGTCGCAGCCGCCCGCTGCGCCGGCGGCGCAGCGGACGTCGGCCGACGTCGTCCCGAGCGCGGACCTCGACGCTTCCGCCGAGCGGGCGATCATGCACGTCGTCGAAGGCGCGTCCGATGCGGACGAGCTGTTCGAGGCCGGGAAGGTCATCGCGCGCAAGTACGTCCTCGAGCGGCGCGCGGGGTTCGGCGGGATGGCGCAGGTCTGGGTCGCGACGAACCAAGCGACCGGCGCCGAGGTCTGCGTGAAGCTGCTCGTCGCGCGGGGTGAGGATGCGGACGAGGCCGTCGAGAGGTTCCGACGCGAGGCGCATGCCGCCGCCAAGTTGAGCCACCGCGCGATCGTCACCGTGTTCGACCTCCTCGAGCTCGACGCGGAGGGGGAGGTCACCAAGGGACCGCCGGCCGCCTACGCGATCGTCATGGAGCTGCTCCACGGCGAGACGCTCGGCGACACGCTGGCGAAGCGTGGGAAGCTGCCGCTCGAGGAGGCGCTCGACATCTTCCTGCCCGTCGTCTCGGCGCTCGGCCACGCGCACCGCGCCTCCATCATCCACCGCGACCTCAAGCCCGACAACATCTTCCTGGCGCGCGATCCGGACGGACACGTCACGCCGAAGGTCCTCGACTTCGGCGTCTCGAAGCTCCAGAGCGCGGAGGCGATCACCGTCGACGGCGTCATCGTCGGCACGCCCTCGTTCATGTCGCCCGAGCAGGCGCGCGGCGCCCGCGAGATCGACGCACGGAGCGACGTCTTCTCCGCGGGGATCCTCTTCTACCTGATGCTCACGGGGAAGAACCCGTTCGAGGCGCACGACTTCGCATCGGCCGTCGACGCGATCCTCCGGAAGGAGGTGCCGCCGATCGAGGACGTGCCGCCGGCGATCTGGGCGGTCATCGAGCAGGCCATCCGGAAGAACCCCGCCGAGCGCTTCGCCGACGCCACCGAGATGGGCATCGCGCTCCGCAAGGCGGCCGGGCGGAAGGCGACGACCGAGTCGAACCCCGTGTTGCCCGTCGGCCCGATCTCGAGCCCGAGCATTCCGGACGTGGCGAGCGCCACGTACGAGCGATCCTCCGCGGCGCCCGGGACGGTGGAGACCCCCGGAACGTCGCCCGCCGCGAGACGCCGGCGTCTCGTCGTCGCGGCCGCCGTCGGGATCTCGGCGGCCATCCTCGTCGCCGCGGGGATCTCCGCCCTCGTCCGCCCCGGCTCCGGCGCGAGCTCCGCGAGGGCGGCCGCGGCCGCGAGCGCCGCGCCGGCCGAGCCGGAGGCTCCGAGCGCGGCGACGACCGCGACGGCGACGACGGCCACGACGGAGGCCGAGCCTCGGCGCGAGGAGGGCGAGGCTCCTTCGGCGGCGCCACCGGAGCCGCTCGACGAGACGCCGCCTGCCGAGACCGCTGCCGCGGCGTCACCGAAGCCGCGTGCGACCCCCGCGGCCAAGGGTCGGAAGCAGCCCGGCCGCTTTGCGGCGCCGAAGCGCGGCAAGCCGGCGCCGCGCCGCAAGCCGGGCCAGGAGCCGAACATCGCGCGTGACCCCGGCTTCTGATCCGGCGAGCATTCCGCCCATGATCAAGGTCGGTCTTCTCGGTTGCGGCACCGTCGGAGGCGGCGTCGTCCAGCTCTTGCGCGCCAACGCGAGCTACATCGAGGCCCGCGTCGGAGCTCCCATCGACATCGTCCGCGTGCTCGTGCGCGATCCGAACAAGGAGCGCGTCCCCGAGCTCGATCGGAGCCGCATCACCACGGACCCGGCCGCGGTCATCGGCGACGCGTCGATCGACGTCATCGTCGAGGTGATGGGCGGCGTCGATCCGGCGCGCCAGCTGCTCACGACCGCGATCGAGTCGGGCAAGCAGGTCGTCACCGCGAACAAGATGCTCCTCGCCCTGCACGGCGGCGAGCTCCTCGAGCGGGCTCGCACCCGCGGCGTCGACCTCGCCTTCGAGGGCGCCGTCGGCGGAGGCATCCCCGTGATCCGCGTCCTGCGCGACTCGCTCGCGAGCGACACGATCAGCCAGATCTCCGGCATCATCAACGGCACCTCGAACTACGTGCTGACGCGGATGCGTCAGGACGGGCTCTCGTTCGACGCCGCCGTCGAGGAGGCGCAGCAGAAGGGATACGCGGAGGCCGATCCCACGCTCGACGTCGGCGGCGGCGACGCCGCGCACAAGCTCGCGGTGCTCGCGATGCTCGCGTTCGGCGCCCGCCTCGACGGCGCGCCCATCTCGACGGAGGGCATCGACACCGTCGAGCCTGTCGATCACGCCTTCGCCGATCGCTTCGGGTTCGTCGTGAAGCAGCTCGCGATCGCGAAGCTGAAGGGCGAAGGTCCGTCGGCGCCGCTCGAGCTCCGCGTCCACCCCGCGCTCGTCGCGAAGGACGCGCCGCTCGCGAACATCAGCGGCGTCCTCAACGCGGTGGCGATCGAGGGCAGGGCGCTCGGCCCCTGCCTGCTCTCGGGCCGCGGCGCAGGCGACATGCCGACGGCGGTGAGCGTCGTCGCGGATCTCGTCGACGTCGCCATCGCGAGGAAGAGCGGCGTCGCGGGCAAGATGACGCGTGCCATCCGACTCGGCGAGCGCAAGCTCGCGCCGATGGCCGACGTCGAGACGCGCTACTACGTGCGCTTCTCGGTCTACGACCGCCCGGGCGTGCTCGCCAAGATCACCGGCGCGCTCGGCGAGCGCGGCGTGTCGATCGAGCAGCTCGTCCAGCAGGGCAGGGGCACGGCCGACGTGCCGGTCGACGTGGTCATGCTCACGCACGAGGCGAAGGAGGCCGCGATCCAGGCGGCGCTCGAGACGATCGCGAAGAGCGACTACGTCGCGCGAGCGCCGCGGATGATCCGCGTGCACTGAGGCTGCCCCGTCGCGGCGCGCGACGTCGTGGCGGGGCGAGCCGCCTCGCACGGAGGCGGGCTCAGCCGCCGACGATCGTGTTGTGCTCGTGGTCCTCTTCGGTGAGCTGATCGCGCGCCGTGCGGAGCTCGGTCAAGAGCTCGCGCGCCGACTCGTGGCGGTTTCGCGGATCGGTCGCCATGGCGCGCGCGAGGATGTCGTCGAGGAGCGGATCGACCGGGATCAGCGACGACACGCGACGCGGGGGCTCGGTGCACTTCTTCAGGAACAGCTCCGTGATGCTGTAGGCCTCGTGCGGGAACATGCCCGTGAGCGCCTCGAACATCGTCACGCCGAGCGAGTAGATGTCCGTCCGGGCATCGAGCGCCTCGCCGCGCGTCTGCTCCGGAGACATGTACGCGGGCGAGCCGCAGAGCATCCCGCTCACCGTGAGCTCGACGCTGGACTCGCCGTCGCCGCGGTCGCGCATCTTCGCGAGCCCGAAGTCGCAGACCTTCACGAGATCGCACGGCTCGCCGTCGTCGTCGTGATCGGGGACGAGCATGACGTTCTCGGGCTTGATGTCGCGATGGATGACGCCCTGCGCGTGGGCGAAGACGAGCGCGCGACAGACCTGGATGCCGATGTCGATGATGCGCCGTTGCGGCATCGGCCCCTCGGCCGCGAGGACGGCCTCGAGCGTGCGGCCCGGCACGAGCTCCATGACGAGGTAGAGCTCGCCGTTCTCCTCACCGAAATCGATGACGCGCGTGACGTTCACGTGCTCGAGCTTGCTCGCCGTGAGCGCCTCCGCCTTGAAGCGGCGGATGAACTGCGTCTCGCTCTGGTTCTCAGCGTGGAGGATCTTCACCGCGACGGCGCGCCGGAGATCCTTGTGCGTGGCTCGGTAGACGGTCGCGGCCGCGCCGCTGCCGATCGGCGCGTCGATCCGGTACTTGCCTGCGAGGATCCTGCCGATGCGCGGATCGGGCGCCCTCTGGAGCGAGGAGGGCGAGCGGTCGCCCCTCGGTACGGCGGCGGGCGGAGGCGGCGTCCTGTGGCTGCTCGGCGGCGGCGGCCGCTCCACGACCACGCCGAGCGGCGAGAGCCCGGTCGACGACGGCGGCGAGACGGTGTTGTCGGGCTCTCCGAACGGTGGGAGCACGATACGCGAGTCGACCGGGTCGACCACCGTGTCGTCGGAGCCTTCGGCGCTCTCCCATTCGTCGTCCGGCGGCGGGGGCGGCTCCGTGCGCGAAGGCTCGTCGAGCCGCTCGACCAGCGAGAAGAGCTCGGCCATCTGGACGCGCGTGATCGGGCGGAGGGCGAGGGGGTGGCCTCCGGGCCGCTCGCTGCCCGCCGGCTCCGCGAGGAGCGAGACGTTGCCCACGCCGGGGATGGCGATGTCGAGCAGGTGCTGCCCCGTCCCTCGGGGAGGCTCGACGAGCGCGACGATCTCCGTCCGGAGGCGCAGTGCGCCGCGGAGCACCCGTGCGATCTCCCGTGTGTCGTCGGTCGCGAGGACGAGACGCGGCAGGCCCACGGCGTCATTGTCTTCGATGTGGGCAGCGGCGGACAGTGATAATTGGTATAGTCGGGCGGGAATTAACCCTCGCGCCGCTCGAGTGAGGGCTGGACGCCTAGAGATCGATCTGCTCTGCGCCCTCGATGCGCGCACCGAGGAAGCGCGCGGCGGTCTCGTCGAACGCCTTCGGGAGATCCGTCACGAAGAGGCGCGTCTCGCCCGGGCGCGCGTCGTCGCCGCTCGGCTTCTTGAGCAGGTCGCGTTCGGCGAGGAACGCGGCGACCTCGCGAGCGACGGCGGTGGCGCTGTCGAGGATCGTCACGTGCGGGCCGATCATCGCCTTCGCCTCGCGCTCGATGACGTCGAAGAGCAGCGGGTAGTGCGTGCAGCCGAGAATGACGACATCGACCCCCGCGCGCGCGAGCGGCTCGAGGTAGCGGCGCGCCGCGAGGGCGGGCACGTCGCCTTCGGTCCAACCCTCCTCCGCGAGCGGAACGAAGAGCGGCGCCGCTTGTCCGTACGTCTCGATCCGCGTCGAGCAAGCGGCGATCGCGCGCGGGTACGCGCCCGACGCGATCGTGCCCGCGGTCGCGAGGACGCCGACCTTGAACACCTTCGTCGCGGCGGCCGCCGCGCGAGCGCCGGGCTCGATCACGCCGAGGACCGGCAGATCGAGCTCGACGCGAAGGCGCTCCGGCGCCACGGCGCTCACCGTGTTGCACGCGACGATGATCGCCTTGACGCCGCGTCCGACGAGGTGCCCCGCGCACGCGAGGGCGTATCTCGTGACCGTGGCCGGGCCCTTCGTCCCGTACGGGACGCGCGCGGTGTCACCCAGGTAGATGATGTCCTCGTTCGGCAGCACGCGGCGCAGGGCACGGACGACCGTGAGGCCGCCGAGCCCCGAGTCGAACACGCCGAGCGGCGCGTTCGCGTCGAGCACTCGCGTCCCGCTCTGCGTGGTCACGCGGCCGTCGCGCCTCCGAGGAGCAGCTCGAGGACGGCCATGCGCACGGCGACGCCGGCCTCCACCTGGTCGAGGATCACGCTGCGCTCTCCGTCGGCGACGAACGGATCGAGCTCGACGCCGCGGTTGATGGGCCCCGGATGCATGACGATCGCGCTCGGCTTGGCGCGGGCGAGCTTCGTCGCGTTCAGGCCGAACGTCCGCGCGTACTCCCGCGTCGTCGACATCGGAGGCGCTCCGCCGTCGCCGCCGGGCGAGAGGCGCTCTTTCTGGATGCGCAGCATCATCACCACGTCGGCGCCCTCGATCGCGTCTTCGAGGCGCGAGAAGACGCGCGTCGTGGGACCTAGCGTCTCGGCCTCCCTCGGCAGCATCGTCTTCGGCCCGGTGAGCCTCACCTCGGCGCCCTTCTTTCCGAGCAACAAGGCGTTCGACCGCGCCACGCGCGAGTGCGCGATGTCTCCGCAGATCGCCACGACGAGGCCTTCGAGGCGGCCGAGGTTCTTGCGGATCGTGAACGCGTCGAGGAGCGCCTGCGTCGGATGCTCGTGCGCGCCGTCGCCCGCGTTGACGATCGCGCACGAGACGCGCCCCGCGAGGTAGGCCGCAGCGCCCGAGCTGGAATGTCGGACCACGAGCGCATCGGCGCGCATGGCCTCGAGGTTCTTCGCGGTGTCGAGGAGCGTCTCCCCCTTGCTGACGCTCGACCCGGAGGAGCTGATGTTGACCACGTCCGCGCCCAGGCGCTTGCCGGCGGCCTCGAACGAGGTGCGCGTGCGGGTCGAGGCCTCGAAGAAGAGGTTGATGATGGTCCGCCCCTTGAGCAGGCTCGACTTGCGCTCGCCGCGGCGGCTGCGTTCGAACCACGCGTCCGCGCGGTCGAGCACGGCGTCGATGTCCGCGGGCGAGAGGTCCTCGATCCCGAGCAGGTGCCGATGCGTCCACATCGCGCCGCACGCTTACCACGCCCGCGGTAGCCGAGAAAGACAGGCCGGGGGAGGGCATGTCGAGTGCACGTCGCTGGCCTGCGCGCGGCCCATCCGGCTCGGATCGCGCGCGGCTCGGGCGGAGGAGCTCCACATGAGGCGATCGGGTACGGCGTTCGAACCAGCGGCGTTCGCTCGAGGTCGTTCGTCGGCGGCTTCGCGCGCCCCCCGGGTGGCCGCCGTGGAGGTCGCCTTCCCCGAGCACGAGTACGAGCAGCACGAGCTGCTCGCCAGCCTCGAGCGACGCTGGGAGGGACGTCGCGCCGACCTCGCGCTGCTCGAGCGCCTGCACGCGTCCGTCCAGGTCCGCCGTCGCCGGCTCGCGCTGCCGCTCGAGGCGTACGATCGGCTCGACGGCTTCGGCGACGCGAACGACGCGTTCATCCGCGTCGGCACCGAGCTCGGGGCTCGTGCGATCGACGGTGCGGCCCGCCGTGCCGGGATCGGGCTCCGCGACATCGACGCCGTCTTCTTCACGACCGTCACGGGGGTCGCGGCGCCGACGATCGACGCGCGCCTCGTGAACCGTCTCGGTCTCCGACGCGACGTCCGCCGTGCCCCGATGTTCGGGCTCGGTTGCGTCGGCGGGGCGGCCGGCCTCGCGCGGGCGCGCGATCACCTCCTCGGTCACCCCGACCACGTCGCCGTGCTCCTCTCGGTGGAGCTGTGCTCGCTCACGCTCCAGGACGATTTTTCCGTCCCCAACCTCGTCGCCACGGGCCTCTTCGGCGACGGCGCCGCGGCGGTGATCCTCGCCGGCGCCGCGCGTCCGTCGGCGGCGTCCGACGAGCGGCGGCCGCACGCGCGCATCGTCGATACGTCGAGCGCGTTCTTCCACGACACGGAGCGCGTGATGGGCTGGGACATCGGCGCGACCGGCTTCAAGGTCGTGCTCTCGGCCGGCGTGCCGGCGCTCGTGAAAAAGCACCTACCCGGAGAGGTCGACGCGCTGCTCGCCCGGAACGGCCTGTCGCGCCGCGACGTCGCGCACTGGATCTGCCATCCGGGCGGACCGAAGGTGATCGCCGCGATCGAGGAGTCGCTCGATCTGCATCCGCGAGCGCTCGACGTCACGCGCGCGTCGCTGGCGTCGGTGGGGAACCTCTCGAGCGCCTCCGTGCTCCACGTGCTCCAGACGACGCTCGAGCGCGCTCGCGAAGGCGATCTCGGGCTGCTCATGGCGATGGGCCCGGGCTTCTGCGCGGAGCTCGTGCTGCTCGAGTGGTCGCGCGACGAGCCATGACGCCGCGAGGCGAGCATGAGCGCGTACGTCGATCTCGTCGTGGCGGGGGGCGGGCCCACGGGCCTCGCCGCGGCGATCGTCGCGGCTCGCGCGGGGATGAGCGTCGTCGTCGTCGAGCCGCGCGAGGGCGTGATCGACAAGGCGTGCGGCGAGGGGATCCTGCCCGGTGGGGTCGAAGGCCTCGCGGCGCTCGGGGTCGAGCCCGAGGGGATGCCCATCGCGGGAGTGCTCTGGGCCGACGCGCTCGACCCCGACCTCCGCGCCACCGGGACGTTCCCGCGCGGCGCGGCGCGCGGCGTCCGCCGGACGACGCTCCACGCGGCGCTGCGCGATCGCGCGCTCGCTCTCGGCGTCCGCTGGTGCGTCGGGCGCGTCACGGCGATCGAGCAACGAGCGGACGAGGTCCGGGCCGGGGAGCACCGAGCGCGATGGCTCGTCGGCGCCGACGGGCTGCGTTCGCGCGTGCGTCGCGCCCTCGGTGTCGAGCTTCCGCCCCGCTCGCGCCCGCGCTTCGGGCTGCGCCAACACTTCGCGGTTCGGCCGTGGAGCGACCGCGTGGAGGTCCACTTCGCGGAAGGGGTGGAGGCGTACGTCACGCCCGTGGCGTCGGACCTGGTCCAGGTCGCGTTCCTGTTCGAGGGCAGAGGCCAGAGCTTCGACGCGCTGCTCGCACGCTTCCCATCGCTCGCGCGCGGTCTCGAAGGTCGCCCGCGGGCGAGCTCCGTCCGCGGCGCGGGTCCGTTCGAGCAACGCGTGCGGCGCCGTGTCGTCGGGCGCGTGCTGCTCGCAGGCGACGCCGCCGGCTACGTCGACCCGATCACCGGCGAAGGCGTGGCGCTCGGCCTCGCGACGGCGAGCGCGGCCGTCGCGTGCATCCTCGAGGACCGCCCCGAGGCGTACGAGCGCCTCCATCGAAGCATCACCCGCCGCTCGTTCGCGCTCACGACGGCGCTCCTCGCCGTCGCTCGTCGCGCCCCCGCGCGTCGCGCCCTCCTCGCGCTCGCACGCGCCTGCCCGTGGGCCTTCGACGCCGCGCTCGGCCTGGCGGGCCAGTCCCCCTGGAGCCCGGAGCCCCAAACCCCCCTGGAGCCCGGAGCCTGGAGCCCGGAGCCCCAAACCCCCCTGGAGCCCGGAGCCTGGAGCCCGGAGCCTCTCTAATTCAGATACCTCTTGTCCTTCGGCGGCTTCCGATTCTTGAGATCCTCCTCGAGCCCGCCCTGGAGGATGCGGAGCGCAGGGACGTTGCCTCCCGTTCGCTTCGAGCTCGTGCGCGGCCGAGGAGCGCCGTCGTCGAGGAGGTCCTCGACGGTGATGCCGCCGCCGCGGCGGCGGAGCGATCGCAGTCGGAGCCGGAGCCAGAGCTCTCGGACGGGGGAGGGCGAGCCCGAGAAGGCGAGGCCCGCGAGGACGCCGCCGAGCGGCGCGAGCGCGCCTTCCGGCGTGCCCTGCAAGAAGACGATCGAGAGCAGCGCGAAGCCGACCGTGATCCAGAAGAGCGTGCGGCCGCTCATCGGCAGCACGAACATGAAACGGATTTGTCGGTGCGCGTGCTCCTTCGACCACGCGACGATGATCGCCGTGATCGCGGCCCACGGCCCGACGACGAGCGGCGGGTGGAAGACGCCCTTCGCGACGGGAAGGAACGTGCCCGCGAGCACGGTGAGGTTGCCGATGAGCACGCTCACGAGCAGGAAGCGGACGAACCGAGCGCCGCCCCAGCGCCTCTCGAGGTCGGGCGCGAGGAAGTAGAGGCCCACGAGCGACCACAGCACGTGGCTGATGCCCTCGGGGTACGTGAGCAGACCCGAAGTGACGAGCGTCCAGAAGCGAGGGAACGATCCGCCCCTCAGGAACTCCGTCGGCTGGAACGCGAGGAAAGTGTAGAGCTTCGCGCCGGTCTCACCGCCCGGGAGCCAATGGACGACGACCGCGCCGAGGACGGCGAACGCTGCGAGGAGCCCGAGCACGGCTTTGAGCACCGGCCCCGGTCGAGGCAAGGCGGCAGCGATCTCGCCCGGCTCTCTCATGCTCCTTAGACTCTAGTTTCGCGACGATGCAGGGGCAAGGGCGCCTGCCGACGCGCATCGCGCGATCGCGTGGGCCGAGGTTCGTCGCGGCGGGCGCGGCGCAGCGGTGTGCGATCGCCGTCGTGCCGTGGTGAGAGCTTCAGGGACACACGGCCGAGGTCGTCGCGCCGGTCTCCGTCGTGACCGAGCAGACCGTCTGTCCGACGGGCTCGCCGCTCTCGTCGAGGAGGCCGACGTCGAGCTGGTAGCGCGTGGGGCCGCCGGCGACCTCGGCCGTGTACGGGTCGGGGCAGCGGACGTCGATCGTCGGTCCGACGACTGCGCCCGTGCGCCATCGGACGCGCGCCGTGGTGAACGTGACCACGCCGACCGGCTCGTCTTCGAAGAGGTTCATCGCGCCCGCGTCGGCTTCGTCCGACGCATCCTCGTCGGAGGCATCCGCGACGTCGGCGTCCGGGACGTCGGCGTCCGGCTCGGTCACTCCCGCGTCGACCAACGTGTCGCACCTCGCGATGCCCCCGTCCGCCAGACGGAAGGACGTCGTCTCGAGCGCGATGCGCGTCGGCTCGACCGCTCCGCCGAGGCCCGACAGGCCGGGCGCGAGCGGGGCGCAGAGCGCGAGCGTCTGCACGTCCGTGTGCTGCGTGGCGGTGCACTCGGTCGTCCAGGTCGGCGACGTCTCTCGGAGCTGCGTCGTGTTCGTGCCGGCGCTCTCGATGAGATCGCGTGCCGCCGTGTACGCCTGCTCGTTGTACGCGTAGACCTCGAGGCGGAAGCGAGGGTTGTCCTGGACGGGCGTGAGCTCGATGAACGCGCCGTCGGTGAAGCAGTCGAAGACGTTCGCGGTCACCGGCGTCTGGTAGCTGGCGGGCTCGAGCTCGTCGCCGCTCGTGTACCCGAAGACGACGACCGCGTACTTGTACAGGTTCGTCGGCTCGCGGCCGCACCCGCGGCCCGTCGTCAGCGTCTCGGCACGGACGAGGATGCCGGTCGTCGGCCGGAGGAAGCTCGTCGATGAGGTCCCGCTGCACGCGTAGACCCCGCCGAGGACGCTCGCGAGCAGCAAGGACGAAAACGCAAGCCGTCTCCTCAGCACGGCCGCCTTTTACCTCGGCAGAGCCGCTTCACCAACGCTTCTTCTCGTCACCCCTCGTCGGCTGGGCTCTCTGGCCGTGCTCGCTCGGGGCCAGGGCCGGAACCTGGGGTTTGACACCGCGGAAGGGTCCGGCCCATAAGGTTGACCCATGACTTTCCTAGCGGACGCCGAGCACGCTGCGAATCTCGCCACCGCCTCCATCCACGTCGCGCTCCAGCCGGCCGCACCGGCGGCGAGCGGTGGCGGCGGCGGAGAGCGCCTCGACCCGATGCAGCTGGTCCTGCAAGCGTCGATCCCGGTCAAGCTCGTACTCGTCATCCTCGTAGCCTTTTCGGTGATTTGCTGGATCGTCATCTTCGCGAAGGCGCTGCACCTCGCGCGTGCGCGCAGCGACTCCGAGCGCTTCATCAAGGCGTTCGACGCCGCCGGCTCGCTCGACGCGCTCGCGCAGCAGGGCCTCTCGAGCTTCCGCGGCTCGCCGTTCGCGCGCATCTTCGCGACGGGCTACGACGAGATGGTTCGCCTGACGAAGGGTGAGCGCGGTCGTCGCCTCGACGACGCGCAGGGCACGCACGTCGAGAGCATTACCCGCCGCGCCGCCGCCTCCGAGGTCACGCACCTCGAGTCGTGGATGAGCCTCCTCGGCACGATCGGATCGACCGCGCCGTTCATCGGCCTCTTCGGCACCGTCTACGGCATCATGGACGCGTTCCTCAGCATCGGGAACCAGCAGAGCGCGAACCTCCCCGTCGTCGCGCCGAAGATCGCCGAGGCGCTGATCGCGACCGCGATCGGCCTCGTCGCGGCCATCCCGAGCGTCATGGCCTACAACTACTTCGCGCGCCGCGTCGGTGAGCTCGCCGACATCATGGACGCGTTCGCCGCGGACGTCGCCTCGCGCGCCAAGCTCGGAGGCATCTGATGGCGATGGGAGGAGCCGCCGCGGGCGGGGGAGGCCGGCGCCGCCGCATGGGCGGGATGAACGAGATCAACGTGACGCCGCTCATCGACGTCATGCTCGTTCTCCTCGTCATCTTCATGGTCACGGCGCCGTTGCTCACGACCGGCGTCGAGGTCGATCTGCCGAAGGTGAAGAGCTCGCCGATGCAGACCGACGAGTCGAAGATGATCGTGATCGTCACCGCCGACGAGCACGTCTACCTCGGCAAGGACGAGATCACCGACGCGGTCGAGGATCGCCTCCGGACGAACGCGCGCCTGCAGGAGGAGAAGGAGCTCTACGTCCAGGCGGACGAGAACGTGAAGTACGGCGTGGTGCTCCGCGTGATGGCCGCCGCCCGCAGCGCCGGCGTCGAGAAGCTCGGGATGATCACGGATCCCCTCATGGTGAAGTGACGCATGAGGCTCCAGGCTGCGGGCTCCGGGCTCCAGAATGATCGATGCTTCGGGGCCTCGGGCTGGGGTGAAACTCATCCGTCGCGAGACGCCGCGTGCAAGCTCGACTAGACCGATGTCGCGCGGCGCTCGTCAAACGAAGCCGAGCGAGGAAATGAGCTCGCCCACCCATAGAATGACCGTCGCCACGCTCTTCTCCCTCGCTTCCTCTGGAGCCTGGAGCCTGGAGCCTGGAGCCTCCCCCTCATGAAACTCCCCGGAGTCCCCTACACGCCGCGCTACACGCTCGACGAGACCGTCCTCGGGGTCGTCGTCGCGATCGCGCTGCACGTCGCGGCGATAGGGCCCTTCGTCTACCGGGCGATGGTCCCGAGCGCGCAGGAGCCGGAGGAGGAGAAGCCGCTCGTCGCACGGCCGGTCGTGCAGGCCGCGCTGCTCAAGCTCGGCAAGCCGCTCGATCCGAGCAAGCTGCCGGACCGGTTCGTGCCGCAGCAGCGGACCGCTCCGAAGAAGCAGATTGTGGCCTCGCAGGAGGAGCCCACCAAGAAGCTCGAGGACGCGGGCACGCCGCCGCCGAACGCCGAAGACTCGGACATCCTGAACCTCGTGGCGAAGAGCGATCCGTTCGCCGAGGACGCGGCCAGCCGACCGGAGGAGGGCCACGAGAGCGGCGTCGACGGCGGCACCGAGACGGACCCGAACAAGGTGCGCGCGGGCGACATGTACGCGACGCAGCTCGGGCAGTTCTTCGGACAGCATCTCAACGTGCCGTCGGTCATCTCGGTCGGCGAGGAGCGGCGCCTGTGTGCCGTCTACGAAATCAACGTCGGCCGCAACATGGTGATCTGGCACGTGAAGACGTCGCCCATCCGGAGCTCGGGCAACGAGCTCTTCGACGATGCCGCGCGGACGATGCTATTGAAGCTGCTCGACGACAAAACCCCGCTCCCCGAGCCCCCCAAGGAAGTCGACGAGCTGTATCGCGGTCGCCGCATTCAAATCGTCGTCACCGGTCGTAACGGAGATCCTTCGAGGTGCATGCCAAGATGAGTCGCTTCGCTTCCCGAACCATTCGCCGTTGCGTCTTCACCTGGTGCCCGATCGTCGCGGCGCTCGGCGCGGGGGCGGCCCTCACGCTCACGATGCCGGCCGTCGCCCAGCAGCCGACGTCGGATGCGACCGCGCTCCCCAGCGCGACGAACCAGGGGGCGGTCACCACCGTCGTCGTCCAGGGCGGGAGCCGATCGCTCTTCAAGATCGCGGTCACGCCTCCGATCGGTGACGACCAGCTCGCGAAGAGCGTCGTCGAGACGGCGACGCGCGATTTTACGCTCTCGAGCCTGTTCCAGGTGCTCGACCCGAAGAGCTTCACCGCGAACCTCGCCCAGGAGGGCTCCTCGATCGAGCCGAGCTCGTGGAGGAACATCGGCGCCGAGGGCGTGGTGAAGGGCAACCTCTCGCCGCGCGGGTCGCAGGTGAAGGTCGAGCTGCGGCTCTACGTCGTGTCGCGTGGATCGGATCCGGTGCTCAAGAAGGAGTACGAGGTCCCGATCAGCAACATCCGGAGCGCCGTCCACCAGTTCGACAACGAGGTGGTGAAGTACTTCACCGGGATCCCCGGCAGCTTCGGCGGCCGCCTCGTCTACAGCGCCGGCCGCGGGCAGAAGGCGATCTACTCGATCGAGAGCGACGGCCAGGGGCTCACCCGGCTGCCCGCCGTCTCGAACGTCGCCCTCGCTCCGGCCATCGGCCCCGGCGGCATCTACTACGCCGGCGGCCTGCCCGACGGCAGCTACCAGCTCTTCAAGGTCGGCAACCCCGTCGCCGTGCTCAAGCACGCGGGGCTCATCTTCGGCGTCGCGTTCGGCGCAGGGAAGATGGCGCTCGTCATCTCGCAGAACGGCCACAGCGACATCTGGACGGGCAACCCCGACGGGACCGGTCTCAAGAAGGTGACGAACGGCGGCCTCAACACGCATCCCGCGTTCGGTCCGGGCGGGCAGCTCGCTTACGTCTCGAACGCGAGCGGCAACCCGCAGATCTTCGTGGACGGCAAGCGGGTGAGCTACCGCGGCACCTACAACATGGCCCCTGTATTCTGCAACGATCCCGAGGGGCTCAAGATCCTCTTCATGGGTCGTGACGGAGGCACCTGGGACATCTTCAGCATCGACCCCAGCGGCGGGAACATGAAGCGCCTGACCCAGGACCAGGGATCGAACACGTATCCCGCGTGCTCTCCCGACGGCAGGATGGTCGCGTTCTTCTCGACGCGCGGCGGCCTGTACATCTCGAACCCGCAGGGTTTGAACCAGCAGAAGATCGCCAACGTCACCGGCGAGAGCCTCCGGTGGGAAGGCAACTGAGTTGAGCCTTCTCGCCCCTTCGGCCGCCGGCGCGGTCGCGGTCTCCGAGCGCGGCCTCGTGGTCTACGACGCCGCGGGCGCTCGGGTGGACGAGTACGGGCTCGGCGACCGGGCGAGGGCGGTGGCGAGGTTCGGTGACGATTGGCTCGTCCGCCTCGAGAAGAAGAAGCACCTGCTGCACGTCGTCGACGGCGTGCCCGGTCCTTTCGCCTCCGGGAAGGGGACGATCACGGCGTTCGGCGTCGGACGCGACGATGCGGTCGCGGTCGGGCGAGGCGAGCACGTCGAGCTCTGGTCTCGCGACGGCGTGCGCGCGTGGAGCACGAAGGGCGCGCCGTGCACGCGCACCGTCGTCGCGCGCGACTACGTGGTCGCGCTCGACGCGAACGGCGCGCTCGTCTTCCACGCGCGGGACGAAGGCTCCGTGCTGGGGGCGCTCCGGCTCGCGTCCCCGGAGCCGCCGACGAGCTGGCGGCTCGCGCACGTCGACGCGAACGTCGTCGTGCTCGCGCTCGGCGAGTGGCTCGTCTGGATCGACGCTGCCACGCGCAAGACCGTGCGGCGCGTCCGGGCGCGCGCGAAGGTGCTCGACATCGCCGCCGATCCCGACCACGTCATCGTCGCGGTGGAGGGCGGCTGCGTGCAGGCGTTCCGCTCGGCCACGGGAGAGCCGCGCGCTTCGTTCGCGTCGGACGACGGAGAGCTCTGCGCCGTCGCCCTGGGAGCCGAGGCGCTCTTCACGATGTCGGCCGAGACCTCGGCGGTCCGGTCGCTCGACCGCAAAGGGCTCGAGGTCACGGTCCGGCCCGCGTCCCCGATCACGGCGATCGCCGCGCGCGGCGGGCTCGTCGCCGTCGGCGATCGCACCGGCCGCGTCCGCGTCCTCGAACCCGCTCGCGACGACTTCCGCGAGCTCGCGTGCTTCGCCGCCGCCGAGGGGGCGATCGGCCTCCACGTCACGAAGGATCGCGCGATCACCGCCGGTGGCGCGCGGCTCGTCACCTGGGCGGCGCCGCCCTGGAGCGCGCCGCGCTCGATGGCGCTCGAGGGCGTGCCGACGGCGTTCGCCGCCGACGACGCGTACGTGTTCGCCGGAACGCAGACCGGAGAGGTCGACGTCTACGATCCCTCCTCGGGCCAGCGCGTGACGAGCTGGGCCCTGTCGAAGGAGGATCGCATCACGGCGCTCGCGCGCCTCCCCGGCGCGCTGCTCGTCGTCGGCACGGGAGCCCTCGACGGTCGCGTCCTCTTCGTCGACGTCGCGAACGCGAAGGTGGTCCATCGCCTCTCGCCGCACGACGAGGCGTTCGGCGTGACGTGCCTCGCGTCGGACGCACGTGGCCGCATCGTCGCCTCCGGCGGCGACGACGGCTTCCTCGCGCTGCTCGATCCCGCGAAGGGCCGCGTGCTCGCACGCCTCCGCGTGAACGAGACGCCCGCGTCCATCGCCTTCGAGCCTTCGGGCCGCCGCCTCGCGTGTGTTCTCGCCGACGGCACGGCATCCGTCATCACGTTCACGCAGAAGGGCGCGACGCTCCTCGATCTCGGCGTCCGCGGCGCCTCACGCGTAGCGTGGGCCGATCGCCTCGTCATCGGGTTCGAGGATGGTGGGGTGGAGAGCGTGGATAGGCATGTGCGGGCGGCCTCGCAGAGCGTGGCGAGGGGGTGAGGAGAGGCTCCAGGCTCCAGGCTCCAGGGGAGACAGTCCGCAGTCCTCATCTCAGTCCTCAGTCCTCAGTCCTCAGCAGGATGAGGCGTGCCTGCGGGCTCCTCGCGGCGCTGCCTGCCTCTCGGCCTCCCCCGTGGTTCACCCTCCTGCGACCCGCACTCCTCAGCGGAAGCGGGGAAGGGGATTCCCCGTTGCACGGGAGAGCGGGGCGGTGGCGACTCGGCAGGGCAGATCCACGCCTCCGAGCATCTTCCGGTCAGCGCCTGAAAGGAGGGTTGCGGGCCGAATGGGCCGAAGAGCTGAGGACCGAGGACTGAGGACTCTTGACTGGAGCCTGGAGCCTCCTCTCCCGCTCAGTCCCCCTGCGCAATGACGCGCTCGACCGTCCTCGTCGTCATCGTGCCCTCGACCACCTCGTCGTCGACGAGCAGGCGCTTGTGCAGCGCGATGTTCGTGCGGATGCCGCCGACGATGAACTCGTCGAGCGCGCGGCGCATGCGGATGATGGCCTCGGCGCGCGTCGGCGCGTGGACGATGACCTTCGCGAGGAGCGAGTCGTAGTGCTGGGGGACGGTCCAGCCGCCGTAGACGCCGGAGTCGACGCGGACGCCGGCGCCGCCGGGCGGGAAGTACTCCGTGATGCGTCCCGGCCAGGGCGCGAACGTCTTCGGATCCTCGGCGTTGATGCGGCACTCGATGGCGTGGCCGCGGAAGCTCCACGGACGCGTGTCGGGCAGATCGAGCTTCTCGCCCGAGGCGACGCGGATCTGGAGGGCGACGAGGTCGAGGCCGGTGACCATCTCCGTGACGGGGTGCTCGACCTGGACGCGCGTGTTCATCTCGAGGAAGTAGAGGCGCTTGTCCTCGTCCATGATGAACTCGAGCGTCCCGAGAGAGCGGTAGCCCGTCTCGCGGACCGCGCGACGGATGACGTCGCCGATCTCCTGGCGGAGCTCCGTCGTCATCGCGGGGCTCGGCGCCTCCTCGATCACCTTCTGGTGCCGGCGCTGGAGCGAGCACTCGCGTTCTCCGAGCGTCCACACGTTCCCGTGCGCGTCGGCGAGCACCTGGAACTCGATGTGCTTCGGCCGCTCGATGAACTTCTCCATGTAGACGTCGGGGTTCTTGAACCCGACCTCGGCTTCGCGCTTGGCCTGCGTGAAGGACTGCGCGACCTCGTCGACGTTGCGGACGATGCGCATGCCGCGACCGCCGCCGCCGCCCGAGGCCTTGAGGATGACGGGGAACCCGATGCGCTTGGCCTCCTCGACGGCGTGGTTCTCGTCCTTGAGCACCTCGCTGCCGGGGAGGAGAGGCAGGCCGTACTTCTTCGCGTTGTTGCGCGCGGTGACCTTGTCGCCCCACGCGCGCATCGCCTCCGGGGTCGGCCCGATGAACGTGACGCCGCACTTCTCGCAGATGCGTGCGAACTCGGCGTTCTCGGAGAGGAAGCCGTAGCCTGGATGGATCGCGTCCGCGCCGGTGATCTCGGCCGCGGCCATGATGGCCGGGATGTGGAGGTAGCTCCGCGCCGGCGACGAAGGTCCGATGCACACGGCCTCGTCGGCGAACCGGACGTGGAGCGCGCGCTCGTCGGCCTCCGAGTGCACGGCGACGGTGCCGATGCCGAGCTCACGACACGCTCGAATGATCCGGAGCGCGATCTCACCGCGGTTGGCGATGAGGATCTTCTTGAACGGCGGCTTCGAGGGCCGCATGGGCATGGAGCTGGACAGGGGCGCGTTCGCCACGACGGTCACGCCTTCTTGATGCGGAAGAGCTTCTGGCCGAACTCGACGGGCTTTCCGTTCTGCGCGTAGATCTCGACGATCGTGCCGGACAGCTCGGCCTCGATCTCGTTCATCAGCTTCATCGCCTCGATGATGCAGAGGGTCTGCCCGGGGCGGACGACCGAGCCGACCTCGACGAACGGCGGGGCGTCGGGGCTCGGCGCACGGTAGAAGGTGCCGACGAACGGGCTCGTCACGTCGACGGTGTCGGCCGGCGCCTCCTCCGCGCTCGCGGCCGGCACGGGCGGCGGCGGAGCGGCCGGTGCCGCGGGCATCTGCTGCATCACGGGCGCGCCTGCCGGAGCCGCGACCCCACCACGGACGATGCGGACGCGCACGCCCTCGGACTCGTGCTCGAACTCGGCGACGTTCTCTTCCGAAAGGACCGACAGGAGCGCCCGCAGCTTGTCGATGTCGACGGTCATGTCGGCCGCGACCGTAGTCGCACGGGCGGCGCATCGAAAGCCCATTTCGACTCGACCATTCGCCGGTCGGCGCGCGCGTGCGACCGCCGTGTTTGACGCGCCGCGTGCGCGGCGTCCCGCCTACCGCGCCTTCCGCCTGGCGCCCGGAGCCTGCCGCCCCGAGCCGGCTCTCTCGAGCCACCGGACGAGCCCCTCGAGCGCCAAGAGGTAGCTGTCCGTCCCGAACCCGCTGACCTTGGCGATGCAGGCCGGCGCGATGCGGGAGACGTGGCGGTAGGCCTCGCGCGCCTCCGGGTTCGAGATGTGGACCTCGACGCAAGGGAGCCCGACCGCCTTGATCGCGTCGAAGAGCGCGAGCGAGGTATGCGTGTACGCCGCGGCGTTGAGGAGGATGCCGTCGTGCTCCGTCCGGGCCGCGGCGATCCAGTCGCAGAGCTCGCCTTCGTGGTTCGACTGGCGCGCCGTCACCTGGACGCCGAGCTCGGCGCCGCGCGCGACGAGGCGCGCGTGGACGTCGGCGAGCGTCTCCGTGCCGTAGATCTCGGGCTCGCGGACGCCGAGGAGCTGGAGGTTCGGGCCCGAGAGGACGAGGATGGAGAGCCCTCTGCGCGGCGTCGCTCTCGGCGTGGCTTTCTTCCGCGGAGTCTTCGTGGCGGCCACTCAGAGCTCGGCCATGAGCTTGGGCGCCGCGGTCCGCATCAGGTACCGGCCCTTGCCGAAGTTGCCGCCCGGCGTGATCGCCAGCGCGAGGAAGTAGGTGTCGCCGAGCATCCGGATGAGCGTGATCAGGCGATCCGTGCCGACGGCGATCTCGTTCGCGTTGCCTGCCTCGAGCATCTCGGCGGCGCGCTTGATCTGGCCGATCACGACGCCGAACTCGATGCCGATCGCGTTGATGTCGAAGGGAGCGTCGGCCTTCGTGTAGCTCTCGAGCGCGATGCCGCTGGAGTCCATCAAGAGCCCAGCGAGGCCACCCTCCGTGCCCTCGACGAGGTCACGCAACGTCTCTTTGAACATGCGAAGGTGAGGGTACGAGCCCCGGCCGGAGGCCGTCAACGAAACGCGAGCGGCCGAGACGCCGTCGTGCCGGTGGCCCGCCGGCCGGGTCGCGGCGGCCGGCACGCCTCGGCGCTCGGGGACGGAGGGGCTGCCTCCCGCGAGGACCCTGCCAGCGCCGGCTCGCGGCGGGGCGCTCGGCCGGGGGCTGTATCGAAGGGCGGGACGGCCAGGGCGGAGAGGAGCCGTAGGAAGCGGGGCAGGTGCGAGCGGTCCTTGACCGGCGCCGATTGCACCGTTTAAGGTGCGCGGCGATGCGCGCACGAGCAGGGGATCCGCCCCGCACGATGGCCCAGAAGATCCTCGCCGGACGCTGCGCCGATCCGATGCTGGCGGGCTCGCAGGTCACCGTGAAGGTCGACCAGATCGTCCTCAGCCGAGCCCCTCTCCGCGCGATCGCCGAGGCCCGGGAGGCCGGCCTGAAGAAGAGCTCTGCCGAGGTGGCGATCGTCTACGACACCCGCTCGGTGAGCTCGGTGACGGGGCAACGATCCGAGGACATCCACCTCGCGACGCCCGAGATCCTCTCCCACGGGATCGTGGTCGCACGGCCTGGCGTCGGCTTCCCCGCGCCGGTCCACCTCGAGCGTTTCGCGAGCCCCGCGAGGCTGTGCGTCACCGACGACCCTCGCATGGCGGGCGTGGGCGGCATCGGGATGCTCACCCTCGTCGTGCCCCCGGGGATGCTGGGGCAGGCGCTCGCTCAGGGGAGCATCGTGCTGCGGCCGCCCCGGAGCGTGCAGGTCCTTCTCTCCGGGCGTACGCGTCCGTTCGTCTGCGCCCGCGACATCGCGCACGAGCTCGTCCGCCGCGGCCTCGCCGACGCGGTCGGCCGGATCGAGGCGCAGCATGCGGCGCCCGTCATCATCGAGTTCGCCGGGCCGAGCGCCCGCCTGCTCTCCGTCGGAGAGCGCGCCGTCCTCGCGGCGATCGCGCCGCAGGTCGGCGCCGCAGGCGCGATCTTCGTGAGCGACGAGCGCACGGAGGTGTTCCTCCGCGATCAGCGTCGCTCGAAGGCGCATCGCGCCCTCGTCCCCGATGCCGGCGCGCCGTGCGACGAGGTCCTGAACGTCGACCTCGGCGCCGTCGACCCGCTCTACATGGACGAGAACGGGCAGGTGAAGACCGTCCGCGACATCGCGGGCAAGCCCGTGACGCAGGTCCTCCTCGGCGGTGACAGCGGCTGCACGCTCCGCGACCTGTTCGCCGCCGCGGCGCTCCTCAAGTCGAAGCGCGTTCCTCCGCGGGTGGAGTTCCTCCTCGCGGTGCCGTCGCGCCAGATGCTCGAGGTCCTCAGCTCGACGGGCGCGCTCACCGACCTCATCGCGACCGGCGCGCGGCTGATCGAGCCCGACGCGCGCGTGATGACGGGCGAGCTCTATCCGCCCGTGACGGGCGGCCTCTCCGCGCGCACGCACGACCTCGAGCCGGGCCCCACCGCGCCGAAGCCCGTCGCGATCGCCTCGGCCGAGACGCTCGCCTATGCCGTCGCCACCGGCGAGATGGGCGACCCGCGCAGCTTCAAGCGACCCGTCCGCGTCACGATCCCGCGCGCGCTCCCGACCGACGACGTCCTCGTGGTCCGCGATCGGAAGGGCGCCGCCGTCGACGCGACGAAGAAGGTCGCGATCGCGCCTGCGCCTCCGACGCCTTGGAAGGGCGGTCAGACCCTCGATGTCGTCGAGGGGCCGCAGCACCTCTTGAACGGCGGAGCTGGCGAGAAGCGGACGAACGGCGTCGCCGTCGTCTGCTCCACGCTCGACGAGGTGCGCGAGCTCGCTGCGCGGGCGACGGAGATCGCCTCGAGCGTCCGCGCGGTCGTGGCGCCGTTCATCCCGTCGAGCTCCGTCGCGCTCTTCAGCGGCCTCGGCATCGCGGCGCTGCGCGTCGACCCCGCCACCGTGAAGGGGCTCAAGGGGCAGCGCACGATCGCCCTCCCGGAGCCGGCCAAGTGGCCGGAGAAGGAGCCCGCCGTCGTGACGCTCGGCACGCAGAAAGTGCCGCTCACCTGGCTCGCGCTCGGCGCAGAGCGTGCGTGGGCGAGCGCCGGCACGGCCCGCCCGCAGCAGGGCGCGCGCACGCGGACGTAGCCAAACCTCGCAGATCCGGCCGGTACCTGCGTCCGAGCGGGAGGCCGGGACGGAGGCGCGAAAGCCGCTTTTTTCGGGGCGGGAGCCGGGCTCGAGCCGGAGCGCACGACCCCCATCGCAAAGGGCGCGCAAACCCCCTATCTTGGGGAGACACTCCTTCCCGAGGAAGACGGTCTTGTCGAAAGGACGCCTGACGCGACAGGAGCTGAGCTGGCTGCTCACGCAGGAGGCGCAGCACGCCGCCGAGCGACTTCGCATCGGCGTGCAGTACCTGCGGACGCAGGCACCGCCTCCGCCGACGAGCGACGACGATCCGGCGAAGGGCGTCGAGACGTCGCTCGACACGCTCGACGACGTCATGCGCATGCTGTCGAACCTGAACCAGCATGCCGTGCCGCAGTCGGGGAGCATGGCCGCGGCGCGACGCGGGCGCATCGACATCGCGGCGCTCCTCTTCGAGGTGGCGCCCGACGCGCGCGTCTCGATCGAGCCGGGCAGCGGGACGGAGGTCTACGGCGACGAGGCCGATCTGCGCCGCATGCTCCAGGTCCTCATCGGTCATGGCAGCGGCGAAGGCGCATCGGTCACGGTGCGCCGCGAGGGCGACGAGGTGAAGGTGATCGTAGCTCTCGGTCCGGACAGCTCCCCGACCGCGGAGACGGAGCGCGCGTGGCTCTCGCGCATGGCGATCCGATACGGCGGGCGGCACGAGCTCGAGGGAGGCAGCGAGCTCTTGGTCTTCCCCGCGGACGGCGCGAGCGATCGCAGCGAGAGCGCCGCGCTGCGCAAGGAGCTCGACGAGGCGCGCAGGCAGGGCGAGGCCTACGCGCGAGAGCTCGCCGCCATCTTCGATCGCGGCGAGGAGGTCTCCGCGGTCTCGACGGTCCCGCCGGCGCCGGGCGAGCCCTCCGAGGCCCGCTTCGTCACGCTGACGAAGATCTGCGCGGGCATCGCCTCCGAGCTGCGCAACGTGCTCGGTCCGGCGAGCAAGGAGCTCGCGTCGATGCGGCGCCACGAGGTCACCGACGAGCAGCTCGACACGCTCCGCCGGCGCGTCGCTCACGCGACGGAGGTCGTGAGCTCGCTGGCGACGATCGGCGAGATCCGCGCGGACGAGCTCGACACCGAGGTCGATCTCGTCGAGGTGGCGAAGAGCACGGTGAAGGCGCTCGCGAACGTGGCGGACCGCGACGGCGTGAAGGTCGACGTGCGGGTGAGCCCGGAGGACGCGCGCGTCTACGTGCGGCGTGGGGCGAGGGCCGTCGGCGTGCTCGTGCGCGAGCTCGTCGCGCACGCGATCGAAGCGTCGCCGCGTGGCTCGAACGTGGTCGTCACCGTGGCCGCTCCCGACGGAGGCGCCGGCGCTCGGCTCGTCGTGGACGACGCCGGTCCGGCGCTCCCGGCGTCGGGTCGTCGCGCGTTCCTGGCGCTCGAGACGCACGCAGGCGCCTACGGCAGGCCGAGCGGTCTGCCGATCTTCCTCGCGGCCGAGCTCGCCGCGTGTCAGGGGGCGATGCTCGAGCTCTCGGACGCCCCGAGCACGGGCGGGTTGCGCGTCGCCGTGACGTTTGCGAAAAGCTGAGCCGCGCTTACGCTGGAGGCCGATGCGGCGGGGCTGGGACAGGAGCCAACCATGAGGGTGTTGATCGTCGAGGACTCGGATTCGATCGTCCGGATGATCCAGGCGCTCATGACCGCACGCGGCTTCGAGGTGAGGAGCGCGCCGTCGGGTGCTCGCGGCATCGAGGAGGCGTACAGCTGGAAGCCGCACGTCATCCTGCTCGACATCAACCTGCCAGGCACGTACGACGGCATCCAGGTCTGCGAGAAGATCCGCGCTGACAAGGACCTCAAGGACACGCCGATCATCATCATCAGCGCGATGAACGACGAGGAGGTGAAGCGCCGCGCCCACGAGGCGGGCGCCACGGCGTACTACGAAAAGCCGTTCAGCCCCCTCGCATTGCTCAAGGAAATCGAGTCGCTCCAGCGTCGTAGCGGGCAGTGGTGAGCCCGCGCGCCCAGGGTTGACCGAGGGGCGCCGCGCGGTCGATCCTCGCTTCATGCAAGAGGAAGAATTCGCGATCGTTCGCTCGCTCGTCCCGGTGGCCTGGGCAGACGGCGAGTTTGCCGACAAGGAGAAGGAGATGCTGGAGGCCCTCCTCGAGGCTTATGGCGCCAACGAGGAGCAGAAGGCCCAGCTCCGCGAGTACGCGAAGGAGAAGCGAACCCTCGACGACATCGTCCTGCAGGATCTGTCCTACGGCGATCGCCGCGTCCTCTTGCAGAACGCGGTGCTGCTCACGTTCGCCGACGGCGTGCAGAACGCGGCCGAGTCGCAGCTCCTCAAGGACCTGGCGGTGAAGCTCCGCATCCCGGAGGACGAGGCGAAGCAGGTCATCGCGGAGGCCGAGGCGCGCGCGAAGAAGCATTTGAATCTGCTCGGCTGATCTCCGAGGCCGACGTTCGAGCGACAGGGAGATGGCGTGAGCGTCTGGCTCTCGCCACGGTTTCGCCTCTCATGCTCGCGGCAGCCGCCGCGCTTGGGAGACAGGGGGCAACAGGGAGACAGGGAGACCGAAGGGGATGCTTCGCATTTCCTTCGGAAAAGGGAGTCTCTCTTCCGACCTACGGCGCCTCGCGCAACTGCGACGTGGTCCCCACCGGCGACCTGGAGCGCCGAGGCGGAGGAGGGGAGCTTCCGACGAGCCCCCGTTCCCGTTCCCGTTCCCGTCCCCGACCTAGGAGCTGCCCAGCGGCGACGCCGCCCGCGGATGCACCGCGGAGCGCTCCGCCATGCAATGCCGTACGCCCCTCACTTCGCTGCGCTCACCGTCACGACTTTGTTGCCCTGCGCATCCGGCGCGGCCGCGTTGATCTGGTCCTCGCCGACGTGGAGGCGCTGGCGGAGACCCGGCGGGCCAGCGAAGAGGACGTCGATGTCCGAGTCGCAGCGGAGTTGATCGATCCTCGCTTCCGGGCCGAGGCCCGCGAGGAGCCAGACCTCCGCGCCGCGCACGTTCGAGACGACGTGGATCGTGCCGGGCGGGCCGGAGCCGCCGACCTGGCTGCCCGGCTCGGCCGCAGGCCAGGGATCGACCGTGCCCGGTTTCGCCTTCGACGGGTCGAGCTGGATCGGGACCTCGATACGAGGCTTGCCGTCCGGGCCCTTCTCCCAGGTCGCGTCCTCCTTGATGACCGCGCGGCGCGGCGCGTATCCCTCCGCGGTCGCGACGAGCTCGAGCCGCGTGCCCACCGGCATGCGCTCGACGTCGACGGGGGCTTGGCCCATCCGGAGGAGGATCTCCGCGCCTACGGGCACGTCCTTCAAGACGAGGGAGACCTTGCACTTCGGAGCCGGCGGCACCGGCTGCGCCGTCGTCGCCGTGGGAAGCGGCTTCTTCTTGCCGGTGAAGATCTGCGGCGCGTACTTCCAGACGACGCCCGTACCTGCCACGAGGACCACGAGCGCGAGGACGAGCATCGCCATGGCGGTGCGAGGCGCGCGCGGGCGCGGGTCGGGCGCGGCTCGCTTGCTCCCCGAGCCGGGCGCGGCCGGGTGGGGGCCCGTCGCGTCGGCCTTGCTCGCCCGGGGCTTCGCCGGCTCGGGCTTCGCGGCGTCACGCGACGGCTCGTCGCGCGTCGGAAGGAGATCGGCGTCCTTCGACTGCCGCAGGGCCGCCGGGGCTCCGGGCACGTTCGCCGACGCCGTCGGGGACGCCGGAGGACCGAAGATCGGGCTCGGGGGCAGATTCGCCGCCGCGACGGGGGCGGGCGGATCGTTCGCCTTCGTCGAGGTCGTGGGCGGCGGGGCGCTGGCGTCGGCGAGCGCGAGCAGTGCTTCGACGCCGTCGCCGTCGGCGATGCTGTCGCGCTGCGCGCTCGGCTCGAGCTTCTTCGGGAGGTCCTTGCCCACGTCCTTCGTCAGCTCGGCGAGCGTCTTGGCGTCGGGCGGCGGCGGCGTCGGGCTGAGCCCGGCGATCGCCTTGAGCTCGCGCGCCATCTGCTTCTCCTCGTGAGCGGACGAAACCTCGAACGACGCGAGGAGCGTGTCGACGTCGTCGGGGCCGAACATCGTCGGCGGGGGCGGCTCGAGCTTCGGCTTCGCCTCCGCGGGCGGCGGCGTCGGCTCGCGCTTCGGCGGCGGCGGCGCGAGCGGCGGCGCCGAGGTCGCGACCGGCGGCGGAGGGATGGACGAGGTGCGCGGAGACGAGGGGCGAGCCGGCGGGACGACGGGGCTCGCGGCGGGAGTCGCCTCGACGACGGGCGGCGCGGCCGACTCGTCGCGATGCGCCTCTTCGGCGTCTTTCGCGAGAGCGGCGAGCTCGTTCTGCCGTTTGACCGTGGCCGCCTCTTCCTCGAAGCCTCCGGCCTGCTTCGGGGGCACGTCCTCCGGCGCCTTCTTGCGGAGCGCCGGTCGCGGGTGCGGGGCGACGCCCCTCGGCCCCGCGTCCTTGACGACCGGCGGCACGGAGGCGTTGCGGCCCACGCCGAGCAGGACGCGCTTCACTTCGCGCGCGAGGCGTGCGAGCGCGCGCCGGCCGGCGGACCGGTTCACGGGGATGAGCGCGGCCTCGAGCTCCTCGACGAGCGCGGGGAGCCCGTTGCCCGGCTTGCGCTTGGCTGCCGCGGTGAGCGCAGGCGTCCCCGAGCCGCTGGCTTCGAGAAGCTTCGCCAAGAGCCTCCTCACGCTCGCCTCGGCGTTGCCGGTCGGCGGATCGCGCTTCGGGCGTACGAGGGCGACGGTGCCCTCCTCGCTGATGAAGACCGTCTTGGGATCGACGTCGCCGCTGCCGGCGTCGGTGCCGTCGGCAATCTCGAGCGTGAGATAGCCGGCCAGCTCGGGGGCGAGGGGCACGCGCTTCGCCTCCACGACGGTGAACACGTCTTCGAGCGTGACCGACGTCTCGAGCGAGCTCATGACACCTGCACCTCGGCTCCGGTCGTGCGCATCGGCACGCCCGCTCGCGCGAGGAACGCCTTGGCCTGTCCGATCGTGTACGTGCCGTCGTGGAAGATCGAGGCGGCGAGGATGCCGCTCGCTCCTTCGTTGGCGGCCTCGAGGAGGTGGTCGAGCGTGCCCGCGCCGCCGGAGGCGATGATGGGGACCGTCACCACCCCGCGGAGCGCCCGCAGGAGAGCGAGGTCGTAGCCGGCTAGCGTTCCGTCGCGATCCATGCTGGTGACGAGGATCTCTCCGGCCCCGAGATCGACCACTCGCTTCACCCAGGAGGTCGCGGAGAGCCCCGTTCGAGTCCTACCACCGCGGGTGTAAACCTCCCAATCCTCTGCAGGCGCGGCGCCCGCGGTGTCGGGCGCGGCTCCCCCGGGGACCCTCTTGACGTCGACGGCGACGACGATCGCCTGCGAGCCCCAGCGCTTCGCGCAGCGCTCGACCAGGCTCGGATCGGCGACCGCGGCCGAGTTGAGGCTGACCTTGTCGGCGCCAGCCTCGAGCAGGGCCTCCACGTCGGCCTCCGAACGGATCCCGCCGCCGACGGTGAGGGGGGTGAAGGTCGCCTCTGCGGCGCGTGCGACGACGTCGAGCATCGCGCGGCGCCCCTCCGTGGTCGCCGTGATGTCGAGCAGGGCGATCTCGTCGGCGCCCTCCTCGTCGTAGCGGCGAGCGTGCTCGGCGGGATCTCCCTTGTCGACGAGGTCGACGAAGTTCACGCCCTTGACGACGCGTCCGTCCTTTACGTCGAGGCAGGGGATGATCCGCTTCGTGAGCATGAGGGGCCGACCGACGTGGATGAGCTCCCGGCCCTCGCGTCTCCTCGCTGGCTCGCCGAACCGGTGCTCACCGGCTCGTGCAGAGGACGCCTGATCGAGAGAACGGGGAAGGAGGGACGGGAGAGGGGTGACAGGCGAAGGCGGCGGCCGACGCCGGCCGCGGGGCCGAGTCGCCCGCGCGCCGCCGCCCGACGCCGATCATCAGACCCTCACCGTGTAGCCCTTGTTTTCGTGGGCATCGAGAAGCTTCTCGACGGAGGCGATGTTGTTCTCGATCGCCTCGTGCACGATCTGCGTCATCGTGGCGCTCGAGCCCTTCAGCGCCTCGTAATAGCGCTGGCGCTCGGTCGCGTGGATGATCGCGGGCGGGTAGCCGCTCCGCAGCAAGAGGAGGTTCATGAAGAGGCGCGCGACCTTGCCGCTGTCCGTGGGGAACGGGAAGACGCGCAAGAGATCGTAGTGCGCGCGTGCCGCGATCCGGATCGGGCTGCGGGTGCGCCGCGTCTCGGGATCGTTCGTCCAGTCGATGATCTGACGGACTTTGTACGTGATCTTGTCGGGGGGCGCGTACTCGTGGAAGTACAGACGGTGCTGCGGGATGTCCTTGCGGTACTTCACCGTCTTGATGTCCCCCTCCTCCGGATGGAGGATGAGGTAGAGCTTCTTGATCACGTCGACCGTGATCGGCTGACGCTTCTTCTGCGCGTAGTCGCGGATGTACTCGAGCGCCTCGCGGTGCCGGCGGATCTCCTCGCAGATCGGCTGGATGCTCGAGTCGGTCACGACCGGCGCCGTCGGATCGATCGCGGCCCGTAGCTCCTGCTGGGTGTACACGTTCCCCTCGAGCGCGCTGTCGTGGTGGATCCACGACATGTCGAGGTTGTCCCGGTACATCTGCTGGAACTCGGGGCTCGCCGCCATGAGCCGCTCTTCGAGCTTTGCCGCGCGCTCTTCGAGCGTGAGAGGCTTCGGAGGCTCCACCGGCGCGGCCACGGCGATCTTGCGCTTCGAGCGCGCCGCGGTCCCCGCCGACTCCTTCCGTGACGTTTTCGGGGAAGCTTTTGCGGCCATGGGTGCCCTTCTGCCGCGCGCCCAGGAGGCCGAGCCATCCGCCAGGGCCCCCCGGGCACGACGGGCGCGGAAAGTAGTGGCGTACCGCCGCCATCGTCAACAGAAACACGAAATAGTGCTTCGCTTCCAAAGGGTTACGACCGTGTAGTCAAAAGTGCGAGTAAGCCTCGCGGAAGAGCTCCCAGGCCGCTCGCGAAGACGCCGGCTGCTCGTGCGGCCGCCCGCGGCACGGCCTGGAACGCACGGCTGCGTTGGAGTAAGCGCGCGGGCATGCTGCTTTCGCTGACGATCGACAACCTCGTCCTCATCGAGCATCAGGTCCTCGAGCTCGGGCCGGGGTTCAACGTCCTCACCGGCGAGACCGGGGCGGGGAAGTCGATGGTGGTGGACGCGCTCGCGCTCGTGCTCGGCGGCCGCGCCCGCCCCGAGGTCGTCCGCGGCGGAGCGCGCGAGGCGGAGGTGGCCGCGCTCTTCGAGATCGAGCCCGGGTCGAGGGTCGCCGCGAAGCTCGAGGCGGCCGGCGTGCCGTGCGACGGCGAGCTCGTCGTTCGCCGTGTCGTGCAGGCGGAAGGACGGAGCCGCGCTTACTTGAACGGGAAGCTCTCGACGGCGGCGCAGCTCGCGGACCTCGCACCCGATCTCTGTGACATCGCCTCCCAGCACGAGAGCGTCAGCCTCACCGATCCGTGGACGCACCTCGAGTACCTCGACGCGTACGGGCGGCTCGAGGGCATGCGCGACCGGCTCGGCGAGAAGGTGGCGGAGCTCGCCGAGATCGTGCGCGAGATCGAGCGCGTTCGCGAGGCCGAGCGCGGTCGCGCCGAGCGGGAGGACTTCCTCGCGTTCCAGCTCCGCGAGATCGAGGACCTCGATCCGTCGCCCGGCGAGGAGACCGAGCTCGAGAACGAGCGCGCGAGGCTTCGTCACGCCGAGAAGCTCTCGAACGCGACCCAGGGCGCAGCCGATCGTCTGTACGAGGGCGAGGACGCCGTCTGCGATCAGCTCGCCCGGATCGTGACGGACCTCGACTCCGCGGCCGCCATCGATCCGAGCCTCGCGCCGATCGCGCGCGCGGTCGAGGGCGCGCGCAGCGAGCTCGCGGACGCTGCGCGGGCTCTGTCACGCTACGCGTCCGGCATCGAGTCGAACCCCGAGCGCCTCGCCGAGGTCGAAGATCGCTGGTTCCGCCTCCAGAAGCTGCTGAGGAAGCACGGCCCCACGACGACCGAGCTGCTCGCGCATCGCGACGAGCTGAAGAAGCAGCTCTCCGAGCTCGCCGGCGCCGACCAGCTCCGCGGCGAGCTCGAGAGCAAGCGCGACGCCTGCCTCGCCTCGGTCGCCGCCGAGGCGCGTGCCCTCTCTCGCAAGCGTCGCGACGCGGCGGCGAAGCTCGCCGACGCGATCGGCAGGGAGCTCGCGGGCCTCGGCATGGGCCGCGCACGCGTGGTCGTCGACGTCTCGCCGGTCCCCGCGCCCCAGGCAGGGGAGCTGCCGCCCGTCGACGGTGCACGCCTCACGCCGACGGGCATCGATCGTGTCGAGTTCCTCATCGCCCCGAACAAGGGCGAGGACCCGCGCCCGCTCCGCCGCATCGCATCCGGCGGCGAGCTCTCCCGCGCGTTGCTCGCCCTCAAGCGCGTGCTCGCCGAGAAGGGCCCGGCCGGCCTCTACGTCTTCGACGAGGTCGACTCCGGCGTCTCCGGCGCAATCGCGGAGGTCATCGGCCGAGCGATCGCCGACGTCGCGCGCCACCGCCAGGTCCTCTGCATCACGCACCTCCCGCAGATCGCCGCGCTCGCCGACACGCACTACGTCGTCGACAAGACGGAGGCGAAAGGCAGGACGACGAGCAGCGTCCGCCGCCTCTCCGCCGCCGAACGCGTCGACGAGATCGCCCGCATGATCGGCGGCGTCCGCGTCGGCGAAGCGGCACGCCGGGCGGCGGTGGAGCTGCTCGGGATGAAGAAGTGAGCGACGAGGCTCGGCGCTGAAACGGTCGGGTTTCCGGAGAGCGACCGAGGCTCCAGGCTCCAGGCTCCAGGGAGATGCGCTCCACGCTCCCGGAAGAGCCGAGCGCGAAGTCGCAGCCGGCACGGGCCTCACATCACGCGATGGATCGCCGTGTGGTGACGGGACGACGCGTGGCTCGTCGACTGGAGCCTGGAGCCCGGAGCCTCTACTCAGCCCGTCTTCGGCCGCAGCCCCGATTGGGTCACCGGCATCGGCGGCTTCTGCTCCGAGCGCGGGCCGGGCGTCGGGTCGGGGAGGTTGCGGAGCTCGACGAGGCCGAGCGTCGCGAGCAGGTGGAAGGCGTCGATCGCCTCGGCGAGAGGGATCTGCGCCCACCCGGCGATCTCGGCGATCGTCGCGCGGTCGTCGACGTGCGAGAGGAGGAAGGCGGCTCGGAGCGGGACGCCGTCGGGCGAGGCGCGGCGGCGGACGGGAACCGCGAGATCGAAGGGGAGCCGCGGCTTCGTCACGCTCGGCGCGGACGCCGCTGCGAGCGCGGTGACGTCGTAACCGGGTACGCTCGTCGGACGCGAAGAAGGGATCTCGTCGCGTGTCGAAGTGTCGACGTGGGACGACTCGCTCGAGCCCTTCTGCGGGGCCGGGATCGTGACGGCGGCTTGCACGCCGTGCTGGTCGTCCCGTTGTTTGCGAGCGCTCACCATCGCGGATCGATGATCGACCTCATCCGCGCGGGAGGCAACGAGCATCCGCGCGGACGAGGTGATCGTGAGGATAGCGCCTGGCGACCCGACCGAAGGGCAGGTCCTCGGGGTCGCCCTCAGTCGTTCTTCGCCCCCGCGGCGATCCACGCCTTCACGGCGGCGGCCGCCTCCGGGTTCGGGTCGGCGTTGTCGAGCGGCATGCCGCCGCCGAGCCAGACGAGCGGGGACTCGCCTTCGATCCCGAGGGGCGACTGTTGCGGGTTGTCCGGATCGATGAGGCCGGCAGCGACGAGGCCCGCGTAGCAGGTGTCCTTGTCACGCCCGCACTTGAAGCCGCCCCGCAGGTTGGTGTGGCAGCCGCCGGTGCCGCTGCAGTGGCCTGGCGTTCCGGGGCCGAAGTACTTGTCGTAGATCTCCGTCCACGTCGGCGCGACACCCGGGGTCGGGTCGGTGCTCGGCCCGGCGTCCGCGTTGGTGGTCGGCTCGTTCGGCTCGACCGGCGGCGGCGGGTTGCCGGCCTTCAGGCCGTAGACGACGAGCTGGTTCGACGAGGTGCCGACGAACACGCGTCCGTTCGCGATCGTCGGAGGATTGAACTTCGACGCGTTGCCGAGCATGTCGGCGGGCGAGTCGTCGCTCGACCAGAGCTGCTTCGTGATGTCCTCGGCGTCGAACGCGACGAGGACGCCGGCGCCCGTGCTCGCGGCGAGGCCGGGGCTCGTCCGCTTGCCGCGCACCGCCCAGAGGATCGCCGTGCCGGACCGCTCACCGTCGGACGAGACGGAGAGGGCTCCACCCGGGTAGCCCGTCACCGTGTCCGTGTTCACGAGGGCCGGGAGCTCGAAGCGCTCGCCGTTGAACTTGTAGGCGCGGAGCCGGTCGCCGATGCCCCAGAGGTAGTAGATGCCGCCGGCGCCCTTCTTGAAGTAGGCGCCGCCGCCGTGCGTCCCGCCGTGCGTCGTGATGTTGGCGGGGTTGCCCTGGAACTTCTGGACGATCTGGGCGTCCTGATCGGCCCTGCCGCCCATGTCGTCGCGGTTGACGAGGAAGAAGACGCCGCGCTTGTCGCCCGCGACGAAGAGGTTCGTGCCCGGGAGGAGGATGCCGCCGCCGTTACCGAGGCTGCGATCGGTCGGGCTCACCCTGCGCGAGTCGTAGGGCGTGAAGCTCGTCACGACCTCGAAGGAGCGCTCCTTGACGCGGAGGCGGACGATGCTGTTGCCGAGGTTGTCCTCGCCGTTGAACGTGTCGTCGGTGCCGCCGGGCCTTCCGTTGCCGTAGACGTCGCCCGAGACGTAGTAGACGTCGCCGTTCTCGTCCGCGTTGATGCCTACGCCGCCGTTCCAGATGCCGCCCGCGCTGCCGTTCGGCGTCGTGATGTGCACGTGCGTCTGCTCGAGCGTCGTCGCGTCGTAGCCGAGCACCCAGCCGTGGTACGGGCGGATGTCGCAGAGCGACGCGAACGCGAGGAAGATGCGGTTGCCGACCTTGAGCAGGCCGGGCCGCTGCATCTGCCGCAGACCGTCGAACGTGATCACGCCGTTGACGGACCCGTCACCCGTGCCGCGGGCCTGGGCGGTGATGATCTTCGGGCTGTTGGGGCGCGGCTCGCCGGTCGCGATGTCGAGCGCGTGGAGCTTGTGGAGAAACTGCCCGTTCTCCTTGTTGCGCGTCGTGAACCAGATGGTCCGCGCCTGGACGTCGATGACGGGCGTCGACGTGATGCCGACCTCGGGACCGAGCAGGCCGCAGCGCGTGTCCGACGACGGAACGGGCGGGCCGAAGTTCCGGTGCCAGAGCGGCGGTGCGTCCGGCCGGAGATCGTCCGCGTCGAACGCGTAGACCGAGTTGTGCTCGGTCGCGACGTACACGACGTTCTTCCCGTTCACGCCGCCGACGTAGAGCGGCTGCGCGTAGACCTGGCCGTCGAGCTGCCGCGTGTAGAGCTTTCCGAACGAGCCGGCACGCACGTTGGAGGTGTTCAGGATCTTCTCGTTCGGGTTCCAGCCCGTCCGGGCGTTGTCGTTGCGCGAGGTCAGGACGTGGACGTTCGACGCCACGCTCTGCTCGGCGGTCTCGAAGTCGTCCATCGGCGCCGTGGTGCAGGCTCCGAGGGCGACGGCGACCGGGATGACGAGAAGGCTCGCAGGGACCAGGATGGCGGATGCGCGCATGGGGGTGCGGCAAGGTAGCAGCTAGTGGGCTACCGGCAACCCAACCTGGCCATCTTTTCGCAACTCCTCGAAGGAGCTACGAAAAATGAGCGACGCCGGCCGGGCATCGGAGCCAGGCCGGCGTGTTCTCGATCCAGGGTCTTCGAGCCTTCGAGCCCTCAGGCGAGCACCGTGGCGACGTTCTCGCTCATGCGGAGCGGCTTCGGCCGCTTCGTCAGCACCTCGCAGCCCGTCTTCGTCACGAGGCAGGTGTGCTCGAACTGGGCGGACAGCGAGCCGTCGGCCGTCGTGACCGTCCAGTTGTCGACGGGGTCGATCTCCACCTCCCAGCGACCCAGGTTCACCATCGGCTCGATCGTGAAGATCATTCCGGCCTTGAGGCGCTCGCCCGTGCCGCGCTTGCCGTAGTGCTTCACCTGCGGGTCCTCGTGGAAGCGGCGGCCGATGCCGTGCCCCACGAAGTCGCGGACGACGCTGCACCCCTCCGACTCGACGTACTCCTGGATGGCCGCGCCGATGTCGCCGAGCCGGGCGCCTTCCCGGACCTCGGCGATGCCGATCTCGAGCGCGCGCCGCGCGACCTCGACCACGTGGCGCGCCTCCGGGCTCGGTGTGCCGATGTAGAAGGTCGCGGACGTGTCGCCGTGAAAGCCGTTGTAGACCGTGGTGATGTCGACGTTGATGATGTCGCCGTCCTTCAGCACGCGCCCGCTCGGGATGCCGTGGCAGACGACCTCGTTGACGGACGTGCAGACGCTCTTCGGAAAGCCGCGGTAGTTGAGAGGAGCCGGCCGGGCACCACGACGGATCGTGTCCTCGTGGACGATCGTGTTGATCTCTTCCGTCGTCATCCCGACGCGGAGCTTCTCTCCGACGAGCAAGAGCGTCTCGGCGGCCATCCGGCAGACGACCCGCATCGCTTCGATTTCTTTTGCGCTCTTGATCTCGATCGCCACGTTCGACCTCGCTTCGGCTCCAGGCTCCGGGCTCCAGGCTCCGGAAGGGCGGAGCCCCGAAAGCCTGCAGCCTACTTCAGTCGTCCGAGGAGGACAGCCTCCTCGACCGCCATCTTTACCTCTTTGGTGTCCGGCGCGAGGTGAAAGTGGAGCTCCCGCTCGCCGGACGGTGTCGCGAACTCGCGGACGAAGGCGATGAAGCCGTACCCCACGAGCCGGCTCTCGAAGCTCTTCATGATGCCGTGCGACTCGCTGGACTTGTCGATCTGGATCGTGAAGTGGGCGGGCATCTCCTTGCCCGCGAGCCGCTCGACGGTCTGGAGGCCGAGCTGGTAGGTCGTCTCGGGCCCATCCGTTTTCGCGGTCACGGTGGAGACGCGCACCCGGACCACCGCGTCGCCCGTCTGGGCGCGCTCGCGCAGCGCCTTGTCGACGCGCGGCGCGTAGCCTCTGTCGAAGTCCAGGCCGACGGCCGCCGGCTCGATGGTGTCGTCGAAGAGGTCGGCCTGCCGGCCCGCGTAGGGAACCAGGGCACGGCTCGGAGCGGCGGTGGTCTCGACCCCGCCGCACCCCCATGCTTGCGCGGCCGTCACGGCTAGGACCGCGACGAGCGCATGAGCTCTGGACCTCGACATGGCCCCTTCCTTACCAGCGGTGTGCGCCGTTGGCGAGGGGTCGGGCCGTTGTGTTACCGTCGGCGCATGAGAGTCGATTCGGCGCTGCGGGCGATTCTGGGACGGGCTTACGTTGCGTCGCTTGCGTTGTTGGTCGCGTGTTCGGGCGCGAACCAGCCGCCGAAGCAGGCGAGCCCCCCGGATCCCGGTGACCCGCTGCTGGAGGGCTCCTCGTCGGAGTCGTCGGGCAGCAGCTCGTTCTCGTCCTCGTCGTCGTCGAGCGACACCGGCGCGCCGCTCGCGTCGCCGCCCCCGAGCGGCAAGCCCGCGGTGGGGAAGGGCGGAGAGCCTCCCGTCGTCGCGAGCCTCGCCCGGTTCACCGAGGGCATCAAGTGGGGCATCACCCACAAGGAGCTCGACAAGCTGTTCACGCAGACCGGCGGCGTCATCTGGAAGGACTACGACGAGAAGCTGAAGAAGGCGCGCGTCGGCCCCGAGCAGACGGCGCTCGAGGCGGAGCGCGAGCGAGCGAAGGCCGCCTTCAGCCGCAGCTACATCGAGTTCAAGGACACGCCGACCGGTTTCGACACGACCGGGATCAAGGACGAGTACACGTACCGGAACAAAGAGGCGCTCATGTGGATCGAGCGCCAGGGGAAGAAGCGCTACTACTTCTTCATCAACGACCGGCTCTGGAAGATGTACGACGAGATCCCGCTCTCGGACGACGGCCCGATGGGCAAGTCGTTCGTCGAGGCGGTGAACAAGATCAACGCCGAGCTCAACGCGAAGGGCCGCGTGCAGCAGCCGGATCCGGCCAAGGGCATCCACGCCACCACCGTCGACTGGAAGGACGGAACGAGCCACCTCCGCGCGATCGACCGCTCGAGCGAAGGCCTCCTCGGCCTCGCCATCGAGGAGAACGCGACGCTCGCGAACCTCGCCTCGCTCCGCCCGAACAAGATGCCCGACCCGACGGAGGTCGATCCGTCGGTCGCCGCCGTCACGAGCGGCTCGAACCGCTCGGACCCCAACGCGCCGTCGAACGCCCCGGCGGACGCGGGGAAGAAGGGGACGCAGCAGAAGAAGAAGTGAGCTGGGAGTCGAGGCTCCAGGCTCCAGGGGGCGAGGGGAGTCCTCAGTCCTCAGCTTCGAGAGGCGTGCTCCGCTCGGCAGGGCTGGCTGCTCCGCCATGCTCTGCTCACGGATGTGAGCGCTTGCTGTCACGGGCGCTCACGTCCGTGCGCGGTCTTGCGTTTGCGCGCGTGTCGCGAGGCTCACTGACTCGTGGGCGTTGGATGATCGGGGGGCGGGCTCAGCGCCGCGAGCGCGCGGTCGGGAGCATGGACGGGCGCCGACGTTTCTGGGACGTGGACGCGTGAAGCGCGCAAGGCCGTGAACCCCTGTTGCGAGGTTCGTGCGGCAGATCGAGGAGCGAAGACTGAGGACCGAGGTCTGAGGACTGAGGACTGACGAAGTCACTCCACCTTCCTCGCCCCCTCCGGTACCCGCCAGCCCGTCGTGACCTTCACCGTCAGCTTCGGGGCCACGCCCTGGATCGTCGGCTGGAGGAGGCGCTCGCGCGTCATCGTGGCGCCCGGACAGCCCGCGCAGGTCCCCGTGAGGTGTACGTGGACGTCCTCGTTCGTGACGCTCACCACGTAGAGCTCGCCGCCGTCGGCCTTCACGAGCGGTACCGCGAGCTCGGCGAGAGCTTTCAAGACCTGCTCCTTCGTCGGCTCGTCCACCTCGGTCGCCTCGCCAACCAGGGTAACATGACTACGTCACTCTCTCGCGAGCACCAACCGAGATCTGCACCGCGGCCGGCGGATGGCCCGCAAGAGCCCGCGGCCGGCCCCCGATCTCGGGCAGGTCGGGGGGCCATGGACCGGGCCTCGGGGGCAGGGACGGGCCGTCGGCCGGGCGGTATCGCACGCTTCCACACCTCCCGGCGGCGCGGCTGCCTCGAGCCGTGCACGACGCCTCGGGCGTGGGCGGAAACGCACGGCGGGCGCTCGGCATCTAGTCCGTTACGCCTCCGGATCATGCCGAACGGGATGTAACCCGTTTGATGCGAATCGTCA
>Ga0207874_1000462_pt1 | contig 59793 bp, 39 predicted proteins | sample HigsolmetaAR201D_FD_184833 | JGI IMG/M metagenome (GOLD analysis project Ga0207874, IMG submission 184833) | Ionic liquid and high solid enriched microbial communities from the Joint BioEnergy Institute, USA - AR20-1-D (SPAdes) (version 2) ...
CTGGACGGTCCCGGTCGAAGGCGGCGTGGCCCGGCTGCTGGTCTCGGACGCGTCCCACAACTCGCGGCCGCTCTTCTCGCCGGACGGCCGCCGGCTCGCGTTCGTCTCGGACCGGACCGGGAACGGCGACATCTACGTACTCGAGCTCGCCACCGGCGAGCTCCGCCGCCTCACCTTCGACGACGGCCTCGACCAGCTCGACGGCTGGTCCCCGGACGGCCGGTGGATCTACTACTCGTCCACGAGCCGGGACATCGCGGGGATGAACGACATCTACCGGATCCCCGCGGACGGCGGCACGCCCATGCCGGTGGCCGCGGACCGCTACGTGAACGAGTTCTTCGCCGCCGCCGCCCCGGATGGCTCGACCCTCGCCATCAGCGCCCGCGGCATCGCGTCCGGCCAGTGGTGGCGCCGGGGGCACAGCCACATCGACCAGTCCGAGATCTGGCTGGTGAGGATCGGAAATGGCGTTGCCGCCTCGAACGGCGGCCCGGCGGGAGCGAGCCGGTTCGCCAGCGCCGGCGCCGCGCCCTCCTACGAGCGCGTCACGGACGGCAAGGGCAAGGAGCTCTGGCCGATGTGGGGCGGGGGCGGGCGCACCCTCTACTACGTCTCGGACCGGGACGGCGCGGCGAACATCTGGGTCCTCCCGGCGGACGGCGAGCCCCGGCGCCTGACCCGCTTCACGGACGGGCGCGTGCTCTGGCCGAGCATCTCCCGGGATGGGCGCATCATCGCGTTCGAGCGCGGGCTCTCGATCTGGACGCTGGACACCGCGACGGGCGAGGCGCGTGAGGTCCCGATCACGCTGCGGGGCGCGCCGGCCACGACCCCGGCCGAGCGGCTCCGCCTCACCGCCGGCTTCTCCGACCTGGCCCTCTCGCCGGACGGGAAGAAGCTCGCGTTCGTCGCCCGGGGCGAGATCTTCGCCGCGTCTGCCCAGGACGGCGGGGACGCCGTGCGCGTCACCCACACCGCGGCCGCGGAGTTCCAGCCGGTCTGGGCGCCGGACAGCCGGCGGCTGGCCTACGTCTCCGCCCGGGACGGCGTGCCGAACCTCTACCTGTACGACTTCACGACCGGCGAGGAGCGGCGGCTGACCAGCTCGACGGTCGGGGACCACTCGCCGGTGTTCTCGCCGGACGGCGCCTCGATCGCGTTCGTCCGCGGCGGCCGCGAGCTGCGCGTGCTGGACGTGGCGTCCGGCCGGGAGCGCGTGCTGGCCACCGGCAGTTTCGGCCAGCCGCCCATCCTCTCGCCCCGGAGCCACGCCTGGTCCCCGGACGGCCAGTGGATCGCGTTCCTCGCGCCGGGCGAGAAGTCCTTCACGAACATCCACCTGGTGCCCGCGGCGGGCGGCGAAGCCCGGCCCGTGAGCTGGGTCTCGAACGTGTTCGGGAGCGCCGTCGCGTGGAGCCCGGACGGGAAGCAGGTCATGTTCAACACCCGGCAGCGGACGGAGGAAGGCGTGATCGCCCGCGTGGACCTGGTCCCGCGCACGCCCGTCTTCCGGGAGGACCGGTTCCGGGACCTGTTCCGGGAGGAGACGCCCCGGGGCGCGTCCCGTTCGGGGGCTTCGGGCGACGTCGCGGCCGCACGCTCCCCGGCCCGGGGAACCTCCGCGGCCCAGGCGGACGCCCGGCGGCCCGAGCGCATCGAGTGGGAAGGGCTGCGACGTCGCATGGAAGTGCTCCCGATCGGGCTGGACATCGGCTACTACACGCTGAGCCCCGACGGCAAGACGCTCGTGGCCGTAGCGAGCGTGGCCGGCCGCTCGAACCTGTACGCGTACTCCCTGGACGAGACCGCGAGCCAGCCGGCCGTGCCCCGGCAGCTCACCTCGACCCCCGGCGGCAAGTCCGGCGTCCAGTTCTCGCCCGACGGCAAGACCATCTACTACCTGGACGGCGGCCGCATCCACACCGTCCCGCTGGACGGCGGCCAACCGCGGCAGGTCAACGTCACCGCCGAGCTCGTCGTCGACTTCGACCAGGAGAAGCATGAGGTCTTCCGGCAGGCGTGGAGCTACCTGAACGACCACTTCTACGACCCCGACTTCCACGGCGTGGACTGGAACGCCGTGCGCGAGGCCTACGCGCCCTTCGTGGCCGGCGCCCGCTCCCGACCGGAGCTGCGCCGCGCGCTCCAGCTCATGGTCGGAGAGCTGAACGCGTCCCACCTGGGCGTGAACCCGCCGGGCGGGTCGAGCTCGCCCAGCACCGGGCGGCTCGGGCTCCGCTTCGACCGCGTGGAGTACGAGAGCGCCGGACGGCTGCGGGTGAGCGAGGTCATCGCCCTCGGCCCGGCGGACGTGGCCGGCGTGAAGGTCGGCGAGTACCTCCTCGCCGTGGACGGCGCGCCCGTCGGACAGGGCGTGAACCTCGATTCGCTCCTCGAATACCGGATCGGCCGAAGGGTCGAGCTGCGGGTGGCTCCGACGCCCGATGGGCGGGACGCCCGCACCGTCGCGGTCCGGCCCGTCAACACGTCGACCGAGAAGGGGCTCCTCTACCGCCAGTGGGTCGAGCAGAACCGGGCCTACGTGGAACGGGAGAGCGGCGGCCGGCTCGGCTACGTGCACATGCCGGACATGTCGTGGAACTCGCTCCTCCAGCTCTACCTCGACCTGGACGCCGAGAACCACGGCAAGGAGGGCGTGATCGTCGACATTCGCAACAACAACGGCGGCTTCGTCAACGTCTATGCCATCGACGTTTTCGCCCGCCGCGAGTACCTGATCATGACCCAGCGCGGCGCGCAGCCCGCGCCCGCCCGGACCGTGCTCGGCCAGCGCGCGCTCGGCACGCCCACGATCCTGGTCACGAACCGGCACTCGCTCTCGGACGCCGAGGACTTCACCGAAGGCTACCGCGCGCACGGGCTCGGGAAGGTGGTCGGCGAGCCGACCGCCGGCTGGATCATCTACACCTGGAACCAGCCGCTCATCGACGGGTCCGTCGTCCGGCTCCCGCGCATGAAGGTCACGGACCTCGCGGGCAACAACATGGAGCTCGCGCCGCGGCCCGTGGACGTGCCCGTGCAGCGGCCCGTCGGCGAGTCCTACACAGGGCGGGACTCCGAGCTCGACGCCGCGATCCGCGAGCTGCTCCGCCAGATCGATGGGATGAGGGCGGACCGGTGACGTCGGCGCCCGCGCGGCCGGCGACGCGCACACGCTGACTCGCCGACCCGCCGCGCCGCACACGACCGGCGCCTGCGCCCCGACGCAGGCGCCGGTTTCTCATTCCGTTCGCTCGAGCGCGCCCCCGGCGGCCACGCCAACCCGCCAGAAATCCGCTAATTCGTTCCGGACATCCGAAACGTTTGCTGTGTCGCCCGTGCGACAGTTCCAATTCGATGCCCGAAAATCACTTGGAACGCCGGGTATTCGGGACTTTCCGGACATTCCCCCCGCAGATGGCATGGCCGTTGCCCGCTCCGGCACCCCGGGATGTCGAGCGAATCGATCAACCGGTCTCAACTCCTGCTCGCTGAAAGGCCCGTGAAGATGGTTCCGCGTGCCACTTGCCGTTCCGGCTTCACCATCGTCGAGCTGCTCGTCGTCACGATGGTCGTGGCCGTGCTGATCGGGATCGCGATGCCGCACGTGGACGTGGCCCGCCACCGGGTCGAGAACGCCGTCCGCGAGACGGCGTCGACGCTCGCCGCGGCCCGCTACCGCGCAGCGGTGTTGCAGCACGACGTGATCGTCTCGTTCGACGCCGCCGCCCGCCGGATCACGGTACACGAGGACCAGAACAACGATGGCGCCATCCAGCCGAACGAACCGGTCCGCTCCATCGAGCTCCCGGAGGGGATCATCTTCGGTCGCGGCTCCGCGCCCGTCGGGCCTCCGGGCTCCGTGGTGATCGGCTTTCGCTCGGGCTCCTACGGGCTGCCCCACGTGACGTTCCACCGCAACGGCAGCGCGAGCGAGTCCGAGGGGCTGTATCTGACCTCCACCGCGAGCGCGTCCAACAGCAAGTTCGCGCACCACACGCGCGCGCTGACCGTGGAGCGCGCCACGGGCCGGGTAACCACGTTCCGGTACGAGTCGGGCGGATGGCGGAGGGTGCACTGATGGATCGAAAGGGCTTCACCGTCGTGGAGGTCCTCGTCGCCTTGACGTTGCTGGCCGTCGTCGTGCTGGGGCTGAGCAGCACCACCGCCCGTCTCAATCGCACCGCCGTCGACAACCGCCAGAAGGTCGTGGCGATCGAGCTCCTCCAGGACCGGCTCCGGCTGATCGCGATGGACGAGGAGTACGCCCAGCTGAGAAACCGCTACGAGGGCGTGGAGAATGACATCCCGGGCTATCCCGGGTTCCGCCGCACCACGACCATCCAGCGGATCAACCAGCCGGGCGTCGGCGGCCGGTCGCTGGACTATTACCGCGTCACGGTGACCGTCCAGGGGCCCGGCCTGGATGCGCCGGTGTCACGGACCACAACCATCGCGGCGCCATGAACGACCGATCGTGGAAGGCGGGCGGCCCGGGCGCACCCCGGCCGGACGCGGGCGTGACCATCGTCGAACTGCTGATCGCGCTCGTGGTTTTCTCCATCGTGGTCGCCGCGGGGCTGCGGATCTTCTCGACCCAGGCGCGGGCCTTCGCCGAGGGCGCCGTCCGGATCGAGCTCACACAGAACCTCCAGTACGCAGCGACCGCGCTCACCCGCGACCTCCGGACGGCCGGCACGAACGTGCCCGCTCACCAGCCTTTCCTGGTCTACGCCGGGCAGGACGTCGTGGCGTTCCACGCCGACTACGCCACGAACGTGCCGAACGACCCGTTCGCGGTCTACTATGACCCCGATGCGCCCGCGGGCGCGGTGTCGTCCGTCACCAGGGCGGAGAGGTTCACCCTCCCCGGCACGACGTTCAACTACCCGGACACCACGTACTGGATCGGGCCGGGGATCAACAGCCCCGCGGAGCTCATCATCTTCCGCTTCGCGCCCGACGCATCGACCGCCCGCACCGACGACTTCGTCCTGCTCCGGCAGGTCAACAACGGTGAGCCGGAGGTCGTGGCGCGCAACATCCTCGCCACTCCGGGTCAGCCGTTCTTCCAGTACCTGGTGATCTCCACCAACGCCAGCGGGGCCTCGCAGGTCCAGCCGATCCCGGCGAGTCAGCTCCCGCTCCGCCACACGATCCCGATACACCAGTCCCCGGCCGACACCGGCGCGGTGGCCCGGATCGACGCGATCCGCGGGATCCGGATCAACCTGACGGCTACCAACGGCCTGACCGGCGAGCAGGAGGAGCGCCGGTCCATGACCCGCCTGGTCTGGCTCCGCAACGCCGGCCTGGCAACGCTCAAGGTCTGCGGCAGCGCGCCCATCTTCGGTCAGCCGTTCCATGCCGTCTACGGACTCGACGATGGCAAGCCGATCATCACCCTGTCATGGCTGGCGGCCGTGGATGAGGTCGGCGGCGAGAGGGATGTGATCCGCTACGTGATCTGGCGACGTTCCTCGTCGGATCCCAGCTGGGGTGACCCGTACCTCAGCATCCCGGCCGGCAGCACGGACTACGGCTTCGTGGATCGCAACGTCGAGACCGGCAAGAGCTACCGCTACGCGATCGCGGCCCAGGACTGTACGCCGACGCTCTCGCCCATGACCATCGTCGGACCGATCTACGTTCCTTGACGTCAGGAGACGGCTTCCATGTCAGCACCAGATGGACGAGTCCGCCCGGATAGCGGTTTTGCCCTCACCCTGATGCTGCTCGTCACCCTCGTCGTGTCCGGGATGGCCGCAGCCGCCATCTACATCGGCATGGGTTCCGTCGTGATCACGAGGTCGCACGAGCGGCAGGACCTCCTCGAGATGGTCGCTGAAGACGGACTGGAGCTCGCGCGCGCGCGGATCAACGCGGACCGCTCCCTCTTTCCCGAGGAGGGCTACACCACACTGGAAGACAACGTCGAAGTCTACGACGTCGAGGGCAACGTGATCCCGGGCGTCCGGCGCTCGACCTACGTGGGGCCGACCGGCATCACGTCCGGCGAGTACGGCGTGTACGGCAGCATCGTCACCGTCGTGCGGGACGAGGGCCGGGGCGTCGTGGTCCGCCGTACGCAGGTCCAGCAGGAGAGCTTCTCCAAGTACGCGTACTTCACGGACTTCGAACCCTCGGAGATCGCGTTCGGCGGCGGCGACCAGATCTACGGCCCCGTCCACTCCAACGACTCGATCAAGATCTACGACTCCGGCGCCACCTTCCACAGCATGGTGACCACCGCGAAGGTGATCAAAGGCCGCGAGTACGGAGAGTTCCGGGAAGGCTATCGCGAGCGCGTCCCCCAGATCCCGCTCCCCCAGACCGCGGACCTCCAGAAGCTGAAAGTCCAGGGCGAGGCGGGTGGCACGGCGTTCACCGCGTCGAAGAACAATCCCGTGGGGCGCGCCACGATGCGGATCGAGTTCGTGGCCATCGACCTGAACGGCGACGGCCTGGTGACCGGCGAGAACGAAGGGTTCATTCGAGTCTACGAAGTCACCAGCTCCAGCCATCGGGACTGGTTGGTCGCTGCGGCGCCGCCCGCCAATCTACGCAACTCACGTAATTGTGGGCATTTCCACAATGGGGTGTTCGTCTCCGCCGCCGACCATCCCGAGAACGGCAACGACAACTGGATGGCCGCCCTGTCCAGCCAAGGTCACCGGTGCTTCCTTGGCGGGGATCCTGTCCTGTTCAACGGGTTCACGCCCACCGACAGCCGTGGTCGCTGGCTCAAGTGGTCCGGACCGGTCAGCCCGCTCCTCAACGGCAGGCCGGACAGGGAGTATCTGTTCCCCATCACGCGGGCGCTGAACCCGTCGTTCAAGGGCGTGATCTTCGTGGATGGCGATGTGGCGATCAGCGGCACGGTGCGTGGCCGCGTGACCGTCGCCGCGACCGGCAACATCGTCATCGCGGACGACATCGTCTACGCGACCGACCCGAGCGTCGGGAACTGCGCGGACATCCTCGGGCTCTACGCCGGCAACAACGTCGTGGTCGCGAACACGCCGATCAACGCACCGTGGCAGCGGGGCAACGGCTCCGCCTACTTCTCGTACGACGACACCACCGACGAGTTCATCCACGCGTTCGTCCTGGCGCTCAACCAGTTCATGGTCGAAGGGTACGATTCCGGCTCGACCAAGGACGAGCGTTGCGGGAACCGGAACTGGGGGCGGGGCTGCCTGTACCTGACCGGCGGGATCATCCAGCGGTCGCGTGGCGCGGTCGGCACCACGACGGGAACGGGCTACCTCAAGCGGTATTCGTACGACAAGTGTGGGATCAGCGATCCGCCCCCGTACTTCCCGACGACCGGGTTCTTCGCGCGGAGCTTCTACTACGAGGTCGATCCGACCGGTTTCGACATCGACGAATACTTCTCCAAGCTTGCGGCGGGGAGCTGAGCGGCCCCACGCGGTTCCGGCGCTCGGACGGCGCGGCTGCCCTCCCGCCGTCGAGCGCCGAAACCAGTTCTCCCTCCTACATACGAGCGCGCCCACTCGGCACGGAGACGGCCGTGAGCCGGTCGGTTCCGCGCCGGTGGGCGCCGCGGCATCACGCCGTCATTTCTGGAGGGTCACCGGCGCCCGCAGCGGGTTGCGGGGACAGACCTCGCAGGAGGGGAGCGACGACGGCGGCTTCGCGTCGTCGCCCGTGAGGACCTGGACCGCGCCGGGCCGGACCCGGATCCGGATCGAATCGCCGCTCGCGTACCGCCCGCCGCCCGGGAGATGCGCGATCACGGTCATGGGCGCGCTGCCGTCTCCGGACGGCAGCTCCAGCTCGAGCTCGTCGAACCCGCCGAGGAACGCGACCCGGCGGACAGTGGCGTCCACGCCGCCGTCCCCGGCCGGCGCGACTTCGATGTCGTACGGCCGGATGGAGAGTGTGACTTCCCGCGCCGCCCCGTTCAGCCCCTCCGGCCCCCGCACCACGCCCAGCGGCGTGCGGAACGTGCCGTTCACGGCCACGGCCGGGACCAGGTTCGTGGGTCCGAAGAGCCGGGCCACGTACGCGTCCCGCGGCGTGGAGAAGAGCTCCGCCGGCGCGCCGACCTGCCAGAGCTCGCCGTCCCGCAGGATCGCGACCCGGTCGGCGAGGGAGAGCACATCCTCGTGGTCGTGGACCACGATCAGCGTGGTCGTGCCCGCGCGGCGCAGGATCCGGCCGACCTCGTCCCGCAGCGCGGGCTTCATCACCGCGTCCAGGTTGCTGAACGGCTCGTCGAGGAGCAGCACCCCCGGGTCCGGCGCGAGCGCCCGGGCGAGCGCCGTGCGCTGCTGCTGGCCGCCCGAGACCTGGTGGGGATAGCGGTTCGCCTCCTCCACGAGCCCGACCAGCTCGAGCATCTCCCGGACGCGGGCGGCCCGCTCCCGGCGGGGCATGCGGTGCAGCCCGTACGCCACGTTCTCCGCGATGGTGAGGTGCGGGAAGAGCGCGTAGTCCTGGAAGACCAGGCCGACGCCCCGCCGCTCCGGCGGCGTGGACGAGCGGTCGTCGCAGAGCGTGCAGCCGCCCAGGACCACGCAACCCGCGGTCGGGGTCTCGAGCCCGGCGATCAGCCGGAGCAGCGTCGACTTCCCGGAGCCGCTCCCGCCCACGAGCCCCATGATCTCGCCGGGCTCGATGCGGAGCGTGACGTTGTGTACCGCGTCCCGCTTCGCGCCGGGGTAACGCTTGGTCAGCCCGCGCAGCTCGAGCCTGCTCATGAGCGCCTCCCCGTGAGCAGCCGGTTCAGCCCGAACACCGGGAGGATCCCCGCGGCGATCAGGACCAGCGCCGCGCACGCGGACTCCGCGACCTGCTCATCCGACGCGAGCTGGAACGCCCGCGTGGCCAGCGTGTCGAAGTTGAACGGCCGCAGGATCAGTGTGAGCGGCAGCTCCTTGAGCAAATCCACGAACACCAGCATCGTCGCACCGAGCAGGGCGGGGCGGAGGAGCGGCAACCCGACCCGCAGCAGCGTGGCGAGCGGCGGCGCGCCCAGCGTGCGCGAGGCCTGGTCGAGCTCCCGGCACTCACGCTCGAACCCGGCCTCCACCGGCAGGTACGCCACGGCCATGTACCGCACCGCGTACGCGTAGACCAGCGCCACCACCGTGCCGCTCAGGATCAGGCTCGGCCCGCCGGACACCCCCACGCCGAACCCCGCGAGCATCGCCTTCACCGCCCCGCTCAGCGCCCGGTCCAGCGCGGCGAACGGGACGAGCACGCCCACCGCGATGACCGCGCCCGGCACCGCATAGCCGAGCACCGCCACGTGCGCGAGCCCCCGCACCGCCGGCGAGCGGCCGAGCCGCGCCGCGTACGAGATCACCACCGCGAGGCACACCGCCAGCACGGCCGCGCCCAGCGCGAGCCCGAAGCTGCGCGCGAGCAGGACAACGAACTCCATGTTCACCACCTGGCCGGCCGTGAGCGCGGCCCAGTAACCGAGCTGCGCCACGGGCAGCACGAACCCGATCAACAGCGGCAGCGCGCACGCCAGGAACGCGACGACCGCCGAAACCCCGCGGAGCTCGTACCGGTGCATCGGCCGCTCCGCCTCCGCCGTCGGCTCGGTCCGCACGCCCCGCCGCTGAAACCGCTCGACCGCGAGAACCGTGAAGACCGTGAGGAGCAGGAACGCGGCGAGGCGGATGGCCGCGTCGAGGTCGCCGAGGGCGAACCAGGCGCGGAAGATCCCCGTCGTGAACGTGGTCACGCCCAGGTACTTCACCGCGCCGTAATCGTTCAGCACCTCCAGCGCCACCAGCGTGGTTCCCGCCACCAGCGCGGGCCGGGCGAGCGGCAGCGCGATCCGGAAGAACGTGCTCGGCCCCGACCGCCCGAGCACCCGGGACGCCTCCAGCGCGGTCCGGGACTGCCGCGTGAACGCACCCCGCGCCCCCACGTAGACATACGGATAGAGCGTGGCGGCGAAGATCACGACCGCCACGCCGAAGCCCGCGACCTGGACGTGCAGGAACCGGTCGCCCAGCGAGGGGATCAGCGTCCGGACCAGGAGCTGGACCGGACCGGCCACGTCCAGCATCCCGGAATACGTGTACGCGGCCACGTACGCCGGGACGGAGAGCGGCAGCACCAGCGCCCACTCGAAGATCCGTCGGCCCGGAAACGAACACGCCGTGACCAGCCACGCCGTGGCCGTGCCGATCACGAGCGCGAGCAGCCCGGCGGCGAGCGCGAGCCCCGCCGAGTTCAGCACGTAACCCGGCAGGACCGTCCGCGCGAGATGGGACCAGGTCTCCCCCGCCGGGTCCAGCACGCTGCGCGCCACGATCAGGACCGGGACCCACAGCACGAGCGTGATCAGGACCGCGGCCGTCGTCCACCCGGTCCACTCCCCCCGGACGGTACGCAGCCACGCCCGCACCGCGCCCGGACGCCCCTCCTCCCGAAGGGGCGCCCGCTCCACCGGAACTCGCGCTACTTCCACCCTGCCTCGTCGAAGATCTGGACGGCTCGCCGGTTCAGCTCACCGAGCACGGCCAGGTTCAGCGTGTCGGCCTTGAACTCGCCCCAGCCCTGGAGCACCGCCGACGCCGGCACGCCCGGCTTGACCGGGTACTCGTGGTTCGCCTCCGCGAAGATCCGCTGCGCTTCCTCGCTCGACAGGAACTCGATCAGCCGGATCGCGTTCGCCCGGTTCGGCGCACCGACCGTCACCCCGGCCCCACTCACGTTCACGTGCGTGCCGACCCCGTCCTGGTCCGGGAACACCACCCCGAGCTGCTCGCCGACCCGCCGGTCCTCGGGGTTCGAGGACGCGATCAGCCGCGCCACATAGTACGTATTCACGATGGCGACGTCACCCACGCCGGCCGCCACGGCCTTGGCCTGCTCCGTGTCCGCGCCGCTCGGCGGCCGCGCCATGTTCCGCGCCACCGCCGCCGCCCACGCCCTCGCCGCGTCCTCCCCATGATGCGCGATGATCGACGCGAGCAGCGACTGGTTGTACACGTTGTCCGACGACCTCACCAGCACCCGCCCCTTCCACTTCTCGTCCGCCAGCGACGCGTACGTCGGAATCTCCTCCGGCCGGACCCGGTCCTTCGCGTACACGATCACCCTCGCGCGCCGCGTGAGCCCGTACCAGTAGCCCTCCGGATCACGCAGGTTCGCCGGCACGTTCGCCCGCAGGATCTCCGAGTCGATCGGCTGGAGCAGCCCCCGCTCCTTCGCCCGGTGCAGCCGCCCGGCATCCACCGTGATCAGCACATCCGCCGGCGACGCCGCGCCCTCCGCCTCCAGGCGCGCGATCAGCTCGTCCGCCGACGCCGTCACCACGTTCACCCGGATCCCGGTCTGCTCCGTGAAACGACGGAAGAGCTCCTGGTCCGCCTCGTAATGCCGGTGCGAATAGACGTTCACCACGCCCGCGTCGGCGCCGGCACCGGCGGTCGCGGCCGCATCTCCCTCGGCCGCTCCGCGCGGCGAGTCCCCGCCACAGCCCGCCAGCACCAGCAGCCCGCCGGCCAGCGCGGCAACGGCTCCCCGTATTCCGTGCTTCGACATCGTCATCTCGTTACCCTCAGCCCGATCTGCAAGGTGCGCGGCAACCCCGGCCGCACCCCGGCCGGATGCCGCGACACGACGTACCGGCGGTCCGTCAGGTTCTGGATCGCACCGTACAGGGTACCCCACGGCCGGAGCCCGTACTCGGCCGAGAGGTTCAGCACTAGCGCCGCATCCGTGCGATGGTCGTCAGGGATCGGCCCGCTCCCGGCCTGCGTACGCATCGCGCTCGTGTAGTTCGCCACGAGCCGTACCGCCCACGTGTCCGCTTCCAGCCCGGCGCCCGCATGCACCTGGTGCTCCGGCAGGTACGGCAGCCGATCGCCCGCCGTCACGGTGCCCCACTGCTCGAACTGGCTCTGGAACGACGTCAGGAATTCGCCCTGCGTGTACGTGTACGATGCCCGCAGCGGGAGCCGGACGCCCAGGCCCCGGCCCGCGAGCGGATCGTACTCCGCCGACGCCTCCACACCCACGACCCGGACCTCGCCCGCGTTGTGCAGGTCGCCCTGCCCGTCGCCACCGCTGGAGAGCGTCTCCGCGCCGAGCATGTTGTCATAATCACTGTAGAAGCCCACCACCTGCGCCGCCACACGATCCAGCGCGAGACGGGCGCCCACCTCGTAGTTCACGCTCGTCTCCGGCTTCGCCTCCTGGTCGGCGCCAGGGCCCGGCGGGCCGAAGCCCCGGTGCACCCCACCGAACAGCCACACGCCCGGACTCGCACGGAAACTCGCGCCGATCCCGGGGATCAGCACGTCCACGTCGTTCTCCCGCACCGTCGGGTTCCGACGCTCGGGATCGTCCCTCCCGTAGTCCGAGCGCTTGAACCGGATCGACTCGTACCGTACCCCCGGCGTCACCGCGAAACGCCCGAAGTCAATACGATCCTGCACATAGACCGCAACGGCGTTCGCTTCCGCGACCCGGTTCGACTGGCTCCCCGGCGTGCCCGCACGGGTCCGGACCATCCGCCCACCCACCATCTGGTAGGAATCGTCGTGATGGAACCGGTCCTCCTCGTCCATGTGGAGCCGCACGCCCAGCTCCACATCGTGCCAGCCGCCCGCCTCGAAGGTGAGCCCCAGCGTGCCCTGTACGCCCTGGGACACGTAGTCCCGGTCGTTGGACCTCACGACCAGCGCGTCCGGGTCGCTGTTCCCGCCGCGCAGCACCGCCAGCTCCGCGGCATACGTCGCCGGGTCCGCCAGCACCGCGCCCAGACCCCGGCCGTACACGCTCTGCAGCTTGTACCAGCTCCGGGAGAACTCGTTGCGGTACACCACCGCCGTGAAATCCACGGCCCGGGACGGCTTGACGAAGTACCGGAGCTGCGCCTGCCGATGCTCCGCGTTCATCCGGTCCAGCGCCGAGGCCGCGTACCGCCGCAGCGGCGAGGCCGCGAAGTCCTCGTCCGTCAAACCCAGGTACGTCTCGTCCGAACGCTGGTCGTAATAGCCGAGCTTCAGCTCGACCTCCTGGTACGTGCCCGCGGCGCCCAGCTCCGTGTTGAAGCGCACCTTCGCCAGGTAATCGCTGATCCGGAAGCCCGTGTCGCCACCCCCGTCCAGCTGCTTGTACCCCTCGGTACCGATCTGGTAGGTCTCCAGCAGATAGCCGAAGTGACGGCCCGAGTCCCCGATCCGCGCCACCACCTTCCCCGTCCGCTCGCTGCCGCCCGACACATCGACCTCCAGCAGGGAGCCCCGCGGGATCGACGTGGACACCAGGTTCAACGCGCCGCCCGTGGTCCAGGGACCCGACTGGATCTGGGACGAGCCCTTCCGGACCTCCACCGCCTCCATCCGACCCATCACCGGGAAGTAGTAAGCGGCCGGCGCCGAATAGGGCGCGGGCGCCACCGGCACCCCGTCCTCCATGACCACGATCTTCGAGCTCCGGTCCGTGCCCGTGCCACGGAGCCCGATGTTCGGCCTGAGCCCGTACCCTTCCTCCTCCTGGACGTAGACGCCCGGCACCTGCCGCAGCGCGTTGTTCACGTCGTCGAAGACCAGCCCCTGCTTCTGCAGCTCGCCCCGGTCCAGGACCTGCGCCGACCCCGGGATCCGCTCCACATCCACGTAGTCACCGACCAGACGGGTCCGGCCGGCCAGGACGTGCACCGGCGACATCCGCACCGCATCCACGCTCAGCGCCACGTCCACCACCACCCGGCCCGACTCCACCACCACCGGCTCCTCCCGGACCGCCAGCCCGAGCCGCGAGAACCGCAGCGTGTACCGGCCACGCGGGACCGACCGGAACTCGTAGCGCCCCCGCGCATCCGTGACCCGCCGCAGACCCAGCTCCACCAGCTCCACGGTCACGCCCGGCTGCCCCACGCCCTCCGCCGTAATCACCCCCTGGATGACCCCGCCCGCGACCGCCGCGGCGCCATCCGCGCCGACCTGGACCGGCCGTTGCGCCGCGAGCTCCGCCGCGCCCGCGCCGGGCACCGCGCATATCACCGCAAAGGCCGCCGCGACCGCGGCGACCTGCCGCTTCACATCCTTCCCCGCCCGCGCCCACGCCTTCTCACCCCGCTGCCCCGCGGGGCGTACCCCACCAACGACGCTCATACGCCTTCCGCTCCGCGTCCACTCTAATTGAGATTGATTCTCAACCGCAGGGAAGAGTGTACCGGGCGCCCGGCCCCGTGTCAAGAGGAGGGACGCTCGAGCTGCGAGTCGGCCCAGGAAACCGGATCCTCCAGCGGCTCAAGATGCGTGAACACCGTGCTGTTCGGGATCGCCGCCCGTACCTCGGCCTCGATCTCCTCCAGCAGATCGTGCCCGCGCTGGACGGTCCAATCCCCCGGCACCAGGACGTGGAACGACACGAAACGGCGGGTCGCGGCCTGCCGGGTGCGGAGCGCGTGGAAGCGGACGCCCCGCGCCTCGTAGCGGGCGTGGATCGCGCGGATCGCGTCCCGCATGTCCTCCGGGAGTGCGGTGTCGAGCAGTCCGAGCATGGAGCGCCGGACCAGGTCGATCCCCGTGCGCGTGATGTGGACGGCCACCGCGGCGGCCACGATCGCGTCGAGCCGTTGCCATCCGGTGAGTGCGGCCAGCCCGACGCCGACGATGACGGCCGCGGAGGTCCAGACATCGGACAGCAGGTGGTGCGCGTCCGCTTCGAGGGTGATGGAGCCGTAGCGGTTCCCTGCCTTCAGGAGCACCCGGGCGGCGGCGAAGTTGATGGCGGACGCCACGGCGGTGATGGCGAGCCCGAGGCCGGCGGCCTCGATCGGCTGGGGGGCGAGGAACCGCCGGACCGCGGCCGCGAGGATGACCACGGCCGCGGCCAGGACGAGCGCTCCTTCGAAGCCGCTGGAGAAGTACTCGGCCTTGGTGTGGCCGTACGCGTGCTCTTCGTCGGCGGGCCGTGCGGCCACGGAGAGCGCGAGGAGCGCGGTGATCGCGGCGATGAGGTTGACGAGCGATTCGAGCGCGTCGGACAGGAGGCCGACGGAGCCGGTCAGCAGGTATGCGCCGCCTTTGAGCGCGATGGTGGCCAGGGCCGCCAGGATCGAGATCCAGGCGTACCGGGTGAGCGCGCGGGTCCGCGTCGGCTCGGCCGGTGACTCGGGTTGCGTGTGCACGGCCAGGAAAGTAGGGCGGGACAAGGATTTCGTCCACCGAAAACGTAGCCGTGCGCGCGCGTATGACCGTTGAGCCTGGCGCCTCCGCGGGCGGGTCGCCTCACCCCCGGTCCGTCCGGCCGCGCGGGCGCACCCGGCCCCGCCGGCGCCTCTCCGCCGGGGCCGCGGCGGCGCCCGGCGGGTCAGAGGAACGCCCGGAGCGCGCGGGCGGCGGCGTCGCCCCAGCGGTGGAGGAGCGGCCGCCGCGCCCAGGCGGCCCGATCGATCTCCACGGCGTTCTCGAGGTCCGTCTCGAACGCGGCGGCGAGCTGCCCCGCGAACTCCTCGTCCAGGATGACGAGGTTGCACTCGGCGTTGTACCGGAACGACCGGAAGTCCAGGTTCGAGGATCCGACCACGGCCACGTAGTCGTCCGCCACGAGGGTCTTCGCGTGCAGGACCGCGGGCTGGTACTCGAAGATCCGGATCCCCCGGGCGAGGAGCGCCTCGTAGTACCCGTGGCCGGCGTGGCGCAGGATCGGAATGTCGGTCGGGCCGGGGAGGAGGAGCCGGACGTCCACGCCGCGCCGGACGGCGTCCGCCATGGCGCGCACGGCGGCCCGGGGCGGCGCGAAGTAGGCGTTCGTGATCCAGGCCGTCCTGCGCGCGGCCGCGAGGATCGCGGCCAGAACGGACGCGGTTTCGGCGTGGCCGCGCCCGGGGCGTGAGTCGAGCACGAGCACCCGCGGGTCGCCGTCGTCCCGTGGCTCGATGGCCGGGAACTCGAGCCGCCGTCCGCCCGCGCGGTGCCAGCCCTCGGCGAACACGACGGCGAGCTCCAGCGCCGCGGTGCCCTCGACCCGCACGTGCGTGTCCCGCCAGAGGCCATCCGGGGCGCGCCTGGACGAGCCGTACTCATCCGCGATGTTCATCCCGCCCACGAACGCGATGCGGCGGTCGACCACCACGATCTTCCGGTGGTCCCGGATGAACTGGTACCACGGGTGAGGGAGCAGGCGGTGGAAGAGCCGTACCTCCACGCCGTGGCTTTCGAGCTCCTTCCAGTACCTGGACGCGGTGCCGAAGGAGCCGATGGCGTCCGCGAGCACGCAGACCCGGACGCCCCGCTCCCGCGCGGCCGCGAGCCGGTCTTTGAGCTCCAGCCCCGTCCCGTCGTCCCGCAGGATGTACGATTCGATCAGGATCTCGTGCTCCGCCGCCTCGATCGCTGCGGAAGCCGAGGCCATGGCGCGCTCCCCGTCCACGAAGAGCTCCAGCCGGTCCACGGTGTGGAGGTAGCTGTCGTCGATCCGGGCGAGGAGCCCGGCGAAGCCGGGGTCGCGCACGCCGCCGGGGAGCGCCGCGGCGAGCTCGCCGATCCGATCGGCGCGCAACTCGCGCGGCAGCTTGCGGCCCGGGGCAGGGCGGAGCCGGGCAACGGCGCGGGTCCGATGCATCAGACGGGTCCGTCCTTCGTGGTCAGTGCGGAGGATTGTACCCCGGACGGGACGCCGGATTTCCGGGCGTGCCGGCCGCGGGGCGCGGGAAGCGGTCCGCGGTCCACGATGGCGCCCTCTCGTTCCGGCTCGCGCGCGGGTCGGCGCCGTGGCCCCCTCGCACCGCCGCGGACCACCGGTTCAGCGGGTTGCGGCCCGATCGGGCGTGCACGGCTCGACGGCGCCCCGGCGCCCACGCCCCCGATCCTCGCACCTGCCCGGTCGTCCGGGCGCCTGCACGGTCGGCCGATAGGCCCGGCTGGCTACACTCACCCACCGGGCGGCGGCCGGCCCGACCCACCGCCGGGCCGCTCGGGGGCCTGGCCCGTGGCCCTTCGCGCCACTCGCCCGGGCGCCGGGCCGCCCTAGCGCTTTCGATGGCCCGCCCCCCGCGCCATTGGCGCCGGCCCTTGCATGCCACCGGCCCGGACGCGCCGCCACGCCGCGGCACCGGCCGGGCGCCTCCACCGGCATGACAGTCATCGCGCCCCTCTTGCGCAATGCAACATGACACCGCGCACCGGCCTGGTGCGGGACGATCGCGGACACAGCCGCGCGTCCCCAGGGCCAGATACCGATCGTCACACTCTCGACCCTGGAGGAAGCTTACATGTCGCGGACTCGCATCTCCATGCTCGCCGTGCTCGCGGGGCTCGCCCTGGCTGCGTACCCGGCGAGCGCGCAGGAAGGGTTCACCGAGAACTACATGGACGTCGGCCCCACCATCGGGCTCGGCGGCATTGGCAGCGCGGATCTCGCGATCGGCGGGCGCTTCGAGGTCGGCATGAAGCGGCTCCCTGAGTTCGGCAACGGGATCCTCGGAATCATGGTCGGTGCGCAGTACTACTCGTGGTCGGCCTTCAGCGCCAGCTACCGGTACATCCCGATCGGCGCCACGGCCAACTACCACTTCAATCTCGAGAACAAGAAGATCGACCCGTTCCTCGGGCTCGGTCTCGGGTTCGAGATCTTCAACTGCAGCTGGGAAGGCCAGGGCATCGACCTGTGCAGCGGGAGCAGCGGCCTGTACTTCATCGGCCGGGCCGGCGTGCGCTACTTCATGAGCGACAAGATGGCGCTCTACGCGGACGCGGGCGCCGGTGGGGCCACCGTCAACGTGGGCGCCACGTTCCGGCTGCGGTAACGGCGGCGCTCCCACCCACCCGCACGAAGAGGGCGGTTCCCGCCGGGGGGAGCCGCGGCGCGGGTCGGGTCGGGCCGCCGGGCACGTTGCGGGGCCGAGCGAGCTCGGCCCCGCTTTCGTTTTTCCCACAGGGAAACCGGGGCGGCCGCCACGCGCCGCGGCTCACGCCTCCCGCATCAACCCGGATTCACCGCGCCCGCTGCGCGGTCGGGATGTCCACCTCGATCCCACGCCACTTCCCCTGCCGGAACCGGAACACGCTCAGGCTGCACCGGGTCATGTGGCCGAGCAGGATCGCGGTCCAGATCCCGGCCGGCTCCAGGCCGCGCGTCGCCTGGAGCAGCCAGCAGAGCCCGAGGGGCACCACCACCTGCGAGACGACGGAGATGTAGAACGGGCTGCGCGTGTCGCCCGTGCCCTGGAGCCCGCCCGTGTAGATGAGCGCGACGGTGACGAACAGCCCGGACACGCTCAGGAAGCGGAGGAGCCCCACGCCGATCTCGACCACGCCCGGGTCGTCCATCCCGAACACGCCGAGGAGCACGTGCGGCACGGTCACGAACATCGCGCCCACGGCCACGGCCACGCCGAGCCCGATCCTCACCGCGGCGTGCACCGCTTCCGTGACGCGCTCGGGCCGGCCCGCGCCCAGGTTCTGCCCCGCGATGGCCGCCGTCGCGCCGAGCAGCCCGACGGACGTCCACGTGATGAGGGAGAAGAGCTCGGTGTACGCGATCGCGTACGCGGCCTGCGCCTCGGCGCTCTGCTCGAGCGAGCCGACGAAGCGCAGCAGGAGCACGCCGGCCACGTTCATGACTACGCCCTGGAACCCCGCCGGCAGCCCGAACCGGATGAGCTGACGGATGATGGCCGGGTCCGGCCCCCGGATCATCTCCCGGCTCAGGGCAATGACCCACGCTCCGCTGAAGAGCTGGTGCAGGCCGATGACGGCCACCACGGCGCCCGCGATCACGGTGCCGAGCGCGGCGCCCTTCGTCCCGAACGCGGGGATCGGCCCGACGCCCCGGATCAGGATCACGTTGAGCGCGATGTTCAGCACCGTCATCAGGATGCCGAGCCGGAGCGGCGTCCGGGCATCGCCCGCGGAGCGGAGCGCGCCGCCGAGCACCATGTACAGCATCATGCCGACGCTGGACACGAAGATGATGCGCAGGTAGGGCAGCGCCTCGGCCTGGACCGCGGGCGTGGCGTTGACGAGCCCGAGCAGCTCCGGCGCGAGGAAGTAGCCCACGGGCGCGAGCACGCCCAGGGACAGCCCGGCCGTGGTGAGCAGCGTCTGATAGACCGTCCGGTTGACCTTGTCCGGATCGCCCGCGCCGGCGAACCGGGCCACGAGCACGCCCATCCCGATGAAGAGCGAGCTGACGAAGACCATCACCACCAGCACGATCTGCCAGCTCACCCCGATGGCGGCGTTGGCCGTGTAGCCCACGAAGTGGCCGACCATCGCGTGGTCGATGATCCCCTGCAGCCCGGCGATCACGTTCTGGAGCATGGTCGGCCACGCGAGCCGCCACACCGCCCGGGAAACGGGGCCTTCCACGATCGATCGGTCGAACGTGCGTCCGGTTTTCGGAGGGGCAGCCATGGAGTCGCAGGTCGCTCCTGGTCAGGGCAGGCGTGGTGGGGGATCCGTGAACGCATCGGCCGGCCGCCTCGCGCCTCGCCTCGGTACAACCTTCGTCGCGGCCGGGCGCGGGGCGCGCACTATTGCACCCGCCCCGCGCGCCGCGCAAGATTCGTGGAAACCCGACACCGGCCTCGTAGTTCCGCGAGCCGTGGTCCCACCGCGCGGCCGGTGGGACGGCTCATGCCGCACGACCAGACCCACCGCAGGGAGCCATGGAACATCACCCGCAGGATCGCCAGCGTCGAATTCGGATCGCTCCGTCCCCCGCGGCCGTCCGGGCCGTGTTCGCGCTCGGCTCTCCGGGCGACGTCGGCCCGGCCGGTTCCGCCGCGGGCTCCACAACCCTCGGGCCCGGCTCCGTTACCGGCGCGAGGGAGACCGGCCCGGCCGCGCGCGCCCGATTCACGCCGCGGCGCGCAGCCCCGCACGTCGTCGCCTCGGTCCTGTGCCTGCTCGCGGCCCCGCTCACGGCCCAGCAGCGGGTCACGATCCCGGACATCCTCTCGCCCGCCTTCCGCTACGAGCTCGTCTCCGCGCGCAGGGCGGACCGGATCGCGTGGATCGAGAACGAGCGGGGGATGCGCAACGTGTACACGGCCGCGGCGCCGGACTTCGTCCCGGTCCGGCTGACCTCCTTCATGGACGACGACGGCACGGACCTCACCTCGCTCCAGATCTCGGACGACGGCGAGATCCTCCTCTTCGTGCGCGGCCACGAGCCGAACCGGGACGGCTGGGTCGCGAACCCGTCGAGCCACCCGGACGGCGCGGAGCGCGCGGCGTGGGCGGTCCGCACCCGGGGCGGCGAGCCGTGGCGCGTGGCCGAGGCCCGGGCCCCGGTCCTCTCGCCGGACGGCCGCTGGATCGCGTACGAGAAGGATGGCCAGATCCACCGCGCGCCAGTCGACCCCGAGCAGCTCAAGGCCGCGGACCCGGACCGGGCCCGGCCGCTCATCACCGCGTTCGGCCGGAACGGCAACCCGGTCTGGTCGCCGGACTCCCGCCGGATCGCGTTCGTCAGCAACCGCGGCGACCACAGCTTCATCGCCGTCTACGACACCGAGAGCCACACGCTCCGCTACATGGCGCCCAGCGTGGACCGGGACGCCTCGCCCGCCTGGTCGCCGGACGGAACACGCGTGGCGTTCATCCGCCGGCCCGGCGAGCCGTTCGGCGCGCCCCGACAGCCGCTCCCCTGGTGGCTCCGGCCGCTCGGGCCCGACACCACCCTCCCGGACGGGCTGCGCCGGGCCGGGTTCGCCGGCGGCCACACCCTCGAGCTCTGGGTCGCCGACGCCCGCACCGGCGAAGGCCGACGGGTCTGGCACACCTGGCCGAAGGACCCGCGCTTCACCGATCTCACGAACCTCATGTGGATCGGCGACCACCTCGTGTTCCAGGCCGAGCCCGAGAACGGGGAGTGGCACCGGTTCTCGATCCGGGTGGACGACCCGCGGCGCGAGCCGACGCTCCTCACGCCGGGCGACGGGATCGTGGAGTACGTCGCGCCCTCGCCCGACCACCGGTACCTCTACTACTCGTCGAACACGGGCGACGTGGATCGACGCCACCTCTGGCGCGTCCCCGTCGCGGGCGGCCGCCCGGTCCAGCTCACCCGCGGGGACGGGATCGAGACCCAGATGGCGCCGCTCGCGTCCGGCAACCAGGTGGCCGTGCTCGCCACGGGCGTGCGTCAGCCGCAGAGCGTGGCCCTGGTCCCCGCGGAGGGCGGCTCGCCCCGCGTCATCACGAAACTGCCGGACCGGTTCCCCGCCGACGCGCACGTGGTCCCGCAGGCCGTGATCATCACCGCGGAGGACGGGGTCGAGACGCACGCCCAGCTCTTCCTGCCGCCGGACCTCCGCGCCGGCGAGCGGCGCCCGGCGCTGATCTTCATCCACGGCGGACCCCGCCGCCAGATGCTGCTCGGCTACCACTATGGCCACTTCTACCACATGGCCTACGCGATGAACCAGTTCTTCGCGAACCAGGGCTATGTGGTGTTGTCGATCAACTACCGTAGCGGGATCGGGTACGGCAAGGCGTTCCGGGACGTGCCGGACTACGGTCGGCGGGGCAACTCGGAGTACCGGGACGTGATCGCCGCGGGGCGCTACCTCCAGACCCGGCCGGACGTGGACCCCGCACGAATCGGGCTCTGGGGGCTCTCCTACGGCGGGATCCTGACCGCCCAGGGGCTCGCCCGCAACTCGGACGTGTTCAGGGCGGGCGTCGACATCGCGGGGGTGCACCTGTACGGAGACCTGGACCAGCCGGAAAGCACCCTGTACAAGGCCTCCGCCATCTCCGCGATCGACACCTGGACCTCGCCGGTGCTGCTCATCCACGCGGACGACGACCGGAACGTGGCGTTCTCGCAGACCGTGGGACTCGTGCAGCTCCTCCGCGCCCGGGGGATCCCCCACGAGCTCATCGTCTACCCGGACGACGTCCACAGCTTCCTCATCCACTCCCGGTGGATCGAGGCGTTCCAGGCCACGGCCGATTTCTTCGAGCGGCACCTGAGGCGCTAGCCCCTCGGGCAGCAATGAAGACGCGCGGGCCCGGGTTTCTCCCGGGCCCGCGCGTCATCCGCGAGCTGGGGTCGGTCTGGCGGACGCCGCCCGATCCGCATCAGTCCGCCGGCACGGTCGCCACCTGCTCGAGCGCCGCGTGCCCGAGGGGCACCGGCTCGTCCTCCTCGGCCGGCCGGAGCCGGTCGAACCGGTCCAGCTTCACGTACAGCACCGGGATCAGGTACAGCGTGAACACCGCCGAGAGCAGCACGCCGCCCATGGTGACCACGGCCATCGGCACGCGGAAGGCCGCGCCCGCCCCGCCGGCCACCGCCTGCGGGACCAGCGCGATCACGATCGCGATGTTCGTCATGATGATCGCCCGGAGACGCGCCGGCCCGGCCTCGAGCAGCGCCTCCACGATGCCCTTGCCTGCCCGCCGGAGCTGCGCCGTGTAGTCCAGGATCAGGATCGCGTTGTTCACCACGATCCCGACCAGCATGATGATCGCCATCATGCTGAAGATGTTCATGGACGCGCCCCAGAAGAACAGGCCCAGGAACGAACCCACCGCGCCGAGAGGCAGCGTCATCATGATCGTGATCGGGTGGATGAACGACTCCAGCATCATGGCGAGCACGATGTACGTCAGCACGATGGCCAGGACCAGCGCCGTGAGCATGGATCCGAGCGCATCGCTGAAGTTCTCGAACTCGCCGGTGATCCGGTAGCTGTAGCCCGGCGGCAGCGGAGACTCCTCCATCTGCTGCTGGATCGCCGCCACCGCGTCGGTCAGCGTGCCCTGACCGATGTTCGCGCCGATCTCGACCGTCCGGACCCGGTCCACCCGCAGGATCGTGGTCGGGCTCGGCATCTCGACGAGCTCGCCGAGCGCGGAGAGCGGCACGAGCCCCCGCGGCGTACGGATCTCGAGATCCGCGAGCTGGGCCACGCGCTGGCGCGCGCTCTCGTCGAGCCGGACGCGGATGTCCCGCTCCCGGCCGATCTCGCCCCGGAACACGCCGGAGACCGCACCCTCCACCGATTGGCGGAGCACCTGGCCGATCTGTCCGACCGTCACGCCATGGTCGGCCAGCGCCGCGCGGTTCGGCCGGAAGACCAGCTCGGTCCGCGACTCTTCGAGCGTGCTCCGCACGTCCGAAAGCTGCGGCAACGGCGAGAGCGACGCGGTCACGCGATCCGCCATCTGCCGCAGCGCGTCGTAATCCGGCCCGGACAGCAGGAGCTGGATCGGCGACTGCCCGCCCGGTCCGACGTCGTTCGGATCCACCGCGGTGATGGTCAGGCGCACATCCGGCAGGTCGGCGAGCATCGCCCGCACTTCTCCGAGGACCTCCTCCGTCGGCCGGGCGTCGTCGCGCAGCGTGACCAGGATCTGCCCCTTGTTCGCGCCGCCGCCCACGTCGAACATGTTGCTCCCGCCGCCGGAAATGGTCGTGAGCGTGGCCTCCACGTCCGACAGCCCGTGGATGAGCGACTCCGCCCGGGCCGCGGCGGCGGACGTCCGCTCCAGCGGCGAGCCGGGGGGCAGCTCGAGCTCCACGAGGATCGCGCCCTCGTCGCCGCTCGGGATGAACTCGCCGCCCACGAATTTCACCGCCACGAAGAGCGACAGGATCGACAGCACGAAGGTGCCGCCGATGATCGCCCAGCCGTTGCGCGGCCGCGCCAGCGCCCAGGCGAGACCATCCCGGTAGCTCTCCTCGAGCCGGCGGAAGCCCTCATCCCAGCGGCGCCAGAACGGCGCGAGCCAGCCCCGGCGCTGCCCGTTCTCGGCCTTGCTCGACCGGAGCAGCCGCGCGGCGAGCAGCGGCGCGAGCGTGAACGAGATGAGGATCGAGAAGAACGTGGCGTAGACGACCGTCAGCCCGAACGCGTAGAAGAACTGGCCGATGATGCCTTCCATGAACGCGATCGGCGTGAACACCACCACGTTCGTCAGCGTGGACGCGGCCACCGCCACCGCGATCTCCGACGTCCCCCGCATCGCCGCCGTCCCCGGCTTCGAGCCCCGGTCGAGGTGCCGGTAGATGTTCTCCAGCACCACGATCGTGTTCGTGACCAGGATCCCGACCGTGATGCTGAGCCCCATCAGCGTCATGACGTTCAGCGTGAACGCCGACAGGTCCATCAGCAGGAACGTCGAGATGATCGTGACGGGCATGGCGGCCGCCGCGATGATCGTGCCCCGCCACGAGTGCAGGAACAGGAAGAGCACCGCGGTCGTGAGCAGGATCCCGATCAGCAGGTTCGAGAGTACGTCCTTGATCGCGTCGTTGATGAACTCGCTGCCGTCCCGCACCACGGTGAGCGACATGCCCGGCGGCAGCTCGGCGCGGATCCGGTCCAGCTCCCGCAACACGGCCGCCGCGGTGGCCACGGTGTTCGCGTCCGACCGCTTCTGGATCGAGATGCTGATCGCGGGCTCACCGTTGTACCGCGCGACCTGGGTCGTCTCCTCGAAGCCCTCGCGGATCGTGGCCAGCTCGCCGAGCCGGACCACCTGGCCTTCCGGCAGGAAGAGGCGCAGGTCCGCGATCTCGTCGACCGACCGGTACTCGCCGACCACCCGGACCGGGATGTCCGCCGCCTCTTCCGTGATCCGGCCGGAGGGCACGGATACGTTCTCCGCCCGGATCAACTGGACGATGTCCGCGAGCGTCAGGCCGTACGCCTTGAGCCGGTCCGGCGAGACGAGGACCTCCACCTCCCGCTCACGCCCACCCACGATCTGCACGGCGGCCACGCCGCCGACGCGCGAGAGCCGCTCCCGAAGCTCGTTGTCCGCATACTCATAGAGCGCGTCCACGCCCTGCGGACCGGAGAACGCGATGTCCATGATCGGGAACGCGTTCATGTCGAACTTCTGGACGACGGGCTGCTCCACGTCCTCCGGCAGCTGGCCCCGGATCGACTCGACCCGGTCCCGCACGTCGATCGCCGCCTGGTCCACGTCCACGCCCAGGTCGAAGACCACCACGATGATCGATACGTTCTCCTGCGAGTACGAACGCATCTCATCGATGTTCGCGAGCGAGGAGATCGCCTCCTCGATCCGGTCCGTGACCTGGGTCTCGATCTCCTCCGGACCGGCGCCCGGGTAGACCGTGACGACCGACACGACCGGGAACTCCACGTTCGGGAACAGGTCCGTGCGCAGACGCGTGAACCCGAACAGGCCGAGCACCAGCGCGGCCACGATGATCATGGTCGTGAGGACCGGCCGTCGAACGGCTATCTTCGGCAGGAAATCAAACATCGCCGCCGACTCCAGCGCCTCCGTTGATGATTCGGACGCGCGCGCCATCGCTCAGGAGCGCGCCGCCTTCGACCACCACCCGCTGCCCCGCCGAAACGCCGTCCAGGATCTCGATCCGGTCCCGGGACTCGAGCCCGGTCCGCACCGCCACGCGGCGCGCCACTCCTTCGTTGTCGATCACCCAAACGCCGCCGTCCCGGACCGCCGGGCGCGGCACCCAGACCGCGTGGTCACGCGCCGCGACCTGGACCTCCACGGTCGCGAGCGTGCCCGGCACCAGCCCGGCCGTGGGCGGGAACTCGACCTCCACCTCCACCAGGCGCGTGGCCGGATCCGCCTGCAGCGCGATCCGCCGCACCCGCCCGACCTCGCCGTTCGCGAGCCGCGCCGGCTGGCCCTCCTGGATGTCCGCCGCCTCCGCCGCGCTCACCCGTAGCGACACCACGAAGCGGCTCAGGTCGGCCACCCGTACCAGCGGATCGCCCGGGCTCGGGATCATCCCCGGCCGCGCGATCACCTCCGTCACCGTCCCGGCCAGCGGGCTCGTCAGCACCAACATGTCCCGCGCCGCGGCCAGATCCGCGGAGGCCAGCTCCAGCTGCGTCAGGACACCCTCCCACTCCTGCTCGCTGATGGCCCCCGCCTCACGCAACGGGCGCATCCGGTTCACGGTGCTCTGCGCCTGCTTCAGCGCGGCCTCCGCCTGCCGGACCCGCGCCCCACTCGCCTCGCCGGACTGCCGGACCAGCACCTGGCCCAGCCCGACCCGCGAGCCGACCTCGACCAGCACCTCCGCCACCTGGTCCCCGGTCTTCGCCCGGACCACCGCCTCCTTCACCCCCCCCACGTTCCCGCTGAACTCACGCCAGATCGTGAGCGGCCCAGACTCCACGACCGCAACCGTCACCGGAACCCCGCGCTCGGCCCGGATCTGCTCCACCGTCGGCTGCGCCGGACGGTCCGCAGTGGCCTGCACTACCCGGAACGCGATCAAGCCAACCACCACGATCCCCAGCAACGCCGGGATCCAACGGCGCCGGCGTCGATTACCCTGCGCTCTTTCCATTCCCGCTCATCCCCCGGCCGGCAGTCGCGGCGCCACGAGCGGAACCACCCCGCCCGAGACGCGCTCCAACCGCGCCAGCGCACTTACGTAGTTGAACAGAGACTGCGCCTCATTCACCCGCGCCTGCTCCAGCATGAGCCGCGCGTTCGAAAGTTCGAGCTGCGTCGCGAGCCCGGACTGGAACCGGAGCTCCGCCAGCTCCAACGCACGGCGAGCCTGCGCGACCGTGGCACGCCGCGCCTCGATCTGCGCCCTCGCCGCTTCGAACTCCCCGAGCGCCGCTTCCAGCTCCAGCTTCAACGCTTCCCGAAGCTGCGCGCGCTGGAGCTGCGCCTGCCTCAACTCCGCCTCCGCCTGGTCGATCTGACCCGCGGTACGCAGACCATCGAAGACCGGGATCGACGCCTGGATCCCCACGGTCCAGTCATGACGCCAATCCGTGTCGAAGGGCACGCCCCGCCTCGGGAACGCCTGCTGCGCAAAGCTCCCGACCGCCGTGATCGTGGGCAGCCGGTCCCCCTTCGCCACCTTGATGGCGCCCTCCCGCGCCGAGACCACCGCATCCAGCGCCGCCAGCGCGGGCCGGCGCGTCATCCCCTCCTCCAGCGCCTGCCGGTCCACATCCGCGATCACCGGATCGAGCGGCGTCACCAGCTCCAGCGGCTGCTCCGCCGGGAGGTTGATCAGCCGCTTCAGGTTCAGCTCGGCGACCCGGAGCGCGTTCTTCGCCTCCACGATGTTCGGCTCCAGATTGTCCCGCTCCACCCGCGCCCGGAGCACGTCGAACTCCGAAGCCGTGCCCTGCCGGTGGAACAGCTCGACCTGGGCGAGCTGATCCGACGCGAGCTTGTACGCCTCCTCGGCGATCTTCACCAGCTCGTTCGCCAGCACCGCCTGGAAGTACGCCGTCCGGATCTGGAGCGTCAGGTCCGCTTCCACCTCCTCCACGTCCAGATCCGCTGCGAGCCGGACATCCCGCGCGATCCCCAGCGCGGCGCCGACCTTGCCGCCCGCATACAGCGGCTGCGCGATCGTCACCCCCGCGACCCAGGCGTTGCGCTGCCCGAACGGCAACGACGCGAACGGGTTCTCACCCTCCGACCCGTCCTCGCCATCCCCGCCCGACGGGATCATCCGCAGATCATCGAAGAGCGACCTGATCGTCCGCGTGTATCCCAGCTGCGCGGACACCTGCGGCAGCGCGCCCGACCGCGCCTGGATGACCTGGCCCTCCGCCAGGTCCCGCCGCGCCCGCGCCGCCTTCACCTCCTCGCCTTCCGCAAGGCCGCGCGCCACCGCCTGCTCCAACGTCAGCCGCACCGGCTGCTGCTGCGCCGACAACCCGCCGGCGAACCCGGCCATCAGCACCGCCAGCAACCCGGCGACGGCCCATCTACGGCCTCTCACGCGCCACTCCTTCCCCCGGCCTCGGTGTTCGCCAGGCCGCGAAAGATGATGTCGAACCTCATTGCCAACTCCTCGAGCACGGGTCGAGGACCCGTGCACTCCCTCAGCCATTCGACCAGCGTCGCGAAATACGCGGCGCGCAGGAGAGCCAACGCGGATAACGGATCCACGTCCGACCGGATCTCCCCGCGCGCCTGCGCCTCCCGGAGCATCGCCAGCAGCAGCTCGTGGAACTCCTCCTGAACCGCATGCTGCCGCACATCCTCCCAGTACGCCCGCATCCCCTCGATCACGATCGTCCTCGACAGCTCCGGATCCCGCACCGCCCGCTCCGCCAGGTACAAGAGCACCCGCCGGAGCGCCTCCACCCCGCCCGCGATCAACGCCTCCCGCGGACCCAGCACCTCGTGCACGGACGCCACCAGCTCGTCCGCCAGGACCATCAACAGCGACTCTTTCCGCGGGAAGTAATTGAAAACCGTACCCTTCGCGACGTCCGCCCGGTCCGCGATCTGCTCGACCGTCGTGGCCGAATAGCCCTGCTCCCGGAACAGCTCGAGCGCCGCTCGACGGATACGGTCCTCGATCTCCTGCTTCTTCCGCTCCCGCCGCCCGAGCCCGACCTGTTCCTCGTCTGTTCTAACAGATTCCACTACGCGCGATCCTGCCGGTTGGTTTTTGACCAGGGTCAAACATGACCGTGGTCAAGTTAACCGAGGCCGCCCGGTCGGTCAAGCGGCGAAATCTAACGGAGCGCCAAAGCCTTGTGCACCCGCGCCTAAAGCACGATCGCCGGGCGCCGCGAACCCGGCGCCACCCACCTCGAGCGCGGCGGCACCCCTGACGCCGAGGCGAGACACGGCACCCGGAAACGGGCAGGCTCCGGCTGCGCGAGCGCGGCGCCTCGACCCATACGCGCGCCCGATTCCGCTTGGGCGCCGCTGTGGGCGCCGATCGCCCCGGTGCGAGGCGCGCCGCGGCCGCCACTGCGGCGCTCGCCCCAGCCGCCGTTGCGTTGCCGGTAGATCCGGACGCGACGCGCAGGCCTCCCGCGGGCCCGTGGCCCACACACGATCCCATCAACGCGCCGAGCCCGGCGCTCCCAACACCCGCTCGCCGGCTACCACCCCTCGCGGGCCGACGGGATAGCGGAGCACCTCCGGGGGCCGTAAACTTCCCGCAGGATCGTGCCGACCGTGACCCCTCACCAGGAGCCGCGCGTATGGCCCTCAACCCGAGTTCCTTCCTGTACGAGCACGACGCCGGGACCGGCGTCGCGACCATCACCCTGAACCGGCCGGAGAAGCTGAACGCGCTGACCTTCGAGGTCTACGAGGAGCTCCGCGACACGTTCCGCGCCCTGGACACCGAGCCCGGCGTGCGCGCCATCGTGATCACGGGCACGGGGCGCGCGTTCTGTTCCGGCGGGGACGTGGAGGACATCATCGGGGCGCTCTTCGGGCGGGACTTCCAGGGGCTGCTGGACTTCACCCGGATCACCGGCCAGCTCATCCACGCGATCCGGCGCTGCCGGCGCCCCGTGGTCGCCGCGCTGAACGGAACGGTGGCGGGCGCGGGCGCGGTCATCGCCGCCGCGTGCGACATCCGGATCGCGGCCGAGACGGCGAAGATCGCGTTCCTGTTCACCCGCGTAGGCCTTTCCGGTGCGGACATGGGCGCGTCCTGGCTGCTCCCGCGCATCGTCGGGCACGGCCGCGCCAGCGAGCTGCTCATGACCGGGGACTTCATCGACGCGGCCGAGGCGTACCGGATCGGGCTGTACAACCGGGTGGTACCCGTGGACCAGGTCCTCCCGGAAGCCCGCGCCATGGCCGAGAAGCTCGCCCGCGGCCCGTCGTTCGGGCTCGAGATCACGAAGGAGTCGCTGGACCGCGAGTGGTCCATGGACCTCGAAACCGCCCTCGCCTGGGAGACGCAGGTCCAGGCGGGGTGCATGCTGGATCCCAACTTCCGCGAAGCGTACGAGGCGTTCCGGGCGAAGCGCGCGCCGCAGTTCGCCTGAGCGCCGGGGCCGGCGGGCGGGGAGCGGGGTGGGTGGGGCGGGGGAGGGCGGGGAGCGCGCCCCGGCCCGCGGGCCACGCAAGAGCGGCCCGATCCGCGGCACCAGCCGGAGGACCGCGATGCCGGACCCGACCCTGATCCGACCGTATCTCGAGGACCGCCACGTCGAGCTGGCGGAGCGGGTGGCGGATTTCTGCGCCCGCTCCATCGCGCCGCTCCCCGAGCCCGACCATGATGACGCCGCCCGGGCGCGTGCCCGCGAGCTCCTGGCCGCCCTCGGCCGCGCCGGCTGGTTCGAGCCCATTGCCGCGCGGGACCTGCGGGCGCTGTGCCTGATCCGCGAGGCCCTGGCCTACGCCTCGCCGCTCGCGGACGCGGTCTTCGCGCTCCAGGCGCTCAGCGTGACGCCGATGCTGCTGGCGGCCGGCGGGCCGGTCGCCGCCCCTTCCGGGAGTTCTCCAGGCGACGTCGTCCACGCCGGCTCCGGCGCCCCTTCACCCCTCGCGGGGTCGGCCGCCGCCGGGGAGCCGGACGGAGGGCCCGGGGACGCGGCCGCCGCGACGTCGCCTCGGGACCGATGGGCGCCCGCCGCGCTCCGGGGCGCCGCCATGGGCGCGTTCGCCATGACCGAGCCGGACGCCGGGTCCGACGTGGCGGCCCTGAGGACCACGGCCCGCCGGGACGGCGACCACTACGTGCTGAACGGCGTCAAGACCTTCAGCTCGAACGCCGGGATCGCGGACTTCTACACGGTCTTCGCGAGCACGGACCCGGAGCGGCGGGGGCGCGGGATCTCCTGCTTCGTGGTCCCCGCGGACACGCCCGGGCTGCGCTTCGTCCGGCCGCTGGTCCTGAGCGCGCCGCACCCGCTCGGCGAGATCGCGTTCGAGGAGTGCCGCGTGCCCGCCGCCTGGCGCCTGGGCGAGGAGGGTGAGGGCTACAAGCTCGGGTTGGCGACGCTGGACCGGCTGCGTCCCACCGTCGCCGCCGCGGCCTGCGGCATGGCCGCCCGCGCCCTGGACGAGGCGCTCGCCCACGCCACGACCCGTCACCAGTTCGGCCAGCCGCTGGCGTCGTTCCAGCTCGTGCAGGACAAGCTCGCCCGAATGGCCACGGAGCTGGCCGCTGCCCGGCTGCTCGTCTACCGCGCGGCGTGGGAGGCGGACCACGGCGCGGCCCGGACCACGAAGGAAGCGGCCATGGCCAAGGCGTTCGCCACCGAGGCCGCGCAGCGGATCGTGGACGAGGCGGTGCAGATCCTCGGCGGGCGAGGAGTCCTGGCGGACCATCCGGTGGACCGGCTGTACCGGGCCGTGCGCGCGCTCCGCATCTACGAGGGCACGACCGAGATCCAGCACCTGATCATCGCCCGTCACCTCATCGAGCGGGCGACGTCGTCGCCGCCCGACCCCGGCGCCGCTTCCGGCCACGCGGCGAGCTCCCGGTCCGGCAACGAGATGACGGACGCATCGGCATCGGCCCGGGAACCGGTTCCGGCCGGCGAGACGGGCGCGGCGCCGGGCGGGGCGGGCGGACCGGACGCGTCGACCCGTCCCATTGCTTCGAACCCACCACCCCCGCACGGAGCGTCGGCATGAACGTCGTTTGCGTGGGCGGCGGCCCTGCCGGGCTCTTCCTGGCGATCCTGTTGAAGCGGGCGGACCCGTCCGCGGAGATCCGGGTCTACGAGCGGAACCGCATGAACGACCCGTTCGGCTTCGGCGTGGTCTTCTCGGACGCCACGGGCCACAACCTGGCCGCCGCGGACCCGCCCGGCTTCGCGGAGATGCAGCGCCGGTTCATGCACTGGGATGACATCGACATCCATTACCGGGGCCACGTCCTGCGCTCCACCGGCCACGGGTTCAGCGGGATCGCCCGGCGCGCGCTGCTCGACGTGCTGACCGCCCGCTGCCAGGAGCTGGGCGTGCCGGTGATCTTCGGCTGCGAGGTCGCGGACCCGGAGTCCTTCCCGGACGCGGACCTGGTGGTGGCCGCGGACGGGCTCAACAGCGTGGTCCGGGAGCGTTACCGGGACGTCTTCGAGCCCAGCATCGACTGGCGGCCGAACCGGTACGTGTGGCTCGGCACCACGAAGCAGTTCCCCGCGTTCACCTTCTACTTCAAGTGGGACGAGCACGGCCTCTGGCGCGTCCACGCCTACCCGTACGAGCCCGGCGGCTCGACCTTCATCGTGGAGACGACGGAGGCCACGTGGCGGAAGGCGGGGATGGACCGGGCGGGTGAAGAGGAGACCGTCGCCTTCTGCGAAGCGCTCTTCGCCGAGGAGCTGGAGGGCCACCGGCTCGTCCGGAACCGCTCCGTGTGGCGCCAGTTCGGCACGGTCCGGAACCGCCGATGGCGCCACGCGATCCCCCGGCCGGGCGGCGGCCCGCCCATCCACGTGGTCCTGATCGGGGACGCCGCCCACACCGCCCACTTCTCCATCGGCTCCGGCACCAAGCTCGCCATGGAGGACGCCATCGCGCTGGCGGGCGCGCTCTGCCGGGAGCGGGACGTGGGCACGGCGCTGGAGCGCTACGAGGAGGAGCGCCGGCCGGTGGTGGAGAGCCTCCAGCGCGCGGCCCAGGTCAGCATGCAGTGGTTCGAGGACACCGAACGGTACTGGGGCACCGAGCCGATCCAGTTCGCGTTCAACCTCCTCACCCGCAGCATGCGCGTCACCCACGCGAACCTGAAGCTGCGGGACCCGGCGTTCGTGGAACGGGTGGACCGGTGGTTCGCGGAGCGGGCCGCGCGCCAGGTAGCCAGCAAGGCCGGCGGGCGCCCCGAGGACGTCGCCCCCACCCCCGAACCGGCGGCTCGGGACGGCGGCGCACCGATCGGCGCGCCGGCCGTGCACCGCGCCCCGCCGCCCCTCTTCACCCCGTTCCGGGTCCGGGACCTGGTGCTCCCGAACCGGGTGGTCGTCTCGCCCATGTGCCAGTACAGCGCCGAGGACGGCACGCCGAACGACTGGCACCTGGTGCACCTCGGCAGCCGCGCGGTCGGCGGCGCGGGCCTCGTCATGACCGAGATGACGAACGTCAGCGCCGACGCCCGGATCAGTCCCGGATGCACCGGGCTCTACAAGCCCGAGCACGTGACGGCCTGGCGCCGCATCGTCGACTTCGTGCACCGGAACAGCGAAGCCCGGATCGGCGTCCAGCTCGGCCACGCGGGGCGCAAGGCGTCCACCCGCCGCCTGTGGGAAGGGGACTGCGAGCCGCTCACGCCCGAGGAGGGCGGCTGGGAGCCGATCTACTCGGCCTCCCCGCTCCCCTACTACCCCCACAGCCCGGTCCCCCGCGAGATGACCCCGGAAGACATGGAACGCGTGCGCGAAGATTTCGTGCGTGCCGCCCGCATGGCCGACGAGGCCGGCTTCGACTGGCTCGAGCTCCACTGCGCCCACGGGTACCTGCTCGCCAGCTTCATCTCGCCGCTCACGAACCGGCGGACCGACGAGTACGGCGGCTCCCTCGAGAACCGGATGCGCTTCCCCCTCGAGGTCTTCGACGCCGTGCGCGCCGCCTGGCCCGCGCACAAGCCCATGTCCGTCCGGATCTCGGCCGTGGACTGGAAGCCCGGCGGCGTGGACTCCGCCGAGGCCGTACGCATCGCCCGGGCCTTCAAGGACCACGGGTGCGACGTCATCGACGTCTCCGCGGGCCAGACCGTGTGGGACCAGCAGCCCGTGTACGGCCGGCTCTTCCAGACGCCGTTCAGCGACCGGGTCCGCCACGAGGTCGGGATCCCGACCATGGCGGTGGGCAACATCTCGTCCTACACCGACGGGAACACGATCCTGGCCGCAGGCCGCGCGGACCTGGTGCTCCTCGCCCGCGCGCACCTCTGGGACCCGTACTGGACCCGCCACGCGGCCTACGAGCTGGGGTGGGAGCTGCCCTGGCCGCCCCAGTACGCCACGCTGAACCGCTACACGCCGAGGTTCGTTTGACCGGATGCGACGTCGCGGCCCCGTCCTTCCCGGCAGCGCCGCCGGCTCCCCGGCCCGGCCGGCCCCGTGGATCCGATGCGGGCCGGACGGCGGTCGTGCGCCCGGCGCTCCGCCGCGCGGGCGCCCCGTGTACGGCGCGGCTCACAGCGGCCCGGGCGGTGTACGGGGTGGCGGATCCGCGCGGCGGGCCGCGACGAGCGACCCGTCCGCCAACGGCGGAGCGGTTTTCCGCCGGCGCCGGTCGGCCCACGGGCGGGCGGCGGCCGTCTCCCACGGCGAGCCCGTCCCCACGCCCGCCCCGCCGGGCCGGGCTCGCCCCCGTGGCCGCCCGTGATTACGTTCGCCGTGAACTCCTTCAACCCGAAACCGACGGACCATGCCCCTTACGTACGGCAGCTACCTGCGGCTCGATGAGCTCCTCGACCTCCAGACGCCGGTCTCCGACGGACCGGAGCACGACGAGATGCTCTTCATCGTCATCCACCAGGTCTACGAGCTCTGGTTCAAGGAGATCCTCCACGAGATGGACCACCTCAAGCGGCTCCTCGCCGCTCACGACACCCCGCGCGCCGGGCACACCCTGAAGCGGATCCTCACGATCCTCAAGGTGCTGGTGACCCAGATCGACGTGCTCGAGACCATGACGCCGCTCGAGTTCCTCTCCTTCCGGGACCGGCTCGAGAGCGGCAGCGGCTTCCAGTCGTTCCAGTTCCGGGCCCTCGAGTTCGAGCTCGGGTTCAAGCGGGAGAGCGCCGTCCGGCACTACCCCGAGGGCTCGCCCGCCCGCCGCATGCTGGAGGCGCGCCTCCGCGAGCCCACCCTCTGGGACGCGTTCCTCCGCTACCTCGCCCGCGCCGGGTACCCGGTCCCGCCCAAGCTGCTCGAGCGGGACGTGACCCGGCCCATCGAGCCGTCGCCCGAGATCCAGCGGATCCTGATCGACGTGTACCGCCGTGACCCCGAGACCAGCGGGATCTGCGAGCGGCTCGTGGACCTGGACGAAGGGGTCCAGGAGTGGCGCTACCGGCACGTGAAGATGGTGGAGCGCACCATCGGCACCCGCCGGGGCACGGGCGGCAGCGCCGGCGCGGAGTACCTGAAGACCACGCTCTTCAGGCCCGCGTTCCCGGATCTGTGGGCCATCCGGACGGAGCTGTGATCGTGGTCGTAGGCGATGTCTGCCGGGATGCGACGACGCGGCCCCGCCGCGTTCCGGGCGCGGGTCCGACTTCCCTGGGGGAGGGCGCCGCATGATCGAGCCCCGGACGCTCTACGCGAGCCCGAACGCCCTCGCGCCCCACTACTCCCGATTCCGGGTGGCGGAGCGGCTGCTCCTCACCGGCCACTCGCACCAGGCGTGGCCGGACCGTGGGTTTCTCGGGCAGGAGCAGGCCTGGCTCGATGCGGCCCGCTACGTGGACGACAAGTGGGAGCACGCCTTCGCCCGGGCGGATCGGGTGCGCCGCGGCTACGCCCGCCTCCTCGAGCCGGACGGAGGCGACGGCGGCGCCGTCGCGCTCGGCGCGAACACCCACGAGCTCGTGGTCCGGTTCCTCTCCGCGCTGCCGCTCCGGGAGCGCCCGCGGCTCGTCACGACCACGGGCGAGTTCCACACGATCCGCAGGCAGCTCGACCGGCTCGCCGAGGAGGGTATCCAGGTGGTGAAGGTCCCGCGGGACCCGGTGGACGACGTGGCGGAGCGCGTGGCCGCGGCCGTGGACGACCGGACCGCCGCCGTCCTCATCTCCTCCGTCTTCTATCAGGACGCGCGCATCGTGCCCGGGCTCGGCCGGGTCATGGAGGCGTGCCGGAGGGCCGGCGCCCGGCTGCTCGTGGACGTCTACCACCACCTGAACGTGGTCCCGTTCTCCATCCGGGCGGAGGGCCTCGAGGACGCGTACATCGTGGGCGGCGGCTACAAGTACTGCCAGCTCGGCGAGGGGAACGCGTTCCTGCGCCTGCCGCCGGGCGACGAGCTGCGCCCGGTCGTGACGGGGTGGTTCAGCGAGTTCGGCGAGCTCGCGGCGTCCGAGCGTGGTGCGCTCGTGCCGTACGGCGCGGGGGCCGACCGCTTCGCCGGCGCGACCTACGACCCGACCAGCCACTACCGCGCGGCCGAGGTCTTCGACTTCTTCCGGGAACAGGGTCTCACGCCCGGGCTGCTTCGGGAGGTGAGCCGGCACCAGATCGGAGTGCTGGCCGCGGCGTTCGATGCGCTGGACCTGGATCCCCGGGTCATCGACCGGGACCGGACCGTGCCTCTGGAGCGTATCGGCGGGTTCCTCGCGCTCCGCTCCCCGCATGCGGGCGAGCTGGTCCGGCGGCTCCGGGAGGCCGGGGTGTACGCCGACCACCGGGGCGACACGCTGCGGCTCGGCCCGGCGCCCTACCTCTCGGACCGCCAGCTCCAGGACGCGGTCGCGACGCTCGGCGAGTGCGTTCGGGCGCTGCCGCCCGGCGCGTCCTGACGGCGGGGCGGGGCGCTGGCCGCCGCCCGCCTACATCTGCTGCTCCCGGGCCCGCTCCGCCTGCCGCCGCAGGCCCTCCCGCCGTGACGGGCTGACCTGCCAGGGCGGGACCGGCTTGCCGCGCAGCACCTCGAGGAACTCCCGGATCGTGGTCCGGCCGGCGTCGTTTTCGTACCAGAGCTCGAGCTCCCGGGCCAGCGCCTCGCCCGGCACGGCGCCGGCCCGGCGCTTAGCGAGCTGCTCCGCCGGCTCCGGCCGAGGCCCCCACCGCCCGATCTGGACCCAGTCCCGGTCGAAGACCAGGCAGACCGGCGTGAGCCCGCGGCCGCCCGTGAGGTACTGCTGGAGCAGCTCCGGATGCCGGGACGCGGGCACGAGCCGCAGCTCCACCCCGCCCGTCACCCCCGCCTGGTCGCACGCCCGGGCGATGTACGGCACCGAGCCGAGGGAGTCCACCCCGTCCTCGTCCACGATGCACAGGACGTGGCGCGGCGTGGGGATGGCCTGGTACTCCGCCCGCAGCTCGCCCAGCCGCGCGGCTTCGAACCGCTCGCGCCAGCGTCCGCCGCCGTCGCCCAGCACCTCGAGCCACTCGTCCCACGTGTAGCCCGCGTCGAACTGCTCCCTCGTCACCGTCATGCCCGTCCTCCATCGCTGCCATCGCCACCCGCCCCTCCCCGGCCCACTCCCCCACCTACCCCGGGCAAAGACCGCACCGCCCCAAACTCGCTCCGTACTCGTACTCGTGCTCGTGCTCGACCCGGAAACGCTGCCTTGCCGCGAAGGCTGCCTCGTACTCGTACTCGACCCGGACAGGTAGCCCTGCCGCGAAGGTTACCCCGTACTCGTGCTCGTGCACGTGCTCGTGCTCGACCCGGCTAGGTAGCCTTGCCGCGAAGGCTACCCACTGGAACCCACCTTGCACCTCTCTCGCTACACACCCCCAGGAGGTCCCCATGGCCCGATTCGACCGCACCCGCTACGACTACCGAGGCCCCGAATTCGACCGCCGGTACGGCCGCTTCGAGCACGCGTTCGCGCGCCGGTCCGCGCTCCAGCGCTGGGAGGTCGAACGCGACCTCCGCCACGGCCGGCGCCCGCGCCACCGGCTCCGGGAACGGCCCGGAGACTTCAGGTACGAAGAGTTCGAGTACGAGGACCGGGGCTACTCCCGCCGCCACTGGCCGCGCGCCGTCCGGCCCTACCGGCGGATGTACTGACCCCGGACGGTCGGGAGCCGCCGGCGACGGTGCGCAGCGCGACGTCGCCCCGGGCCAACGCCGGACCGGACCGGCCAGGCCCCGGTATGGCGCTCCCGGCGGCACGGTGCGATCTTGGATGGGATCGTGCGGCCCACCACGGCACGCGGACCCCACACGGTCCGGGCTCGCCCTCCACTTGCCCGGCAGCTGGCCGCGTCCGGTGGCGCGGCGGGCCCGGCGCCCACCACACCCGGTCGGAGGCCTGACATGGCGAAGCTGCGCGACATCATGGTGCGGGACGTCGTCACGGTGAGTCCGGACGCCACCCTGCGCGAGGTCGCCGAGCTCCTGGCGGAGCACGGGATCAGCGGGGCCCCGGTCGTGTCCGGCGGCCGCGTGCTCGGCGTGATCTCCGCGACCGACATCATCGAGTTCGAGGCGTCCAACGAACCGCCGGATGAGGAGGAAGAGGCGGAGGAGGACGAGGTCGTCTGGGAGGCGGACGAAGACTACCAGGCGTTCGACGAGAATCCGCCCGCCGCCTTCTTCACCGAGATCTGGTCCACCGCGGGTGACGACATCCTCGAGCGTTTCGCCGAACGCCGGGCCGCGGGCGATCCCCTGAACCAGCGCGTGGCGGCGGACGTGATGACCCGGAACATCCGCTCGCTCCCGCCCGACACGGAGCTCGCCGAGGCCGCGGACTACATGCTGCGCACCGGCGTGCACCGCATCCTCGTCATGGAGGGCGACCGGCTCGAAGGGCTCGTGACGACCACGGACTTCGTCCGGGCCATCGCCGAGCGGCGGGTCTGACCGTGGCCGGCGCCCGCGAGGTCGAGGACGACAGGCACGGCGGCCGGGCGCGTACGCGGCGCGCGAAACAGGACCCCACCCGCGCGCGAGCCGACCGCTCCGCCCGCCGTCCGGCGGAGAAGCCGGCCGGCCAGTCGAGCGGGTCCGGCCGCTCCGGCCGCTCACGCGCGGGCCGCGCGCCCGCCGAGGCCGCCCGCCGCGCCGCCGAGCTCCGCGACCAGATCCGCCACCACGACTACCTCTACTACGTCCTCGACCGCCCTGAGATCTCGGACGAGGAATACGACCGCCTCTTCGCGGAGCTCGTCCGGCTCGAGGAAGCGTATCCCGATCTGGTCACCCCCGATTCGCCCACCCAACGGGTGGCCGGCGAGCCCCGGGCCGGGTTCGCCACCCGCGTCCACACCGCGCCCATGCTCAGCCTGCAGGCCACCCGCGACCCGGACGAGGTGCGGACCTTCCACCGCCGCGTCCAGCGGACCCTGGGCGGGGACGCGCGCTACCTGCTCGAGCCGAAGCTGGACGGCGCGTCCATCGAGCTCGTCTACGAGGACGGCGTGCTCGCCCGCGCGGTCACCCGCGGCGACGGCCGGCGGGGCGAGGACGTGACCGCGAACGCCCGCACCATCGGCTCGGTCCCGCTCCGGCTCCGCGACGACCGGAGGCCGGTGCCCTCCTTCCTCGCGATCCGGGGCGAGGTCCTCATGACGATCCCGGCGTTCCAGGCGCTGAACCGCAAGCTCGTCGAGTCCGGACGCGAGCCGTTCGCGAACCCGCGCAACGCGGCCTCCGGTTCCCTCCGCCAGCTGGACGCCCGGATCACCGCGGAGCGCCGGCTCGAAGTCCAGGTCTACGAGATCATGGACCTCCGCGGCGCCGAGTTCGCGACCGACAGCGAGGTGCTGGACGCCTTCCGCGACTGGGGCTTCCGCACGCCGGAGCCGATCGTCGCGGCCACGGACGTGGACGAGATCCTCCGATACCACGAGGACCGGGCCGCGGCGCGGGACACCCTCGAGTACGAGATCGACGGCATCGTGATCAAGGTCGACTCCCTCGAGGCGCGCCGCTCCCTCGGCACGACCGGCCGGCACCCGCGCTGGGCCCTCGCCTTCAAGTTCGAGCCGCGCCACCAGGAGACCACGGTCGAGATGATCACCGTGCAGGTCGGCCGGACCGGCCTCCTCACCCCCGTCGCCCTGCTCCGGCCCGTGGACGTGGGCGGCGTGACCGTATCCCGGGCCACCCTGCACAACCGGGAGGAGATCCGGCGCCGGGACGTGCGCGTGGGGGACCGCGTGCGCATCCAACGCGCGGGCGACGTCATCCCCGAGATCGTCGAGCGCATCCCCGAACCCGGCCGGCGCCGCCGCGCTCCGTTCCGCATGCCCGCCCGCTGCCCATCCTGCGGCACGCCGGTCGAGGAGCGCGGCCCGCTGACGTACTGCCCGAACGCCCTCGGCTGCCCGGCCCAGCTCCGCGCCCGGCTCGTGCACCTCGCATCCCGGGAGGCGTTCGACATCCGCGGCCTCGGCCCCCAGCTCGCCGAGGCGCTCGTGGAGCAGGGGTTCGTCCGCCACCCCGCGGACCTCTTCCGCCTGAAGCCGGAGGACCTGAAAACGCTCCCCCACGTCGGCGACCGCTCCGCGAAGAAGCTGCACGCGGCCATCGCCGGCTCCCGGCGCATCGAGCTGCACCGCTTCCTCATCGCCCTCGGCATCCCCGGCGTGGGCGCCGTCGCGGCCCGCAAGCTCGCCGACCACTTCGGCTCCCTCGACGCGATCCTCCGCGCCGATCTGGCCGAACTCCAGGAAGCGCCGGGGATCGGCCGCGCCGTGGCCGAGGCGGTCCGGAAATACTTCGATGAACCCCGGAACCGCCGGTCCGTGGACGCGCTGCTCGACACCGGCGTGGAGATCGAGGAGCCGCCCGCCCGCGGCAAGGACCGGCCCCTGGCCGGGCTCCGCATCGCGTTCACCGGCCGGCTGGAAGGCTTCACCCGGGACGAGGCGATCGCCCGGGTCGAGGCGCTCGGCGCCCGGGCCACCGAATCCGTCGGCCCGAGCACCGACTACCTGGTCGTGGGCGAGGACCCCGGCAGCAAGCTCGACGCGGCGCGGAAGCACGGCGTCCGCACCCTCACGGAATCCGAATTGCGGGCATTGCTCCGGGGCAAGAAGCCGGACGGGAAGCGGAGGTGAGTCCATGGCGAAACGCGCCGAGAGGGGGCGCCGGGCGCGCGGGGCCGGGAAGCGGCCGCGGGCCCGCCGATCCCCGGCCGGGCAGGCGAGCGGCCCGCGGAAGCCCCGGTCCACCCGGTCGAGGCCGAGCCCGGCCCCGGCGAAGGCCGCACCCGAGCCGGCGCGGGCGGCTCCGCCGTCGAACGCGGAGATCGCCCGGACGCTGGAACGGGTGGCGTCGCTCATCGCCCTGGACGAGGGCAACCCGTTCCGCATCCGCGCCTACCGGAACGCCGCCCGCACCATCGGCAACCTGAGCCGCTCCGTGGCCGAAATGCTCGCCGCGGGCGAGGACCTGCGGGAGCTGCCGGGCATCGGCGAGGACCTCGCCGACCACATCGAGGAGCTGGTCCGGACCGGGCGGCTCCGGCGGCTCGAGGAACTCGAGAAACGAGTCCCCAGCTCCCTGAGTGAGCTCCTGACCCTCGAGGAGGTCGGCCCGAAACGGGCCAGGCGCCTGTACGACGAGCTGGGCGTCACCTCCATCGCGGAGCTCGAGGAGGCGATCGAGGCCGGCCGCGTGGAGCGGATGCGCGGCTTCGGCAAGAAGTCCGCGGAACGGCTCCGTCAGGCCATCCGGGACGCCCGCGCCCGGGCGAAGCGCTATACCCTCGCCGAGGCGGACGAGCTCGTCGAGCCGCTCCTCGAGTACCTGCGCGCGGGGCCGGGAGTCGAGCGGGTCGAGGTCGTCGGGAGCTACCGGCGCCGGCGGGAGACCGTGGGGGACTTGGACGTGCTCGCGATCTGCGAACGGTCCGGCCCGGCCATGGAATACTTCGCCGCGTTCCCGGGCGTGGCGCGCGTGGAGTCCTCCGGCCCGACCATGAGCACGGTCGTGCTGGCGTCCGGGCTCCGGGTCGACCTCCGCATCCTCCCCAAACGCTCGTTCGGCGCGGCCATGCACCACTTCACCGGTTCCGGCGCGCACAACATCGCGATCCGCACCCTGGGAATCGAGCGAGGGATCCGCATCAACGAGTACGGCGTCTTCCGCCTGGCACCCGCCGCCCGCGGCGCGAGCGCCCGGTCCCGCACCGGCGCGGTGAAGGCCGCCGCCCGTGGAAAGGCGAAACGGATCGGCGGCGAGCGCGAGCAGGACGTGTTCGACGCCCTCGACCTCCCCTGGATCCCGCCCGAGCTTCGCGAGAACCGCGGTGAGATCGAGGCCGCGCGGAAGGGCCGGCTCCCGAAGCTCATCGAGCTCGACGACATCCGCGGCGACCTCCAGATGCACTCCACCTGGAGCGACGGCCAGGACACCATCGAGGCCATGGCCCGGGCCTGCAAGGAGCGGGGCTACCGGTACATGGCCATCACCGACCACAGCCGGTCCGCCCGCATCGCCCACGGCATGACCGTGGCGCGCATGGAGGAGCAGTGGAAGGAGATCGATGCCGTGCGCGAGAAGGTCGAAGGCATCGAGATCCTCCGGGGCATGGAGGTCGACATCCTGCGCGACGGCCGACTCGACCTCACCGACGAGTACCTGGAACAGCTCGACGTCGTGGTCGTGGGCGTGCACTCGAGCATGGGCATGGACCGTAAGGGCATGACGGACCGCATTATACGCGGGATCTCCCACCCCGCGGTCCACATCCTCGCCCATCCCACCGGCCGCCTGCTCGGCCGCCGGGAGCCGTACGACGTGGACATCGAGGCCGTGCTCCGCGCCGCGGCCGAGCTCGGCGTGGCCGTCGAGCTGAACGCCCAGCCCGACCGCCTCGACCTCTCCGACGTCTACGCGCGCCGGGCCAAGGAGCTCGGCGTCATGGTCGTCATCGACACGGACGCCCACGCCACGTCGTCCCTGGACTTCATGCGCTACGGCGTGGACCAGGCCCGGCGCGGGTGGCTCGAGAAGAAGGACGTGCTGAACACGAGACCGCTGGGCGAGCTGAGGAAGTGGCTGGCCCGCAAACGCCGACGCCGCTTGTAATTCGGCGGGACTCATCACATACTTCCTGACTGCCTCCCGCCGCCCGGCGCGGGCGCCACGACACCGCCGCGCGCACCGGCCCGGGGGCGCATCCGCCGGAGCGAACCGCCGGGCGCCGCCCACGGCGAACCGGCCGCCGCTCCGGCGTAACCACACGGCATTTTCGTTCTCCGAGGCAACTTGCTGGTCCCCAAGCTCTTCACCACGCTCCGAGGTTACGACCGGGCGCAGTTCTTCGCCGACCTCGGCGCCGGCGTCATCGTCGGCGTCGTCGCGCTCCCGCTCGCCATCGCCTTCGCCATCGCGAGCGGCGTCACGCCGGACCGCGGGCTCTACACCGCGATCATCGCCGGATTCCTGATCTCCGCCCTCGGCGGCTCCCGGGTCCAGATCGGCGGACCCACCGGCGCGTTCGTCGTCATCGTCTACGGCATCGTCCAGAAGTTCGGGATCGACGGCCTGATCGCCGCCACCATGATGGCCGGCGTCATCCTCGTCGGGTTCGGCCTGGTCCGCCTCGGCGGCGCGATCAAGTTCATCCCGTACCCGGTGGTCACCGGCTTCACCAGCGGCATCGCGGTCATCATCTTCTCCAGCCAGATCAAGGACTTCCTCGGCCTCGACATGGGCGATGTGCCGGCCGAGTTCCTGGAGAAGTGGGCCGCGTACGCCCGGCACATCGACACGGTCAACCCCGCCGCGGTGGCCGTGGCCGGCCTCGCGCTCCTGATCATCGTGCTCTGGCCGCGGGTCAGCAGCCGCGTGCCCGGGACGCTCGTGGCCCTGGTGGTCACCACCGCCGTGGTCCACCTGTTCGGTCTGCCCGTCGAGACCATCGGCAGCCGGTTCGGCGGCATCAGCGCCTCGCTCCCCAAACCGACGCTGCCGAGCATCGGCTTCGCCGAGACGACGGCGCTGCTCGGCCCCGCCTTCACGATCGCGCTCCTCGCGGCCATCGAATCCCTCCTCTCGGCGGTGGTCGCGGACGGCATGATCGGCGGGAAGCATCGGTCCAACATGGAGTTGGTCGCGCAGGGCGTGGCCAACTTCGTGACCCCGCTCTTCGGCGGGATCCCGGCGACCGGCGCGATCGCGCGGACCGTCACGAACATCAAGAACGGCGGCCGCACGCCCGTGGCGGGCATGATCCACGCCGTCACGCTGCTCGTCATCACGCTCTTCGTCGGCGAGTGGGCCGCCCTGATCCCCCTCGCCACCCTCGCCGCGATCCTCGTGGTCGTGGCCTACCACATGAGCGAGTGGCGGGTGTTCATCGCCGAGTTCCGCGCGCCCCGCAGCGACGTGGCCGTGCTCCTCACCACCTTCATCCTGACCGTGCTCGTGGACCTCACGGTCGCGATCCAGGTCGGCATGGTGCTCGCCGCGTTCCTGTTCATGCGCCGGATGTCCGAGGTCACGAACGTGAGCATGGTCACCCGGGAGTTCCAGGACCCGGATGAGTATGCCACGGACGGGGAGGCGCCCTGGCGCCGGGAGGTGCCGGACGGCGTCGTCGTCTACGAGATCAACGGTCCGTTCTTCTTCGGCGCGGCCGAGAAGTTCAAGACCACCCTCGGCCGGGTCCAGCGCCCGCCGCGCGTTCTCATCGTCCGCATGCGCAACGTGCCCGCCATCGACTCCACCGGCCTGCACGCGCTCAAGGACCTGGTCCGCCGCAGCCGGTCGGACGGCACGCTCGTGATCCTCTCGGAGGTCCACGCCCAGCCGCTCTTCGCCATCGAGCGGTCGCGGCTGCTGTACGCGGTGGGGGAGGAGAACGTGATGGGGAGCGTGGAGGACGCGCTGGAGCGGGCCCGGGCGTACATCGGCGCGGATGCGGGGCTCGATCCGGGCGACGACGTGGCCGCGCCCGTCGCGGCGAGCGAGCCACCCGCTACGGCGGAGCCGGTCCCGGCGGAACCCGGCCCCGGGAGCGGTCCGCCCGGCCCGGCCGACGCCCCGCCCCCCGGGGATCGGACCCCGTAACGCGCGGTCCGACAGTCAGTGATCCGGACACGACCGGAGGGCGCTCACGTCCCATCAGCCGGATCCGAGACGGGCGCTGACCCCTCCGGTACCGCCGGATCCCGCGGCGAGGCCGGGGCACCGGCCTCGTCGAGGGCCCGGGCCACCGCCAGCATCCGCAGGTCCATGAGGGCGTGGAGCACCACGCCGGGCCACACGCTCCCGCTCGCCCAGTACAGCCCGCCGAACACCAGCCCCACGAGGCCGGTGGCGAAGATCCCGCGGATGCCCTGATACGCGTGGGCGACGCCGAAGATCACCGAGCTCAGGACCAGCGCCGCGGCCAGGGGGAGCGCCCAGATTTCGGTGAAATAGAAGAAGAGGAAGCTGCGGTACAGCAGCTCTTCGCAGATCCCGGCGGTCACGGAGACCGCGGCGAAAACGCGGCGCTCGGCCGCCGTGGCGGGCACCATGTCACGGATCGGCTCGAGCTGCCGCGCCGCAAACGCCGGGTCCCGCCGGACCGCCACCGCCCCGGCCGCCATCCCTGCGAACGCACCGGCGAGAAACAGGATGCCGAACCTGGATCCCAGGATCCCGCCCGGCGCGCCCAGCCCCAGCGACGCGACCGGGTCCTCCAGTCCGGCCGCCAGCGCCGCGATGACCAGGACCCACAGCCACTCGATGATCAGGATCGACCGGTAGAACCGGAGCCGGGCCCCGGAGTCGCCCCGGGCGGCCGCCGCCCGCAAGTCGGCGTACGCCCGTACGCCGAGCCACGGCTCGGCGAACAGCGTGTACGCGAAGAGAAGATGCGCGAGGAGCTGGGCGTAGAGGGGAAGCGACACGCTCGAGTCCTTTTCCGCGATTCGAGACCAGAAGATCGCCGGGGCTCGCCCGCATGACGCGCCTCGGGCACTGCCCGACAGGCCGGCGATCGCCCCCGCACGGCCCACCGGCCCCGGCCACCCACCACCGACCGAAAAAACATACCGTGCGCACGGGCAGCGCGCACGGTATATACAATAATGTATCAGATAGCGCTATTTGTCGTCAAACGAATGAAGGAAATCCATCCGTTATTCGCTACCCTTTCAGCGCCTGAACATTGCGGTCGGGGCAAACGGTCAACAACACGTGCTCGTACGCGAGTGCGGCCCCTAGCCCGAGACCGGCGCGGAGTCCGCAGACGGTCCACGATCGTGCACGCGGCACCGATCAAACCTGTACGCGCCCGCCGCCATCGTCTCAGGCCGGACAACGCCTGGGCCGCCACCCTCAGCCAAGCGAGCCCGCAATCCTCGCCCTCACGCCTGTGCACGTGCTCGTGCTCGACCTGGAAAGGTGCCCTTACGACGAAGGCTGCCCCGTGCTCGTACTCGTGCTCGTGCTCGTGCTCGACCCGGCAAGGTGGCCTTACCGCGAAGGTTGCCTACCTCCGTCCACCCACCCCCGCCTTACCCCCGCCGCGCCCGGCCTCCGCCTTCGGCGCCCGGGAGCCCCGCTCCACCTGCCCGGACCGCGCGGGAGTCGCCGACTGGCTCCGCGCCCGCTCCTCCCCGCGCTGGACCCTCACGGGCCGCACCTTCGCCCCGCGCTCCGGCCGCGCCCGATCGCCGCCGCCGTTGGAGGCAGGCCGCTCGACCCGCGTCGGCGTGCCCGGCCGGGCGCGCCCGGCGTCGTCCCGGTCGGCGGAGCGCGGTACGGCCACCCGCGTGGGCGGCTTGCCGCCATCCCGCTGGCGCCCCACTTCAGGCACCGCGCGCCGCTGCGGCGTGCGATCCCCTCCCGCGGTCACCCGCCGATCCTCTCCGTCCGAGCGGGGCCGGGCGGTGCGGGCCGGCGGATTCTCCGCCCTCTGCCGCTCGCGGATCACCACGCGGCTCGAAGAATCATCCCGCGGCCGGGCGCTCCGCCCGGTCCAGCCCGACCGGGCGTAGCCCCGGTCCTTCACCAGCACGCCCCGCCCCCCATGGTCCGTCCACCACTTCGCGGGCACCCGGATGATCGGCCGCGGCCGGACCACCACGTGCACGACCCGATGCTTCGGATACCATCGGCTCCAGCGGTCGCGATAGCCGTAGGCCGAATAGTAGACCGGGCGCGGGCCCCAGAGGTACCCGAACACCACCTTGTGGCTGTGCCAGCCGAAGTACAGCCCCCACCCCGTCGGCCACACGTAGTAGCGGTACGAGGCGATACGGTACGGGTCGAATCCGAACGGGTCGCAGCCCACATAGACCGGATAGCGGATCACCCGGACGCGCTCCGGCTCCCGCACCCGCTCCACGATGGCCGTGCCGTGCGGATCCGTGTCGAACCGGTCCGGATAGGTCAGCGCGAGCATCAGGTCGGTGATCCGCTCGGGCACGCCCATGTCCGCCAGCTCGGCGAGCGTGGCGCCGTCCAGATCGAAGCCGTGGCCGTGCTCCAGCAGCATCGCCTCCACGACCTCGACGTCCACCTGCCTCGCCGCCTCGGCCACGTCCTCGGGCGTCAGCGGGGACGCCGCGGCCGCCCGCGCCGTCGCGATCGCCAGGCCAAGGTCGCGCCCCGGCGGCTCGATCCCCTCGGCCCGCACGATGTGATCCGCCACCGGCCCGTACCGCCGGATCCGCATCGCATGGTCCTCGCCGACCCGCACGACCTGCACGTCCAGCCACTCGCCGCCGGGCAGGATCGTGAGGACCCCGCTCGATTCGCGCCGCAGCCCCGGGCCGCACTCCAGATCCGACCGCGTGAAGAGCCGCTTCCCGTCCCGGGACCAGCGCATCAGCTCCCAGCCGCTGCACCCGCCCTCCGCGAAGCGCCGGGGCGTGCCGTCCGCGAACAGATCGCGGTCAAAGACCACTTCGTCCGCGGTGAACGCGGTGATGCGCACGCCGTCGCCGTACGCGGAGGGGCGCACGCACACGAGGCCGGACGGCTCATCCGGCGACGCCTGCATCCCCTCGGTTTCGTCGAGCAGCGCTTCCCAGCAGCCGATCCACGGGAGCCAGCGCGGATCCGTGGTCGATTGCCGGGCCGCGACGGGCAGGGCCGAGACGGCGAGGAGCACGAGGCCGGCCAGGGGGATGAGCGCCGCAGCCGCCCACCGGCGAACACGCCAGTGCCCGGGCCTTCCACCGCTCGGGTTCGGGTGATTCGACAGGACCTCCATGGAGACCTCCGATCTGCTCGGGGCGGCCGGGTCGGTACGGGCATACGGCGACCTGTGCCCCGGGGGCTCTGCGAAGGGGAACGGGACCGGCTCGCACTCAGGGTCTCCGGCCGGAGGAGGGATCGGGGCGTTCGTTCCATCCGGTGGGCCGGGGCTGCGGTACGCCTGGCACGAGATCATGCCGGACGCCGGGTCCTACCGTCTTGTGTCACGCAATGTTCCCGCGCCTGGCCGCGGAGAACCGCGGCACGCGACGTGCGCCGCGCCCGCCTACGCCGCCGGCGCCCATCCATTCCGCGCCGGGCCGGACCCGATCACCCGTCGGGCGAGCACTTCCGACGACCGCCACGCCTTGCGGGCCGCGACCGCCGCCCGTACAGTTCGTGAAATCGCGCGCCCGTAGACCCCGGGATGGAGCCGTGGCTCCGACAACCACTGATCGCAGGGACGAGCGACCCGCTCGTACGCCAACGGAACGGGCAACGGTGCGCTACCCGGCTGCGGTCGTCATCGCCGCCGCGCTGCCGCTCTTGCGGGCACCGCTCGAGCAGCTCGACCCCTCCGCGCCGCCCCTGGTCTCCCTCGCGGCAACGATCGCCGTCTCCTGGTACTTCGGCCTCGGACCCGGGATCATCGCCGCCATCGCCGCGGCCGCCGCGGCCGGCGTCGCCCGGCTCCCCACCGGCGGATTCGAGCTCGACCTCCTGCGCGGCGGACTACACCTCGCCGTCTGCGGCGGCATGGCCGGATTGACTCGCCTGGCCGCTTCGCGCGCCCACGCCGCCCCCCATGCCGACGACGAGCCCCGGCGGCCGGACGCCGCCGCGAAACGAGCCGGGGACGCCGTCATCACCTTCGACGAACACGGCACCATCGCGTCCGCGAACCCTGCGGTCTCCCGCATCTTCGGGTATGAAGCCGACGAGCTCGTCGGCCGGAACATCTCGCAACTGCTCCCGGTCCCGGACCCGACCGGGGACCGGCCCCACCCCACCACGAACGTCCAGCCCGAAGCGGGGCAGACCGGCGGCACGAAACACGAGCTGGCCGGCCGACGCAAGGACGGTACGACCTTCCCCGCCGAGCTCGTCGTCGGCGGGTCGCACCAGGCGGGCAAGCCGGTGTTCAGGGGAATCGTCCGCGACATGCGGGAAGGCCTCGAGGGGGACCCCGCCCGGCGCTTCCTGGCGGCCATCGTGGAATCCACCCACGACGCGATCATCGGCAAGATGCCGGACGGCACCATCATGAGCTGGAACCGGGCCGCGGAGCGGATCTACGGCTACACCGCCGAGGAGGCCGTGGGTCGGAACATCTCCATGCTCGTGCCGCCCGAGATCCCGAACGACGTGCCCGGCATCCACGAGCGGGTCCTCAGCGGCCAGAAGATCGAGAACTACCAGACGCTCCGCATGCGCAAGGACGGGACTCGCCTGCACGTGTCCCTCACCGTCTCCCCGATCCACGACCTGGACGGCCGCGTCATCGGCCTCTCCACCATCGCCCGGGACATCACCGAGCAGGTCGAGATGCAGCAGGCGCTCGAGGAGAACGCCCAGGAGGTCGAGGAGCTGAACGCCGCGCTGGAACAGACCATCGAGGAGCTACGGAAGCAGCAGGAGGAGACGGCGCGCGCCCGGGACGCGGCCCAAGCGGCGAGCCGCGCCAAGAGCCAGTTCCTGGCCACCATGTCCCACGAGCTGCGGACCCCGCTCACCGGGATCGTCGGGTACGCCGATCTCCTGGAGAGCGAGGTCTTCGGGCCGCTCAACGACCGGCAGAAGGACAAGCTCGTCCGGATCAAGGCGGGCGCCTGGCACCTCAAGGCCGTGATCGACGAGATCCTGACCTTCGCCCGCGTGGAGGCCGGCCGCGAGGAGGTCCGCTCCGGGATGGTCGACGTCGTCGCCCTCGCCCGCGAGGCGCTCGCGCTCGTCGAGCCCCAGGCCAGGTCCAAGGGGCTCGGGCTCCACGCGACGCTGCCCGAGACCCCGGTCCGCGTGATCACCGACGCGGGCAAGCTCCGCCAGATCTTCCTGAACCTGCTCGGCAACGCCGTCAAGTTCACGGACCGGGGCAGCGTCTCCCTCGACCTGGCCCTCGACGACGCCTGGCTCGAGTTCCGCGTGTCCGACACCGGGCCCGGCATCCCGCCCCACGAGCTGGACCGGATCTTCGAGCCGTTCACGCAGGTCGATCAGGAGATGACCCGGACCAAGGGCGGGACCGGCCTCGGGCTCGCGGTGACACAACGGCTGATCCAGCTCCTCGGGGGCGAGGTGCGGGTGCAGAGCGAGGTGGGCCGGGGCAGCACCTTCACCGGCCGGATCCCGGCGTCGAGCCTCGACCCCGACGCCATGTCGCCGACCCCCTGATCCCCACCGGCCTCGTCACGGCCGCACGATCCGCAGGCAGGAGACCTGGCGGATCCAGCGGGAATGGCGCTGCTCCCCGCGCATGATCACGCGGAACGGACCTTCCTCCGGCGCGATCGCGGCGCCGTCCTTCCGGTCCACCAGGACCGGGAGCCGGCCGCTGTGCGTCTCGTCCAGCTCCGCCAGCGCGTAGGCCGCCCGGTACCCGTCCCGCGCCTCGGCGACCACCACCGTGGCCGCCTGCCGGCCGCTCAGCCTGTCGGTCGGCACGCCCGCCCGGGCGACGATCTCGAGCAGCGCCACGCCCTCGTACTCCACGGTCCGGCCGTCCCGGTCCTCGATCCGGAGCCGCGTGCGGGGCAGCTTCGCCAGCTCGTCCGCCGTGAGCTCCAGCGGCCGCTCCACTTCTCCGCGTACGTAGACGACGTCATCCCGGCCGCCCTCCGGGCACACCGCCGCCTGCTGGGCCCGGCCGGCCGCCGGCGCCATGAGCACGAGCATGGCGAGGATCGAACACGTCCTGAGCTTGTCTCTGAGCAAACGGTACCTCCGCGATGTGTGGTCTCCGAGACCCGGACGGCGCCCCGGTGACGCCGGGAGACCCGCGGACCCGGCGGTCGCCGACGAAGGGTGGAACGACGCCGCCGAAGGACGCCGGGAACGACGTCGCCCGAAACGTGTGTCCGGTGGATCCGGCGCCGCCCTCCCGGACCGCGCCCGCTCAGCAGATCCTGGCGAACGCCCGCACCGGGAACGCGCCCATGCGCCGGACCTTGACCGGCACCGCCGAGAACCGGAAGCCCTCGTCGGGCAGCAGCTCCAGCCCGCGCAGGTGCTCCACGATCGGGATCCCGACGCCGAGCAGGATGGTGTGCACGGGCCGGCGGCCGTCGTCCGTGTCGTCGATGTTGAGGGAGTCGATGCCGACCAGCGCCGCCCCCGCATCCCGCAGGAAGAGCGCGGCGTCTTCCGTCAGGAACGGGTGCCCCTCGAAGTAGCGCTCCGTGCCCCAGTGCTCCGCCCAGCCGGTGTGGACCAGCACCGCCTTGCCCCGCACCTCCACGCCAGCGAACGCCTCCCGCGGGATCGCGCGCCCGTACCTGCCCTTCACCCGCACGACCCGCCCGGGCAGCTCCGCCACCGACGCGAGCTCCAGCTCGGACAGGTCCTTCCCGTCCGCGAACCGGTGGAACGGGGCGTCGATGTACGTGCCTGTGTTGCCGACCATCTCGATCCGGTCGATCTGGAACTCCGTGCCCTCGGCGTAATGCTGCCGCGAGGCCTCACGGCTCAGGTAGTCGCAGACCACCGGCGCGGGGAGCCCGGGGTACGTGACCCGCCCCGACTCGATCACGTGGCTCAGGTCGATCAGCCGAGAATCCCGGCCCCCGTCGTTCTCCCGGAGCCCGCCCACAGCGGCGTCGTCCGCCGCGGAGTCGATTCCGACGCGTTCGCCCATTTCGTTGGCAATCTTCCGTGAATGGATCCCTGGATCCGCCCCGGCCGCCGGTCCGGGGACCGCCACACGCCATTCCGGTGCGGGCCGCTCGGGCCGCGGACGCCCGGGAGCGGCCGGGGGGCGTTCCCCGGGTGCCTGCCTTGCGACGACGGGCGCTCACCCCTCGGGGGCGGCCCGGCCGCCGTCGCCTGCGCAACCATCCGGTTCGACGGTCAGTAGATCGTCTCGCCCCGCTCCAGCATGGACACGAACTTCTCGATCCGCCGCGCCCGCGTGTCCGGCCGCTTCGCGTCCGCGATCCGGTACAGGATCGCGTACCGGTTCCGCGAATCGAGCCGCTCGAACAACGCGTGCGCCGCAGGACTCTCCTTCAGCCGCGCCAGCAGGTCCTCGGGCACCGCGATCCGGCTCGGCGGGTCGTACGCCGCGTCCCAGCGCCCGTCCGCCCTGGCCGCCTCGACCGCGGCCAACCCCGGGGGCTTCATTCGCCCCTCCGCGATCAGCCGCTCGGCCAGCTCGCAGTTGACCTTCGACCACTTGCTCCGGGGCGAGCGAGGCGTGAACCGCTGCAGCCAGTACGTTTCGTCCTGGGTCCGGCTCTGCCCGTCGATCCACCCGTAGCAGAGCGCGACCTCCAGCGCCTCCGCCCGGGACACGGTCACCCGGCCGCTCCCCTTCTTCGCGAGCCGCAGCCAGATCTCCCGGGCGGACGCGTGATTCGCCTCGAGCCAGGCCTCCCACTCGGCCGCGGAGGCGCACTCCAGGACCTCACCGATCGGCAACAGAGCCAAACTTCCCTCTCCGGTCGACGTCGTTCAGCAACCTTCCCGGGCATGGGCCGGGGACCGCCGCGGCCTCCGGCTCGTCGGGTCGGAGCCCCGGGGCGGGACCGCCGTCCGGCGCCGGGCCGGGTCGGACCACCGGCAGGCCTCGATGCACCGGTTCGGTCCGGCGCACGGCTGCCCGGCGCAACGAACGTGGGCGGAATCCCCGGACCGCGGGACGGACGGTGCCGCGCCGATCGTTCGGTCCGCTGCGACGCGCCAGTGAACGACCGGACCCGGCGACCGGCGGACGCCGCCGATTCCGAGGCGGACCTGCCCGGAGTCAGCCGCGCGCGGCAAGCACGCGCCCAGGACCCGACGCGGCCCGGATCGTGGCGGCCATCCGGTCGAGCGTCGGCCGATCCGCGAGCGGCACGGCCTCCCAGCGGAACGTGACCCGCCCGTCCCGGATCTCCGCGAACTGCGCGGCCGTGATGTCCCACGGGTGCTCGAGCGGGACCACGACCAGGTGCGCGTGCGGCACGCCGAACCCATGCACGACCATGCCCACGCGCTTCGGCCCGAGCGTCGCCCGCAGGACCCGGGCAAGGCGCTGGCCGCGCAGGAAGACCGCGGCCGCGAGGTCGTCGTCCAGATCGCTGAAGTGGTCCACGTGCTCCTTCGGGATGACCAGGAGCTGGCCGCTCCGGATCGGTCGGATGTCCATGAACGCGAGGATCCGGTCGTCCTCATAGACGACGCTGGCCGGCTCACGCCCATCCCGGATCGCGCAGAACACGCAGTTCATCGCTCGCGTCGGTCTCGGCTCCCGCGGTCGGGAGAAACCGCCCGGTCCTCCCGAGAGGCCCGGGAGCATGTGCAACGCCTGGCGGCTCCCGCGGGCGATGGTACGGTGCGAGCTCCACGTGCCGCACCCGCGTCGCACCGGCGCCCGGGGCCTCGCAGCTAACGTCTCGCATGCCGGCGGATCCCGCAAGGCGTCGGTCGCCGGTCCGGGATTCCCGCGGCGCGGCGTGGCTGAGGTGGAATCCGCGCGCATTGCGGCGGGGACGGGGCCGGTCGGCCGGCGGGGGCGACCGTGGTCGCCGGCACGGAGGTGACGTGTTCCAACGGGCCGTTTCCGACGGCTGAAAGGAGGCGCGAATCTCGGTTCGACGCCGATCGGCTTTCGATTCAACCCGCGGCGACGCCATCCGGTTGACACGCCGAGCGCGCTCCGCATCCCCGGGCACCGCCATGTCTTGTGCAGGCTCGCGCGACAGTCCGGGCGTGCCGCCAGCGACCTCGGCGGAATCGGCGGCAAGGACGGCTCATGAGCGGAGCCCCGCGCTCGCCGGTTCAATCGTGGGCATACCTTCGCAGGCCGGTCACCCGCTACGCGTCCGCCCTCACCGGCAACGGGGAGGCGACTCGCCGGCCCCGGCAGGTCGTGCCCCCGGCGCGGCCGACCCGCTGCCCGGATCCCGCGTGGTCGGTCAGAACAGGCGCCAGACCAGCGGGAAGGTGGCGAGCAGGCCGAATACGATCATCGCCACGGTCGCCGCCTCGGCCTTCCTCCAGCCGCCGTCACGCTCCCGCCAGCGATAGCGCAGGATCGCCCAGCTCACCAGCCATACCACCGCGGCGAGGGTCGTGCGGCCGGAAACCGTTCCGGCGCCCTCGTGGACCGCAGGCACCGAGATGACGTGGGTTTCGACGAGAAGGACAATGATGCCCAGAGCGAGCGAGCCGATCCCCGCGGCCACGAACGCGGCCATCGCCTCGCCGAGGGGCAGGGTCCGCTCGGCCGCCGGGGCCGCCGGCGTGTCACCGGTGAGACGCGCGTGTCGTTCCTTCATCTCTCCCTCCCCCGCACCGGGCGCCGCCGTTCACTCGACCGGCGCGACCTTGTTGACGAAGATGCCGAGCAGCGAGACATACGTGACCAGGACGAACGCAATGGCGAGGAGCGCGATGCTGCCCCGCCGCAGCCGGGGATCGGCGATCGCCTTCCGGCCGTAGCGCCATGCCACGTACGCGACCGCCGTGGCGAGTATCGAGGCGATCAAGGGCACGTGCTCTTTCGATTCCATGGCGTAGGTGTGCAGCCATGCCGTTTCCGGCGACGACATGACGAAGGCCCGCGGGTACGCCGTCAGGTCCGTAGCACCCTCCGGCGGCGCGGCCCGGTAGTACGGGAAAACGATGTAGATGCCGACCAGCGTCGACAGCCAGGTGAGGACTGCGGAGAGCGCCGCGAGCTGCGTCGTGAAGCGCGCCTCGCTCGCGGTCGGGATGCGCGCGGGCTCGCGCCCGAGCAGGTAGAACGCCACCAGCGCGCCGATGAGCGCGAGCATGGCCCCTCCGCCGAACACGATGCCGTGGAGCATCGTCCAGATGCTCTTGTCGGAGAACAGCTGCAAGCCTCCCCCCTCGCGTGTGGGTGCACGTGGTTGCCCGGGCCGGCCGCGCTGCGCGGAGGAGCTCGGGGATGGCCGGTCCGCCTTGCACCCGGCGCGTACCCTCCCCCGCGCCCCTCACCGCCGGATCCACATCAGACGGTGCCGTGGAAGCAAAGAGAGCGCCAGGGGGCACGGCACCCGGCTGATCCGGCGGGTCGATGGCGCGGTGACCCCGGAACCGGCGAATCAGGGGCTGGAACCCCGCGCCGTACGGGCGAAGCGAGGAGCCGGTACGGCGCCCCTGGCGCAGCGATGCGCCTCAGGTGCTGAATGATCGGCTCCGGCCCTGAGTGGCAACGGGCGAATCCGGAGCCCCGGCACCGACCGGCGTTGGCAGGGAGAGCTGTTGGAAGTGGGCGTGAAAACGGAAGGCAGGATCGGGGAGGGCTCGCCGGATCGCGGGGGCTCATGAGGGGAGGACGGATCCTCTCCGGGCCGCGACTGTGCGTTCATCGGTGCGCCCGGCGACCGGCATGGGTCGATGCCGGCCGGATGACTCCACCGCCCAACGCGAGGTTGGCCAACAGCCGCCCGCCGGTGTATCAGTAGAATGACACAAAGTGGCACACGCTGCATCATCCCCTGACCTGGACCCGTTATCCATGCCCTTCCACCCTCTCCGCGACGCGCCGAGGCTGCTGCTCCCGAGCCCACGGGAAGGCGAGAGCGATGCCCGTTACTACCTCCGCATCACGCTCCTCGTGGCGGTGGGGATGGTGGCCGGCGCGATTCTCCAGTGGGTTCCGCAGGAGCCCACGCCGTGGCGGTGGGCGGCGTTCGCGCTCGCGTACCTGACCGGCGGGTACCGGATCGCCCTCGACAGCTGGCGCGATTTCCGGGACCACCGCCGCCTCTCCATCGACTTCCTCATGGGCGCGGCCGCGGTCGGGGCGGCGGTCGTGGGGGAGCCGCTCGAGGGCGTGATCCTGATCTTCCTGTTCTCCCTCTCCAACACCCTCGAGCACTACGCGATGGGGCGCACCCGGCGCGCGATCGAGGCGCTCATGGACATCTCACCCCAGGAGGCGACGCTGGTCGACGCCGAGGGCCGCGAGCTCGGCCGTATCCCGGTCGAGGAGCTCGTCCCGGGGCAGCGCGTGCTGGTACGGCCGGGCGAGCGGATCGCGGCCGACGGCGTAGTGGTGTCCGGCAGCAGCGAGGTGGACCAGTCGGCCATCACGGGCGAGTCCGTGCCGGTCCGGAAGAACCCGGGCGACCCGGTCTTCGCGGGCACGATCTCCGAGGGCGGGATGCTCGTGGTGGAGGTCACCCGCCACGCGGGCGAGACGATGCTGGCGAAGATCGTCCGGCTCGTGGAACAGGCCCAGGAGGAGCGGGCGCCGGCGCAGCACTTCATCGACCGGTTCGCGCACCCCTACACCCTGGCCGTCCTCGCGGCCACCGGCCTCGTGGCGCTCCTGCCGCCCCTGCTGGGCGACACCCCGTGGGGCGATGCGTTCTATCGCGCCATGACGCTGCTCGTGGTGGCGAGCCCGTGCGCGCTGGTGATCTCGACGCCGTCCGCGATCCTCTCGGCCATGGCGAACGGCGCGCGGTACGGCATCCTCTTCAAGGGCGGCGCGTACCTGGACCTGGCCGGCACGATCGACACGATCGCGTTCGACAAGACGGGCACGCTGACCCGGGGCGAGCCGCGGCTCGTGGCGCTGGTGGCCGAGGCGGACCTGGTCCCCGCGGGCGGGGGCGGGGGGTGGCGGGACGGTCGCGAGCCCGTGACCAGCGACCGGCTCCTCGCCCTCGCCGCCGCGCTGGAACGCCCTTCCGAGCACCACCTCGCCCGCGCCACCGTGGAAGCCGCTCTCGAGCGAGGACTCGAGATCGCGGACGTCGAGGACTTCACCGCCCTCCCGGGCGAAGGCGTGCATGGCCGGGTCGAAGGGGAGCACATCTGGGCCGGCAACCTGAAGATGGCCGAGCGCATGGGCGCCGAGCCGGACCCGCTGCTCCTCGGCTGGACGGCCGGGCAGACCTCCCGGTCCCGGTCGGTCGTCTACGTGGGCACCGAGGGCGCGGTGCTCGGCGCCCTCGCCTTCGGCGACACGCTCCGGCCCAACGCGGCCGCCACGGTGCGTCACCTGAAGTACGAGGGGATCCGCTGGATCACGGTCCTGTCGGGCGACCATCCGGATGCCGTGCGCGCCGTGGCCGCCGAGCTCGGCGCGGACGAGGTGAAGGCCGGGCTGCTCCCCCACGAGAAGGTCGAGGCGGTGCGCGCGCTCGTGGCCCGCTCCGCCGGGGTCGGGATGGTCGGCGATGGGGTCAACGACGCGCCGGCCATGGCCACCGCGACGCTCGGCATCGCCATGGGTGCCGCCGGCACCGACGTCGCCATCGAAACGGCTGACGTGGTCCTGATGAGCGACGAGATCGAGAAGGTGGACTACATCATCCACCTGGGGAAGCGGGCGAGGCGGGTGGTCCGGCAGAACGTGTTCTTCAGCGTCGGGTGGATGCTCCTGCTCGTGGTCCTCGCGCTCACCGTCGGGATCCCGCTGACCCTCGCGGTCATCGCGCACGAGGGGAGCACGCTGCTGGTCGTGTTGAACGGCCTGCGGCTCCTCGGCAGCCGCCCCCACCCGCCGATGGTGCCGACGGAGCCCCGCCGGCGCCGCCCGCGCGCCTCCGAGTCGAGCCCTGCCGCCGCACACGCCTAGAGGCTTCACGGTGGGGCAACCTTCGCGGTAGGGCAACCTTTCCGGGTCGAGCACGGCGGGCGGTCTTCGCGGCGATGCCGCCTTCCGGGATCGAGTACGAGTACGAGCACGAGCACGAGTACGAGTACGAGCACGGGGCCACCTTCGCGGCAAGGCAACCTTTCCGGGTCGAGCACGTGCACGAGCACGACCATATCTCGCATCTATGGAGGGACGGGCCGCCGGGTGTGGGGGCAGCGGGGAAGCGGGGCGGGGGTGGGATAGCGCACGGGGTGCGCGCGAGGCCTATATTGTCGCGGAAACCGACGCAGATCACCCCCACATCTCCAGGAGGGCACATGCGTGCGCGCATCGTCCCGATCGCCGCGGCGCTGGCGGTGTTCGCCGCGGCGGAGATCGGCGCGCCCGGACCGGCCGAGGCGAGACAGGCGGCCGGGAACCGGGCGGAACGTCCCACCGACCGGATCACCCTGGACCTGTACCTGGACTGGGAGACCGTGGCGGACCCGCAGGTCTCGCCCGATGGCCGGCAGATCGTCTACACCCGGCGGTGGGTGGACAAGTTGAACGACCGCTGGGAGTCGTCGCTCTGGATCATGAACGCGGACGGTTCCCGCAACCGCCACCTGATCGACGGCTCCTCGCCCCGCTGGTCCCCGGACGGTTCCCGGATCGCGTTCCTGGCGCGGGGCGAGCCGTCCGGCACCCAGATCTTCGTCCGGTGGATGGACGACGAGGGCGCGGTCACGCAGATCACCCGGCTGACCGAGGCGCCGTCCAACATCACCTGGTCCCCGGACGGGCGCTACATCGCGTTCACCATGCTGGTCCCGAAGCGGGAACGGTGGAACATCGATCTGCCGGCCCGGCCCCGGGGCGCGCGCTGGACCGAGGACCCGATCATCGAGACGCGGCTCAACTTCCGGCGGGACCGGCAGGGATGGCTGCCCCAGGGCCACCGGCACATCTTCGTGGTCCCGGCGGACGGGGGCACGCCCCGGCAGATCACGAGCGGGGACTGGGACCACGGCGCGCCGTCCTGGACGCCGGACGGCCGGCACATCCTGTTCAGCTCGCTCCGGGTCGAGGACGCCGAGTACCGGTGGCGGGAGTCGGACATCTACGCGGTGGACGTGGCGACGGGCGAGATCCGGCAGCTCACGACCCGCAGCGGACCGGACAACGACCCGGTGGTCTCGCCGGACGGCCGGTACGTGGCCTACACGGGCTACGACTGGACGGACGACACGTTCGTGGAGTCCCGGCTCTACGTGATGGGGATCGACGGCTCGAACCCGCGGTCGCTCACGGATGACCTCGACCGCTCGCCGAGCAACGTGTTCTGGGCGCCGGACGGATCCGGGATCTATTTCACCGCGGCGAGCGAAGGGACGCAGAACCTGTACTTCGCGCCGCTCCGCGGCCCGGTGCGGAAGGTCACGGACGGCTACCACATGCTCGCCGTCACGGGGGCGAGCCCCAACGGGCTCGCGGTCGGCACGCTCACCTCGCCCCACGAGCCGGGCGATGTGGTGGCGTTCGAGCTCCGGGCCCCGAGCCGGATCCGGCGCCTGACCGCGGTGAACGACGACGTGCTCGCGGGGCGGAAGCTGGGCGAGGTGGAGGAGATCTGGTACACGTCGTTCGACGGGCTCCGGATCCAGGGGTGGATCGTGAAGCCGCCGGACTTCGACCCGTCGAAGAAGTACCCGATGATGCTCTCGATCCACGGCGGGCCGCACAGCATGTACAACGTGGGCTTCAACTTCGGCTGGCAGGAGCACGCGGCGAACGGGTACGTGGTGCTGTACACGAACCCGCGGGGCTCGAGCGGCTACGGGAGCGCGTTCGGGAACGCGATCAAGCGGGCGTACCCGGGGCGGGACTACGACGACCTGATGATCGGCGTGGACTCGCTCATCGCGCGCGGGTACATCGATGAGCGCAACCTGTTCGTGTACGGGTGCAGCGGGGGCGGCGTGCTGACGGCGTGGATCGTGGGGCACACGGACCGGTTCGCGGCGGCGTCGGCGAACTGCCCCGTCACGAACTGGCTGAGCTTCGTGGGGACCACGGACGGGGCGGGCTGGTACCGGAACTTCGACAAGCTGCCGTGGGAGGACCCGAGCGAGCACCTGCGGCGCTCGCCGCTCATGTACGTGGGGAACGTGAAGACGCCGACCATGCTCATGACCGGCGAGAACGACCTGCGGACGCCGATCTCGCAGACGGAAGAGTTCTACATGGCGCTGAAGATGCGGCAGGTGCCGACGGCGATGATCCGGTTCCGGGACGAGTGGCACGGCACGACGTCGCGGCCATCGAATTTCATGAGGACGCAGTTGTATCTGCGGAGCTGGTTCGAGCGCTTCGCCCGGAGGGATGAGGCGGTGAAGGCGGACAGGGAGTAGGCAACCTTCGTCGTAAGGCCACCTTGCCGGGTCGTGCACGAGCACGTGCACGAGCACGGGGCAGCCTTCGCGGTGAACCGCCCTGGGTTTGCCGGAGGCCGCAATTTTCGAGGGATTGGGGTCATGAACGAGGCAAAGAGGTACTCCCGAGAGATCCGGGAGCGGGCGGTTCGGCTGGTGCTGGACCCCGAGGGGGAAT
>Ga0207874_1000469_pt1 | contig 59350 bp, 55 predicted proteins | sample HigsolmetaAR201D_FD_184833 | JGI IMG/M metagenome (GOLD analysis project Ga0207874, IMG submission 184833) | Ionic liquid and high solid enriched microbial communities from the Joint BioEnergy Institute, USA - AR20-1-D (SPAdes) (version 2) ...
CGGGCGACGGGTTCGTGCTCAACGGGACCAAGGCCCTCGTCCCGCGCGCCCGCGACGGCGAGCTCTTCATCGTCGCCGCGGAGCTCGAGGGCACCGGCCCGGCGCTCTTCGTCGTCGAGGCCGACATCGAGGGCCTGGAGATCAAGGCCGACCCGGGGATGGGCGTGCGCGCCGCCGCCACCGGGCGCCTGGAGCTGAACGACGCGAAGCTTCCCGCCGGCGCGCTCCTCGGCGAGGACAACGCCGACGCCTACGCCCAGTGCGTGCACCTCGCCCGGCTCGCGTGGTGCGCGCTCGCGGTCGGCACCTGCCAGGCGGTCCTCGACTACGCGAAGGAGTACGTCAACCAGCGGCACGCCTTCGGCGAGCCGATCTCGAACCGGCAGGCCGTCGCCTTCGAGGTCTCCAACATCGCCATCGAGCTCGAGGGCCTGCGTCTCGTCACCCTGCGTGCCGCCTCCCGCTACGACCAGGGCCTTCCCTTCGAGCGCGAGGCCGCGCTCGCCCGCCGGCTCGCCGCGCGCCACGCGACGAACATCGGGTCGGCCGGCGTCCAGCTCCTCGGCGGCCACGGCTACGTCAAGGAGCACCCCGTCGAGCGCTGGTATCGCGACCTGCGCGCCACCGGCCTCATGGAAGGGGGCGTGCTGCTGTGATCAACCTCGAGACCCCCAAGAAGTTCCGCGCGCTGATCGACCAGGCGCACCAGGTCGCCGAGAACGTCCTGCGCCCGATCTCGCGCAAGTACGACCTCGCCGAGCACACCTACCCGAAGGAGCTCGACATGCTCGCCGCGATGATCGACGGCCTCGAGGAGTCCGGCCAGTCGGGCGGCGCGGGCGCCGCTGGCGTGAAGGGCGACCCGTCGACGAACGGCAGCGGCGGCGGCAACCGCAACGGCTCCAACCTCTCCACGGTGCTCTCGATCATCGAGATGTGCTGGGGGGACGTCGGGCTCACGCTCGCGCTCCCGCGGCAGGGCCTCGGCAACGCCGCGATCGCCTCGGTCGCCACGCCCGAGCAGCAGGAGCGCTTCGCCGGCAAGTGGGCCGCGATGGCGATCACCGAGCCCGAGGCGGGCTCGGACTCCGCGGCGATCCGCACCACCGCGGTGCTCGACGGCGACGAGTACGTCCTGAACGGCGAGAAGATCTTCGTCACCTCGGGCGACCGGGCCGACCTGCTCGTCGTCTGGGCGACGCTCGACCCGAGCAAGGGGCGCGCCGCGATCAAGTCGTTCGTCGTCGACCGGCACGCGCCGGGGGTGAAGCTCGACCGGCTCGAGCACAAGCTCGGCATCCGCGCCTCGGACACCGCGAACTTCGTCTTGGAGAACGTCCGGGTGCCGAAGGAGAACCTGCTCGGCAGCCCCGAGATCGACACGAAGAAGTCTTTCGCGGGCGCGATGAAGACCTTCGACAACACGCGCCCGCTCGTCGCCGCGATGGCGCTCGGCGTCGCCCGCGCCTGCATCGAGCGCACCCGCGAGCTGCTAGCCGAGGCCGGGGTCGAGGTCGACTACGACCGCCCGGCCACCGCGCAGAGCGGCCCCGCCGCCGAGCTGCTCGACATGGAGGCCGACTACGAGGCCGCGCTGCTGATCACGCTCGAGGCCGCGTGGATGGCCGACAACTCGAAGCCGAACTCCCTCCACGCCTCGATGGCGAAGGCGAAGGCGGCGCGCACCGCGGTCGACATCGCGATGCGCTGCGTGGAGCTGTGCGGCGCCACCGGTTACGGTGAGGACGAGCTGCTCGAGAAATGGGCGCGCGACGCCAAGATCCTCGACATCTTCGAAGGCACGCAGCAGATCCAGCTTCTGATCATCGCTCGCCAGCTTCTCGGCAAGAGCTCTGCGGAACTGCGCTGACGCTTGCTCCGCGGGAGACGCGGAAAGGAAGGGAACCCCATGAACGCAAAGACACGCCCCGTGGCGGTGCTCGGCGGGAACCGGATCCCGTTCGCGCGCTCGAACGGCCCCTACGCGAAGGCCTCGAACCAGGACATGCTCACCGCCGCCCTCGACGGCCTGGTCGAGCGCTTCGACCTCGCCGGCGAGCGCCTCGGTGAGGTCGCCGCCGGCGCCGTCCTGAAGCACAGCCGCGACTTCAACCTGACGCGCGAGTCCGTGCTCGGCACGAAGCTCGCCCCTGAGACGCCCGCCTACGACGTCGGGCAGGCCTGCGGCACCGGCCTTGAGGCCGCGATCCTCGTCGCCAACAAGATCGCCCTCGGCCAGATCGACGCGGGCATCGCGGGCGGCACCGACACGACCTCGGACGCGCCGATCGCGGTCAACGAGGACCTGCGCGAGATCCTGCTCGAGGCGAACCGCGCCAAGTCGAACGTCGACCGCCTCAAGGCGCTCGCGAAGATCCGCCCGGGCCACATCGTCCCCGAGATCCCGCGCAACGCCGAGCCGCGCACCGGGCTCTCGATGGGCGAGCACACGGCGATCATGGCCCGCGAGTGGGGGATCACCCGCGCCGAGCAGGACGAGCTCGCCGCGCGCAGCCACCAGAACCTGGCGGCCGCGTACGAGCGCGGGTTCAACGACGACCTCGTGACCCCGTACCTCGGCCTGGAGCGCGACCAGAACCTGCGCCCCGACTCGACCGTCGAGAAGCTCGCCAAGCTGAAGCCGGTCTTCGGCGGCGAGGACGGCACGATGACCGCGGGCAACTCCACGCCGCTGTCCGACGGCGCCTCCGCGGTGCTCCTGGGCAGCGAGGAATGGGCCGAGGCGCACGGGCTCCGGCCGCTCGCCTACTTCGTCGACGCCGAGACCGCGGCGGTGGACCACGTCGTGCGCAAGGAGGGCCTGCTCATGGCCCCGGCGTACGCGGTGCCCCGGCTGCTCGACCGCAACGGGCTCACCCTCCAGGACTTCGACCTGTACGAGATCCACGAGGCCTTCGCCGCGCAGGTGCTCTGCACGCTCAAGGCGTGGGAGGACCCGGTGTTCTGCAAGCAGCGCCTCGGCCGCGACGAGCCGCTCGGCTCGATCGACCGCGACAAGCTGAACGTGAACGGCGGCTCGCTGGCGGCGGGCCACCCGTTCGCCGCGACCGGCGGCCGGATCGTCGCCGGCCTCGCCAAGGCGCTCGACGAGCGCGGCGGCGGGCGCGGCCTGATCTCGATCTGCGCCGCCGGCGGCCAGGGCGTGACCGCGATCCTCGAGCGTTAGGAGACGAGATGTCCGACCGCTACTCCCAGCTCATCAACACCCCAGTCGGCCGCTTCGTCGCCAAGAACGTCGGCCTGCCGCAGCCCGTCCAGCTCGACCGCTGGACGCCCGGCAGCCCGGTGATCTCCGGCGAGGTGCTGCTCGGCTCCGCGCCGGGCGGGCGTCTCGCCTCGCCGGTGGCGCGGGTGCTCGCCGACGTCGGCGCCCGCGTCCGCACCAGCCTCGACGAGGTGCGCGCCGCCGCGAGCGAGGCCGGGCTCGACGCGGGCGTGTGGAGCCCCGACGCCGCGGGCGAGGGCGATCGCTTCAAGGCGCTCGTCTTCGACGCGAGCGGGATCTCCGACTCCAGTGAGCTCCGCGAGCTCTGGGCGTTCTTCCACCCGACCATCCGGCGCGTGGAGCGCTCCGGGCGCATCATCGTGCTCGGCACGCCGCCCGAGAGCTGCGAGGCGCCGCGCGCGGCGACCGCGCAGCGCGCGCTCGAGGGGTTCACCCGGTCGGCCGGCAAGGAGGTGCGCAAGGGCGCCGCGGTGAACCTGGTCTACGTGGCGCCCGGAGCCGAGGACCAGCTCGACTCCACGCTGCGCTTCTTCCTCTCGCCCCGCTCGGCCTACGTGAGCGGCCAGGTCGTGCGCATCACGTCGGCCGCCGCGCCGCCCGAGATCGACTGGGACCGCCCCTTCGCCGGCAAGGTCGCGCTCGTCACGGGCGCGGCGCGCGGCATCGGCGAGGCCATCGCCCGCACGCTCGCGCGCGACGGCGCGCACGTCGTCGGGCTCGACGTGCCCGCGCTCGAGGGCGACCTGGCGCGCGTCACCGGCGAGATCGGCGGCTCGCACCTGGTCTGCGACATCACCTCGCCGGACGCCCCGGCGACGATCTGCGACCACCTGAAGAGCGAGCACGACGGCGTCGACGTGGTCGTGCACAACGCGGGCATCACCCGCGACAAGACGCTCGGCAAGATGGACGAGGAGCGCTGGACCGTGCTCATGGACGTGAACCTCTCCTCGCAGGAGCGCATCGACGACGCCCTGCTCGAGCGCGAGCTGTTGCGCGAGGGCGGCCGCGTGGTCTCGGTCTCCTCGATCTCGGGCATCGCCGGCAACGCCGGGCAGACGAACTACGCGACCTCGAAGGCCGGGGTGATCGGCATGGTGCAGTCCATGGCGCCCGTCTTCGCCGAGCGCGGCGCGACGATCAACGCCGTCGCCCCGGGCTTCATCGAGACGGCGATGACGGCCGCCATGCCGATCGCGACGCGCGAGGTCGGCCGGCGCATGAACTCGATGGCGCAGGGCGGCAGGCCGGTGGACGTCGCCGAGACGATCGGCTGGTTCGCGAGCCCGGCGTCGGGCGGCGTGAACGGTCAGGTCGTGCGCGTCTGCGGGCAGAGCCTGCTGGGGGCGTAGCCGTGGCGACGCGCAGGTTCGACTCCCCGCCGTCCAGCGTCGGGATCTACGCGCGCGCCCTGCTCGGCGCGATCCCGGGGACGGGCTCGCTGCCCGTGATCGGCGGGCGCGAGTCCGACATCCCCGACGACGTCCTCGAGCTCGAGGCGACCGCGGACCGCGAGCGCGTCGCGGACTACTGCCGCGTCTGCGGGTTCACCCTGCGCAGCACGCTGCCGCCGACGTACCCGCACATCCTGGCCTTCCCGCTGCACATGGCGATGGTCACCGACCGGCGCTTCCCGTATTCGGCGGCGGGGCTCGTGCACATCTCGAACTCGATCACCCAGAAGCGCCCGATCGAGGTGGGCGAGCCGCTCGAGCTGCGCGTGCGCTTCACGAAGCTCGAGCCGCACCCGAAGGGCAAGCAGTTCTCGATGATCACCGAGGCCCGCGCCGGCGGCGAGCTCGTCTGGGAGTCGACGAGCACCACGCTCCATCGCGGCCGCGGCGACGAGTCGGCGCGCAAGCAGGGCCCGAAGCTACCGGACCCGCTCAAGCTCCCCGCGAGCTCGGAGTGGAAGCTCCCCGGCGACCTCGGCCGCCGCTACGGCGCCGTCTCGGGCGACCGCAACCCGATCCACCTCTACGGGATCACCGCGAAGGCGTTCGGGTTCCCGCGGGCGATCGCGCACGGCATGTGGACGAAGGCCCGCTGCCTCGCCGCGCTCGAGGCCAAGCTGGGCGACTCGTTCACGGTGGACGTGCGCTTCTTGCGCCCGATCCTGCTCCCGGGCCGCGTCGCGTTCGCGAGCGAGGAGTCCGAGGGCGGCATCGACTTCGGCGTGCGCAGCGCGAGGGGCGACGTGCCGCACCTGGCGGGGCGGCTCACGCTCGACGGTTAGCGGCGCCGCGAGCGCCGGGAGTCGTGCGGCGCAGGAGGGTAGCCCGCATCGGAATCGCGGATTCGCGATGCGGGGTGGGTTCAGCGCAGGCGGATGCGCTTCGTCGCCGGTGCGGCCTGGTTGCCCAGCGCGTCGGAGGCGGTTGCCGTCACGTTCGCGTGGACGCGGTTCCCGCGTTTCAGCGCGCGCTTGATCTTGCGCCGCGCCACGCGGTTGGCCTTGAGCTTGACGGTTCGCTTCGTTCCGTCGCCGAGCGCCAGCTTGGCCGCGCGGAGGCGCACCTTCTTGCGCCCCGCCTTCACCGTGGCCGTCACCTTCGCGTCGCAGGCCTCGATGCACCTGACCGTGGCCTTGACCGCGCGCTTGAACTTCTGGCGGCGCGGCGCCGTCAGCTTGAGCGTTGGCGCCTGAAGGTCGAGCGTGAAGGTGATCTTGGCGGGCGACCAGTCGGCGTTGCCGCTGGCGTTGACCGCGCGCACCTCGAAGGTGTGCTCGCCGTCGGTGAGATCCGCCGGCGGGGCGAAGGGCGAGCCGCAGCTCTCCCAATCCTCGAAGTCGGTCGAGTCGATCCGGCATTCGAACGTGGAGTTCTCCTCGCTCGAGGTGAAGCTGAACTCCGGCGTCGGGTCGTTGCTCGGGGCGTCGGTGGGCGGACCCGCGGTGATCTCGGTGTCGGGGACCGTGTAGGAGATCGTGATGCTCGGCGCCTCCGTCGTAGTGCTCACGGTCATCCCTGGCTGCAGGCGCGATGCGCCGCCGCCACCACCGCTACCGCCAAAGCCGTAGACGTTGGGCGCAGGGGCCTTCGTCCCGCCGCCGCCTCCGCCGCCGCCGAAGAAGCCGCCTCCGCCGCCGCCTCCGCCGCCCCCGACGCCGCCGCCTGAGCCACCCGGGCCGCCGCCGGCCTGCGCGCCGACGCTGCCGGCTGAGCCGTTTGGCTGCCCGGCCTCGGTGGTCGTGCCGGGGTTCCCGGGCGCACCGCCCTGGCCGGGCAGGCCTGCGCCGCCGCCGAAGGGCGGGCACGCCAATGCCTGCGGGGTGGAAAGGCAGGCGGCTGGCGCGGAGCGCGCCCCGGGCTGCCCCGCATCACCGCCGGTGCCGGCCTCGCCTCCGTCGAGCAACCCCCCGGCGGCGCCCTGCCCGCCCGCGCCGCCGCCTCCCGCGGCGACCACGAGCCGGCTACCGGGCGAGCCGGGTTGGGCGATCGACTGCGTCCTGATGTCGCTCGCGCCACCGCCGCCACCGCCGGCTTGGGCCCCCGCGCCGGGCGCGCCGCCGGGGGCACCGCCGTTGTACCCGCCCGTGGGGCCGTTGCCGTTGCCGCCGACCACCAGGTAAAGGCCCGGGATGCCGGTGACGCTGAGCGGGCCGGAGACCGTCGCGCCCTGACCTCCGTGGATGCCGGCGGCGTTGTCCGCGCCCCGCCCGCCGATCACCGTGACGTGCACGGTGTTGAGGCCCGGGGGCACGGCGAAGAAGTGCTCGCCGGGGTTGGAGAAGGTCTGGTTGAAGACGATGGTGTCGGCTCGTGCTCCCGGCAGCGCGACGGCGAGCGTCAAGGCGCCCGCGAGCGCGAGCGAAGACACGACCCTGGCAACGACCGCGCTGCCCCAGCCCCCAGTTCGCCACGCCGGCATTGGGCAACCATAATGGTTTCGGCGCGCCGGGTACACACGGAACCGGCGGAGGACGGCTACCCGGCGCCCAGCCGCTCGTAGACCTAAGCCACCACGGGCGCGACGCGGGCGCCGCCGGAGGGCCCGTCCTCGACGAGCGCCGCGACGGCCAGATCGCCGCGGTAGGAGATGAACCGGCGCCTACTGTGGGTCTCCACCCGCTTCCTCGAGTTTCACGGTCGCGCCCTCGAAACGGGCCACGTCCGCGAGCTCGGCGTCGATCGCGGCGCGCGTGTCGTCGTCGAACGCCGCGAACGGCTCCAGGCGAACGGACAGGCGCTTGCCCTGCCGCCGCTGGTGCCACAGCCCGATCGCGACGCCGTCCCGGACGATCACGGGGCGCAGGATGCCGCCGCCGGGCAGGATCCGCTTCCACTGCTCGGGGGTCGCCATGAAGCCGGCGTCGCGGTGGCCCATGAGGTAGGTGTCGTAGCCCGGCAGCAGGCGCACGTAGCCGCGCCGGGGGCGCGGGCCCTGGCCCTTGAGCCGAAGGAGCGGCTCGCCGCCGCCGGCGCGCTCCTCGGTGATGCGTGCGGCGATGCCGGCGAGCCCGGCGCGGATGTCGCGCAGGGGCAGGCCGGCCCAGCCGGCGAAGTCGGCCTCGGTCGCGGGGCCGAAGGCGCGCAGGTACCGCACGGCGAGCTCGCGCAGGGCGGCCTCGCGGTCGTGCGCGGGGCGCTCCCCCAGCCAGGCCCCGGCGTGGATCACGGTCGGCTCCGACCCCAGGTCGGGACCAAAACAGGTGCCGCCCTCCGCGATCAGCAGGCGGAACAGGTGGGTGCGCACCTGGGCCGTGACCTCGATCCCGAGCCGCTCGACGGCGCTGACGACCTCGTCGCGGGTGCGCGGCTCGCCGCCGCGAAGCAGGCGCTTCATCGTGGCGAGCGCGCGGTCCTGCGCGGCGGGCTCGACCCCGAAGTGGGCGAGGCGCCGGCGTGCCTCCGCGCCGATCGCGGGCTCCCAGAGCGGGACCATCCACGCCGCGTCGTCGGCGGCGAGCAGGTGCATCGTGGTGCGCATCGCCCAGGCGCGCACGACTGAGCGCTCCTCGTTGCGCGCGCGGTCCACGTCGGCCGCGGTGGGCGCCGCGCTGCGCGCCCGCAGCGCGAGGCGGCCCTGCCGGGGGTCCTGGGCCTGGGCACCCGCGATCGCGCGCAGGATGTCCGCGGGGTGCCGGGGCTTCGCCGGACGGTGGAGCAGCTGGGCGGCGGCGCGCCGGGAGGCGAGTGTCGTGGTCGCGCCGGCCACGCCCGGTGCGCCTCAGGTGCTCGTGCGGCGCACCTGCGAGCCGCCGACGATCGCGTCCTCGCCGTCGGGGAAGCGCACCCAGGCCTTGTGCCCGCCGTCGTAGTCGGGCGCCCAGAGCACGAGGGTCGCCTCGCGCTGGTCGGCGGGGTCGGGGCCGACCCAGCAGCGGTCGGTGCCCTCCGGGTCGAGCCCGCGCCAGACACGCACGAACGGGTTGGACTCGAGCTCCGCGGCGACGGTCGTCGGCTCGCGGTGGCCGGGGTGGATGCGGGTCTTCGGCGGCAGCGCGAGCAGGCGCTCCATGATCGTGCGGCGCAGATCGGCGAAGCCCGACGCGCCGGGCGCCAGCGTGCCCGCCACGGTCCCGCGGAAGAGCGTGTCGCCGACGACGCAGTCGGTGCCGTCGATCAAGAACGCGAGGTGCCCCGCCGCGTGGCCGGGCGTGGCGATCGCCTGGATGCGCAGCCCGCCGACCGCAAGCTCGTCGCCGTCCGCGAGCGTCTCGGCCACGCCGTCGACCTCGCGCGCGACGTCCGCGTGCGCGCAGATCACGGCGCCGAGCCGCTCGGCTACGCGCTGCACGTCGACCACGTGGTCCCAGTGCGCGTGCGTGAGCAGGACGTGGGTCACGTCGGTGCCCTCGCGCTCGGCGCGCTCGCACAGCGGGTCGGTGGCGCCGTTCGCGTCGATCAGAACGCCCTTGCCGCCGATCTCGTCGACGACGAGGTACGCGTTCGAGAGGACGTTGCTCTCCTCGGTCCGCTGGAGGATCACGCCCTAATCATGCCCCCTGATCGACTTTCCTGGTCGAGAGGGCGACAAGACTCGATCAGGTGGCCCGCCCAGCGGCGGCCGTCGCCTCCGCGCGCTTGGGGCCCGCGTGGCCGGGCTTCGCGAACAGCGCCTGCACGTCGCCGATCCGGTGCTCGCGGAAGCCCGCCTCCGAGGAGGCCAGGTAGAAGTTCCAAAGGCGCGCGAAGCGCTCGTCGTAGCCGTGCTCGCGCAGCCTCGGCGCCGCCTCGTTGAAGCGCTCCCTCCACGCGGCGAGGGTGGGCGGGTAGTGCGCGGTGATGTCCTCCCAAAAGACCACCCGCAGGCCGTGGGCGGCGGTGAGCTCGCGGATCAGCCGCCGCGACGGCAGGCAGCCGCCGGGGAAGATATGGGTGTTCGCGAAGCTGCGTGCCGCCTTCTCGTGCTCGTACAGCTCGTCGGCGATCACGATCGCCTGCAGGAACATCAGCCCGTCGTCGTGGAGCAGGCCGGCGCAGCGGCGGAAGAACTCGTCGAAGTACTGCCAGCCGACCGCCTCGATCATCTCGATCGAGACGAGCTTGTCGTAGCGGCCGGTGAGCTCGCGGTAGTCGCGCTCCACGACCTCGACGCGGTCGTCGAGGCCCGCCTCGGCGACCTTGGCGCGCGCGTGCTCGGCCTGGCGCCGCGAGATCGTCGTGGTGGTGACGCGGCACCCGTACTCGGAGGCGGCGTGGATGGCGAGGCCGCCCCAGCCGGTGCCGACCTCGACGAGGTGGTCGTCGGGGGTGAGCTCGAGCGCCCTGCAGATCCGCTCGAGCTTGGCGAGCTGCGCGTCCTCGAGGCTCGCGCCCGGGTCCTCGAAGAACGCGCACGAGTAGATCATGCGCTCGTCGAGGAACGCCGCGAACAGGTCGTTGCCGAGGTCGTAGTGCGCGGAGATGTTCTCGCGCGCGCCGCGCAGGGTGTTCCGGGGCACGCGCGCGAGGGCGCGCTGCACCGGCCCGGTGAGCGGATGGGCGAGGCGGCGCAGGCGGTCGAGGCCGTGCAGGTTGCGCGCGACGATCCGCAGGGCCGCGACCAGGTCGTCGGCCCGCCAGTCGCCGTCCACGAACGCCTCGCCGGCGCCCACGCTGCCGCGCAGGATCCGCCGCCAGGCGCGCGGCCGCTCGACGTAGACGGTGGCCCGCAGCTCCGCGGACGGGTCGCCGCAGACGTGCTCGCGGCCGTCCTCGGCCACCACCAGGCGGCCGCCGCGAATCCGGCCGAGGAACGCAAGCACCGCCTTGCGGGCGAGCGCGTCGCGCGGGTCCATGCGCGGGATTGAACCACCGAGCGTGGGAGTTCGCATCCTGGCCGCGCGACCGGCGAGGCGTCCGGCCGTCGCCGTCGAATCACAGAACCGGGAATGAAGGCCGCGCGGATGCCGGTTGCGGGGCCGAGCGCCCCGGCCGTAGACTCGCGCACGAGGGACCGGGGCTTTGCGAAGGGCGATGGAGGCCAAGCGCGCGGAACGGAGCGGACTGCTTGCGGGGCTGCTCGAGGTCCAGCGCGCGATCGTCGCCCAGCGCGCCCTGCACGAGGTCTTCGAGCTCATCGTCGCGACCGCGGCCGAGGTGCTCGGCGCGGACGTCGTGGTCCTGCGGCTGCGGGACCCGGTCGACTCGAACCTGGCGAGCATCGTCGCCTCCCGCGGCGCGACGCAGCGCCTGCTCGCCGAGGACAGGCGCCTGCAGGGCCACGGCTCGGGCTACCTGGAGCGCCTGGGCGATGCGGTGGCCGAGGCCTGCGGGGATGGCCAGCTGGCCCCGCGGGAGTGGGCGGCGGAGGGGCTGCGTCGCGGCCTCGTCGCGCCGGTTCCCGGCGGCGAGGGGGTCGCCGGCAGCCTGGGGGTCGCGACGCGCGACCCAGAGCGCCGCTTCGGCGAGGAGGACCGGCGCGCCCTCACCGCGCTCGCCGAGAACGTGGCGCTCGCTCTCAACCACGCCCGGGCGCTCGACGAGCTCGCGCACGAGGCGTTCCACGACTCGCTGACGGGGCTGCCTAACCGCTCCCTGTTCGCCGACCGGGTCGCGCACGCCCTCGCGCGGTCCCGGCGCTCGCGGGCCCCGATCGCGGTGCTCGTGATCGACCTCGACGACTTTCAGAAGGCCAACGACGTCCTCGGGCACCGGCGCGGGGACGCGCTGCTGGGCGACGTCGCGGGACGGCTCGCGGCGTGCCTGCGTCCGTCCGACACCCTGGCGCGCCTGGGCGGCGACGAGTTCGCGGTCCTGCTGGACGACGTCGACCCCGGCGAGGCGGAACGCGTCGCCGCCCGTCTGCTCGCGGCGCTCGAGCGGCCGTTCGAGGCGGGCGGGCGCAGCGTGCGGGTGAGCGCGAGCGTGGGGATCGCGACCGGCGCGGGCGACCCCGAGACGCTGATCCGGGACGCCGACCTCGCGATGTACCGCGCGAAGGCGGAGGGCAAGCGCCGCTACGAGGTGTTCGAGCCGCGGCTGCACGAGCAGGCGGTCGAGCGCTTCGAGCTCGACGCCGAGCTCGACCGGGCGATCGAGGGCGGCGAGCTCGTCCTCGCTTTCCAGCCGATCATCGGGATGACGCGCGGCGAGGTCGTCGGGCTGGAGGCGCTCGTGCGGTGGCGGCACCCGACCCGGGGCATGCTCCCGCCGGACCGTTTCATCCCCCTGTCCGAGGCGAACGGGCGCATCCGCGAGCTGGGCCTGTGGGTCCTGCGCGAGGCCTGCCGGCGGGCGGCGCTGTGGCGCGCGAAGTACCCGGGGATCCCCGACCTCAAGATCGGCGTGAACCTCTCGGCCGCGCAGCTCCGCGACCCCGGCGTGGTCCGCGACGTCGCGCGCGTGCTCGCGGCCACCGACCTGGAGCCGAGCGCGCTCACGCTGGAGGTCACCGAGACCGTGCTCATGGACGACCTCGACCTGCAGGCCGCGGCGCACCGCCTGACGGAGCTCAAGCAGCTCGGCATCCAGGTCGCCGTCGACGACTTCGGGGCCGGGCATTCGTCGCTGCGCTACCTGAAGGGGCTCCCGCTCGACAACCTGAAGATCGCGCAGGCCTACGTGGACGAGATCGACCGCCCCGAGGCGCACCCGCGCATCCTCAAGGCGATCCTCGACCTCGCCGAGGTCTTCGAGCTGCGGACCGTCGCGGAGGGGATCGAGCGCGCCGAGCAGCGCGACCGCCTGCTCGAGCTGGGCTGCGAGTTCGGCCAGGGCTTCCTGCTCGCCAAGCCCCTGGACGCCGCCGCGACCGACGAGTTCCTGCTCCGCGGGGGCCTGTTCGGGCAGAGCGGCCCGTTCGCGGAGCGGGTGGCGGTCAGCCCGCCGCGAACCGCAGGCCGATGACTCTGGCCTCTTGGGACGCGCTCGTGGGGGCCTGACGACGGCGCGCCGCAACTTCTGGCGGCGAGCCCCTAAACTGCTTGCCGCCGGGGGCGTAGCTCAGTTGGTTAGAGCGCCGGCCTGTCACGCCGGAGGCCGCGGGTTCGAGTCCCGTCGCTCCCGTTTCCCTCCCAGCCACGGTGGCCCTGGGCCGCCCGCTACCGTGGACCCATGCCCAGCGCATTGGATGAGCTCAAGGCACGGCTCGGGCGCATCGCGGACCTCGACCGCGCCGCCGCGCTGCTCGCGTGGGACGAGCGCACCGGGATGCCGCCCGGCGGCGCGCAGGCGCGCGCGGAGCAGCTCGCGACGCTGGCCGAGCTGGGCCACGAGCTGACGGTCTCCGACGAGCTCGCCGAGCTGATCGAGCGCGCGGCCGGAGAGGTCGAAGGCCTTCCCTACGAGTCCGACGAGGCGAGCCTCGTGCGCGTTGCGCGCCGCGATGTGGAGCGCGCGCGGCGCGTGCCGACCGAGCTCTCGGGCGAGCTCGCGAGGGCCGCCTCGCTCGCCGAGAACGCCTGGGTCAGGGCCAGGGCGGAGTCCGACTTCGCCGCGTTCCGCCCCTACCTCGAGCGCAACGTCGAGCTGCGCCGCCGCTACGCGGAGTGCTTCGCGCCGTACGAGCACCCCTACGACCCGCTGCTCGACGACTACGAGCCGGGGCTCACCACCGCCGAGCTGGAGCCGGTGCTCGCGCGCCTGCGCGACGGGCTGCGCCCGCTGGTGGAGCGGTACGCCGGGGCGGGAGAGGACGACAGCTTCCTGCGCGGCGAGTTTCCCGCCGACCGGCAGCGCGCCCTGGTCGAGCGCATCCTCGCTTCGCTGCCGATCCCGGCGGACGAGCGGCGGCTGGACCCGACCCCGCACCCGTTCCTGACCGCGATCGCGCCCACGGACCTGCGGATCACGACCCGCTACGACGAGGACAACCTCTCGATGTCGGTGTGGTCGCTGCTGCACGAGTGCGGGCACGCGATCTACGAGAACGGCATCCCGCACGAGCTGTCCCGGACGCCGCTGGGCCGGGCCGTCTCGCTCGCCTTCCACGAGTCGCAGAGCCGGATGCTCGAGAACTGGGTCGGCCGCTCGCGCCCGTATCTCGCGTACCTGCTGCCGCTGATGCGCGAGGCCTTCCCGGAGCAGCTCGGCGACATCGGCCTCGACCGCCTCTACCGGGCGGCGAACCGCGTCGAGCGCTCGCTGATCCGGGTGGACGCCGACGAGGTCACCTACAACCTCCACATCATCCTGCGCTTCGAGCTCGAGGTCGCGCTCGTGCGCGGCGAGCTCGAGGTCGCCGAGCTGCCCGACGCCTGGAACCAGCGCATGTGGGACTACCTGGGCGTCGAGGTCCCCGACGACGCCTCAGGCGTGCTCCAGGACGTCCACTGGGCCGCGGGCGCGTTCGGCTACTTCCCCACCTACGCGCTCGGCAACGTGATCGCAGGGCAGCTCTGGGAGCTCATCCGCCGCGAGCTCCCCGACCTCGACGAGCAGCTCGAGCGCGGCGAGCTGGCGCCGCTGCGCGACTGGCTGCGCGAGCGCCTCCACCGCCACGGCGCGAGGTTCGAGCCCGCCGAGATGGTCGAGCGGCTGGTGGGCGGCGGCCTGGACCCCGCGCCGCTGCTCGCCCAGCTCGAGGCGAGGCAGGCGGAGGTCACGGGCGCGGCGCGCCACTGACCGCGAGCTCGCGGCCGCCCTCCTCACGAGATCGCGGTTGCGGCTCCCGGGGGAGCCTCAAACGCGAAGTCGCGAGCTCGCGGCCGCGAGGTCGGCACTTAGGGCTCCCGGGGAGCCCTAAGTGCGCTTTCGCGATGCGGGGCGGTTACGAAGCGGGCAGCTCGACGCACGCGTTGGTCAGCGTGCCGATGCCCTCGACCTCGACCTCGACCACGTCGCCGTCCTGCAGCGAGCGGCGCGGCTCCATGAACTCGCCGCAGCCCCAGGGCGTGCCGGTGAGCACGACGTCGCCCGGGTTGAGCGGGAAGCTCTGCGAGCAGAACGACAGGATCTCGGCGACGCTGAAGATCATCTCCGCCGTCGAGCTGTTCTGGACGAGCTCGCCGTTCACGCGGGTGCGGAGCGGGAGCGCCTGCGGGTCGGGGATCTCGTCGGCGGTGACGATCACCGGGCCGAGCGGGCAGAACGTGTCGAGGCTCTTGCCCCGGACCCACTGGCCGTCGGAGAACTGGACGTCGCGGGCGGAGACGTCGTTCGCCACCGTGTAGCCGAACACGTAGTCGAGGGCCTCGCCGGCGGGCACGCGGCGCATGCGCTTGCCGATGACCACCGCGAGCTCGACCTCCCAGTCGGCGCGCTCGGTGACCGAGCGGTCGAGCTGGATCTCGTCGCCGTCGCCGATCACGCTCGAGTTGAACTTGGTGAAGACGAGCGGGTTCTTCGGCGGCTCGCCGCCGCTCTCGCGGACGTGGTCCATGTAGTTGAGGCCGATCGCGACGATCTTCGGCGGGATCAGGGGCGCGGTGAGCCGCGCCCCGCTCAGCACCTCGCCCGTCGCCTCCGGCGTCCCACCGGACTCGATCAGCTCGAGGAGCGACGACGCGCCCAGCGCGCGCAGCTCCTCGCCCTCGACGGCGACCGGGACGAGGCCGCCGTCGTGCCGTGCAGTTCCTACTCGCATGCCTTCCTTTCCTCCGAATGCCGGGGGCAGGGGGCCCGGCGTTATGCCTTGCTCACGTGCGCTCGACGCCGGTGATCGGACGCCGCCCCGCTGATGCGCGCGATGTGTTCGGTCATCGCGAGCCGCGCACGACCCGGGTCGCGCGCGGCGATCGCCGCGACGATCTCGTCGTGCTCGCTCACCGTCTTGCCGGCCACGCCGGGGAGCCTGACCGTGTACAGCCGGCTCTCCTCGGCGAGCTCCGAGATGCTCGCGAGCAGGCGCTGGAGCAGCGGGTTGTGCGCCGCGGCGGCGATCCGCTCGTGGAGCTCGATGTCGAGCGCGACCAGGCGCTCCGCATCGAGGTCCTCCGCGCGGCCGAGCGCCGCGCACTCGGTGAGGCCTTCGATCTCCTCGTCCGTCGCGCGCTCGGCCGCGAGCGCCGCCGCGCCCGGCTCGAGCATGAGCCGCACCTCGAAGAGGTGCTCCATCGCGAAGTCGGAGAGCGCCAGCGCGAACTGCAGCGGACGGAGGAGCTCCTCGACCGAGAGCGAGGAGACGAACGTCCCCGATCCGTGGCGGGTCTCGACGATGTTCATCGCCTGCAGGGACCGGATCGCCTCGCGCACGGTCGGACGGCTCACCCCCAGCGCCTCGCTGAGGGCGCGCTCCGAGGGGAGCTGATCCCCGGGGCGCAGGCGCCCGTCGAGGATCATCCCCTTGATCGCGCTCACGGTGTCCGTCGTGAACCCGCGGCGCGCGAGCGGGGCGAACCCGCCCTCGGTCGGAGCCCCCGTTCGCTGCATTCGCGCTTCGCTATCCCTCCGCGGCCTACTTCTCCACGTGGTTGGCGCCGCCGTCCGGCCCGAGCACGAGGTCGCGCTCGGGGTCCGGGACGTGATCCAGCGGCACCGGCGCCAGAGCCTCGATGAAGGTACAGCCCTTCTCCGAGTAGAGCTCGTGCTCGAGGCCACGGTTGACGACGACGGTGTCGCCGGCGCGCAGCGTCTTCGTCTCGTCCTCGACGGTCATCGTCACCTCGCCGTCGAGGATCACCATGACCTGCTCGGTGTGCTCGTGGCTGTGGCGCTTCACGGTCTTGCCGGGCTCGTAGGTGGCCCTGCAGATCATCACCTGCTCGCCGCCGACGGCGTGGATGTGCACGCCGGGCGCGAACTCGTAGGTCTCGACACCGTTCCAGGTGCCGAACGGCGACTTGCGGCTCATGCTGCCTCCTGCGCTTGCGCGTCCCGCTCCTCGAGCGCCTTGAGGATCTTCTCCGGCGTGATCGGGAGCTCCGTGATCTGCACGCCGATCGCGTCCGTGATCGCGTTCGCGATCGCCGGGATCGGTGAGTTCGCGGTCATCTCGCCCACGCCCTTCATGCCGTAGGGCCCGTTCGCCGACGGGATCTCGAGCACCTTGGACTCGATCTCCGGCAGCTCCTGGGCGCCGGGCATGAGGTAGTTCGTGAAGTCGGCGGGCGAGTGCTCGATCGCCGGGTAGTACGGCGCGGTCGTCTCGTACAGCGCGTGCGAGACGCCCATCCAGGCGCCGCCGGTGATCTGGCCCTGGACCAGCGCCGGGTTCAGCGCGCGGCCGATCTCGTACGCGCTGCGCAGGCTCAGCACCCGCACGTGCCCGGTCTCCGTATCGACCTCGACCTCGGCCACCGTGCAGGCGTGCGCCTCGGTGGAGTCGGGGTCCATCGCGCCCGTCTCCGGGTCGACGTCGCTCTTCGGCTTGATGTACATGCCGCGCCCGGAGATCGTGCGACCGTGCTTGAAGTGCGCGGCGAGCGCCACGTCGGTGATCGACATCGAGCGCTCGGGCACGCCCTTCACCCGGATGTTCCCCTCGCCGTCGGTCTCGAGGTCCTCGGGGGCCGCCTCGAGCTCCTCCGCGGCCACCTCGAACAGCGCCTCGCGCGCCTCGTTGGCGGCGTTGATGATCGCGTTGCCGACCCGGTGGGTCGCGCGGCTGGCGAAGGTGCCCATGCAGTGCGGCCCCGTGTCGGAGTCCGCGGTCTGCACGTGGACCTGGTCGAACGGCACGCCGAGCGCCTCGGCGCCGATCTGCTGCATCACGGTGCGCAGGCCCTGGCCGAGGTCCACGCTGGAGAGCACGATCATGAACGCGCCCGTCGGCGTCGAGTGGATCAGGGCCTGGCTCGGGTCGCCGCCGAGGTTCATGCCCGTCGGGTAGTTGACGGCCGCGATCCCGCGGCCACGCAGCAGGGCCATCAGTTCACCCCCTCACGGTCGTTGGAGGACATCGCCCGCAGCTCCGCGGAGAGCTCCACGCCGGCCATCTCGGCCGCGGCCTGGATCGTCTCGACGAGCGTCGCGTCCTGGGTGATCTTGCGGTACGGGCGCTCGTCGCCGTTGCGGTACGCGTTGCGCAACCGCAGCTCCCACGGGTCGATGTTCAGCTCGCGGGCGATCTTGTCCATCTGCATCTCGAGCGCGAACGACGCCTCGGTGACGCCGAAGCCGCGCATTGCGCTCGACGGCGGCCGGTTCGTGTAGACGCAGTACACGTCGATCTTCACGTTCGGGATCGTGTACGGGCCCGCCGCGTTCGCCGCGTGCTTGGTGACCCCGTACGGGGTGTGGCGGCTGTACGCGCCGCAGTCCTCGTAGGTCGTCACCTCGCGCGAGATGATCCGCCCGTCCGAGGTCACGCCGTCGGTGATGTAGATGCGGCTCGCGCTGCGCGTCGAGGAGACCTGCATCTCCTCCTCGCGCGTGTACACGTAGCGGATCGGCCGCCCGAACTTGAGCGCGCCGAGCGTCGCGAGCGGCTCGGTGATCACGTCCACCTTGCCGCCGAAGCCGCCGCCCACCGTGCCGCCGATGAAGCGCAGCTTGCTGGTCGGCATCTGCAGGATGATCGCCGTGTTGTCGAGGGTGAAGAAGATCGCCTGGGTGTTCGTGTAGACGGTCACCCGGCCATCGGCCTCGGGCTTGGCGATGCACCCCGTGGTCTCGACCGGCGCGTGCTCGATCGGGCTCATCTGGTAGCGGCCCGTGATGACGTGGTCGGCCTCCTGCTTGGCCTTTTCTGTGTCGCCGTAGCGGATGCGCCGGCACTCATGCCCCTCGTACACGAAGTAGTTCGTGCCCCAGTGGGTCACGACCGGCGCGTCGGGCTTGAGCGCCTCCTCGACGTCGAAGACCGCGGGCAGCTCCTCGAGGTCGAGCTTGACCTTGCTGGCGGCCTCGAACGCGGCCTGCTCGGTCTCGGCGACGACCACGGCGATCGGCTCGCCCACGTAGCGCACTCGGTCCTCGGCGAGGACCTTCTCCTCGTCGGGCTCGACCCCGATCAGGGTGAGGATCGTGTACGTGTTCTTCGGGACGTCCTCGTGGGTGAGGTGCCCGATGTACCCCGGCACCTTCTCGGCCTCCGAGAAGTCCACGCTGCGGATCTTGGCGTGGGGCACTGGGCTGCGCACGGCCTTCATGTGCGCCATGCGCGGGAACTTGAGGTCGTCGATGTAGATCGTGTCGCCGGTGACGTGGCCGCGCGCCTCCTGGCGCTCCTGCGAGCGGCCGATGACGTCGAACGGCTTGGCCTGGGTCGTCATGCTGCGGCCTCCTCCAGCTCACGCATACGGGCGGCCGCGTCCTGGACCGCCTGGATGATCGGCTCGATGCCGGTGCACCGGCAGATGTTGTTCGAGAGGGCCTCGATGATCTCTTCGCGCGAGGGGTTCGGGTTGCGCTCGAGCAGCGCGCTCGCCGCGGTGATCATCCCCGGCGTGCAGAACCCGCACTGCGTGGCGAAGCCCTCGTGGAACGCCGCCTGGAGCGGGCTCAGCTCCCCGGTCTGCGGGGTCAGGCCCTCGATCGTGCGGACCGAGCGGCCCTCGACGTGCTCGACCGGCACGAGGCACGAGAGCACCGGCTCCCCGTCGAGCTGGACCGTGCAGCTGCCGCAGCCGCCCTGCCTGCAGCCGGCCTTGGTGCCGGTCAGCCCGAGGCGATCGTGAACGACCGACTGGAGCGACTCGAGGGGCTCGGCGAGCGTGACGACGGTCTCGCCGTTCAGCTCGAAGGTGATCGCTCGCGGGGTCATCCTCTGCCTCCTTCCAGCGCTGCGTTGAGCGCCCGTCGTACGAACAGCTCGGTCATCCGGCCCCGGTACCAGGCGCTCGCGGCGACGTCGTCGACCGGGTTGACCGCTTCGGTCGCCGCGGCGACCGCGGCCTTGACGGCGTCCTCGTCGCCCGCGGTGCCGACGAGCGCCTGCTCGGCGGCCTCCACGCGCACCGCGCGCGGCTCGACGGCGCCGATCGCGAGGCGCGCCTCGGCGATCGTGTCGCCCTCACGGCGCACCCGCGCGGCGACGGCCACGATCGACGGCGAGCCCGTGGCGAGCCGCGAGCAGCGCTTGAAGCTCACCGCGCCCTGCGCCTCGGGGACGATCACCGCGGTCAGGATCTCGCCTGCCGCGACCGGCGGGTCGTTCTTGAGGGCCTCGGCGAGAGGCACGCGGCGCGCGCCGCCCGAGCCCAGCACCTCGATCTCGGCGTCCAGCGCCAGCAGCACCGGCACGAGATCGCCGTAGGGGCGCGTCATCAGCACGTTGCCGCCGACGGTCGCCTGGCCGCGCAGCGTGGCGCCGCCGACCGCGCGCGCCGCCTCGGCGAGCGCCGCGGGCTCCTCGAGCGCCTCGACGTCGCGCACGGGCGTCATCGCGCCGATGCGCAGGCCGCCGTTGCGCGTGATCCCGCTGAGCCCGGCCCGCGCGAGGCCGATGACCCGGCGTCCGCTGAGCTGGCCACGCGTCGCCCGCGGCATGAGCGTTGTCCCGCCGCCCATGACGATCGCGGCCGGATCGCCGGCGAGCAGCTTCGCTGCCTCCTCGGGCGTGCCCGCCAGCACGTAGTCCGCAACCAAGGGTCCTAATCCTCCTCCGCTAGTTCGAAGAAAACTGGCCAAGTGGCCTGACCAGTTGCACCCTATCGCTTCAGCGCGTGGCGTCAAGCCCGCCCTCGAGCAGGGCGGCCAGCTCGGCCAGCGAAGCGAGGTTGTTGGCGGCCAGGAACGCGTCGCAGAACGGCAGGGCCGCACGCATGCCGCGCGTGAGCGGCTCGTACCCCGGGCTCGCCTTCAAAGGGTTGAGCCAGATCAGCGCGTGCGCGCAGCGCTGGAGCCGGGCGACCTCCTCGCGCAGCTCGTCGGGGTCCCCGCGGTCCCAGCCGTCGGAGAGGATCGCGACCACGGCGCCGCGGCCGATGCGGCCGCCGTGCTCGCGGTTGAGCGTCCCGAGGGCCGCGCCGATGCGGGTGCCGCCCGACCAGTCCTCGAGCGCGGCGCTCGCCCGGCGCAGCGCGGCGTCGGGGTCGCGCCCCCGCAGGTCGGGGGTGAGGCGCGTGAGCCGCGTCCCGAACGCAAACGCCTCGCAGCGCGCGTGGGCGGCCACCGCGGCCTGCGCGTACTGCAGCAGCATCCGCGAGTAGGGGGCCATCGAGCCGGAGACGTCGACGACGAGGATCAGCGGCCGGCGGCGGTGGCGCGGCCGGCGCCAGCGGCGCTCGAACGGCTCGCCCGCGTGCCGCAGCGAGGCGCGCAGCGTGGCGCGCGGGTCCGGGGTCCGGGTGCGGCGGCGCGACGCCCGCGTGCGCCGGCTGAGCCGCAGCGGGCCGCGGTTCGCGATGTGGCGCATCAGCCTCTGGGCGAGCGCGCGCTCCGCGTCGGTGTACTCGGCGAAGTCCTTCTGGGCGAGGATCTCGAGGTCGGACCAGGCGGCGGGCCGCAGGTCGTCCTCGCCGGCGGCGAGCAGGGGCGGCCGCTCGCCCTTGACGCCGAGCACGCGGGGCGGCGGGACGGCGCCGTCGGGCCCGAACGGCGACTCGGGCTCGAGGGGGGCCGCGCCGATCCACGCCGCGAACGCCTCGTCGAAGGCGGCGCGGTCGTCGGGGCTCGTGCACAGCGTCGCCTTGAGCGCGAGCCGCGCGCGCCGCGGGTCGGCGGGGTCCACGGCGGCGAGCGCGCGCTGCGCCCTGATCAGCTCGCCGGTCCCCACGCGCGCCCCACGCGCGCGCAAAAGGCGGGCGAGTTCGGCCAGGCGCTGGGAGACGACGCCGGGCTCCGGCGCGGCGAGCGGGGTCGGGGCGCGCTCAGACACCCTCGAGCACGCCCGACTCGACGACGCGCTCGATGTCCTCCCGGACCTTGAGCGCCACGCCGAGGGTCGGCTCGAGCGCGGGGTCGTCGAGCAGCGAGAGCGCGCGGGCCCAGGCGATGGCCTCGCCCGTGCCGGGGGCCTTGTAGAGGTCGGCGGCGCGCAGGCGAGCGACCGCGTCGCACACGCGCCGCGCGATGTCCTCGTCCACGTCGGGGAGGTGCGCGCGCACGATCTCGGCCTCGCGCTCGGGGCTCGGGTGGCTGATCCAGTGGTAGAGGCAGCGGCGCTTGAGCGCGTCGTGCAGCTCGCGCGTGCGGTTCGACGTGAGCACGACCACGGGGCGCTGCTTCGCGCGCACGGTCCCGAGCTCGGGGATCGTCACCTGGAAGTCGGAGAGCAGCTCGAGCAGGAACGCCTCGAACTCGTCGTCGGCGCGGTCGATCTCGTCGATCAGCAGGACGACGGGGTCGGCGCTCTCGATCGCCTCGAGCAGGGGCCGCCGCAGCAGGAACTCGGCCCGGAACAGGTCGGCGGCGTCGGCGCCGGACTCCGCGGCGCGCACGGCGAGGAGCTGCCGCGGGTAGTCCCAGTCGTACAGCGCCGAGTGCACGTCGATGCCCTCGTGGCACTGCAGGCGGATGAGCCGCGCGCCGGCGAGCTCCGCGAGCGCCTTGGCGAGCGCGGTCTTGCCGACCCCGGGCTCGCCCTCGAGCAGGAGGGGCTCGCCCAGCTCGAGCGCGAGGTACGCGGCGACGGCCAGCTCCTCGTCGGCGAGGTAGCCGGCGCTCGCGAGCGCCTCGCGCACCGCGTCGGGGCTGCTCAGGTCGGGCTTTCGCGTCTCGTCGGCCATCGGCTCGGGCCGCGCGCGGAGCACCGGGGCTTGCGCGCACCCCTAATCTTTGCGTAGTCATGGGAGTTGTTCCGAGCTCGCAGGCGATCGCGAGCGAATGGCTGGCCGCCGGACGCCGCGTTGTCGCCGCCACGCTGATCGAGCGAATCGGCTCCGCGCCGCTCGATCCGGGCGCCGAGATGCTCGTTTCCGACGACGGCCGGATCGAGGGCACGGTGACCGGCGGATGCGTCGAGGGCGCGCTCGCGCAGGAGGCGCAGGCGATCCTCGGCGGCGAGCCCGCGCGCGTCTCGACCTACGGGATCTCCGACGAGGAGGCCGCCGGCGTGGGGCTCATGTGCGGGGGCACGGTGCGGGTGTTCGTCCACGAGATCTCCGCGGACGCCGCGCCGGTGCTGGATGCCGTGCGCGGCGAGCTCGAGGCGGGACGGCCGGTGGCGCTCGCCACGCTTTTGGACGGGGAGCGGGCGGGGGCGAAGCTCGCCGTCACCGAGTCCGGCGTGGTCGGCAGCCTCGGCGTCACCGAGCTGCTCGACCGCTCCGTGGCCCGCGACGCCCGCGGCTTCCTCGACGAGGGCGTCTCGCGGGTGCGGCGCTACGGCGGCGGCGGCGAGGTGATGGGCGACGAGCTCGGCGTCTACATCCAGGCCTTCGCCACGCGCCCGAAGATGATCATCTTCGGCGCCATCGACTTCTCCGTCGCGGTCGCCAGGCTCGCGCGCGAGGTCGGCTACGAGGTCACGATCTGCGACGCGCGCAAGGCGTTCGCGTCCAGCCCGCGCTTCTCGAGCGTCGCCGAGGTGGTGATCGACTGGCCGGACCGCTTCATGGAGGGGCGCACGCTCGGCCCGCGCGACGTCGTGCTGGTCTTCACGCACGACCGCAAGTTCGACGAGCCCGCGCTCACGGCGGCGCTCGCGAGCGGCGCCGGCTACGTGGGCGCGCTCGGCAGCCGCCGCACGCACGAGCAGCGCCGCGAGCGCCTGCTCGAGGCCGGGCTCTCGGCGGAGGAGATCGACCGCATCCACGCCCCCTGCGGGCTCGACCTCGGCGCGCGCACGCCTGAGGAGACGGCGGTGTCGATCCTCGCCGAGGTGATCGCCGCGCGCACCGGCCGCTCCGGCGAGAGCCTGAGCCGGACCGAGGGCCCGATCCACCCGCCGGAGCGGGAGCCGACGCCGAGCTAGCCGGATTCGCCGGCGAGCCGCGCCTCGATCCGGCGCAGGTCGTCCGGGGAGTCGACGTCCGCGGGGTCGGCGACGTCCTCGCAGGGCACCGCGCGCACGTGCACGGACGGTGAGGAGAGCACCGCCCGCGCGCCGACGTCCCCGGAGAGCTCGAAGAGGCGCGGGAACAGCTCGCGCTCGAGCACGACGGGGTGCCCCGGGGAGCCGTCGTAGGTCGCGCGCACCGCGAGCGCGCCGCCGCCGCGCGCGGCCACCACGCGCTCGATCGCCGCGGCGCCGACGAGCGGCTGGTCGCCGAGCGTCACGACCGCGGCGTCCACGCCGCCGAGCGCGCGCAGGCCCGCCTTGAGCGTCTCCGCCATCCCGGCCTCCCAGGCCGGGCAGACGACGACCTCGGCCCCCCGCGGGTCGATGCGCTCGCGCACGGCATCCGCGCGGGCGCCGAGCACCAGGACGACCCGGCCGAGCACCGCGGTCGCCGCCGCCAGCGCGTGCTCGAGCAGCGGCCGCCCGCCGAGCTCGGCGAGCTGCTTGGGCCCGCCGAAGCGCGCGCCGCTCCCGCCGGCCAGCACGATCCCGCCGATTCGCTCGCCCGAAGCCACGGGGGAAGGATTTCAGCTTGTAGTCGCCGGTCGCCGGTTGTCAGCTTCCAGCTGCCAGCGACCAGCTTCCAGCTGCCAGCCGCCAGCGCCCGGCCTGCGGACGGGCGACCGGCGACCGGCGACCTTGGGCCACAACATGGACAACGTTGTCAAACATTGCTAACGTGGACAACGTTGTCGTACTTCCTAAACCGACCGGAGGCCCCCGTGCCGCTTCTTTTGCTCCTCTGCGCCGCCCAGTTCATGGTCATCCTCGACATCACCGTCGTGAACGTCGCGCTCCCCTCGATCCAGCGGGAGCTCGGGATCCCGTTCGGCGACCTGCAGTGGGTGATCACCGCCTACACGCTCGCCTTCGGCGGGCTGCTGCTCTTGGGCGGCCGCGTCGCGGACCTGTTCGGCCGCAGGCGCGCGTTCGTCGCGGGCGTGGCGGCCTTCGTGGCGGCGTCGCTGGGGGCCGCCCTCGCCGAGTCGGCGGCGGCGCTGATCGCGGCGCGCGTGGGCCAGGGCGCGAGCGCGGCGCTGCTCTCGCCGGCAGCGCTCGCGCTCGTCACCACCAGCTTCCCCGAGGGGCCCGAGCGGAGGCGCGCGCTGGCGGCGTGGGCCGGGGTCGCGGCGAGCGGCGGCGCCTTCGGGGTGCTCGTCGGCGGGGCGCTCACCGAGACGCTCGGCTGGCAGGCGATCTTCCTGATCAACGCCCCGGTCGCGGCGGCCATCGTCGTCCTCGCCCCCAGGTGGGTCCCGGCGGGCGGGCGGGACCGCAGCCGGCGGCTGGACGCGTCCGGGGCGGCGCTCGCGGTGGCGAGCGTCGCGCTCTTGCTCTACGGCCTCGTCGAGGCGCCCGAGGCGGGCTGGGGCTCGGCCCAGACGCTCGCCACGCTGGCCGTTGCGGCCGCGGGGCTCGCCGCGTTCGTGGCCGTCGAGCGGCGGGTCCCCGAGCCGCTCGTCGACCTCCGCGTCCTGCGGCGCCGCCCCACCGCGGTCGCGCTCGTGCTCATGGTGGCGGGGATGGGGACCGTGGTCTCGGCTTTCTTCTTCGCGTCGGTCTATCTCCAGCACGTCCTGGGCCACTCGGCGCTGCGTACCGGCCTCGAGTTCCTGCCGGGCGCGCTCGTGCTGATCGCGACGGCGCACGCGGGCGGGCACCTCGCCGGGCGGCTCGGCGCGCGCACCGTGCTCGTCGCCGGCATGGGCGCGGGCGGGGCCGGCGCCCTGCTGCTCAGCGGCGTCTCGGCGGGCGGCGGGTATGCGACCGACGTGCTCCCGGGCCTGCTGATCCTCGACGCGGGCATCGGCATGGCGGCGTCCGCGATCTTCATCACGGCGATGGCGGGCGTCGGCGAGCGCGAGGCCGGCATGGTCTCCGGCCTGGTCACGACGGCGCACGAGGTCGGCATCGCCCTGGTGCTGCCCGCGCTTTCCGCGGTAGCGACCGCGGCGCTCGGCGGGGAAGCGCTCGCCGCGGCCGCGCGGATTGACCCCGCGGCGCTCCCGGCCGGCATGGGCGACGCCCTGCGCGTGGCGGCCGCGGTCGCGGCGGGCGCGGCGTTGCTCGCGGCGTTCGCCCTGCGCCGCGGGGACGTGGCGCGCGACGCGCGGCCCGCGTTCGGCCACTGAGGTGCGCTACCGTCCGGCCGGTGGCGGCCGAGGCGCGCACACCCGTGGCTCGCAAGCGAGCCGACGCCCAGCGCAACATCGCCGCGATCCTGGACGCGGCGGTGGAGGTGCTCGCCGCGCGCCCGGACGCGAGCGTCGGCGAGATCGCGCGCCACGCCGGGGTCGCGCGCCAGACGGTGTACGCGCACTACGAGTCGCGCGAGGCGCTGCTGGAGGCGGTCGCGAGCAGGGCCAGGGACGAGGCGATCGGGGCGATCGACTCCGCGCGGCCGGATGAGGGAGAGCCGCTGGAGGCCCTCGATCGGCTGGCCTCGGCGTGGTGGCGCACGGTCGCGCAGCACGCCCGCGTCCTGGACGCGCTCGCGGGCGTCGTGGGGGCGAGCGCGCGCGACGTGCGCGCCTTCCACGCGCCGATCCTCGAGCGGCTCGCCCGCTTCGCGAGCCGCGGGCAGCGGGAGGGCGCGTTCGACCGGGACGTGCCCCCCGAGTGGCTCGCGGTCTCGTTCCTGGCCCTCATGCACGCGGCGGCCGACGAGGTCGCGGCCGGGCGGATGGACCCCGCCGAGGCCGAGTCGGCCCTGCGGCGCAGCGTCCGCGGCTGCTTCGCCGGCTGAGGCCGCACCGCCGCCGGCACGGTTGGAAACACCCCTTGATCGCCCCCCGGCCGGCGGTTAGCGTGGTTCGGCCCAACGCGCCGGCATGGCGCGCCGAACACGGAGGAACCCCTATGAGCAGCAGGCTTGCGATGGCGGCGCTGATGGCGGCCGCGGCCCTTGCACTTGCCACGGCGCCCAGCGCGGGCGCGGGCGGCAAGGCGTCGACGAAGGTCACGATCAACGGCCCCGGCGACGTGTACGGGTACGTGAAGAGCAACAAGCCCGCGAAGTGCGCCAAGAACCGCAAGGTGGTCGTCTTCAAGGTGCGCCCGGGCAAGGACAAGCGCATCGCCTCCGACACCGCTTCGAAGAACGGCAACCGCTACACGTGGTCGATCGGGAACCCCGGCCTGAAGCCGGGCCGCTACTACGCGAAGGCCCCGGCGACGCCCAAATGCAAGGGCGCGAAGAGCAAGGTCCTGCGGGTCCCGCGGCCCAAGTAGGCGTTCCCTTCCGCCGACCGTGCGAACGCGTCGCTCGTGGCAGCGGAATCGCACGGTCGGCGGTCCCGGTTGGGGGTAACCTCCCGCGGCAGTGAGCGCGGGGGACGCTGATCGCAACGAACGGACGATCCGGCGCCTGTATGAGGCGCTCGACCGCCACGACGGGGAGGCGATGGCGGCGCTGTACGCGCCGGACGCCGAGTTCTCGGACCCCGTCTTCCCGGCGCTGCGCGGCGGGCAGGTCGGCGACATGTGGAGGATGCTCACCGAGCGCGCCACGGACCTGCGCGTTGAGGTCCCGGAGGTGAAGGCCGACGCCGAGGCGGGGGCCGCGATCTGGATCGCGCGGTACACCTTCGGGCCGACCGGCCGCGCGGTGACGAACCGGGTCCGCTCGGACTTCCGCTTCTCGGAGGACGGCCTGATCGCGCGCCAGCGCGACGACTTCAGCTTCTGGGCCTGGTCGCGGCAGGCGCTCGGCCCGATCGGGCTCGTTCTGGGCGGCACGCCGCTCGTGCGCGGGCGGGTCCAGCGCAACGCGGCGGTCGACCTCGCGCGCTTCCGCGCGAAGCGGGCCGAGCGCGCCCAGGGCGCCGAGCGCTGAGGCCCGGGCGCCCGGGCGCGGGCAGCGCGGGTCGCGCTGGGGCGGCGTAGTCGTTCTCGGCGCGCGCGATCGCGACGAGCTCGTTGAAGAGCGCGGTCACCCGCTTCTGCTGTTCGAACGCCATGCTCACGGGGTCGGCCAGGCCCTGGTCGCGCGGGACCCCAGAGGCCGCCGCGGACCGGCGCCGCGCACCCCGAAACCGCGCGCCGGCACGAGCGAGGCGGCTTCCTCCCGCTGCCCGCGGCCCACCCGCCTCGCTTGGGGTGGCGGGCGAGATGTGCGACAGTTAGGGGTGCCCCAGGTCCCCCACCGAAGGAGCATCCCCTTGGAGATTCGCGAGGAGCGAGCGTGGCTCCTGCGGAGTCGCATCAACCCGGTTCCCGTCCCGGGCGTGCTCTCGCTCACCGACGGCCGCATCCGCTTCGAGGTCTCCCCGGACGCCGACCCCCAGTCCCTCGGGTGGCTCGAGCGCGAGCTCGGTGTCCACGGCATCGCCGAGCGGCTGCGCAGCGGCGAGCCGGTGTTCGCCTTCGATCACCCGATCGGCGAGTGCGCGGTGAGCTGGCCGCTCACGGGCGGCGGCTCGATGATGGTCGTGCGCGCGCCCACGGGCCGCAAGTGGGTCGTTTCGGGCGAGGAGCCCGGCAGGGTCTCGCGGCCGGCGGCGACGCGCCCCGCGCGGCGCCGCGCGCGCGACTGGAAGCGCGCGCTGGCCGACGCGGGCGCCTGAGCGCGCCCTAGTCGGCGAACCGGCCCCAGCGGAAGCCCGTCGCCGAAGGCGTCGGCTCCAGCGGGCTGCGCTCGAGCCCGTCGGGCACCGACGGGTCGTTGTAGCCCGACGGGGCGATGTCGTTGGGCGTGTCGGGGTGGTAGAGCGACGCCAGGTACTGGATCTGGCCGCGGCCGCAGTGCACCTCGCCCTGCCCGCCGCCGTAGACGGCCAGGCCCTCGCGCTCGCAGTGCTCGTACACGGCGAACAGCTCGCGCAGCGAGCCGAACCGCGAGGGCTTCGAGTTGATCGCCCGCTTCGGGGCGCGCTCGACGATGTCGGCGACCGAGTGCAGCGGGGCGTCCCAGGTGATGCGCTCGGCGTGCGGCTCGAGCACGGCCCGCGTCGCGTCGCTTAGGTCCGGGTCCTCCAGGTACGCGTCCGGGAACGCCTCGGCGACGCGCCGGTAGAGCTCGGGGTCGGTCTCCACGTCGACCGGGGTCCCCTTGTACTGGCCCTTGAGGTCCAGCACGCGCACGGGGGCGAGCTCGGCGATCTCGGCGACGAGCTCGGCGTCCCAGTCGTTCTCGGGGTCGAGCTTGAACTCCAGGTCCGGGTACTTGGCGAGCCGCTTGCGGATCGGCTCGGTCGTCGACGGCGCGTCGTCGCCGAAGCTCGAGAGCCGCGTCGAGCAGACGAAGCGGACCGGCTTGGGGTCGCGGCCGAGGGCCTCGTGCAGGGCGAGCCCGTTCTGGCGCAGGGCGAGGTCGAGGGCGGCCGACTCGTACGCCCAGCGGCGGTAGTAGGTCCCGGCCTCGTACTCGGGCGGCTCGGGGAACAGGTCGAGCTCGCCGATGAGCTCGCAGAACTCGCCCAGCGTGCGCGGGCCCGTGAGGTCGAGCGGCGTGCCCGCCTCGCGATGGGCGACGTGGTCGTCCAGCGAGTAGACGACGTCCTCGCCGATCCCCTCCTGCCCCTCGCCGTAGAGGTGGATCACGGTCGAGGGCCTGGTGAAGTCGCCGTAGTCGCGGTCGTGGGCGGAGAGCGAGTAGCCCTCCACCTTGAGGGGCAGCTGCGCGAGACGGTCGTAGTCGCTCATGGGCCCAACCGTACCCCCAGGCGCGCGCGGCAACCCGCCGCCTTTCAGGCGCCGAGCGCGCCGGGGTCCGCGAGGACGCGGTTCGCCAGCTCGCCGAACGCCTCGATGGCCGCCGCCAGGTCCTCCTCGGGGGTGTCCTCCTCGCGCGCGTGGCTGATCCCGCGCGCGGACGGGGCGAAGACCATCGCCGCCGGCAGCACGCGTGCCACCTCGGCCGCGTCGTGGAGCGCGCCGCTGGCGAGCTCGGCGGGCGCGCCGGCGACGGCCGCGCACGCCTCGCGGGCCGCGGCGACGAGGCGCCCGTCGAAGGGGATCGGCTCGATGCGCCAGACTGGCGCCTCGCTGACCTCGCAGCCGTGCTCCTCGGCCGCCCGCGCGGCCGCGGCCCGCGCCTTCGCGAGCATGCGCGCCAGCGCCTCGCCGTCCGGGTTGCGCAGATCGACGCCGAGGCGCGCCTCGCCCGCCACGGCGGTGACGATGCCGGGGCGCAGCTCGAGCTCGCCCGTGGTGGCGACGCCGCCCTCCTGCGCCGGGATCGCGCGCACCTCCAGCGCGGTGGCCGCCGCCGCGAGGCCGGCGTCGCGGCGCATGTCCATCGGCGTCGTCCCGGCGTGGGAGGCCTGGCCGGTGAACTCGAAGCGCACGCGCTCGACCCCCACGCAGCCGCTGACCGCGGCGGCGCGCAGGCCCTCGGCCTCCATCCGCGGGCCCTGCTCGATGTGCAGCTCCAGGTACGCGGCGAGCCCATTGCGGCGCCGGCCCGCCTCGCGCATGCGCGCGGGATCCACCCCGTGCTCGGCGAGCACCTCGGGCGCCGGGCGCCCCTCCGAGTCGGTGAGCCCGTCGAGCTCCGCGGGGTCGAGCGTGCCCGAGAACGCCGAGCTGCCCAGCAGGCTGCGGCCGAAGCGCGCGCCCTCCTCGTCGGCCCAGTCGACCAGCACGAGGTCGCGCGGCGGCCCGCCGGCCTCCGCGTGCGCGCGCAGGACGCCGACCGCCGCCATCACGCCCAGGGCGCCGTCCAGCCAGCCCCCGTCGGGGACGGAGTCGAGGTGGGAGCCCAGGGCGAGCGCCGGCCCGCCGCCGGTGCCGGGGAGCCGCGCCCAGGCGTTCGCTGCCTCGTCGAGCTCGAGCTCTACGCCGAGCTCGGCGAGCAGCTCCGCGAGGTACTCGCGCGCCGCGGCCCAGCCAGGCCCCCAGCACAGGCGCTGGGCGCCGCGCTCGTTCGCCGTGCGCCGCTCGAGCTCGCGCAGGTCCGCGATCACGCGGCCGGCGTCGATCGCGGGCTCGCGCCTGGGGCTCATCCCGCCGGTTCGCGGTGGATCGCCTGCGCGAGGCAGTGCGCCCCGCCGCCGCCCAGCGTGAACATCGACAGGTCCGGGTCGAGCACCTCGAGGCCGTGCGCGCGCATCGCCGCGTTGAGGCGCTCGGACTCGCGGGTCGAGATGACCCGGTCGCCGCCCAGCGACATCGCGTTGACGCCGAGCCGGAAGGCGTCCTCTGTGGGCACGTCGAGGATCTCGAAGCCCTTGTCGCGCAGCCAGCGCACGAGCCCACCCGAGGCGGCCTCGGTGCAGACGGCTGCGAGCTTGGGGGCGAGGATCGAGACCAGCACGTCGATGTGGACGAACTGGCCCGGGATCGGCTCGATCCGCACCTCCCAGCCCTCGGCGCGCATCCACTCGGCGAGCTGCTCGGCCGCCTGGATCTGGGTGCGCTCCTCGCCGTTGCCGATCAAAAGCGTCCCCGGCTCGACGATCGTCACGTCGCCGCCCTCGATCGCGCCCGCGGTGATCATCCGCCAGATCGGGATGCCGGCGTCCTGGTAGAAGCGGATCACCGGTGCGTACTCGCCGCGGCGCCACTGCTGGTGGAGCTGCAGGACGACCGGGCCGAAGGGGCCCATCCAGCTCGAGTCGCGGGCGAACACCTGGTACGGCAGGGCGGGGTCGGGCTCGAGGAACCGCACCGTGACGCCCGCCTGCTCGTAGGCGGCGACGAGCTCGGCGTGCTGGGCGCGCGCCGCGCCGGCGTCGAACACGGCGCCGCTTTCGAGCGTCGCCTTGGAGATCGCGCTGGTCGGCAGCCAGCGGAAGTTGTCGGGTGGGCACAGCAGGACCTCGCGGAGCAGCCCGTACTCGGAGTCGGCTCCGAAGGTCTGCGGTGAGCGCGTCATCCCGCCACCACTCTAAGCGTTCGCAGCGTGCGGTCGGAGGGGCCGCGCAGGTACCCGCCCTCCTCGAGCGTGCGCTCGATGAAGTCGAGCGTCTCGGCCGTGAGGCGCTCCCCGGGGAGCACGTTGGGGATCCCGGGCGGGTAGGCGGCCAGCGACTCGGCGGCGATGCGCCCCTCTGCCTCGGCGAACGGGACGGCCTCGTTGGGGCCGAGGAACGCGTCGCGCGGCGTCATCTCGAGCGGGCCCCACGCGGGCGGCACCGCGAAGGGGACGCCGCCGTCCGCGCCGCCCTCGCCGGCGGCCGCGCGCGCGACCCGCTCGACGGCCGGGACCAGGCGCTGCACGAGCGTGTCGGCGTCCCCGCCGATCCCGAAGGCAGCGACCACGACGGCCTCGGTGGAGAGCTCGACGAACACGTCCTCGCGGTCGCGCAGAAGCTCCGCGAAGCGGTGGCCGGTGATGCCCGTGCCCCGGACGTCGATCACGAGCCGCAGCGGGTCCCAGCCGGTCACGCCCGGGGTGCCCGCGCGCGGCGGGTCGAGCACGTCGAGGCCGGGGATCGCGCGAATGCGCTCGTGCGCCTCGCGCAGCGCGGCGAGCGTGCGGCCGATCAGCTCCTCGCCGCGCGTCGCCGCCTGCCGGCGCGCGGCGTCGAGCGAGAGCGAGAGGATCGAGCTCGGGCTCGTCGACTCGAGCAGGGTGACGACGCGGTCGACGGTCGCCTCGTCGAAGCGCCCGCCGTGCCCCAGGTGCAGCATCGCGGACTGGGTCAGGCTGCCCACGATCTTGTGGGTCGAGGAGATGACGAGGTCGGCGCCGGACTCGAGCGCGCTCGGCGGCAGCTCGGGGGAGAAGTGCAGGTGCGCGCCCCAGGCTTCGTCGACGATCAGCGGCACCCCGCGCTCGTGGGCGATGTCGGCGAGGGCCCGGACGTCGGCGCAGGCCCCGAAGTAGGTGGGCGAGACGACCATCGCGCCGACCGCGTCGGGGCATTGCGCGAGCGCGCGCTCGAGGGCCTCCGGGGTGACGCAGTGCGCGATGCCGCGCTCGCCGTCGACCTCGGGCGCGACGAAGGTGGGCTCGAGCCCGGCGAGGATCATGCCGTCGATCGCGCTCGAGTGGACGTTGCGCTGCATGACCACCGAGCGGCCGAGCTGGCGCAGCGCGAGCAGCGCGGCGTGGTTGCCCTGCGAGGCGCCGCCGACGAGGAACCACGTGCGCGCGGCGCCCCACGCGTCGGCCGCGAGCCGCTGCGCCTGCTGGAAGTAGTTGCGCTCGAGCGGGCCGACGTCGATGCCCGGGATGAGCGCCGGGATGTCGAGGCGCAGCGCCTGCTCGCCGAGGGCCTTCACCATCGCCGGGTCGGCCCCGAGGCCGCCCTTGTGCCCGGGCACGTAGAGGCGGGCCGGGTCGCGCTCGGCGTGGGCTAGGAGCGCGTCCACGTAGGGGACCTCGTGCTGCTCCATCACAAGCCAAAGTAGCCGAGCGGAGCGCCCGGCGCGACCCGCCGCCCCCGGCCTTTCGCTGCGGGGCCCCGCGCTGCTAGCCTTCGCGATGTCGCCGATGGACGACGACCGACCTCCGAGTACCCGTCCACAACCGTGGGACGGGTTTGACGACTTGAAGCGGGAAGGCACATGACTGCCCTCCTGCTGCTGCTCGTCGTCGCGCTGGTCCTGATCAACGGGTTCTTCGTTGCGGCGGAATTCGCGGTCGTTCGCTCGCGGCCCTCGCGGCTGCAGAGGCGTGCCGACCAGGGGAACAAGCGCGCGCAGCGCGCCCTCGCGCAGGTCAACAACGTCGACGAGTACGTCGCGACCTCGCAGGTGGGCATCACGCTCGCGTCGATCGGCCTGGGTTTCGCGGGCGAGCCGGCGATCGCCGACCTGCTCGACCCGGCGCTCGGCGACGTCGTGGGCGAGGCGGCCTCGCACGCGCTCAGCTTCGCGATCGCGTTCACGATCGTCACGCTCCTGCACGTCACCTTCGGCGAGCAGGCGCCGAAGATGCTCGGCATCGCGCGGCCGGAGACGATCCTGCTGTGGATCTCCGGGCCGATGGCGGTCTTCCGCCGCCTGTTCACGCCGCTGATCATGCTCACGAACGCGCCTGCGACCTGGCTCGTGCGCCGGGTCTTCCGCGTCGACCCGACCGACGTCGAGGAGACCAGCGCCGAGGAGCTGCGCCTGCTGATCAGCCGCAACGCGCGCGGCGGCACGCTCGACCCCGGCGAGGCGGGCATGCTCGGCGGCGTCTTCCACCTGCACGAGCAGGAGGCGCGCGAGGTGATGACGCCGATCCCGGCGGTGGTCACCGTGAACTCGAACGAGACGGTCGAGGACGCGCTCCAGCGCTGCGTGAGCTCCGGCCACACGCGGCTCGTCGTGATCGAGGACGACAACCCCGACCGCGTGCGCGGCGTGGTCCACAACAACAGCCTCGCGCGGCTCTACATGAACGCGGGGCCGGACACCTCGATCGAGAGCGCCGTCCGGCCGGTGCCGATCTTCCCGGAGACCAAGCCGCTCGACGACCTGCTCGCGGAGCTCCAGCGGCAGCGCAGCTCGCTGGGCGTGGTCTCCGACGAGTACGGCCGCACGGTCGGGATCGTCACCGTCGAGGACATCCTCGAGGAGGTCGTCGGCGAGATCGAGGACGAGACCGACCCGCGCGCCTCGCAGGTGCGCAGGCTCGCCGACGGCGACTTCTACGTGCGCGGCCACGTCGCGCTCGGCGACCTGGAGGACGTCGGCATCAACCTGCCCGTGGACAGCGACGCGTACAACTCGATCGGGGGCTATGTGTTCTCCCAGCTCGGCCGCCTGCCGAAGCGCGGCGACAGCATCCGCGCGAACGGTCACGAGATCCGCGTCGAGTCCGTGCGCGAGAACCGCATCGTCGCCGTGCGCATCAAGCCGCTCACGAGCGAGCACAATGCGGTCGCCGCGCCGCAGGCCGGCGAGGACGACGTCCGCGACTAGGGAAACCGCGTCGTCGCGTCCGCGCCGCGGTTTACGGTCCACCCCGTAGTTAGCCCCGATCGAAGGAGCGGGTCAGATGTGGGTCGTGAGGCTCACGGACAAGCAGCTCGAGGTCCTCAAGGCGATGCTCCGCTCGCAGCCACAGCTAGGCCCCGCGCTCAGCGGCGCGCTGGAGTCGATCGAGCTGGCGCGGTGGGACGACCTCCCCGACGCCCGGCTGCCCTGGGACGAGGTGGCGAAGGCGGCTGCGCAGCAGGGGATCTCCGAGGCTGACGTCGTCTGGGACCTGGCGGGCCGCGGGCGCCGGGTCGAGGCGTAGGCGAGCGCCGGGACAAGCGCCGGGCCCCCCCGGAGGGCGACGTTCAGCCCTGGTCGTCGCTTTTCGACTACGAGGGCTGAACGTCCGCGGCGGGGCGGAGACGTTCAGCCGTGGTGTGCGTTTTTCGAACACCAGGGCTGAACGTTGCGTTTGCGTGCGTGGGGGCGTGCTGGGCCCCGGGCGCCCAGTGCGTCAGTACGTGAAGAAGCCCTGGCCGCTCTTGCGGCCCAGCCTGCCCTCGCGGACCATCCTCCGCAGCAGCTCCGGCGGGGCGTGGGCGGGCTCGCCGGTCTCCGCGTGGAGGCTCTCGCCGATCGCGACGCTCACGTCGATCCCGACCAGGTCGAGCAGCTTGAGCGGCCCCATCGGGTGCCCGGCGCCGAGGCGCATGCAGTCGTCGATCGCGGCCGGGGTGAGGCCGGACGCCTCCATGTAGCGCACGGCGTCGAACAGGTACGGGAACAGGAGGCGGTTGACGACGAACCCGGCGTTGTCGGGCACGTCGACGGCGACCTTGTCGAGCGCCGCGCACCACGCCCGGGCGCGCTCGGCGACCCCCGGGCGCACGGTGTCCGGCACGCAGAGCTCGACGAGCTCCATGCGGGTGACCGGGTTGAAGACGTGCAGGCCGAAGACGCGGTCGGGGTGGCCGCTGGCCTCGCCGAGCTTCCGGATGGAGAGCGATGAGGTGGTCGAGGCGAGGTCCGCGTCCGGGCTCGTCTCGGCCAGGCTCGCGAGCAGCTTCGCCTTCGGCTCGAGCTCCTCGACGATCGCCTCCACGACGATGTCGCAGTCGGCGAGGTCGGCCTGGTCGGTGGTCACCCGGATCCGGGACGCCATCGCCCCCTCGAGCTTGCCGGCGAGCTTCTGGGCCGCCTCCTCCGCCCGCCAGGCGGACGCGTCGCTGCGGGCCAAAAGCCGTACCTCGCCGACCGTGCTGGCGCATGCGGCGAGGCCGCAGGCGATCGTGCCGCTGCCGGCGATTCCGGGGCGTTCGTAGCCGTCTGGGGAGCTCATGGCGGAGTTTCGTATCACGGCCGCGAGGCCCCTCGCTGCACTTTTTCCTACTCCAGAGGAACCGACTCGGCAGTAGCATCGCGCCCCGTGCTTGGCGCGATCTCCCGCTTCGCATCCGGCCGGCGCACGAAGTGGTTCGTGCTCGCCGCCTGGGTCATCGTCGGGCTCGGCCTCGGCCAGTTCCAGCCCAGGCTGCAGGAGTCCACGACGAACGAGAACGAGGCGTTCCTGCCCGACGGCGCGGAGTCGACCGAGGTCAACGACCTGATCTCCGACCGCTTCCCCGACGGGCGCGAGGTCGACGCGCTGATCGTCTACAACCGCGAGGGCGGCCTGACCGAGGCCGACCGCCGGCGGATCTCCGAGGACGCCCTCGCGATCGCGGGGCTCTCCCGCCCCGACCCGGCCGCCCCGTGCGCCTCCAGCGAGCTCACCGACCTGCTCACCGTCATCGACCCGTTCACCGGCCCGGTGTGCGGGGCGGGGAACCTCGGCGCGCCCGACGAGGCCGCGCCCGACGAGGCCGGCGCCGGGGGCGAGGGCCCGCCGGAGGGGGCGGCGCTGTCGGTCTCCGAGGACGGCACCACAGCGGCGATGCTCGTCCGGACGAACTCCGAGGCCTCCGAGGACATCCAGGACAACGTCGTCGCCCTGCGCGAGCTGGTCCCGTCCTCGGACGCGCCCGCGGGCGAGCTGCGCGCCTACGTGACCGGGGTCGCGGGGATCGTCAACGACTCGGTCGAGGTGTTCCAGTCGGTCGACCTCACGCTGCTTCTGGTCACCGTCACGCTGATCCTCGTCCTGCTGCTGCTGATCTACCGCTCGCCGGTGGTCGCGCTCGTGCCCCTCATCGTCGTGGCGATCGCCTACTGCATCGCCGCCGCCGCGGTCTACGGGCTGATCGAGGCGGGCGCGATCGAGGTCAGCGGCCAGACCACGGCCCTGCTGATCATCCTCATGTTCGGCGCGGGCACCGACTACTGCCTGCTGATCGTCGCCCGCTTCCGGGAGGAGCTGCGCCAGCGCGAGGACGTGCACGACGCGATGGCGCACGCGACGGAGCGCACGGCGCCCGCGATCCTCTCGGCGGGCGGCACGGTCGTGGCCGCGATGCTGGTCCTGATGCTCGCCGACATGCGCTCGACGGCGAGTATGGGCCCGGTGCTCGGGCTGGGCGTCGCGATCATGGTCGCCGCCGGGCTCACGCTCCTGCCCGCCCTGCTCGCCTGCCTCGGGCGGCGCGCGTTCTGGCCCGCGGTCCCGCGCTTCGGGAGCGAGGCGCAGAGCGTCTCCGGCATCTGGCGGCGGATCGGCCACTTCGTCCACGACCGGCCCGTGGTGACGCTCGCGCTCTCGGTGGCAGTGCTCGCCGTCGGCGCCCTCGGCAACCTGCAGGAGCGCGGCATCCTCGACTTCGGCGAGGGCTTCCGCAACGACCCGGAGTCGGTCCAGGGCCAGCGGCTCGTCGAGCGCGAGCTCGCCGCCGGGCAGACGGCGCCGACCACCGTGGTCGCGGCGGCGCCGGTCGCCGAGCGGGTGGCGGCGGTCGTCGCCGAGCACGAGGGCGTCGAGGCCGCCGGCATCTCCGGGCGGTCGGAGGACGGCGAGCTGGCGCGTATCGACGCCACGCTCGCCTACGACCCGTTCTCCGACGAGGCCAGCGAGACCATCCCGAAGCTGCGGGCGGCCGTCGGCGAGGCGGCGGGCGGCGAGCTCGCCCTGGTCGGCGGCCTCACCGCCGAGAACTACGACACCGAGAAGACGCTCGACGCCGACGCGCGCGTGATCGTGCCGCTGGTGCTCGCGGTGATCTTCCTGATCCTCTGCGCGCTCCTGCGCGCGGTGGTCGCGCCCCTGTACCTGATCGCGACCGTGGTGCTCTCGTTCGCGTTCGCGATCGGGGCGTCGACGCTGATCTTCACCGAGGTCTTCAACCAGCCCGACAGCGACCCCTCGCTCGCGACGTTCGCGTTCATCTTCCTGGTCGCGCTCGGCGTCGACTACAACATCTTCCTGATCAGCCGCATCCGCGAGGAGGCCCACCGCCGCGAGACCAAGGACGCGGTCATCGTCGGCCTCGAGCGCACCGGCGGCGTGATCACCTCCGCGGGCCTGATCCTGGCCGGCACGTTCTGCGCGCTCATGACCCTCCCCCTCGAGGTGCTCTTCCAGATCGGGTTCACGATCGCGCTCGGGCTGATCGTCGACACGTTCCTCGTGCGCACGATCCTCGTGCCGTCGGTCGCGTTCCTGCTCGGCGAGCGCAACTGGTGGCCCTCGCGGATCAGCCACGCCGGGGCGGGCGGCGAGCCGGCCCCGAGAACCGCTGACTGACGAGTCAGTCAGGCGCTATGGTCTCCCTGTAGCGAAGGCTCTAGGAGGCTCCATGTCCGAAAACGGCAAGTTCCAGGGACGCGAGGTAGTGATCGTCGAGGCCGTGCGCACGCCGATCGGCCGCGGCCACGAGGAGAAGGGCTACTACAGGGACGTTCACGCTTCGACCCTGCTCGCCACCGTCTACAGCGCGCTGATCGAGCGCGCCGGCATCGACCCCGCCGAGGTCGAGGACGTCGTGGCCGGCTGCGTGCAGCAGTTCGGCGAACAGGGCATGAACATCGCCCGCAACGCCTGGCTCGAGGCCGGGCTGCCCATCGAGACGCCGGCGACGACGGTCGACCGCCAGTGCGGCTCGGCCCAGCAGGCCGTCAACTTCGCCGCCGCGCTGATCGCGTCGGGAGTGCACGACGTCGCCATCGGGGCGGGCGTGGAGCACATGGGCCACATCTCGTTCGCCGACGGCATGCAGGTGATGGCCGAGCACGGGGCCGCGTTCTCGCCGAAGCTGCTCGAGCGCTACAACCTCGTCCCGCAGGGGATCTCGGCCGAGATGATCGCCGAGAAGTGGGAGATCCCCCGCTCCGAGCTCGACGAGATCGGCCTGCGCTCGCACCAGCTCGCAGCGCGCGCGACCGAGGAGGGGCGCTTCGAGCGCGAGATCGTGCCCTTCCAGGTGAACGGCGACACCTACGTCACCGACCAGGGCATTCGCCCCGACACGAGCCTCGAGAAGCTCGCCGAGCTCAAGCCGGCGTTCAAGGAGGACGGCAAGATCACCGCGGGCAACTCGTCGCAGATCTCCGACGGCGCCGCGGGCGTCCTGCTGATGACGCGCGAGAAGGCCGAGGCGCTGGGGCTCACGCCGCGCGCCCGCATCGTCGACCAGACCACGGTCGGCGTCGACCCGGTGATGATGCTCACGGGCCCGATCCCCGCCACGCGCAAGCTGCTCGAGCGCAACGGCATGACCGTGGACGACATCGACCTCTTCGAGGTCAACGAGGCGTTCGCCTCGGTGGTCGCCGCCTGGCGCCGCGAGCTCGAGCCGGACATGGACCGCGTCAACGTGAACGGCGGCGCGATCGCGCTCGGCCACCCGCTCGGCTCGACCGGCGCGCGCCTGATCACCACCCTGCTGCACGAGCTCGAGCGCTCCGACAAGGAGGTCGGCCTCGTCACGATGTGCTGCGGCGGCGGGCTCGGGACCGGCACCATCATCCAGCGGGTCTGAGCTCATCCTGAGCTCGTCAGGCGCGCCGGGTTGGCGTATCTTGCCCCCGGCGCAGGTGGACGTGAGGGGGAGCTGATGACGATGCGTCTCCTGGGGCCGGCCTCTCTGCTGGCATGCTTCGCCCTGCTCGCGCTCGGCGCCTGCGACGACGGGCCGGGCGACGAGACCGCGGAGTTCATCGCCAAGGCCGACGAGATCTGCAGGCGAGCCGACGAGGACGCCGTGGCGCAGATCGGCAAGCGGTTCGCGGGCATCGACCCCGAGAAGGCGAAGCCGAGGCAGCTGCGGCGCCTCGCGGAGGAGATCCTCGTGCCGAGCATGAAGAAGCAGCTCAAGGAGCTGCGCGCGCTGCCCGCCCCCGAGTCCGACCTGGAGCAGCTCCACGAGATCTACGCGAAGCTCGAGGCGAGCATCGAGGAGGTCCTGGACGACCCCACGCTCGTCATCGCGGGCACGACCCCGTCGCTTCAGGAGGCGACGCGGCTCGCGAGCGACTACGGGTTCAAGGTGTGCGGGAGGTAGGCGGGGCCGTGGGCGCGCTCGACCGCATCCAGATCATGGCCCTCGGCCGGAGCCTCGAAGAGCTCGCGAGCGAGGCGCGCGCGGCGGAGCGCGCGGGGATCGAGGGCGTCTGGGCCATCGAGCTGTACCGCTCGACGATGACGCAGGCCACCTGGCTGGCCGCGCACACCGAGCGGATCGGGGTCGGCACCGGGATCACGTGGGCCTTCGTGCGCAGTCCGATGATCCTCGCGCTCTCGGCGCTAGACATCGACGAGGCCTCCGGCGGGCGCTTCAGGCTGGGCCTGGGCGCCGGGGTCAAGCGGCTCAACGAGACCTGGCACGGCGCCGAGTACGGCCGCCCGGCCCCGCACCTGCGCGAGACCGTCGAGGCCGTGCGGCTGATCATGGAGAAGGCCCACACGGGCGAGCCGATCCGCTTCGCGGGCAAGTACCACGACATCGACATCAAGGGCTGGGCCCGTCCCCACCCGCCGGTGCGCGAGCGCGTGCCGATCTATACCGCCGCTGTGCAGGAGGGCATGGCGCGCATGGCGGGCGACGTCGCCGACGGGCTTCTGGGGCACCTGATCTGCTCGCCGCGCTGGCTGGAGGAGGTCGTGATCCCGAACTTCGAGCTCGGCCTGAGGCGCTCCGGCCGCTCGCGCGCCGACTTCGACTTCATCCCGGGCGTCTGCTGCGCGATCGACGATGACGAGGAGGCGGCCTACGAGGCTGCGCGCCGCACGCTCGCCTTCTACGCGACCGTGCGCACCTACGCGCCGCTCTGGGAGATGCACGGCTTCGGCGACGAGGCGGCCGCCGTGCGCGCGGCCTTCCGCGCCGGCGACTTCGCGGGCCTCGCCGCGCACGTCACCGACGAGATGGTCGACACCTACTGCGCCGTGGGGCCGCCCGACAAGGTGCGGGCCCGGGTCGCGGCGGTGGCCGAGCTCGGCGACGCGGTCAGCCTGACCCCCCCGACCTACTTCATCGAGCCCGAGCGGATCGCCGCCTACCAGCAGCGGATCATCGAGACGTTCGCCCCGGGCTCCTGAGCCCCGCGCCGGCCGGGCGTGCGGCCCCCGTGTGCAGTCGGCTCCGCGCGCCGGCTTTCGCCCGCGGACAAGGCTGAGGAGCTGCGGTGCGGCCAGGGCTGAGCGCCCCGGCCCCGGTCACTCAGGCAGCCGCCCGCCGACGAACTGCACGAACCCCGAGACGCGTTTGCCGACCTCGACGAAGCCGCGGTCGGCGAGGGCGTCGGTGATCTCGTCGGGCTCGAACACCCGCATCCCGCTCACCCCCTGGGCGAGCCGGCTCACCGGCCACGGCGCCACGGCGCGGCGGATCGACGTCATGAGCGCGATCCGCCCGCCCGGCCCGAGCACCCTGCGCATCTCGTCGAGGGCTCCGAACGGCTCCGCGAAGAGGTGCAGGGCCGCGAAGCAGCACACGCAGTCCACGCTGCCGTCGCGCAGGGGCAGGGCCGTGGCGTCGCCGCGGACGAAGACGATGTTCGCGAGCCCCTCCGCGCGCGCCTCGGCGACGCCCTTGGCGAGCATCGTCGGCGAGGCGTCGAGCCCCACGACGAAGCCGTCCTGCCCGGTGATCCGCGCGAACCGGCGCGAGAAGTTGCCGGGGCCGCAGGCCAGGTCGAGCACGCGCTCGCCGCCGGAAAGCCCGAGGAAGAGCCGGGCGATGCGCAGCTCCTCGGCCATCCCGGGCCCGCCCAGCCCCTTGAACGCCCGGCCCAGCGCGGGCCGCCACCAGCGCTCGTAGATCGCCGGCACGGCCCTGGTGAGCATCAGGCTCTGGGTCGTGCCGGTGGACTCGACGCCCTCCGGCGCCAGGTCGAGGTAGCCGTCGCGCCAGGCATCGGCCTCGCTCGCGCGGGCGGCGGCTTCTGCGGAGAGCAGCTCGGCCAGCCGGGAGCGCGCGAGCTCGGCCGGTGCCGCGGTCATCCGCGCCCGCGCGGCTCCCCGGAGTGGGCGGCCAGCTCCTCGAGGCGCTTGATCTGCCGCTCGCCCTCGACGCGCGCCGGGTCCTCGGCCGGGAGCGCCTCGATCAGCTTCTTGATCCGGTTGCGGATCTGCAGCGAGAAGTGGGGCGTCGCGGGGCCGGCCAGCGCGCGGATGTCATCCACCGTGACCCGGCGGGTCAGCCGATCCGCTCGTTCGCTTTCGCTCATCTACGTCCCTCGTTGCGTGTGTCTGAAGGCACTCAGTCCGCCTCGGTCTCCGGCTCCGGGGCGCCCGGCTCCGGGCCCAGGAAGGACTGACCTTCGCCCGAGCGTACCGGGGCGAGCTCGGCGATCTCGTCGAGCTCCGCCTGCAGCGCGGTGCTCACCGACGACTCGTCGCCGATGATCCAGAGGTGGTTGAAGACCGCCCGGGTGGGGTCGGCCTCGTAGCCGGGCTTGAGGTCCAGGAGGTAGCCCGCCAGGGCGGGCGGGGCCTCGTCGGCGCTGTCGGTGAGCAGCAGCGGGCCCCAGCTCCCGCTGGCCGAGAGCGGCGCGGCCGCCGCGGCGTCGGTCGGCCGCGCGGCGTTCGCGATGACGAAGCCGTGGCCCGGGTCGTTGATGTTCCAGCCGAACTCGCCGCGCACGTAGCGCGCGAAGGCGACCGCGTTCTCGACCGGCCCCTCCTCGCCGACGCGCCGCACGCTGGAGGCGGCGCGCCGCAGCTTGCGCAGCGCCCGGTCGGAGATCACCGACTCGGGGCCGAGCACGAACACCTCCGCGTCCTCCCAGCGCTCGACCGCGTCGATGGTCGCGGCGGGCACGGAGTCGCGCTGGGCGAAGAGGATCGGGTCGCCCGAGCGCGCCGCCCAGGCCGCGGCTGGCATCGCGTACGCGGGCTCGTCGGAGCTCACGACGAGCAGGTGGTCGGGATCCGAGCCCGCGAGCTCGGCCCGCAGCGTGGCGATCGCCAGCGCAAGCTCGGCCGGGTTGCCGCCCGCGACCTGCTCGGTGCGCAAATCGTCGGGCTCCGCCGCGTCGCCGATCACGAACGCCTGGTCGCGGCCCGTGGCCGCGGAGCCGCGCGGGGCGAGGGCCGCGAGCGCCTGGGCGGTGATCTCGGGCACCTCGCCGTCGGCGGTGAACAGGAGCGGCGCCGAGACCGGGTCGGCGAACAGGACGGAGGCGGCGAGCGCGCCTGTCCAGTCGCCGGCGTCGGCGAGGACGACGGCGGGCGGGGGGTCGGTGGGGAACGTCGCGAGCGCGGCGCCGGCCGCGACCTCGATCGAGTCCCCGCCCGCGATGCGCGTCGTGTTGCGGGTCGCGAACGTCGGGAAGCCGAGCTCCGCGGTCTCCTCCGGCTCGGACCCGGCGCGCACGAAGATCTCGGGGGCGAGGCTCGGCGCCTGCTCCTCGTCGTCTTCGAGCAGCTCGCGGGCGGCGACGTAGACGCCCGCGATGAGCGCGCACGCGACGAAGACGCCGCCCACGACGCGCAGGAACCCGAGCGGGTGGCGGCGCGCGTAGTAGGCGAGGTCCTCGAGGAAGTACCGGATCCTCCGCAGCACGCCGGGAACGTTAGTCGCGTTCGGGGTGCGTGCCTGCCGCCCCCGGCGCCGCGACCGGTCTAGCCTCAGCCCTGATGGCTCACGACCACGCGCACGGTCACGCGCACGCGCTCGATCTGCGGCGCGCGGACAGCAGGCGGCGGATGACCGCGGCGCTCGCGATCAACCTGCTGATGCTCGCCGTGGGCGTGGTCGGCGGGCTGATCACGGGCTCGCTGGCGGTGCTCGCCGACGCCGGGCACGTGCTCTCGGACGTCGGCTCGATCGGCCTCGGGCTGATGGCCGCTGCGCTCGCCGCGCGCCAGGCGTCCTCGCGCCGGACGTTCGGCCTGCAGCGCAGCGAGGTACTCGCCGCGCTGCTCAACGGGCTCGCGCTGGTCGCGATCGGCGTGCTCGTGATCGTGGCCGCGATCGGGCGGTTCGGGGACCCGCCCGAGATCGAGGGCTGGGGCGTCTTGGGCATCGGCGTGTTCGGGCTCGCGGGCAACCTGGCGGCCACCTGGGTGCTGGCGCGCGGCGACCGCACCGACATCAACCTCGAGGGCGTGCTGCGCCACTCCGTCGCCGACGCGCTCGGCTCGCTCGCCGTGGTGGGCTCGGGCGCCGTGATCCTGCTCACCGGCTGGGTGGCGGTCGACCCGATCGCGAGCGTCGCCGTCGCCCTGCTCATCCTCGCCTCCTCGCTGCGGCTCGTGCGCGAGCCGATGGACGTGCTGATGGAGGCCGCCCCCGCCGGCCTCGACGTCGACGCGCTGGCGCGGGCCGTGTGCGGCATCCGGGGCGTGACCAGCGTGCACGACCTGCACGTCTGGACGGTGACGCCGGGGTTCGTCGCGCTCGCGGCCCACGTGGTCGTCGAGCCGCGCGTCGACCGCGACGCGGCGCGCCGCGAGATCGAGTACCTCCTGCGCGACCGCTACGGGATCGAGCACACCACGCTCCAGATGGAGGAGCAGGCGGAGGAAGGAGCTCTGCTCCAGATCGAGAACGGGCTCTCCGACGGCGTTTCGGCGTCCGAGCAGGAGCCCGGGTGAGGGCCCCCGCGCGTGCAAGAATCGTTGCAACGTTCTGTTAAGGAACGCTCACAATTGCCCTCAGAGTGGTACTCTGCGGCACGCCGGTTCGCCGAGAGGACGACCGACTCAGCTCGGGGGCGGGGCGGCATTCGCAGAGCGCGGCGGGACCCGCCGTACCCCCAACTTCTTTCGCAGTGGACGCCCAGAGAAAGCGACCGATCCCGCGCCGTCTGGCCCTCGTGGCGGCGGCCGCCCTCGCCGTGTCGGCGGGCGGCACGGCCGTGGCCCAGGACCTGCAGCAGAAGCTCGAGCAGAAGAAGCAGAAGCTCGAGCAGGCCAAGGAGCGCAAGGGCGTCCTCACCACCGAGATCTCGCGCTACACGGAGCGCATCAACCAGCTTCGCGGCGAGGTCGCCACGCTGCGCAACCGCGAGGCGATCGTCCAGGAGCGCCTGAGCAGGACCGAGGCCCGGCTCGAGCTCGAGGAGAACCGGCTCGAGCAGCTGCGCAAGCGCCTCAAGCGCTCGCTGAAGGTCTTGGCCAAGCGGCTCGTCGAGATCTACAAGTCGGATGAGCCCGACGCGCTGACGGTGATCCTCAACGCGAACGGGTTCGACGACCTCGTGAGCCGCTACGAGTACCTGGACCGCATCCAGAGCCAGGACGCGAGCATCGTCCACCGCGTTCGCGACCTCCGCGACGAGGCGCGCGAGACGGTGGAGCGGGTCCGGGCGGCGCGCGACGAGATCGCGGCGCGCAAGGCCGAGCTCGCGCGCACCCGCCAGCAGCTCGAGGCCCGGCAGGCCGAGCTCGACGCGGTGCGCGACCGCAAGGCGCAGGCCCTCGCCTCCGTGCGCGAGCACATCCACGAGTACGAGGGCGACATCAGCGAGCTGAACGCGAAGATCCAGGCGCAGCTCCAGGCCGCGCAGGCCTCCACCACGCAGTCGGACCCGCTGCCCGCGGGCCCGATCCGCGGCGGGTCGAGCGGCATGATCTGGCCGGTCAACGGCCCGGTCGTCTCACCGTTCGGGCCGCGCTGGGGCCGTCTGCACGCCGGCATCGACATCGCCGTCCCCGCCGGCACGCCGATCCGCGCCGCCAAGGCGGGCCGGATCGTGCTCGCCGCGCCCACGAGCGGCTACGGCAACTACACCTGCATCGACCACGGCGGCGGGCTCTCGACCTGCTACGCGCACCAGTCGCGCTACGCGATCACCTCCGGCTCGGTTTCGCAGGGCCAGGTGATCGGGTACGTGGGCTGCACTGGACACTGCTACGGCGACCACCTACATTTCGAGGTCCGGGTAAACGGCGCACCCGTTGACCCGATGGGGTATCTGTAGGAGTGCGGAAGCCGGGCGGGAAGCCCCGGCGACCTGGACAAGCGGAAGGAATCGCGGTAAAGGGAAGCAAGGCGCCTGACGATGAAGCGGTAACCAGCCGTTTCCGGCAGGCCTAGGCACATGGAATCGTCCGTCGCCCACACTCCACGACTCGGCCGTTCAGGGCGGATCCGCCCCTACCTCGCAGGCTCAGGCGCCACCGCCGCGCTGATCGCCGGGGCCATCGTCGCCTTCCTCGGCGTGGCCGCGTTCGTCGCCTTCGAGGGCATGCCGTTCGGCGCCGAGGACGCAGCCGACGCGACCGTGCAGGTCGGGTCGGACGCGCCGGAGGCCGCGGCCCTGGCCGCGAGCGCAGCGCCGGCGGCCGTCGCGGCGGAGCCCGCCGCCCCGAGCCGCGCCGCGGTCGCCGAGATCGTCGACTCGCTGCCGCCACGGGCTTTCGAGCCGGGCGCGAACGGCAACCCGGGCAACCTGATCCCGGACATCCCCGGCGTCGAGCCGCCGAGCCCGGGCGCTCCCCCGGTCGTGACCCCGCCGCCCGTCCCCTCGAGCAGCAGCGGCGCGCTGGGCAACACCGTCGGCAACCTGGAGAACACCGCGGGCAACCTCGGGCTGAACCTGCCGCTCTCGAAGCTCACGGGCCCGCTCACCCAGCCGCTCGACAAGGCGGTCACGGGGACGCTCGACAAGGTCGGCGGCGCGCTCGGCAGCCCCGACCTCGGCACGAACGTCAACAAGAGCCTCAACGGGCTGACCAACGGGCTGCTCGGCAAGGGCGGGCTCGTGGACGGCCTGCTCGGCGGCGGCAAGTAGGCGCCGCTCAGCCGCCCGCCCCGCGCGCGGGCAGGTTGCGCTCCAGCCAGCGCAGGGCCTTCGCCTGCAGCCCCGGGTCGTGCTGCACGGAGCGGTGGTGCCCGCCGAGCACCACGACGAGCTCCTTCGGCTCGCCGGCGCGGGCGTAGAGCTCCTCGGAGAGCTCGACCGGGACGCGCTCGTCCCCGCTGGCGTGGAGCAGGATGAGCGGCTTGGGGGCGACGCGCGCCGCGGCCTCGCGCAGGTCGTGCCGGGCGAGCCACGCGGCGAGCTCCGCCCGCGCGCGCTCCCCGGCCCTGAACCCGAGCTCGCCGGAGCGCACGCCGCGCAACAGCTGCTCCTCGCCAGCGGGGCAGATCGCGATCGCCCCGGATACGTGCGGGAAGGCCGCGGCGGCGTGGACCGCGAGGTTGCCGCCCATGCTCGAGCCGCGGACGCAGACGCGGGCGCCGTCGACGTCCGGGCGCTCGGCGAGGAAGCGGGCCATGCGGCCGACGTCGTCCAGGGCGCCGGGGCCCATCTCGTCGGCCGCTTCGCCGTGCCCGCGCTGGTCGTAGGCGAGCGCCGCCCAGCCCCGGCCCGCGCAAAGGCGCGCGAAGTCGGCATGATTCTCCTTGCGCGAGCCGGCTCCGTGCAGAATGAGCATCGCGGGCCAGGGGCCCTCGCCCTCCGGCAGCCACAGCCAGTACGGGCGGCCCTGGTGGACCCCCCGCTCGCTCGGGGGCCGCGGGGGCGTGACCGTTGAGCTCGGCATCGTCTGTGGATAATTGACCGCCGCCATGGAGATGACAACAAAAGCGAACCCGGTCGAGGGCTCGGCCGTCTACCCCCTCGGCAGCCGCGTGAACGAGCGCGGCCACCTCGAGGTGGGCGGCTGTGACGTGGTCGAGCTCGCCGCCGAGTTCGGCACGCCCGCGTACGTCTACGCCGAGGACGACATGCGGGCTCGGGCGCGCGCCTACAAGGAGGCGTTCGCCGCGCGCACCGACGACTTCGAGATCCTCTTCGCCTCGAAGGCCGCGCCGTTCACGGCGGCGTACCGGCTGTTCGCCGAGGAGGGCCTCTCCGTGGACGTCGCCTCCGGGGGCGAGCTGCACATGGCGCTGCGCGCCGGGTTCGCGCCGGAGCGCGTGTACATGCACGGCAACAACAAGACGGACGCCGAGCTGCGCTACGCGGTCGAGGCCGGGATCGGCCACATCATCGTCGACTCCTTCGACGAGATCCGCCGCCTGGACGCGATGCTCGACCGCCCGCAGGACGTGCTGATCCGCGTCACGCCCGGCATCAAGGCCGACACGCACTCCTACATCCAGACCGGGCAGCTCGACTCGAAGTTCGGCTTCGGGCTCGAGGACGGGCTCGCGGCCCGAGCGGTCGAGGAGGTGCGCGCCACCCGGAACCTGCGGCTCGTCGGCCTGCACGCGCACATCGGCTCGCAGATCTTCGAGCTCGAGCCGTACGTGCGGGCCATCGAGGCGCTGGCCACGCTCGCCGACGACGAAATCGAGCTGCTCAACGTGGGCGGCGGGCTGGGCATCGCCTACACCGCGGAGGACGAGCCGCCCGCGATCGAGACCTACGTGGACGTGAAGGTGAACGGGGTGCGGCGCGTCTTCGACCGTGTCCCGCGCATCCTGATCGAGCCCGGGCGCTCGCTCGTGGGCAACGCGTGCGTGACGCTCTACACGGTCGGCACGATCAAGGAGATCCCCGGGGTGCGGACCTACGTGGCGGTGGACGGCGGCATGTCCGACAACCTGCGCCCGATGCTCTACGGGGCGCGGTACGAGGCGCTGATCGCGAACCGCGCCAACCAGCCCGCCGACACGCTGGTCACGGTCGCCGGCATGCACTGCGAGTCGAGCGACATGATCGTGCGCGACGCGCACGTCGCGGCGCCGCGCGTGGGCGACGTGCTCGTCACCCCGGCGACCGGCGCGTACGGCTACGCGATGGCCTCCAACTACAACGGCGTCCCGCGGCCGCCGGTGATCTTCGCCAAGGACGGCGACGCCCGCGTCGTCGTGCGCCGCGAGACCTGGGACGACCTCCTCGCCCGCGACGTCGAGTGACCGAGACCGCCCGCATCGGCCTGCTTGGCAAGGGCACCGTCGGCGGTGCCTTCTACGAGCTTCTACGCGAGCGCGCCGACTACGTGGCGTCGGTCTCCGGCAAGCGCCCGGAGATCGCCGGGGTGCTGCGCCGCAGCGAGGGCGACTTCGAGGAGATCCTCGCCGCGTCGGACATCGTGGTCGAGCTCATGGGCGGCACCGACCCGGCGCGCGAGTACGTGCTGCGGGCGCTCGGCTCCGGCAAGCACGTCGTCACGGCCAACAAGCAGCTGCTCGCCCAGCACGGAGACGAGCTGTTCGAGGCCGCCCGGGCGAACGGCGTCCAGCTGCGCTTCGAGGCCGCGGTGGCGGGCGTCGTGCCGGTGATCCGCGTGATCCAGGAGAGCCTCGCGGCGACCGAGATCACCAAGGTCTTCGGGATCGTCAACGGGACGACCAACTTCATCCTCACCGAGATGGCCCGCACGGGCGCGACCTTCGAGGAGGTGCTCCAGCGGGCTCAGGAGCTCGGGTACGCGGAGGCCGACCCCTCCGACGACGTCGGCGGCGCGGACGCGGCGGCGAAGATGGCGATCCTCGCGCGGCTCGCGTTCCACACGCCGGTCGGCCTGAGCGACGTCTCGTACGAGGGCATCACCGACATCCGCCCCGAGGATCTGGCCTACGCCAAGCAGTTCGGGCTCTCGCTCAAGCTGCTCGGGGTCGCCGAGCTGCGCGACGGCGGGCTCAGCGTGCGCGTCTTCCCTTGCTTCCTCTACAGCGGCCACCCGCTCGCCCCGGTCGAGGGGCCGTTCAACGCGGTGATGGTCGAGGCGCCCGCGATCACCGAAATCACGATGTCGGGCCCGGGCGCGGGCGGCGTGGAGACCGCGACCGCCGTGCTCGGCGACGTGGTCTCGATCCTCTCGGGCGAGGCGCCGGTGCACCAGGCGACGCGCCGCCTCGAGATCGTCCGCGACGTGGCCTCCTCGTTCTATCTGCACCTCGAGGTCGCCGACCGGCCGGGCGTGCTGGCCGCCGTCGCCGACGTGCTGGGCCGCAACGACGTCTCGGTGCGCAGCGTCGTCCAGCACGGCCAGGGCGACGAGGCGCGGCTGGTGATGGTCATGCACGAGTGCCCGGAGAGCCGCTTCTACGCCGCCCTGCGCGAGCTCGAGGACCTTGACTTTTTGCGCGGCACGCCGCGCGCCATCCGCGTGATCGAAGAGGAGTTCGTTTGAGCCCAGTCCCGCTTATCGAGCGCTACCGCGACGCCCTCCCGCTTGAGCCGGACGACCCGGTAATCAGCCTGAACGAGGGCTCGACCCCGCTGATCGAGGCCCCGGTCATCTCGGAGATGGTCGGCGCCCGGGTGCTGCTCAAGTTCGAGGGCGCGAATCCGACCGGCTCGTTCAAGGACCGCGGCATGACCGTCGCCGTCTCGCGGGCGGCGGGCCGCGGTGCCGAGGCCGTGATCTGCGCCTCGACCGGCAACACCGCGGCGAGCGCGGCGGCCTACGCGGCCCGCGCCGGGGTGCGCGGGGCGGTGATCGTGCCCGAGGGCAAGATCGCGATCGGCAAGCTCGCCCAGGCGCTCATGCACGGCGCGCGGGTGGTCGCGCTGCGCGGCAACTTCGACGACGCGCTGCGCATCGTGCGCGAGCTCGCCGAGCGCCACCCGATCGAGCTGGTCAACTCGGTGAACCCGTACCGGATCGAGGGCCAGAAGACCGCGGCGTTCGAGGTGATCGACGAGCTCGGCGAGGCCCCGGACGCGCTCGCGATCCCGGTCGGCAACGCGGGCAACGTGACCGCGTGGAACCGCGGTTTCACCGAGCGCGGCGCGCGCCCGATCCTCTACGGCTTCCAGGCCGAGGGCGCCGCGCCGCTCGTCGCCGGCCACCCGATCCCCAACCCCGAGACGGTCGCCTCGGCGATCCGCATCGGCAACCCGGCGCGCTGGGAGGAGGCGATGGACGCGATCACCTCCTCGCGCGGGCGGGTCGCGGCGGTCTCCGACGAGCGCATCCTCGCCGCCTACCACCTGCTCGCCGAGCGCGAGGGCGTGTTCTGCGAGCCGGCCTCGGCCGCGTCGGTCGCCGGCATCCTCGAGCACGGCCTGCCCGTCGCCGAGGGCCAGGACCCGCCCGAGACCGTCGTCTGCGTGCTCACCGGCCACGGCCTCAAGGACCCCGACACCGCGCTGGGCAAGGCCCCAGCCGTGATCCCCTGCGACGCGGAGCTGGCCGCGGTGGAACGGGTCGTGTTCGACTGAGCCGGGGGCGTTGGCGGCGCTGGGCGCGAGTTCGCGCTTGAGGCCCCTGGGGAGCCGTAACCGCGCATCCGCGATGCGGGACGGCGCGAGTTCGCGGTCGGCCCCGTGGGGCGAGAAAGCACGGGTCCGTACGGGTTTCGGTGCGGCCCGTGCGCCACGCGTGCGGCCGGGTGCGCCACGCTCCCCTCGTGCTCCGCGCGCTCGCCAGCACCCTCGTCCCGCCCCGGTGCGCGGTCTGCGCCGCGGCGGTCGCGCCCGCCGACCGGATCTGCCCGAGCTGCGCCCGCGAGATCGGCGCGCTGGGGCCGGTGCGCTTCCGGCTCGGCTCGCTTGAGGTGGTGAGCGCGACGCGCTACGAGCGGGTCGCGCGCCAGCTCGTCGCACGGCTCAAGTTCTCCGGGCGGCTCGCGCTCGCCGAGCCCGCGGCCGACGCGATGGCCCGGGCGCTCCCGGAGGACGCCCGGGCGGCGGTGCTCGTGCCGGTGCCCGCGGCGCCCGCGCGGGCGCGCTGGCGGGGGTTCGACGTGGCCTGGCTGCTCGCCGGCCTCGTCGCCCGGCGCACCGGGCAGGCGGCGCGCAGCTGCCTGCGGCGCGGCGACGGGCCGCGGCAGGTGGGGCGCTCGCGCATCGAGCGGCTGCGCGACGGCCCCGTGGTCTCGGCGACGCCGGCGGCCGCGGAGCTCGCCGGCCTGGACGTGGTCGTGATCGACGACGTGGTCACCACCGGGGCCACGCTGGGCGCCTGCGCCGCCGCGCTGCGCGCCGCTGGCGTGGCGAGCGTGCGCGGGCTTACGTTCGCGCGCTCGGAGGGACTTGGCGGCAGCCTCCGCGAGGCGTAGCATCCGAATCCCGAAACCCAAAGCGAAGGAGGCGCCAGTGCGCATCGAAGTCAGGGGCCGCAACGTCGAGGTCACGGACGAGCTTCGGGAGCACGTACGAAAGCGTTTCGCCCGCCTCGCACGGCAAGTCTCCGAACTGGCGACGCTCGAGGTCGAGCTCGCCGAGGAGCGCAACCCGCGCGTCGCGAACGGGAAGGTCGCCGAGGCCACGCTCTACCTCAAGGGCATCACGCTGCGGGCGGCGGAGGCTTCGCCGGAGATGGTGCACTCGATCCACGAGGCCGCCGAGAACCTGCGTCGGCAGGTCAAGCGCCACCGCGAGCAGCGCCGCGGACGCGCGCGCACGCGCCGAGCCTTCGCGCGCCTGCGTCGCAACGCGACGGCGTAGCCCGCGGCCGGGCTGCTAACCGGCGAGCGCGGCGCGGGCGAACTCGACGTCGGCGCGCAGGGCGTCGACGTCGCGGGGCGTCTCGACGATCACGGGCGCCTCGGCGGCGACGACCATGTGGCGCAGCGCGTCGAGGTCGATCTGGCCCGCGCCGATGTTCGCGTGCCGGTCCGCGCCAGTCCCAGCCGGGTCGCGCGAGTCGTTCAGGTGCAGCAGGTCGATGCCGCCCGTGATCGCGCGGGCGCGCTCGACGGCGTCGCCCAGGTCCTCGCCCGCCGCGTGCGCGTGGCAGGTGTCGAAGCAGAAGCCGATCTCGACGTCGGTCCTGGCGGCGCTCACCGCTTCCCAGAGCCTGGCGAGCGCGTCGAAGCGCCGCGCCACGGCGTTCTCCCCGCCCGCGGTGTTCTCGAGGAACACGGGCACCTCGGACTCGAGCCGCTCGAGCGTGCTCGTCCAGCGGGCCACCCCCTCGTCGATCCCGTCCTCCGCGTGCCCGGGGTGGACGATCACCGCGAGCGCGCCCACCTCGGCCGCGGCCTCGCAGGTCTGCTGGAGGATCTTCCGCGACCCGTGGCGCACGTTCGGCTTGGGCGAGCAGACGTTGATCAGGTAGGGCGCGTGGACGTAGACCCCGAGCTCGGAGGCGCGCAGCTCGGCGGCGTCGTCGCGCGGCGCGGGCCTCTCCCAGCTCTGCGGGTCCGACAGGAAGAGCTGGACGATCTCCGCGCCCACCTCCGCGGCCTCCGCGATCGGGTCGCGTCCCCAGATGTGCGCTCCAACCGGCGGCGTCATCGCCGGGCAGCATAGGCTCCCAGGCCGGCGCGGGACTTGGCCGCCGGGCACGGACCGGTACCCTGCAACTTGATGGCAAGGGGAATCATCGATCGCGCCCTGCGCCTGGGTGAGGGGCGGAAGCTCAAGGAGTTCCAGCGCAAGGTTGCGCGGATCAACGAGCTCGAGCCCGAGATGGAGCTCCTCTCGGACGAGGAGATCCGCACGGAGGCCGACGCGCTGCGCGAACGCGCTCGCAACGGCGAGCCGCTCGACGACCTCTTGCCCGAGGCGTTCGCGCTCTGCCGCGAGGCCGCGCGCCGCGCGCTGGGCCAGCGCCACTACGACGTGCAGCTCATCGGCGCGATGGTGCTGCACGACGGCGCGATCGCCGAGATGAGGACGGGCGAGGGCAAGACCCTCACCGCCACCCCCGCCGTCTTCCTCAACTCGCTCGCCGGCAAGCCGGTCCACGTCGTCACCGTCAACGACTACCTCGCGCGCCGCGACGCCGAGTGGATGCTGCCGGTCTACCGCGCGCTCGGGGTGAGCGTCGGCGTGATCCAGTCGCAGATGAACTCGGCGGAGCGCCGCCGCATGTACGCGGCCGACGTCACCTACGGCACCAACTCCGAGTTCGGCTTCGACTATCTGCGCGACAACATGGCGACGCGCATCGAGGACTGCGTGCAGCGCGAGCACCACTTCGCGATCGTCGACGAGGTCGACAACATCCTCATCGACGAGGCGCGCACGCCGCTGATCATCTCCGGCCAGCCCGAGCAGGCGGCGGACCTCTACTACACGTTCGCCCGCCTGGCCAAGCAGATGGAGGGCCGCGAGATGAAGCCGAAGCTCAAGTCGCTCGGCGAGACGCGCGACACCTCCCAGGCCGACTACGACTACGAGTACGACGAGAAGCACAAGACGGTCGCGCCCACCGAGCGCGGCGTCGCCAAGGCCGAGCAGTTCCTCGGCGTCGAGAACCTCTACACGTCAGAGAACGGCGTGCTGGTCAACCACCTGATCCAGGCGCTCAAGGCCGAGTCGCTCTACAAGCGCGACCGGGACTACGCGGTGATCGACGGCGAGGTGATGATCATCGACGAGTTCACCGGCCGCATCCTCGAGGGGCGCCGCTGGTCGGAGGGCCTGCACCAGGCGATCGAGGCCAAGGAGGGCGTGCGGATCCGCGAGGAGAACCAGACCCTCGCGACGATCACCCTCCAGAACTACTTCCGCCTCTACGAGAAGCTCTCGGGCATGACCGGTACGGCCCTCACCGAGGCCACCGAGTTCATGAAGATCTACAAGATGCCGGTGGTCGAGATCCCCACCCACCGGCCGATGATCCGCCAGGATCACAACGACCAGATCTACAAGACCAAGAAGGGGAAGTGGAAGGCGGTCATCAAGGAGGTCGCCGAGCGCCACGAGCGCGGTCAGCCGATCCTGGTCGGCACGGTCTCGGTCGAGGTCTCCGAGATGCTCTCGGAAGAGTTCAAGCGGCGCGGCATCGAGCACGTCGTCCTGAACGCGAAGCCCGAGCACGCGCAGCGCGAGGGCGAGATCATCGCCCAGGCGGGCCGCCTCGGCGCGGTCACGATCGCGACCAACATGGCGGGCCGCGGCGTCGACATCAAGCTCGGCGGCGACCCCGAGGGCCTGGTGCGCGCCGAGCTGCGCAAGAAGGGGCTCAAGCCCGGTGACGAGGGCTACGACGAGGCCTTCCAGGAGCTTCTGCCCGAGTTCGAGGAGCGCTGCCGCGAGGAGGGCGAGAAGGTCCGCGAGCTCGGCGGCCTGTTCATCTGCGGCACCGAGCGCCACGAGTCGCGCCGCATCGACAACCAGCTCCGCGGCCGCGCCGGCCGCCAGGGCGACCCCGGCGAGTCGCGGTTCTTCCTCTCCGCCGAGGACGACCTCGTCCGCCTGTTCGCCGGCGACCGCATCTACAAGATCCTCGACCGCCTCGGCCCGGTCGACGAGGAGGGCGAGGAGTACCCGCTCGAGGCCAAGATGCTCACGAAGCAGATCGAGGCCGCCCAGAAGAAGGTCGAGCAGCAGAACTTCCTGATCCGCAAGCGCGTCCTCGAGTACGACGACGTCATGAACGAGCAGCGCCGGGTGATCTACAAGTACCGGCGCGAGGTCCTCGAGGGCCGCGACATGTCCGAGGTCTCGCGCGAGCAGATCGCCGACGTCGTCACCCGCCTCGTCGAGGAGTACACGCCCGGCGACGTGTTCGAGGACTGGGACCTGGCCGGCCTGCAGGCGCAGGCGAGCTCGATCTGGCCGCTCGGCGTCGACCTCTCCGAGCTCGACCCGACGAGCTCGAGCCGCGAGGGGATCACCGACATGCTCATCGCCGACGCGCTCGCCGCCTACGACCGGCGCGAGGAGGAGCTGGGCAGCGACGTGATGCGCTGGCTCGAGCGCCAGATCCTCCTGCAGATCATCGACAACCGCTGGCGCGAGCACCTGTATGAGATGGACTACCTGCGCGAGGGCATCCACCTCCGCGGGTTCGCGCAGATCGACCCGCTCGTCGCCTACAAGAACGAGGGCTTCGCGATGTTCGAGGAGCTCATGAACTCGATCTGGCAGGAGTTCGCCCGCGTGATCTTCCACGTCGAGGTGAACGTCGAGCCGGATCAGCAGGAGCTCTTCGAGGGCCGGCGCCAGCCGCGCGACGTGAGCTACTCGGGCGGCACCCCCGACGCGCAGCCCTCGGCGCTGCGCGACCCGGCAGCGGCCGCAGCGGCCGCGGGCGCGCAGCCCGCCCAGGCCGCCGGCAACGGCCAGGGCGAGCCGCCGCAGACCGGCACGATCGTGAAGTCCGAGCGCGAGAAGCTCGGCCGCAACGACCCGTGCTGGTGCGGCTCAGGCAAGAAGTTCAAGAATTGCCACGGTAGGTAGCGGCCAGCGGCCAGCTTCCAGCTGCCAGCTAGGCCGCGGCACGCCCGGAAAGCCCCAACGGGCGACCGGCGACCCGGGCCAACACCAGCCCCACATCAACCACCAGCAAAGCTGGAAGCTGGTAGCTGGCGGCTGGCAGCTGGAAGCTTTAATGCTTCTCATGCAGCAGGCTGAGCTGGCGCGGCGGTTCATCGACGCGTTCAATGGGCGCGATCTCGACGCGTTTGTCGAGACCCTGCATCCCGAGGTCGAGATCCACGGGATGCGCGGCACGCGGCGGGGCCGCGAGGAGGCCCGCGAGTGGGCGACGCGCCCGCGCGGCGGCGTCCAGCAGACGATCGTGGTGGAGGAGATGCGCGAGCGGGCGGACCACGTGCTCGCGCTGATCGTCCGCGAGTGGCGGTGGGACGAGATGGAGCCGGGCGGCGGCGAGCTCGCCGGCACCGACGTGATGGCCTGGCTGTTCCGCTTCGCCGACGGCCTCATCCGCGAGTGGCGGCCGTTCGAGAACCGGGCCGACGCCGAGGCGCGGTTCGAGGAAGTCACGGCGGCCTCGTAGAGTTGTCGGTGACATGGCCGAGACGGTTCCGATCGAAGACGTAGGCGCGCGCATCGAGGGGGCACGCGAGGGGCTCAAGCTCCTCGCGGACTACCTTTGACCCCGCTGAGCTCGAGCGGACCGTCGCGCGTCTAGAGGAGGAGATGCAGCGGCCGGGCTTCTGGGACGACCAGGAGGAGGCCGCCAAGACCTCAGCCGAGCACGCTCGTGTGCAGCGGCGGCTCGAGTCGTTCCGCGCGCTCGAGCGCGACGTCGAGGACCTCGCCGACCTGGCGGAGATGGCCGACGAGGACCCCGAGATCCGCGCCGAGCTCGAGGGCCAGCTCGTCTCGGTCGAGCGCCGCCTCGCCGAGCTCGAGGAGTCGCGCCTCTTCCAGGGGCAGTACGACGCGGGCGACGCCGTGGTGACGATCCGCTCCGGCGCCGGCGGCACCGACTCCCAGGACTGGGCGGAGATGCTCCTGCGCATGTACCTGCGCTGGGCGGAGCGCCGCGGATTCGACGTCGAGATGAAGGAGGCGTCCGAGGGCGAGGAGGCCGGCATCAAGTCGGCCACGTTCCTCGTGCACGGGGAGAACGCCTACGGCCTGTTCGCGGCCGAGCGCGGCGTGCACCGGCTCGTGCGCATCTCGCCGTTCGACTCGCAGGCGCGCCGGCACACCGCCTTCGCGCAGGTCGACGTCGCCCCGCTGGTGGACGACGAGGTCGAGGTCGAGATCGACGAGGACGACCTGCGCATCGACACCTACCGGGCCTCGGGCGCGGGCGGCCAGCACGTGAACAAGACCGACTCCGCCGTGCGGATCACGCACCTGCCGACCGGCATCGTCGTGCAGTGCCAGAACGAGCGCTCGCAGACGCAGAACAAGGCGACCGCGATGCGCCTGCTCCGCGCGAAGCTGCTCGAGGAGGAGGAGCGCAAGCGCGCCGAGGAGCTCGCCGCGGAGCGCGGCGAGCAGAAGTCGGCGGAGTGGGGGTCGCAGATCCGCAGCTACACGCTGCATCCCTCGCAGCGCGTCAAGGACCACCGCACGGGCTACGAGGTGGGCGACGCGAACCGCGTCCTTGACGGCGACCTCGACGGGTTCGTCCGCGAGTACCTGAACCAGAACGCGGGCTCCTAGCCGCGCGGGGCCCCTGCCGCCCCGCCAGTTGCAGGTCGCCGGTTGGGCGAGACCCCCGCGGTTCAGGTGCCCGCGCTGGCAGCTGGCAGCTGGCAGCTGGTAGCCGGCCCAATACGGGGTACCGTAGGCGCATGGCGATCAAGGCGGCCGTGGGCGTGTCGAGGGATCTCGATGCCGTGGCCGCCATCGACGACGCCGCCGAGCAGGTCCGCGAGGGGCTCGACGGCGCCCGCCCGGACTTCTGCCTGCTGTTCGTGGGCGCGCCCCACCTCGAGCACGGCGACGCGGCCGTCGCCGTCGCGCAGGACGCGCTGCGGCCGCGGGCGCTGATCGGCTGCGGCGCGGGCGGCGTGGTCGGCGGGCGGCGCGAGATCGAGGACGGCCTCGGGGCGGTGCTCTGGGCGCTCTCGGCGCCGGACGGGACCTTCGACGTGCGCCACCTCGAGACCGAGCCGCTGGAGGGCGCGATCGCCCTCGGCGGGCTGCCGGAGGAGCCCGGCGAGTACGGCGACGCGATGATCGTGCTGGCCGACCCGCACACGTTCTCGGCCGACGCCCTGCTGGAGCACCTGAACGAGGTCCGCCCTGGGATGCCCGTGCTCGGCGGGCTCGCCTCGGCGTCGGCGCCGGGGTCGGCCTCGCTCTTCATCGACGGCCTGGTCGTCGACGAGGGCGCCGTCGTCTGCTGCATGAGCGGCGTCCCGGTGATCCCGTGCGTGTCGCAGGGCGCGGCCCCCGTCGGGCCCGAGATGACCGTCACCGCCGCCGAGGGCAACGTGATCGCCGAGCTCGCGTCGAAGCCCGCCCTCGAGCGGCTGCGCGACGCGATCGAGGCGCTCGACGCCCGGGAGCGCCAGCTCGCCGCCGAGGGCCTCCTGCTGGGCGTCGTGATCGACGAGAACAAGCCCGAGTACGAGCGCGGCGACTTCCTCGTGCGCCCCATCGTGGGCGCCGACCCCGACACCGGGACGATCACGGTCGCGGAGCGCGTGCGCGTCGGACAGACGGTGCGCCTGCACGTCCGCGACGGCGCCTCGGCGGCCCTCGACCTGAGCGACGCGCTCAGCCTGCAGACTCAGGCCCTGGGCGCGGGCGGGGCGGCCGGCGCGCTGCTGTTCACCTGCAACGGCCGGGGCCGGCACATGTTCACCGTGCCCGACCACGACGCCACGGCCGTGAGCGACGCGCTCGGCGCGCCGACCGGCGGCTTCTTCTGCGCCGGCGAGATCGGCCCGGTCGGCGGGCGCAACTTCCTGCACAGCTTCACGGCGACGATGGCCGTGTTCCCGCGCGAGTAGGCCCCCGCAACCCCGGGGGCCACGAACTAAGCTGCGCCGCGTGGAGCAGGAGACGATCGCTGCCGTCGTCGCCCGCGCGCTGGCCGAGGACCTCGGTGACGAGGGCGATGTGACCGCGCAGGCCGTGGTGCCCGCGGGCGCCCGCGCCCGCGCGCGCATCCTCCAAAAGCAGCCCGGCGTGCTCTTCGGCCTGGACGCCGCCGCCGAGGCGTTCGCGCAGTGCGGCGCGGACCACTTCGACCGGCTCGTGGTCGAGAGCCAGTGGCGCTCCGCGGTGCCCGTCGAGGTGGCCGTGGTGACCGGGCCGGCGCGCGCCCTGCTCGCCGCGGAGCGGACCGCCCTCAACCTCCTCTGCCACCTCTCCGGGATCGCGACGCTCACCGCGCGCTACGTGGAGGCGGCCCAGGCGCGCGGCCGCGCGACCGTGCTGGACACGCGCAAGACGCTGCCCGGGCTGCGCGCGCTGGAGAAGGCGGCCGTCGTGGCGGGCGGGGGCGCCAACCACCGCATGGGCCTCTACGACGCGATCCTCATCAAGGAGAACCACGCCGCGATCGCGGGCGGCGTCGGGGCCGCGGTGCGCGCGTGCCGCGCGGCGCGGCCCGACCTGCCGATCGAGGTCGAGTGCCGGGACGCCGCCGAGGTGGCGGAGGGGATCGCGGCCGAGGCCGACCGCCTGCTCCTCGACAACATGACGACGGACGAGCTGCGCGCCGCGGTCGAGGCGCGCGACCGGGCCCGCGGCGAGACGGGCAGGGCGCCCGAGCTCGAGGCCTCGGGCGGGGTC
>Ga0207874_1000472_pt1 | contig 59243 bp, 46 predicted proteins | sample HigsolmetaAR201D_FD_184833 | JGI IMG/M metagenome (GOLD analysis project Ga0207874, IMG submission 184833) | Ionic liquid and high solid enriched microbial communities from the Joint BioEnergy Institute, USA - AR20-1-D (SPAdes) (version 2) ...
GCTGGAGTCGGGCTCCGGCAACCCGAGCGTGGAGACGCTGTGGGCGCTGGCCGTCGCGCTGGGCGTCCCCTTCAGCCGGCTGGTGGACCCGCCGCGCCCCCGGGTGCGCGTCATCCGCGCCGGCGAGGGCCCGGCCGTGCACTCGGAGAAGGCCGGGTACATCGCCACGCTGCTGGCGTCCTGCCCGCCCGGCGCCCGGCGGGACATCTACCGCATCGAGGCCCGCCCCGGCGAGCCCCGCCTGTCGGACCCGCACGTGCCCGGCACCACCGAGCACCTGGTGCTCAGCACCGGCCGGGCCCTGGCCGGGCCCACCACAGAACCCGTGGAGCTGGCCCCGGGCGACTACATCGCCTACCCGGGCGACATCCCGCACATCTTCCAGGCCCTGGAGCCGGACACCACCGCGGTGATCGTCTCCGAGCACATCTAGCCTCCCGCCGGAGGCCGGGCGGGCGGGTTTCACTCCGGGCGCAAGTGAGCAGGTTGATCTGGTCGAGGGACCTTCCCGACCGAGGAGCACGAGCGCGCCGCCCGCAGCGCCCGCGGCGCCCTGACCTGCGGGGACGTTCATGCCGATTCAGCTTCGCCGTATCGTCGTCTTCGCCCGGGACAGACGCGAGTCGGCCCGCTTCATCGCCGACCTGTTCGAGTTGGACGAGCCGGAGCCCGCCGGGGTCTTCACCGCCGTGCACCTGGGCGAGGTCACGCTGCACTACGCCCAGCCGGGCGGCGACTTCCCCCGGCAGCGCTACACCTTCTTGGTCGGCGAGGACGACTTCGATGCGATCTTCGCCCGGATCCGCCGGCAGGGCCTGACCTACTGGGCCGACCCGTATCGCCGCCGCGCCGGGGAGCTGGACACCCAGGGCGGCGGGCGGGGCCTGTACCTGGACGACCCCGCCGGCCACAGCCTGCAGATCACCACCCGCCTGTGAGGCGGCACGCTCACCCCACTGGGGCGAGCGTGCGGGGCTCCTTCTCGGCCGGGGAGACCTCGCCGGACTCCGGGCCGTCCGCCGGCGGGGACGGCGGAGTGCGGCGGCCCTGGCCGGGAAACCACCAGTTGGCGTGGCCGAGCAGGCTCATCAGGGCGGGGACCAGGACCATGCGCACGATGGTGGCGTCCACGGCGACGGCCACCGCCAGGCCCAGCGCCATCATCTTGATGGTGGGGTCGGGCTGGGGCACGAAGCTCAGGAAGACGAAGATCATGATCAGCGCCGCCGAGGTGATCAGCCGGGCGGTGGCGCCGATGCCGATCACCACGCTCTCGTGCGGGTCGCCGCTGCGGTCGTACTCCTCCTTGATCCGCGACAGCAGGAAGACCTCATAGTCCATGGACAGCCCGAAGATCAGGGCGAACATGAACAGCGGGACGAAGGAGATGATCGGCACGGCCTGCTCCATGCCGAACAGCTTCACCCCCCAGCCCCACTGGAAGACCGCGGTGACCACGCCGTAGGAGGCGCCGATGGACAGCAGGTTCATCAGCGCGGCCTTGACCGGCACCACGATGGCGCGGAAGGCGATCACCAGCAGCAGCAGGGCGACGAGCACCACGGCGATCACCACGATCGGCATGCGCTCGCCCACCGTGTCGGCCAGGTCGATGATCGCCGGGTTCTCCCCGCCCAGGTAGATCTGGGAGCCGGGGTGGGCGGCGGCCACCTGGGGGATCTCCTGGGCGCGCAGCCGGTGCACCAGGTCGGTGGTGGCCTCCACGTGCGGGGCGGTGGTGGGGATCACCGACACCACCGCGGTGTCGCCGGCCACGATCGGGTCGGCCACGTGCGCCACGCCGGGGACCTCGCCGACGACCCGCTTGATCTCCTGGCCCAGCAGCACGGCCTGCGGGTTGGGCTCCTTGCTCAGGTCGGGGGCGCCGCGCACCACCGGGGCGACGGCCTGCTCCCGCCGGGGCTCGGCGGTGGCCTGCGGCGGGGCCTGCGGGACGGTCAGCCCGGTCAGCCCGGCCGGGCCGTCCACTTCGGGGGCCTGGTCACCGGTCCGGGAGTTCGCGTCGGCCTCCTCGCCGGAAGAACGGGCGGGCGCCTTGGCGACGATCACCCACGGGCTGTAGTGGCCCTCGCCGAACTCGCGGGCCACCACGTCGTAGGCCTGCCGGGAGGACATCGAGGAGGCGGCGGTGCTGTCGGCCATCACGCCGAACTTCAAATCCAGCGTGGGCACCGAGCACACCAGCAGCACCAGGGTGGCGATGATCGCATACGGCCAGGCGTGCCGGTCCACGTGCCGTCCCCACCGCATCCAGCGGTCGCTGGCCTTGTCGGGGCGGACCCGCGGCAGCCGGTAGCGGTCGATGCGGGGGCCGATCGCGCCGAGGACGGCCGGCAGCAGCGTCAGTGCCGCCACCACCATGACCATCACCGCCAGCGCCGAGGCGATGCCGATGCGGCCGACGAAGGCGATGCCCGACAAGAACAGCCCGCAGATGGCGAACACCACGGTGCCGCCGGCGAAGAGCACCGCGTGCCCGGAGTGGGCCATCGCCCGGCCCACCGCGGTCTCCACGTCGTCGCCTTGGGCGATCTGCTGCCGGTAGCGGGTGACGATGAACAGGGCGTAGTCGATTCCCGCTCCCAGCCCGAGCATGGCGGCGGCCATGGGCGCGGTGGGGTGGATCTCCAGGATCGAGGCCCCGTAGTGGATCAGGGAGTAGGAGACGGCCAGGGCGCACAGCGACACCACGATCGGTATGCAGGCGGCCAGGTAGGAGCCGAACGCCAGCAGCAGCACCAGCATGGCCATGACCAGCCCGACGGCCTCCTGGGGGCCGCCCTTGGGCTGGTTGAGCAGCATGGCGACGATGCCGCCGAACTTCACCTCCAGCCCGGCCATGCGGGCCGGTTCCACGGCGCGGTCGAGCTTGTCCAGGTCGGCGGTGCTGATGTCGCCCATCGTCCCCTTGAGGAAGACGCGCACGACCACGGCCCGGTCGTTCTTGAGCCCGCCCATGCCCTGGACGTAGGGGTTCTCGATGTAGCCGACCCGGTCCAGCTTGGCGATGTTGTCGATGGCCTCCCCGACCGCCAGGGACACCCGCCAGTCACCGGGGGAGGGCGCGCCGGGCTCCTGCCGCGCGGTGAACACCACCGTGGTGGCGGGCCCGGTCATGGCCGGGAAGTCCTCCCGCAGCAGGTCCAGGGCGCGCTGGGTCTCGGTGCCGGGCAGGCTGGACTGCTGGACGAACACCCCGCCCTGGGTGAGGCCCAGCACGCCGATGGCGAGGATCGCGACGATCCACACCTCGAAGACCGTCCGCCGGCGCCGCACGCACCAGCGCCCGAGCGCGTCCAGAAAAGCCGCCATGCCGGTCATGAAACATCGTGCGGGTGCAAAATTGCAACTAGTGCAAATTCGCAGTCATGTTAATCTCCGTGACATGCATCACGTCCAGTCCGCGGGACTGCGCGAACGCAAGAAACAGCGCACCCGGCAGGCGCTCGCCACCGCCGCCCTCCGGCTGTTCGCCGAACAGGGGTATGAGGAGACCACCATCGCCGACATCGCCGCCGCGGCCGAGGTGTCCCCCCGCACCTTCTTCGCCTACTTCCCCAGCAAGGAGGACGTGGTCTTCGCCGAGATCGACGACCGGCTGGCCGAGGTGCGCGAGCGGCTGGCCCGCCGCCCGCCCGGGGAGACCCCGCTGGAGACGATCCGCGACAGCGTGCTGAACGTGCTGGAGGCGCTGGTCACCGAGCACGGCGAGTACGGGGCGGTGCAGGTGCGGCTGGTGCTGGAGCGGCCCGCGCTGCAGGCCCGCGCCCTGCAGCGGCTGCACGAGGCGCAGCTGGAGGTGGCCGGCCGGCTGCGCGAGCTGTGCCCGGACATCGACGAGATCGACGCGATGGCCGTCTCCGGGCTGGCGATCGGCTGCATGCAGGCGGTGCTCACCCACTGCCGGCGGCACGGCATGGACCCCGGCACCACCCGCGCCGCCCTGGACCGCGCCCTGATGATCATGGAGCGCGGCCTGGGCTCCATTCCGGCCCTGCACAAGGCCGCCCCCTGAGCGCCCGGAACGGCCGGCGCTTTCCGCCGATCACCCGATCGGCGGTTTTCTGCGACATGACGCGATCGGGCGGATGTTCGCCGGCCCGTGGATAAAATGCCGACCTGTCGAGGATGATCCCTGCGGGCCCATCCCGAGGACACCGGAGGTCCGGTCGGATTGACGATCGGTCATCGAGTCCGAGTCGCCGGTACGCCCGCGGCGATGCGTGCTCATACTCGTCACCCCAAGGCCGGGTCACCGCCCGGCCCGATGACTCGCGGTCGACCTATGGAGGGCGTTCGGCGGTGCCCCGACTCGTCTGGTGTGCCCTCGTGGCGTTGCTCCTGTGCGGCTGCAGCACCTCGCAGGCGGCCGAGCCCGCCGGGGACCCGGCCTCCGCCGCGCCGCCCCGGCTGCACGTCCCGGTGGTGTTCATGCTGGGCGACAGCTACACCGCGGGGATCAAGAGCGTGCCGCCGGAGAAGACCTACGCGGCCGAGACCGCCCGCCGGCTGGGCTGGCAGGTGGTCATCGCCGGGTACGCCGGAACCGGCTTCATGGCCCGCGGCAAGATCGGCAAGAACTTCGCCGACCTGTACGACGCCCAGCTGGCCTGGCGGCCCGCCCCGGACATGATCGTGGTCTCCGGCGGGCACAACGACCGCCACCCCCCGGACCAGGTGGCGCTGGCGGCCAACCGGCTGCTCACCGAGATCACGGTGCGCTGGCCCAAGACCCACGTGGTGCTGGTGGGCCCGATGTGGGGCGGCGACCCCCCGCCGCGGGCGCTGCGGGTGCGCGACGCCCTGCGCACCACCGCGACGACGCTGAAGGTGCCGTTCATCGACCCGCTGGCCGAGCGCTGGATCACCGGGAACGTCCACAAGGGAACCGGCAACGCCAAGCGGTACATCCTGCCGGACGGCACGCACCCCACCGCGGCGGGCAACCGCTACATCGCCGACCGGCTCGTCACCGCCCTGCGCGCCCGCGGGCTGGACCACCCCATGCAGGGAGTGCCCGCCCGGCGGCCGACCCCGCAGCACGCCGAGGCCGGCGCGCCCGCCGGGCGGGACGATCCGAAACGGCCCTGATCACCAGGGGCCGTACGGCCCGCCGGAGGAGCCGCCGCGCTTGCCGCGGTAGGGCTGCACCGCCGGCCGCACGTCGGCCAGGTAGATCGCGGCGACCAGGAACGCGGCGATGGGCAGGATGGACAGCAGGTGCAGGAAGTTGACCGCACCGCCCAGTCCCACCACGTTGGCCACCACCAGGAGGATCACCCACAGGTTCTTGTTCTGCTTGTCGGCGGCGGCATAGGCGCCCGCCGGGGTCCGCAGCGCGTCGAACAGCGCCCACAGCTCGAACCCGAAGGCGACGATCGCCAGGAGCCAGAAGAAGTAGTTCAGTCCCTGCACCACCGCAGACCACCACTTTCGTTGAGCCGGTCGGCACCGTGCCCGACGCTCGAGAGGATCGTCCCCACCTTATTCAAGCCGCGGACCCCACGATAAAAGCGCGCAGGCCCGGCCGACGGTTCGGCCGGGCCTGCCGCTCGCGGTGCTGCGGAAGGCGCGGTCAGTCGCCCACCTTCTTGCTCGCCCCGCCGGTGGCGCGGGAGGCGGCGCGGGCGGTCTTCTTGGCCTCGGTCACGGTGGAGCGGGCGCGGCGCCGGGTGGTCTTGGCGGCGGCCTGCAGCTCCCGGGTGGAGTCCTGCTGCTCGATCCGGGCCACGACCTTCCTGCCCCGCTCGGCCAGCTCGTCGAGGACCTCGGCGGTGCGGCTGCTGAAGTGGGCCATGTACGCCCGTGCCGCCCCCGGCAGGTCCCTGACCTCGATCCGCTCCTGCAGCCGGGTGACGTTGCCGCGCACCTCCTCCTGCAGCCGCAGCACGTTCTCCCGGAAGTCCCCCTGCAGCTTGGTCAGGTTCTGGCGGACCTCCCCCTGGTAGCGGGTGACGTTCTCGCGGACCTCGTCCTGGTAGCGGGTCACGTTCTCGCGCAGCCGGCTGACCTGCTCGGGCACTTCGCGGAGCTTCTCCACGGCCAGGTCCCCGGCGCCGGCGACGGTGTAGAGGGCCTTGTTGTCCCGGAGATTGTCCCGGAGGTTGTCGCGGAGTCTGGCGGCGAGCGTCATGGCGTTTTCCTTCTTCCCTACGTCTCGTCCTGGTCGGCCTGTTTCGCCTGCTTCGTCTTCTTGGCGGCGCCCGAGGTCTTCGGGCGGGCACGGCCGCCCGCCGCCGTGGCGGCGGCCTCGTTCTCCCTGCGGAACGACTCGTAGATGTCCAGCAGGACCTGCTTTTGCCGTTCCGTCAGGTTGAGGTCGGCCCGGATGGCGGTCTGCACATCGGTGTCGGCCTCGCGGTCCTCGAGGATCCCCGCCTGCACGTACAGCGCCTCGGCGGAGATCCGCAGCCCCTTGGCGATCTGCTGGAGGATCTCCGCGCTCGGCTTGCGCAACCCGCGCTCGATCTGGCTGAGGTACGGGTTGGAGATGCCCGACACATCGGCCAGCTGCCGCAGCGAGATCTTCGCCCGCTGCCGCTGCTCCCGGATGTACTCGCCGATCGAGCCGACCTTCGAACCTGCCATACCCTCAGGGTGCGCCAGGGTGCTTGCAATTGCAAGCACTCTTGCTAGCACTTGACCGTGACTTCGGACACACCGCGCACCCGCTGCACGCCCATGGCGAAAAAGCGCGTTCTCCCTGGTAGAAGGGGGTTTTGAACTCCCGGCGCGCGGGCTTTGACCCCCGGTTTCAATCCACGTCGGCAGAGGGGACGGTCCAGGTGTTGCAAGCACTCACCGAACCGCCGCGGTAGCCCTTGACGACCCAGCCGGCGTAGTTGCGGCCGGAGCCGTGGTCGCGCTGGCCGTCGCTTTGCCGGTCGTCGCCGCGTCCCCGCACATCGGCGATCATGGCCGCGTACTGGGCCCTCGTCATGGGCAGCGTGCGACGCTCGGCCCCCAGGAACAGGCCGGCCAGGCATTGGGCCTGCAGCTCGATGCGGCGGCTGATCTCGGCGCGGTCGGCGTCGGAGGCGGCCTCCATCCGCTGGTGCCCGTAGGCCAGGATGCCCGCCTGCTCCTGCACGTGATGGCCGTACTCGTGGGCGATCACCCGGGCGTACACCGCATAGTGCGAGACCGGCTCGCCGCCGGCGGTCTCCACGATGTGCCGCAGCCCCACGTACATGGTGTTGTTCTCCGGGCAGTAGAACGCGGCGGTGCCGGGGCTGGGGTAGCTGCCGCAGGGGCCGCGGCCGGGCGAGTCCCAAAAGACCCGCTCGGGCCTGCGGAAGGGCATTCCGGCCGCGGCGAACTGCCGCTGCCAGGAACGATCCAGGCACTGGGTGAGCGTCTCCATGAAGTGCCGCATGGACTCGTCCACCCCCTCCTGGATGCGGGGCAGCCGGCAACCGGTGGGGGTCAGCGGCCCGGTCCGGTACAGGGGGTTGTCGGTCGCCGTCTGCCTGGGGACCTCCGGGGCCCGGCCGATCCGCACCGGCATCGTCCCCGGCTCGGCGAACGCCGCCATGCCCAGCGCCGCCAGCGTCAGCAGCGCGGCGATCCCGCCGAGGATCCCCGCCGCCGTGCCGCCCGCGCTCCGCCGCGGCCGCCGGTTGCGCGGCGGCAGCGCGTACCGCTGGGCGGGGGGCGGTCCTTGCGGGTATCCGGCCGCGTGCCGCCGCACCTCGGGGGCAGGGGTTCGGCGCACCATGGCCGGGATCATCTCATGCCGGACTCATGGCGAAAACGCCCCGGACATGCCGCAAAGGACCGGGCGACAGACACTTGGCGCCCCACCGTTAGCACAACGTCACGGCCGCTCGCAGCGGCAAGCGCTACGATTTGCGCCCATGTGGGGACGTTCGCGGCTGCTGGTCACGTCTGTGCTCGTCGCGGCGCTGACCGGTGCGCTGCCGGCCGCGACCGCGCACGCCGCTCCCGGGAGCGACGGACCGGCCTCCGGCCGGGTGATCAGCGACGAGGTCACCTTGACGATCGACCGCGACGGCGTGGCGCACGCCCGGGAGACGATCGTCTACGAGTTCGCCGGCGAGCGGGGCTTTGACCGCTACCTGGTCACCCGCACCCGCGACAGCGACACCCATGACCGCATCTACGAGGTCACCGGCGTGCGGGCCGGCAGCCCCGACGGCGGGCCGACCGCCGTGAGCGCCTCCACCAGCGGCGACCGGATGCACATCCGCGTCAGCGGGGACGCGCCGCTGAGCGGCCGGCGCACCGTGACGCTGGAATACGACGTGCGCGGCACGATCACCCCGCTGGGGCAGCTGGAGGAGCTGCGCTGGCCGGCGATCGGCGGCTGGCGGGTGCCGGTCGACTCGGCCAAGGTCACCGTGGCCGGCACGGCCCCGGTCCGCAACGTCAACTGCTTCGCCGGGCCGCTGCACAGCGCGATCGGCTGCAGCCGCTTCTACACCAGCCACACCCAGGACAGGGGCATGTTCGAGCAGCAGAACCTGCTGCCGGGCGAGCACCTGACCGTGGTGGTGGGTTACCCCGCGGGCGCCACCGGCGCCCAGCCGCTGTACGCCCAGCGCCGCACGCTGGTCACCGCGTTCTCGGTCAACACCGTCACCCTCAGCGCCCTGGGCGTGCTGCTGGCGCTGCTGCTGGGCGGGTTCGGCGTGCTGTACCTGCTGCGCGGCCGGGACGCGCGCGCCGTCGGCAAGCACGCCGCCGAGGGCGACCGGCCGGCCGTGGTCGGCACCGAGTTCGCCCCGCCGGACGGGGTGCGTCCCGGCCAGATCGGCACCCTGATCGACGAGCAGGCCGACGTCATCGACGTCACCGCCACCATCGTCGATCTGGCGGTGCGGTCCTACCTGCTGATCGAGGAGGAGGACCGGGCGGTCACCGGCCGCACCGACTGGACGCTGCGGCGGCTGCAGCGTCCCGTCGACGACCTGCTGCCGTATGAGCGGCTGCTCCTGGAGGCCCTGTTCAAGGACCGCGAGGAGATCAAGCTGTCGGAGCTGGGCGGCACCTTCGCCGCCGAGCTGGCCAAGGTCCGCTCGGCGATGTACGACGACGTGGTCCGCCAGGGCTGGTTCGCCCGCCGCCCCGACACCGTGCGCAGCCGCTGGACCACCGCGGGCATCGCGATCTCGGTGCTGGGCCTGCTCGGCACCGTGATCTTGGCGATCTACACCGATCTGGCGCTGGTCGGCCTGTCGGTGATCATCGGTGGGGCGGCGCTGGCGGTGGGCGGCCAGTACATGCCCGCCAAGACCGCCCGCGGCTCCACCGTGCTGGCGCACACCATCGGTTTCCGGGCGTTCCTGGAGCGCGGCCAGGCCCCCGAGGGCGTCGAGGGGCCGCAGCGCATCGCCCTGTTCTCCCGCTACCTGCCGTACGCGGTGGTGTTCGACGTGGTCGGCAAGTGGGCCAAGACCGTCGAGGACGCCGGCGTGCAGGCCAAGGGCGCCGACAACCTCTACTGGTATGAGGGCCCGGCCGAGTGGGACCTGTCGAAGTTCGCCGAGTCGATGCGCACCTTCACGCTGGCCGCCTCCGGCGCGATCTCCCAGACCAGGCAGTTCCGCAGCCTGTGAGCCCGCATCGGGCGATATGCAGGCAAACGCCGGAGTCGATCCGCTTTCACCGGGTAGGGGCCGGAGCGGAGGTGGATCGACATGACGACCATGACCGTCCAGCTCGGGGCGGGCTACTGGCTGCTGCTGGGCCCGGCGCTGATCGCCCTCGGGCTCATCATCTGGCTGATGCTGACCTTGCGCGCGGCGCGTCATCGGCCGCAGCATCCCGAGCAGCTGCAGGGGTCCACCCCGCATCGCGGTCCCATCCAAGGCGGGATCATGGAGGGCGACCCGGGCCAGCGCAACGCCAACGAAAAGAGCTTCGAACCCCGTTCGTGAGGGTCATCCGCACGGCAGCGCGGCCCAGAGCGCAGGGGCCGGGCGGACCTGGCCGACCGTCTCCTCACCGCCGTGCACCGGGGCGGTGGCCAGCTCCCGAAGCCGCGGCGAGTCCGCCACCCCCAGGGCGCGCAGCAACGCCACGGTGACCGGGGTGCGCGCCCGCGCCGCCCCATCGTCGATCTTGACCGCTCCGGCCCGGCCGTCCGGCAGCGCGAACGCGTCCACGCCCTCGGCCCCGCACTTGACCAGCAGGCCCGGCACCGCCTGCATCAGGCGGCGCTCCGGGCGGCGGATGCCGGAGGTCCACTCCGGGTGGGCCCGCATCGCGTCGGCCACCCGCCGCTCCGGGCTGCCGGGCGGGGCCAGCGTCAGCGCCCGCACCGCCCGCGCCAGCCCGCTCAGGGAGATCGCGAACGTCGGCACCCCGCAGCCGTCCACCCCGGCGGCGGCGGGAGTCTCACCGGCCAGCTCGGCCAGGGTGTCCCGCACGGCCCGCTGCAGCGGGTGGTCGAAGTCCCGGTAGGAGTCGAGCGGCCAGCCGTTGACCGCGCAGGTGGCCAGCATCGCCGCGTGCTTGCCCGAACAGTTCATCCGCAGCCGGGAGCGGGCGCCGCCGGACCTGGCCACCTCGACCATGACCGGCTGCTCCAGCGGCCAGGACGCCGGGCAGCGCAGCGCCCGCGCGCTCAGGCCGGCCCCGGCCAGGATCTTCTCGGTGCCCTCGACGTGGAAGTCCTCCCCGGAGTGGCTGGCGGCGGCCAGTGCCAGCAGCTCATCGGCCAGCTCCAGCCCGTGCCGCAGCATGGCCACCGCCTGGATGGGCTTGACGGCCGACCGGGGGAAGATCGGCTCTTCGACGGCGCCGAACCGCACCGCCGCACCGCCGTCGGCGCCCAGCCCCACCGCCGCCCCGCGGTGCCGTGACTCCACGAACCCCGACCGCACCACCTCGATCAGTACCGGATTGGCCTCCACGGACTCCCCCACCCGGTCTCGACGGATCCTCCCCCGCCCCCATACCCGGCGGGCGGGCCCGCCCATGCGGGGTTCAGGCGCGGGGACGCACTCCCAGGAAGGCGCGGGCCTCCTCAGCGGTCATCGGCGGGCGCTGGGCGAAGCGGGCCAGCGCGGCGGCCCGTTCGACCAGGACGGTGTTGGAGGTGACCGGCACGCCTTTGGCGTAGCTGAGGGTGTCCTCCATGCCGACGCGCAGGTGCCCGCCGGCCGACAGCGCCGCGAACATCACCGGCAGCGCGCTGCGGCCGATGCCGGTGGCCGACCAGGTGGCCCCCTCCGGCAGGGCCTGCACCGCGGCGACCAGGGTGCGGGTGTCCCCGGGCATCCCGCCGGGCACCCCCATGACCAGGTCGCAGTGGACGCGGCCGCCGTAGGGCTCCCCGTAGGCGTCCAGCAGCCGGTGCAGCGCGGCGATGTGCCCCAGGTCGAACAGCTCGAACTCCGGGACGATCTGCAGCTCCTGGGTGCGCTGGTACAGGTCGGCCATGAACGGCCAGGGGTTGGCGAAGATCTCGTCGCCGAAGTTGACCGTGCCGCAGGTCAGCGAGCAGGCGTCCGGGTCGGCCTCCAGCACCCGCAGCCGGTCGTCGAAGGAGTCGGTGACGGCGCCGCCGGTGGACAGCTGGATCACCAGCCCGGTGCTCTCCCGCAGCGCCTGGACGGTGTCGCGCAGCCGGACCGGGTCCAAGGTGGGCCGGGCCTGCTCGTCGCGGATGTGGACGTGGATCACGCCCGCGCCGGCGGCCTCGCAGTCCTTGGCGGTCTGCACGAGTTCCTCGAGCGTGACCGGCAGTTGCGGCACCTTCGCCTTGTCGGCCTCGGCCCCGGTGGGGGCCACGGTGATGAGCGTCGTTGCTCCCATGAGGGCATCCTCGCCCGCGAGCCGGGGACGGCACAATAGGCGGGTCACAAGGTCCCCGGGGAAAGGCGATCATGCGGTCGGTGGTGCAGCGGGTGAGCCGGGCGAGCGTCACCGTGGACGGCGCGGTGGTGGGCGCGATCGAGGAGCCGGGGCTGCTGGCCCTGGTGGGGGTGACCCACGACGACACCGTCGAGCGGGCCCGCAAGCTGGCCGGCAAGCTGTGGGGGCTGCGGATCTTGGACGGGGAGAAGTCCTGCTCGGACGTGGCCGCCCCGCTGCTGGTGGTCAGTCAGTTCACGCTGTACGGGGACACCCGCAAGGGGCGCCGCCCGAGCTGGATCGCGGCCGCCCCCGGCCCGGTGGCCGAGCCGCTGGTGGAGGAGGTGGTGGCCGAGCTGCGCCGGCTGGGCGCCCGGGTGCAGACCGGGGTGTTCGGCGCGGACATGAAGGTGGAGCTGGTCAACGACGGCCCGGTCACCGTGATCGTGGAGGTGTGACCGGCCGCTTCAGCGGCCGAAGCCGTAGACCATGCCGACCACGGTGACCAGCGTGCCCGCGCAGGCCAGCAGGATGACCGCCCGGTCGGCCTGGGCCAGCCGGCCGCGGACCTTGGGGCTGAAGACCACCTTGCCGGTGGTGCGGTTGGGGTCGGGTGCGCGCTTTTTGCGGAACGGGTTGCTCAGCCCCACCAGGCGCCACAGGGCGTCGGTCTTGACCTCCTGGTGGGCGGGGGTGCAGGCGAACAGCCGGCCGCGCACCGGCTCCCGGCAGGAAAAGCCCTGCCGGGTGCTGACCCGGCAGATCGTCGGCACCAGCAGGAACTCATAGCCGCACCACAGCAGCAGGGTCAGCAGCGCCAGCCGCCAGGAGCGCAGCCACCAGGCCGCGCCCAGCAGCAGCGCGAAGGCCGCCCACCACACCAGCGCCGATTCCCGTCCCGGCCGCCGCCGGCGCCCGGGGCCGCTGCGGCGCGGGGCGGGCCGGCCGCCGTCCGGCCGCGGCATGTCCGGGACCGTCTGGTTCGGATCCAGGCGCGGTGCTGGGGGGAAGCCCGCCTCTTCTGGCTGACTGCCCGGATTCGCCACCATCCTCGCGACCACCTTTTCCCGCCGGGACCGACTGTGAGCTCATGGGTGGCCGGACGCGCGGCCACGACAGACGATTGTGCCCGCCCCGGCAAGGCTTCACGCGGTTTCCGAGGATGGGTGATCCTTTCCCGCTGCGCCCGCCTTCGGGTGGTTTCAGCGCCCGCTCAGCGGCCGGCGGCCGGGCGGCGGCGCAGCGCGATCTGCGCGTTGGCGCCGGTGTCCGGGGAGACCACCACCTCCTGGGCGGCGGCCACTCCCCCGGCCAGCAGCTCGGCGTCCACCGGGACGGTCCGTTTGACCATGGCCAGCGCGATCGGGCCGAGTTCGTGGTGGCGGGCGGCGGTGCCGACGAACCCGACGCGGCGGCCGCCCAGCTCCACCGGGTCGCCGTGGGCGGGCAGGTGGTCGACGCTGCCGTCCAGGTGCAGCATGACCAGCCGGCGGGGCGGGCGGCCCAGGTTGTGCACCCGGGCGACGGTCTCCTGGCCCCGGTAGCAGCCCTTGTTCAGGTGGACGGCCTCATCGATCCAGCCGGCCTCATGGGGAATGGTGCGCTCGTCGGTGTCCAGTCCCAGCCTGGGCCGGTGGGCGGCGATGCGCAGCGCCTCATAGGCCCACAACCCGGCCGGACGCGCCGCCTCGGGCAACCGCGGCAGGGCGGAGCGTTCGATGATCCAGCTGGAGCCGGCCACGTCCGGGAACTCCAGGGCGCCGGGGACGTCCACCGCGCCGGTCACCACCGCGTACCGGTCGGTGAGGTCGGCGACCTCCACGCGCAGCAGAAAACGCATGCGGTCCAGGAACTCCACCAGCGCGGGCGCGGTGCCCACCTCCACGTGAGCCCATACCGCCTCCCCGTCGTCCACCAGGTGCAGGTGGTGTTCGACGCGGCCGTGCGGGCTCAGCAGCAGCGCCTGGGTGGGCCGGTGCGGCTCCAGGTGCTCCAGGTGCTGGCTGAGCAGGCTGTGCAGCCACTTGAGCCGGTCGGGCCCGGACACCCGGATCACGCCCCGGTTGCCGCGGTCCACGAAGGCGGTGCCGGCCTCCAGGGCGCGTTGCTCGTGGACGGGCTCACCGTAGTGGGCGGCGACATCCTGGTCGGGCCGGTCGGCGGCGACGGCGCCGGGCAGGCTCAGCAGCGGGCTCTTCATGGTCCCCAGCCTATGCGGCCCTGCCGGGGATGAGTTTTCAGCGGCAGTCCCGGCAGCGCCCGTAGACGGTCAGGTGGTGCACGTCCGTGGTGAAGCCGTAGTCGCGGGCCAGCGTCTCCACCAGCTCGTCGGCGACCTTGGGGCTGATGTCGCGGGCCGTGCCGCAGTGCCGGCACACCAGGTGCAGGTGCTCGGCCTCGGCGGCCAGGTGGTAGGTGGGCGGCCCGTGGCCGAGGTGGGTGTGCTTGACCAGCCCGAGTTCCTCCAGCAGTTCCAGCGTCCGGTAGACGGTGGAGATGTTGACGCCGCGTGCGGTGCGCTGCACCTGGGCGCAGATCTCCTCGGGGGTGCCGTGCTCAAGCTCGGTGACCGCCTCGAGCACGAGCTGGCGCTGGGGGGTGACCCGGTACCCGCGGGCCCGCAGCTCCTCCTGCCACGTGTCGGCCATGCCATGAGTCTATGTCCGCCGATCACCGCGGGACGGCCCGCGGGAACCGGACGAATATCCACTTGCCCGGTCCCGGACCGGTCGCATAGCGTGCGGGTACGCGGGAAAGGAGGTGGTCCGGAACATGCATGATTCTGGGACTCGCGAGGTGACTGTCCGCTAGTCGCCGTCCCGCCTTGGAACTCCCCGCACGCGCGGGGAACTCTCCAGCCGTGATGGCGGCTGGCGAATACCAGGCAATCACCCGATCCCCGGGCCGATGGATCAAGTCCCGTCCATCGCCGCCGTGCGCGGAGGGCCCGGGGATCGTTCTTTTTCCTAACGGACCCGCTTGAGCTGGGCGGAGACGTGGGACTGCAGCGACTGTCCCATGGCCGCCATGTCGTAGGCCCAGCCGAGGTCCTCCCCGATCAGCCCGTACAGCCGGTGGCCGGCGGCGACCTCCTTGGCGCTGGAGGTGCGGGCGACCACGTCGGTGCGCAGCTCGACCCGGTTGAAGGCGACGGTGCCGATGTAGATCTCCACGACCCCGGTGGGGTGCGCCAGCGTCACCTCCACCTCATTGTTGGGCTGTGGCCGCCAGTAGCCCGTCTCGACGGCCAGCGGCTGCCCCAGGTTTCCGTCCTCGTCCAGCAGCCAGGTGCGGCTGGAGTAGATCAAAAAGGGTTTGCCGTTGTGGGTGAAGGAGATCTCCTGTCCGAAACGGAAGCTGTCGATGGTGGGGTAACCGCCGACTCCGGCGCCCTCCCACTCGCCCAGCAGGAACTCCAGCGGCTTGAGGTCGGGATGCAGCTCGGGCTTCATGCTCGGTCAGCGTAGTGCCCGCCGCGCCCTGCCAAGGACGCTCAGCGCAGCCGGGCCAGGGCGACCACCAGCAGCAGCGACAGCACCGCCGTCACCGCCAGCGCGGCGACCAGGACCACCACGTTCACCATGGCCATGGGCCGAGCGTAGCGGGCGGGGGAGATCGACTTCACCGCGCACGCTCCGCGGCGCGCGGTAGTGTGCCGGTCATGGGAAGATCACTGGTGATCAAGGCGACCTCGGGCGCGGACGCCAAGGAGCGCTGCAACCAGGCGTTCACGGTGGCCGCGGCGGGGGTGGCGGCCGGCGCGAAGGTGTCGCTGTGGCTGACCGGTGAGGCCGCCTGGTACGCCCTGCCGGGCAGGGCCGAGGAGTTCGAGCTGCCGCACGCCACGCCGCTGCGGGACCTGCTGGAGGTCGTGCTGGCCGGGGGAACGGTGACGGTGTGCAGCCAGTGCGCGGCCCGCCGCGACATCGGCCCGGACGATGTGATCCCCGGGGTGCGGATCGCCGGCGCCCCCACGTTCGTCGAAGAGGTCATGGCAGAGGGCGCCCAGGCGCTGGTCTACTGACCCTTTTCAGCGCCGTCTTCACAGGTCGAAACGCCTGAGGGCGGGTGCTGAAAGGTTCACCGGCCTCGCGCCGGACCGCCGGGTTGATCGCCTGCGGAGCGGAGATACCGATCCCATGCGGCAGAGGGAGTGCACGACGTGATCGAGATCCCCGGCTGGCTGTGGGCGGCGACGATCGTTTTCATCGTCGCGCTTTTCGTGTTCGACCTGCTGGTGGCGGTGCGCCGGCCGCACGCGGTGCACTTGCGGGAGGCGACCTTCTGGTCGGTCTTCTACGTGGCGCTCGCGGTCGGGTTCGGGTTCGTGCTGTGGGCGGTGTCCGGCCCGACGGCCGGCACCGAGTACTTCGCCGGCTGGGTGGTCGAAAAAAGCCTGTCGGTGGACAACCTGTTCGTCTTCGTGATCATTTTCGCGCGGTTCGCGGTGCCCGAGGAGTACCAGCAAAAGACGCTGCTGTTCGGGATCGGGGCGGCGCTGCTGCTGCGCAGCGTGCTGATCGCGGTCGGTGCGGCGGCCGTCAGCATGTTCTCCTGGACGTTCCTGTTCTTCGGGCTGATCCTGCTGTGGACGGCGGTGCAGCTGATCCGCAACCGCGACAAGGAACCCGATGTCGACGACAACTTCCTGGTCCGCCACTCCCGCAAGGTGCTGCCGGTCACCGACGACCTGCACGGCGGGCGGCTGGTGACCAAGGAGGCGGGCCGCACGGTGGTGACCCCGCTGCTGCTGGTGTTCATCGCCATCGGCAGCACCGACCTGATGTTCGCGCTGGACTCCATCCCCGCGGTCTTCGGGGTCACCAGCGAGCCGTTCATCGTCTTCACCGCCAACGCCTTCGCCCTGCTGGGCCTGCGGGCGCTGTACTTCCTGGTCGAAGGGCTGCTGGAGCGGCTGGTCTACCTGGCGATCGGGCTGTCGGCGATCTTGGCGTTCATCGGCGTCAAGCTGCTGCTGCACTTCGCCCACGAGGACGTCTCCCACGCGGTGCCGCAGGTGCCCACCCCGCTGTCGCTGCTGGTCATCCTGGGCGTCCTGGTCGTCACCACGGTGGCCAGCCTGCTGCGCGTCCGCGCCCACCCCGAGGAGCGGGCCCACGCCGTCGCCGTCACCGTCCGTCCCCGCAAGGAGCCGCGGGACGAGCAGAAGGAGGCCGCCCGCCGGAGCGACAGCACGTCCGGCCCGTGAGCGGCCGTCGGGGCGGCGCCCGGTGGGAGCGGTGCCGGACGAGCGGTGCGGGAGGGGCCATCTGCCGCGCTCCTTCGGCCGCCCGGCGGGGCAGACCCACACGCCGTCGTACCAGGGGACGTAGCCGAAACCAGCCCGGCCGGGCGCGGGCGGCGCTCCTGTCCAGGCGCTGAGAAGACCGCCACGCGCCCCTTGCCGTCCCAGGGCCGCAAGGCGGTCGCGAACGACAGGATGCGCTGCGCGGCGTGGCCGACCGCGACCGGCCCGTCCCGGCAGGCGGGCCGCCCGATGGACGCCGAGGGGCGGAATCCCGCCCCTCGGCACGCGTTCCCGACCGGCCGGCCTTCAGCCGAGGACGGCCTTGAGGCGCTCCTCGCGCAGGCGGTCCGCCCAGGACTCCGGAAGCGGCGGCAGCTCGTCCTTGATCGCCCAGCGCAGCAGCAGGTCGGCCAGGCCGGGGTTGCGGACCAGGGCCGGGCCGTGCATGTAGGTGCCGATCACATGGTCGGCGTAGGCGCCCTCGGTCCCGTCGCCGTTGCCGACCCCGTGCACCACGCGCGCCAGCGGCTTGGCGCCCGGCCCCAGATAGGTGACGCCCTGGTGGTTTTCGAAACCGGTGATGCGGGGCACTCCCAGCGCCGGGTCCACGTCACCGACGATCTCGCCGACCGCCCGCCGCTCGCCCCGGCCGCTGCGGATGTCCAGCAGGCCCAGCCCCTGGACCGGCTGGCCCTCCTCACCGCCGAACTCGGTGCCCAGCAGCTGGTAGCCGGCGCAGACCGCGAAGATCACCGCCCCGAACTCGCGGGCCTTGTGCAGCCCGCCGTCGTTGCGCAGCCGCCGCGCGGCCAGGATCTGCGGCCGGTCCTCGCCGCCGCCCAGCAGGTAGATGTCGCCGTCCACCGGGACCGTCTCGTCCGAACGCACGTGCACGGTACGGGTGTGGATGCCGCGCAGCGCCGCCCGGCGCTCCAAAACGATGCAGTTGCCCTGGTCGCCGTAGGTGCTGAGCAGGTCGGGGTAGACCCAGACGATCTTGATGCTGGCGCTAGACGACACGTCCGTACCTCGCTCGGATCTGCTGGAAGGCGGTGTAGTTGGCGATCACGTCCAGGTGGCCCGGCGGCACCGCCATCACCGCCTGGTCGATGTCGTCCACGACGGTGAAGTCCAGCTCGGCGGCCTCCAGCCGGGCGGCCAGGTCCAGCCGGCGCTCCCCGGTCGCCCACACCGGGCGGCCGCGCAGGATGCGGTAGTCCACATCCCACAGCCAGGAGGTGTCCCGGCCGTCGGGGACCTGGGCGTTGATCGACAGCGCCACCGGCCCGGGAGCCGGCTGCAGCACATCGAAGGCCTCCAGCCAGCCGGCCGGGTTCTTGGCCAGCAGCAGCCGGATGGTGCGGCCCTCGTGCTCGACCGTGGTGTAGCGGCCGGCCACCGACTTGACCTGGGCCAGCAGCGGCAGCGCGGTCTCCGGCTCGATCCCGAAGCGGGAGACCACCGCCAGCGCGATCGCGGCGTTGGAGCGGTTGGCCCGGCCCGGCAGCTGCAGCCCGGTCAGCTCATAGGTCTGGCCGCTGGGCGTGGTCACCCGCTCCCCGTGCAGGATCCACTCGGGCTTGGGACGGGCGAAGGAGCACTCCCGGCAGCCCCAGTTGACGCCCTCGCGGTCCAGCGGGCCGCCGCATTCGGGACACGACCAGGAGTCCTCGCGCCAGTGCTGCCCGGCCGCCACCCAGGTCACGCTCTTGGCGGTGGAGGCGCCCCAGGTGACCAGCGGGTCGTCGCAGTTGGCGACCACATGGGTGTCGGGCGCCTCCTCCAGGGCGCGCCGCCACTTGCCGGCCAGCAGCCAGATCTCGGCGGCCCGGTCCATCTGGTCGCGGCTGAGGTTCATCAGGGCCACCACGCCGGCCCTGGTCTCCTTGAGCACCGCCGGCACGTACTTTTCGTCGCACTCCAGCACGCCGTACTTGGCGTTGGGGGCGGCGGCCAGCGCCGAGACGTGCCCGGTCGGCATGTTGGCGCCGAAGGCGTTGGTGGCGATCTCACCGAGCGGCGTCATCGCCGAGGCGATCAGCCGGGTGGTGGTGGTCTTGCCGTTGGTGGCGCTGACCAGGACGATCTTGCGGTCCTTCGACAGCCTGGTCAGCAGCTCGGGGTCGAGCTTGAGCCCGATCCGGCCTCCGATCACCGAACCGTCGCCTCGGCCCGTCAGCCGCGACACCTTCGCGGCGGTGCGGCCGAGCGCTACGGCCATCTGCGCGCGCAGCGGAAGATCGCTCATGGACTCCTGCTCTTCCGGTTTGGCCTGGAACTTGGACGCGGCCAGCTGACAAGGGGCGTTGAAGCGAGCCTAGTGCCTCAGCAGGGGACTTGGCGTTTCATTCCGGGCAGGACACCCCGACGTGAGAGTCGGCGCGTCCCCTGCGAAGATCTTTTCGGCATCCGCAGGCACGGGGGATGCGATCAGCGTCACATTCGGAGGGAAACCGCGCATTCTGCCATCCTGGAGCGGCATGCCGGGCCGGGACGGACGGCTCATAACCGCCGATCCCGCCCACACCGACGGCGTTTCCCAGTACGTTGTCGGAAAACTGTGACAAGGCGAGGTCCGAGTAGCGATGCAGTGCCCACGGTGCGGCGAGTACACGCCTGGGACGCCGAGCGGATGCGCGCGCTGCGGCGCGCCGCTGGACCGGCGGCCAGACCCGCAGGCTCCGCCGGGTCGGCAGCACGGCGGCGCGGGCCAGGGCGTGCTTGACGCCACCATGCTCGACGCCTTTTCGCCGGTGCCCTCCTCCACCCCGACGGGTGGCGTTCCGCTGCCGGCGCCGCCCCCGGCGCCCTGGGCGACGCAGACGCCCTCGCCCGAGTCGCTGGGCGGGGCGGACTTCATGGGGCTGCCCGCGTCGCAGGGCGGCGCCTTTGCATCGCCGCAGTCCGCCGAGGGTCCGCCGCCCTCCTCGTTCGCCGGTTCCTCGGACTCCTCGCCGCTCGCCGCGTCCGCCGCCACGGACGGCTCTTCCCCGCCGGGGCCTGCGACGCCGCCGTTCTCGGCGCCTTCGCCTGCGGACTCCTCACCGTCCGTGCTGCCGGCGCCGCCGCCGTTCTCACCGGCCGCCTCCTCCGGCCCATCGACGCCCCCGCCGTTCTCGCCGGCCGTCTCCCCGCAGGCTGCGGCGCCCTCGGCCGCCGACCCCCAGTTCCCGGCGTCCGCGTCATCGGCTGATTCCCCGGCGCCGGCGGCACCGGCCTCCAGGGACGACGATCCCGAGGCCACGCAGGCGTGGACGATGCCGCCGGAAGACGAGGAGGAGCCTAAGGCCCCGGCCGCCGCGGCCGCCGAGCGGCCTCCCGCGCCCCCGGCCCGGGCGGAGAGCAAGCCGGAGCCGATCGTCCCGGACTCCTGGTTCGCCGAGCCGCGCTCGCCGTCCGGCGAGAGCGCCGCCGAGCAGACCCGGCAGCTGCCGCCTGAGCCGGGAGCGGTGCCGGGGGCCGAATGGGGCGCGCCGGCATACCCCGCGGCCCAGCCCGGCGGCTACGGCGACCAGGCGTGGCAGATGCAGCAAGGCCCGGGGATGATGCCCGGCGGATACCCCCCGAACGCCGGGTACCCGGGGCCGGTCGACCCGTATGCGGCCGATGGCGGCTACCCGGCGCCCGATGGGGCGTACGCGCCGGCGAGCCCCCGCTCCAGCGGGCGGTCCAACAAGTCGCTGGCCATCGCGGTCGGGGTGCTGGTCATGGTGGCGGTGGCGGCCGTCGTGGTGGTGCTGCGGCCGGACGGCGGCGAGCAGGCCGTGGCCGGTGCCACCGCCTCGGCCACCCCGCGCAACGCCTCGCAGCAAAAGCCGCCCGAGAAGGCCCCCGGCCCCGGCCCGGCGGCCCGGCGGCAGGCGCGGGCGATCGACAAGCTGCTGACCGCCAGCGCCGAGACGCGCGGCCAGCTCGGCCAGGCGCTGCACGCCGCGAGCAAGTGCCGGAACCTGCCGGTGGCCATCCAGGGGTTCCAGCGGGTGGCGCAGCGGCGCAACAACCAGATCAGGCGGACCAACGCCCTCAAGGTCGACAAGCTGAAGAACGGCGAGCAGCTGCGGGCCGCGCTGCTGCAGTCGTTCCAGCTGTCGCTGCAGACCGACCAGGCGTTCTTGGCCTGGGCGCAGGCGGCGCAGGGGTGCAAGGGGCGGCCCCGCCCGGACGACAACTACGCGCGGGGCAACGCCTTGTCGGCGCAGGCGACGGTGGCCAAGAGGCGCTTCACCGTGTTGTGGAACCCGATCGCCCAGAGCACGGGACTGCCCACCCGAACCGAGAGCCAGTTTTGACAAAGCGGTTCCCGCCCGCCTTTTCAGCAGGATCGTTTCCGCAGGTCAAAGCCGCTGATATGACTCAGATCACACATCATCGGCGGCTTTTTCCAGGCCCTGAGGACACGCGCTGAAACAAAGTTCATTCCGACACGGTCACGACCTCGCGGCCCCGCCGAGCCTGTCTCTATCCTGGTAAAGGAATATTCACGGGATAAGGCGGGGGCCTATGCAGTGTCCGGTGTGTCTCGGTGAGACCTCTCCCGACCTGCCCCGCTGCTCGCACTGCAACGCGCAGCTCGATCAGGCCACCGCCGTGGACTCTGCGTCCACTCCCCAGGCCTCTCCTCCCGCAGCGCCGCCGCAGGAAGAGCAGACCCGGCAGGATCAGCCCCAAGGAGACCTGACCCGGCAGGACCTGACCCGGCAGGACCTGACCCGGCAGGACCAGCCGTGGCAGGGGCGGCCCGCGCCGGAGGCGAGTCCCCCCGGTGACCCGGCCTCCTGGTCGCCGGGGCCGTGGACCGTGCAGCACGGCCGGGAGGCCGCCCCCGGCTCCTCTACCGAGGAGATCACCTCGCTGTCTCCCGAGCCCTGGAACGACCCGCAGGCCTGGAGCGGCTCCCCGCCCATGTGGCAGCCCCCGCCGCCCCGGAAGCGCAACAAGGTGCTGCCGTATGTGCTGGCGGGGGTGGCGGCCTGGGTCCTGGCCGCAGTCGCCCTGGCCATCATCTACTGGCCGCAGCCGGAGCAGGAGCCCGACACCCTCCCCCAGCAGAGCCAGCAGGCCCTCGAGCAGACGCAGGGCGGGCAGTCGGCGCCGCCCACCGGCGCCGAGGAGCAGAGCCCCACCCCCGACGCCGATGACGACGCCGGCCGGCGGCAGGCCGAGCAGATCGACGCGCTGCTGCGCGACATGGCCGGCACCCGCAGCGAGCTGGGCGCGGTGGTGTCGGCCGGGTGCGATGTCTCCGGCCTGGAACGCGTCCGGGACCAGCGGCGGGAGCAGCTGGCCACCGCCGAGACGCTGCAGGTCGACGCCCTCCCCGACGGGGATGCGCTCAAGAACGCCCTGACCGAGGCGCTGCGGGCCTCGATCGAGTCCAACGAGCTGTACCTGAGATACGCCCCCGGCTGCCCGAGCGATTCGGCCGCCGAGGAGGTCAACAACCGCGCCACGCGGGCCAAGTCCGAGGTGGTCGGCTACTGGAACGCGATCGCCTCCGAGTACGGCCTGCCCTCCCGCGACTCCGGCAGCATCTGACCCTTATTCCTGGGCGGGAAACGGCAGCACGGCGTCGGGGTCCTCAAAGGGCAGCACGAAGCGCTCGGGCCAGTTCAGCACCGCCTCCAGCCAGGAGGCCGTCCGCGTGACCTCGGCGACCTCGGCGAACTGGGCGTCGGCCTCCAGCCCGATGGCCACCACCGCCAGATCGTCGGCGAAGGCCGCATGGTCGTCCTCCCCGAACAGGGCGGTCAGCGCGATCGGCCGGTTGGCCGGCAGCTCCATCGACAGCGGGTGGCGGCGCAGCGCCCGCAGCCGGTGCCCGACCTTGGCGCCGGGTGCCTGGCGCAGCCCCGGCAGGTGGTACTCCAGCGGCGGGACCGGGGCGTGCTTGTCGGGCAGCGGCCGGCCGAAGGGGAAGATCCGCTCCATCTCGTGCAGCCAGCGCACCTGGCCGATCACCCAGTTCGGCCCCGGTCGCGTCCCGGCCAGGGCGTGCTCGCCGTCCAGCAGGCGCCGGGCGACCTCGGCGACGGTGGTGGTGAGGCTTTCGGGCGCGTACGCCGTCCGCAGCGCCCAGGCCCGCCGGGCCACGCAGCGTTCCACCACGGTGGCCAGCATGCACTCGCGCAGCCGCACGGGCAGGCGGGACCAGGCGCGGCCCAGCTCCGGCGGCACCGCCGGCAGCGGCCGGTCCACCACGTGGGCCAGCACCAGCACATCGGCCCACACCCGCAGCCAGGCCCAGTCGGCGTGCCCGGCCTGCAGGTCGGCCTCGCGCAGCTCATAGAGGGTGCAGGCGCGTCCGGAGCGGCACTGGGGGCCGCAGGCGACCGAGCGGCGGCCGTCGATGGGCGGGGGCGGGCTGGGCCGCACCCCCTCCTGCCCCTCCCCGTAGGGGATGCGCACCCGCAGCGGCCGGTCCATCCCGTCGGCGAACACCGCGGCCACCCCGGGCCGCAGCGACACCACCTCGCGGGACTGGTCCTCATCGAGGTTCATCGCCGCGCCCACCTGCTGGCGGTCGTCGAAGGCCGGCAGCCGGTGGACGACCTTGAGCGCGGTGTTCTTGACCACGTCCGGCACCAGCTTGGTGGGGATCTGCTCGGCCACGATGATGCCCTCGCCGTAGGCGCGGATCTCCGCCAGCATCCCGGCGAACAGCTCCACCGCGTGCGAGCTGGTGCGCTCGGGGCCGCGGTTGCGCAGCAGCCGGTGCGCCTCCTCGATGACGATCACATGCCGCAGCCCGCCGGGCCCATCGGTGGGGGTGCGGCTGCGGGCCCGCATCCGCAGATGCTCCACGATCCGGATGATCAGCGTTCCCATCAGGAACGCCTTGTCCTCGTCGTTGGCGACGTCCTCGATGGCCAGCACGACGTTCTCGCGCAGCATCCCGCCGATGTCGGCCGGGTGCCCGCCTTCGAAGAACCGGCCCGCCGAGCCGGTGCGCAGCGACCGCAGCCGCACGTCCACAAAGCCCTTGACGTCGGCCATCAGCTCCCGGCCGTAGCCGATCTCGCCGATCACCGCCAGCGCGGCCCGCTGCAGCTGCTCCAGGGTGGGCACCGACGGCTCCACCAGCGAGCCGGGCCGGCCGGCGCCGGTGACCACGTCCCAGCCGTTGTCCTCATAGACCCGCTGCAGCGCCTGCGACATGATCTGCGGGAACGGCTCTTCGGCGTCGAAGGCGGCCTGGAAAAGCGCCCGCACCATGTCGATGTGGGCCTGGACGGGGTAGCCGGGTTCGGGCGCCAGCGGGTTCACCGACAGCGGCACCGACTTGGGGTCGGAGGGGTTGATCACGGTGACCCGGGCGCCCAGGTCCTCGATGCGCCCGGCCATGGCGGCGTACTCGGACTTGGCCGGTTCGATCGCCAGCCATGGCACGCCCGCCCGGGTGAGCTGCTCCAGCAGGTGCCGGACGGTCTGCGACTTGCCCGCCCCGGTGGCGCCGGTGACGAACACGTGCCGGTTGATGGTCGAGCGCGGCACGGCCAGCGTGCCCACCCGGCGGTCCTGGCCGTCCAGGATCGCGCCGAGTTCGATGGCGGGTTCGGCGGCCGGTTCGGCGGCGGTCTCGGAGGTGACGTCGAAGTAGCCGGCCTCCAGCACCCGCAGCCCGGGCACCTCCCGGCGCGGCAGCCCGGCCAGCGCCGCCAGGGCGCCCGCGGTGGCCGGGAAGGGGAAGCTGGAGTCGTTCCCGCCGCTTTGCCGCAGCCGGGCCGGCGGGGCGATCGGGTGAAGCGCCTCGGCCAGGCTCTCTGCGCCGTACCCGGCGCGCAGCCGGTAGGGGTGGTGGTTCAGTTCCATGGAGCCCACCAGCACCGGTGCGATCCGGCTCAGCTCCTCGGGGGAGGCGGCCCCGGCCAGCACCCGCACCTGCCACAGTCCCGCCTGGTAGAAGGTGTCCAGTTCGGCCAGGCGCTGCTCGGCCCGGGCCACTTCCAGCCGGGACTGGGCGTCCTCGCCGCGGCGCAGCATCCGCAGCTCGTGGTGCAGGTTGCCGATCTCGGCGTCGATCAGCCGCTCGTCGGCCGGGTCGGCGATCACCAGCCAGCCGAACGGCCGGTCCATCAGCGTCACCAGGGTCGACTCGAACAGGCCGGCTCCGCCCGCCGGGCCGGCCCGGTGCACCGGCGGGGCCGGCCGGCCCGGGCAGCGCGTCCACACCATCTGCCCGGCCAGGCGCAGCCACTCGTCGCCGATGGGCACCCCGCGCGCCCCGTTGGGGAACAGCAGCGCCCCCTGGCCCGGCCCGATCGGCCCGGCGTTGGTGATCAGTTCCAGGGGCGCGCCGCCGCCCCGCGACAGCCACCCCACCACGAACGGCCGCTGCTGCTGCCGGGCCGACAGCACCGCCGGCAGCACGGTCACAAAGTCCCATTCGGCCGACGGTTCCCGGTCCGCGGCCGGGATCGCCGCGATCCGGTACCAGGGGCCGGCCAGCGGGTCGCCCACCGGCCTTTCGAGGGAGTGAACGGCGGGTCTTTCCGGGGGGTAGTTGGTCACCTGCCCATCCCTATCAACCGGGTCGGCGCCATGTCACCGCGTTCTGCGGCGCGGCCGGTGAGAACGGCGTCACGCGCGCAGTCAGGGTCTTCCAGAGCGAAAGTCCGTGCGTCCGGGGGACGGCTCGCGCTCCGGGGAGGGGCTCTCGGTGCCGCCGGGCGGCAGGGCGTCCCGGCCGCCCTCCGCCGGCGGGTGGCACTGCTGGAGGACTTCCTCCAGTTGCTGGGAGTGGGTGGTGGGCAGGGTGATGATGCCCGGGTTGGCGTCCACCAGCAGCACGCGGCGGCCGGTGGCGGCCGAGTGGGTGAAGATCATCGCGGTGGGCGGCAGCTCCTGCAGCTCGTGCGGCTCGACCAGCAGTTCGCGGGAGCCGCCCGCCTTGCCGGTGGCCGGCAGGGTGCGTCCCCAGGCGGTGGCGGAGCTGATGCCGGCGACCAGGACGGAGTCGTCGGCGGCGGGGGCGGGCAGCGGGGCCCACACCGGGTCGGTGAGGGCGTCGCCGCGGACGCGGGCGTAGGCGATGGTGCTGGCGTAGCAGGCCTCGGCGGAGCCGGGCGGGCCGGTGGAGATCGCCGCTCCGGCGGTGTCGGTGAGCTCGGCGACCTGCAGGCGGCGGCCGGTGCCGATGTGCTCGGCGGCGATCTTGGCGTCCTCGGCGTTGCCCAGCCGCATGAAGCCGACGGCGGCGTGTCCGCGGCGGCCCAGGCGTTCGCGGACGTGCGGGGGGATGGAGCGGTAGAGCAGCACCAGGCCGGTGCCGGTGGCCTCGCAGGCGTCGATCAGCCGGTCCAGCACGTCTCCGCGCAGTTTCTCGGCGCCGCACAGGAACACGGTGTGCTCCCAGCGGGTGGCCGAGGGGGAGTTGCGGATCCGGTGGGTCAGCGCGGTGGCCACGTAGGTGCCCAGGATGCGGTTGGTCAGCACCCCGGCCCCGCGGTCCAGCGACACCACGCGCAGCCGGGACGGGGGCAGCAGCACCGGTTCGGTGCCCAGGCGTTCCAGCTTGCGCAGCTGGGCCTCCAGCGCCCAGGCGCGGCGGATGACGATCCGGTCGGTGGCGCCGCGGCCGTACATGGTGGTGACGCGCGCCAGCTGCTCTTCGGTGATCAGGCCCCGCCGCAGGTCGTCGCGGGGGTCGCCGACCTGGGCCAGGGCGCGCAGCGCGGCGGTGAGCTGGGGGATGGTGGCGCTGCCGCCGAACACCCCGGAGATGACGCGCTCCAGGATGGAGTTGTCCAGCGACAGGTCGCCGGTGGAGGTCTCCTCCTCGCCGGCCCCCACGACCAGGGACAGCACGTCGGCCAGCGCGTCGGCGCTCAGCCCGCTGGACAGGTCCAGCCGGGGCAGGTCGCCCGGCAGCACCCACACCAGCGGGTCGTCGCCCCGGGCGGTGGCCAGCCGCACCAGGTCGCCGGCGACCGCGCCCTCGGAGAAGTCCAGCACGGTCACCCGGGCGCCGGCCGCCAGGCGGGCCGCGCCCATCGTGGTGACGGCCGCCGACCAGCCGGCCAGCGTGCCGCCGACGATGTCCACCCGGTCGGCCTCGGGCGGCACCGCGACCGGGTACCACTCGCGTTGGTTCTCATAGGCGCGGCGGCGCCGCTCCCATTCCCGGTAGGCGGCGGCGTGCTCGGCCTGGGCGGCCAGCAGGCGGCGTTCGCGGGCCTGGCGCTCGCGGTCGATCCGCTCCCATTCCTGGCGCAGCCGGGCGCGCAGCGCCCGTTCGCTCTGCCAGCTCTGGTAGCCGGTGATGCCCAGGACGACCAGGCAGGCCAGCAGCCCCACCCCGGCGAACTTCCACGGCAGCACGCCCAGCAGGCCGCAGGCGAGCACCAGGCCGCCGAACACTCCGGTGCCCGTGGCGATGATCTTGACCGGCCGGTCGAGCATCGGGCTGCGCACCCGCACGTGCACATCGCGCAGCGGGTCGTCGGGGGGATCGTCGATCGGCTCGGGACGTGGCGGCGGCGGCCCCGGGTCGGGGTGGACCTGGGCATAGCGCCAGCCCACGTACACGCGGTCCGGTTGTATTAACCGCGTCGTCGCAGACCCGCTGGTCACGTCCGTCACGTCACAGCCCCAGGGGGTTCAGCGGCGAACCCGCTCCGGCCCGTCCGGGGCGCCCGGCGGCGCGGCGGCCCGCGGGCCGAAGAAGGTTCGGTGCGTTGCTTCGGCGGGGTGGCATGAGCACTCGTCGGTCGGGGTTCTTACCCGTACAGACTAGGGATGAACGGCCCGATTCGCCCACCATTCAACCGAACACCACATCCAATGCGGCACCAAGAGCGACAATTCGGTCAGCTCACTTGTCAAACCCCAAGACCGGACATCCGTTATCGCCCGAAGTGACCGGTTCCGGTCACCGCCAGCCCGTCACCCGCCGGATCGCGCTCTCCATCATGGGGGCCAGCGTGCGCGCATAGGTCTCGGTGAAGTGCCCCCGGTCCCGGGTGACCAGGACGTTCCCAATGATCATCGGGCAGCTTCCGGGCGTGCACACATAGCGGGTGAAATCCACAAAGCGCACGTTGCGCGGCAGGTCCCGGCGGTTGCGGTACGGGGCGACCGGGGCCAGGCTCCGGTAGCGCGCCTCGGCGCACTGCTGCAGGCTCACCCGCGTGAAGCAGTCGGCCGGCGGGAAGGTCAGGCGGGGGGTGTCCCGGATCGCCATCACCCGTATCCCGTAGGCTCCCAGCTGCCGCCAGCGCGGAACGGCCAGACGCTCCAGCTCCTCCGGCCGCCCCTTGGGGTCGGTCCGGGTGCCGATCGTGATCACCAGATCCGGGCGCAGGGCGCGCAACTGCAGCATGACGCCGCGCCCCCAGGCGTCGCAGGCCGGGTACGGCGCCCCGGTGTCGGGGTAGCGGGCCCCGCCCGCCAGCAGCGGGCACCCGGACTTGACCATCGTGATCAGCCGCCAGCCCGTCTCGTCGACGACCTTGTGCAGGGCCGGGAACCAGTGGGCCGCGTGCGAGTTGCCCACCAGCGCGATGGTGCGGCGCCCGTTCGGATCGCCGAACTGACAGACCTTCACCTCGGTCGCCTTGTAGGGCGCCACGCACCCGTTGGTGTGGATCAGCGGAAGGTCCTCCTTGGCGTCCCGCAGGTCGGGCCGGTACGGCAGCTGCGGCGGCGGCGGCGCCCCGACCATCACGGCCGCGCCCGGATAGTTCGCCGGGTCGGCGGCCTGCGCCTGGCGGATGCGGGCCTGCTCGTCCAGGTGGGCCACCCCGCTCCAGGAGACGCCGACCACCGGGGTCAGGCAGACCACGCCCAGCACCAGCGACCAGGTGCGGGTGGCGCGCCGCGCCGTCACCCACTCCACCGAGCGGTCCGACACCCAGGTGGTGGCGGCCGCCAGCACGAACGAGACGGCCAGGATCGCGCATCCGGCGGCCAGGCTCGCGGTGGTGTTGCCGGTCTTGGCCAGGTAGAAGACGAACAGCGGCCAGTGCCACAGGTACAGCGCATAGGAGATGTCGCCGACGTAGGTCAGCGGCCTGGCCGACAGCAGCCGGTCGGCGCCCAGCCGGCTGCCCGTCGTCCCCGCCACGATGACCAAGACGGCCGCGCCGGTCGGCCACAGCGCGGCATAGCCGGGGAACACCGTGGAGACCTGCAGGACCAGGCCGCAGGCCACCAGGGCGGCCAGCCCGCCCCAGCCCAGCGCCACCCGCAGCGGCACCGGCAGCCGCGCGCTGTCCCAGCGGGCGAGCGCGAGCGCCAGCAGGCCGCCCAGCGCCAGCTCCCACAGCCGCGCCCCGGTGTCGAAGTAGGCCCAGCGCTGCTCGACGGCGGTGCGGATCACCGAGTAGGTCAGCGAGGCGGCGAAGACGGCCACCAGCACGCCGGTGAAGATCGCCCGCGGGCTCCGCCGGACCAGCGCCGCCGCCGCCACCGTGCCGGTCAGCAGCAGCGCCCAGATGAGGTAGAACTGCCCCTGGATCGCCAGCGACCAAAAGTGCTGGACGGGGCTGGCGCCCTCACCGCCGGCCAGGTAGTCGACGGCGGTGACCGCCAGCCGCCAGTTCTCGTAGTAGAGCGCCGAGGCGGCCACTTCGGCGAGGGTGTCGCGCCAGCGGTCCTGCGGCAGCCACAGCCATGTCCCGGCCAGCACCCCCGCCAGCGCGATCGCCGCGGGCGGGAAGAGCCGCCGCGCCAGCCGGGCGAAGAAGGCCCGGTACTCCACCCGTCCCCGCCGCTCCACCATGCGCAGCAGGGAGCCGGTGATGAGGAAACCGGTGAGCATCAAGAAGACGTCCACCCCGCCGGACACCCGGCCCAGCCAGATGTGGTAGATCGCCACCAGCAGCACGGCGACCGCGCGCAGCCCCTGGATCTCGGGCCGGTGGCCTTCCCGGGGCCGTCTGGGTGCGGCCTCCCCGGTGACCTGAGCGGGGGCCGGACGCCGGAGGGTCTCCTCGATGGATGGGGTCGACATCTTCCACTTTCAGTCGAGCAGCCTGGACGCGCGCGTCCCGATCCGATCGACCCGAGCCGCACCGTGTCCAATTTCGGAGCGAGGATATGAATAAGCCTCACTTGTCACAAGGCGCACAGGGGTGCGAGACGCTCTCGTGACACGGACGCACCTCGCCCGCCTCGCGGACGCAAATCACCTCCGGCTCGCGCCCGCCGCCGTTTCAAGGCCGAAGCCGCGGCACCGTCCGCCGACCGAGCCGAAGAGGCAGGTCATCACAGATGAGCCGAGTTCGGGCAACTCCTCTCGCAGGCCCCGGAGAATGCCCCTCAAGAGAACCCCGGCGGCCTTCTCCGGCAGTTTTCAAATAGTTGAATGCTCACATAAGCCGGTCTCGCCGCATGTGGGACGTCTGACGCCAGCCACCCGTTGTCAGGGTTCACCGAAGATCATCCGCTGAGCCGTGTCCGGTTCCGGCCAGCGACTCAAAGCCCGGCACGGCAGGCGCGCAACCACCGACTCCCCGAAACCACGAAACGAGAAAGCCCACCGCAGTCTTCTCCGGTGCGCGGCCTCGGGCTCTGGACGCGGCGACCTCGGCGAGCTCCAAGATCGTTCTCTCCGAGGTCGCCGCGTCCCCCAGGCGCTTTTAGATCCCCTGCGGAAACCTCACCAGGGGAAAGGGCTCACTGCTGCAGCAGCCAGTCCACGGCGCGGGCCGCCGCGCCGCCGTCGTCCCAGGGGCAGAACTTCTCCCGGAAAGCCTCATAGCGGTGCTCGTACTGGGCGGAGACGCTCCCGACGTCCCGCAGCGCATCGATCAGCTCATCGGAGGTCATGCACATGGGGCCGGGCGCCTCGGCCTCGAAATCGAAGTAGAAGCCGCGCAGCTCGTCGCGGTAGTGCTCCAGGTCGTAGGTGAAGAACAGGATCGGCCGGGCGGTGCAGGCGTAGTCGAACATCGCCGACGAGTAGTCGGTGACCAGCACGTCGGACACCAGGTAGAGCTCGGCGATGTCGGGGTAGGTGCTCACGTTGCGGACGAAGTCGTCATCGGGCGGGCAGAAGTTCCCCACCACGTTGATGTGGCCGCGGATCAGCAGCACGTGATCCTCGCCCAGCACCTCCCGGGCCCGCTCGACATCGAGCTGCAGCTCCATGCCGTACCCGTTGCTGACGATCCGGTCGTCCCGCCAGGTCGGGGCGTACAGCACCACGCGCTTGCCCTCCGGCAGCCCCAGCCGCCGGCGGATCCGCTCGGCCTGCTCGGGACGGAACAGGATGTCGTTGCGCGGGTAACCGATCTCCAGCAGCTCGCCTTCGTAGCGGAAGGCCCGCCGCCAGATGGGCGAGCTGAACGGGTTCGGCGAGACCAGCGCGTTCCACTGCGCCATGTCCCTGCCGAAGCGGCGCAGGTAGTCCTGGGGGTTGCGGTGGGCGGGCCGCTCGATGTCATAGCCGAGCTTCTTCAGCGGCGTGCCATGCCAGGTCTGCAGGTAGATCTGCTCGGGCCGCTTCTCCATCCAGTACGGCATGGGGTCGTTGGAGACCAGGAAGCGGGCCTGCGCCATCGCCTTCAGGTGCTCGCGGGTGCCCCGCAGCAGGGTGCGGACGCCCTCCGGCGGCTGGAACCGGCCGTCGCTGGTGACCCACACGTACTCGAACTCGGGGTGGCGGCGGCGGAGCTCCTCGAAGATGGCGCGCGGGCTGTCGGAGAACTGCCGCCCCTGGAAGGACTCGAACAGCGCCATGTCGCGGATCGGCGACCGGCGGTAGACCGGGTAGTCCTCGGTGGACATCCGCTTGATGCCGTAGGCCCCCCGCTCGGTCGGGTCGTGGGCCGGACGCACCCACACCCACGGCTCCTCCATGCCCTCGATGAGCAGGTGGAACTCGTGGATGCCCACCACGTGGGGCTCCGGCAGGTTCACGCAGGCGGAGCGGGCGACGTACACGCTCACCTCGTCGTCCTCACCGAGAGGGGCGACCAGGTCCCAGCGCCCGCTGCGCATCGGCAGCTCATCGCCGTACCAGGTGCGCTCCATGGGCTGCAGCTCGGCGGTGAACTCCTCGCCGTCCCAGCTCAGCGGCATCCGGCGCTCGCCGGCCCCGGCGCGCCAGCGCGCCACCAGCTCCGCGGGCCGCCGATCGCCGGTCATCCGGCCGCGCAGCCGCAGCACGCCCCGGTCGGTCCAGCGAGCCTCGGTCAGCACCGGCCGGCAGCGCCGCTGGATCACCCGCAGGTACCCGCCGTCGATCCGGGTCAGGGCGGCCTCATGAGAACCCTTGGCCTGCCAGGTCTCCACATGGTCGGCGGCCACCGGCTGGATCGGCTCCTGGCGGCCGGCCACGGTGATCAGGACGTTCCAGGGCAGCCGGTCCTGCCCCGGGGTCTCCTCCCACTCCGGCAGCACGTCCATGGGGATGCGGCCCAGGAAGCGGCCCTTGCCGTGCGCCAGGATCGGCAGCCGGATCTCGCCGGTCCCGTTGGGGCGGGACAGCAGCAGCTCGGTGGCCTTGCCGCCGCCCACCACATGGCCTTCGATCTCGATGGCGCCCTCGACGGGACGCGCCGCGGTCACCCGCGCGCCCACGTCCACCACTTCCAGGCCGAAGCTCTGCCGGGAGGGCGACACCCGCATCGACACGCCGGGGGCGACGTCATGGCCGGACGGCCAGCGCTGGTCGGCACGGGTCGAGCCGCGCAGCGGGCCGCTGCGCCGCAACCCGCCGGGCATGGTCACCTCCACCTCCAGCCGCCACAGTCCGGGCCGGAACTTGCGCTGGAAACCGAAGCGGCGCTGTCCCAGCATCGCCGGGTCCAGCACGGTCGAGAAACCGGCCCAGTCGTAGCAGGCGGCGGCCCACTTGGCGTCCGCCGAGGTGCGCGGCCGGTAGATGCGTCCCACCGGCAGCTCGACGACGTTCTCCTCTTCGGGGTGCCGCAGCCACAGCCGGATGGAGCCCGTGTAGGGGTCGGGCACCGGGATGCGGGCGATGTAGGCGAATCCCTCGATGTAGAGCCGCCCTTCACGCCAGTAGGCCCGGTCCACACCGGCCTGCAGGGTGACCTCATCGGTGATGTCGTAGACGCTATCGGGAATGCCCCGCTCCGGGTCGTCGAAGTAGGGATAGCGGGCATACCAGCGGCCGCCTCGCAGCACCACGTCGGTGGTGATGATCTCCCTCTGCTGAAAGACCAGGACTTCGAGAAGCTCGTCGATCATGCCCCGCCGCAGCAAGTGGTACTTGAGCCGTTTGAGGGCCGGCAGCTCCTGGAAGATCTCCTCGTCGGCTTCGGCGGCGAACTCCTCGACGGCCTTCTGCAGCAGCTGCCGATAATGCTCGCTCCCCTCGTGCAGCACCTCGATGTACATCGGCAGCTTGTCGGCGAACACCCGCGACATGTATTCCCGCATCAGCTCCGGCGCGTGCTCGCGCAGGAACTTCGAGACCCGGCGGATGGCCGTCACCCGGTCCTCAAGGTTGCCCGGCTCGGTACGACGCTGGGTGATGGAGCGCTCACCGCCCTCACGCACCCGCCAGTGATAGACGGGGATGGACAACACGTCCACCTTTTCCGCCAGCACATGAGCGGGAATGGCCACTGTCGGGTCCTCATACAGCCCGCGGGGGAACTGGAAGTTGTGGGCGTCCCAGAACGACCTGCGGTACACCTTGTTCCAAGGCGTGCGGTCACCGACCAGTTCCGGGCGGCGGGAGATGTGGGTCTTCTTCGCCGGCCGGTCAAAAATGTCGGCGTGCATCTTCGAGGGGTAAATTCCCTTGGAACTGAATCGGCGTACCCCACCGCAGGCAAAGTCCGATCCGCTCTTCTCCAGCGAATTGATCATCCGCTGGTAGGCGTTCGGGGGCACCACGTCGTCACCGTCGACAAAGGCCAGATAGGTGCCTGTCGCATGGCGCACCCCGGTGTTACGAGCCGGCCCCGGACCCTGGTTCTCCTGTTGGATCAGCCGGAACCGCCCGTCCCGGCTGGCAAATTCCTTGGCGATGGCCGCACTGCCGTCGGTTGAGCCGTCGTCGACCATGATGACCTCGAAGTCGTCCATGGTCTGGTTCTGCAGGGACTCCAGGCACTCCTGCAGATAGGGCTCCACGTTGTAAACCGGTACAACGATGCTCAGCAGTGGGGGCATGTCCTTCTCGCAATCGTCCGAACATCGGGAAGGCGGCCGGTGGGACGTCCCGGTCACATGACCAGACCGGCGTCAGCGACGGTGGAAAACCCGTAAAGATCCGGCGGCGGTCATCTGAGCCGTCCTTTCAGGCGCCTGGTGACATCGGCGACCCGTTGCAGCGTCCCGACCGGTTCCGCAGGGGCGGGCGGGGGCGGCTGCGCCAATCCCAAAGTGATGAGCCGCTGCATTCTGAAGTAGCGGCGCAGCGCCGGGCCGGGCGGGAGAGCGTCCACGTACTCGGCCGTGGCCGCGCGCATTTCCGGATAACGTCCCGGCTGCATGCAATAGGTGACGGCGGCCAGCAAAGGGACCAGCCGCGATTTGATCTCGTGCCGGGCGATCGGCGGCGGAATGGCGTCGCCCTCGTCGGTCAGGCGGGGGAAGGTGGCGTCCACCACGGTCGCCGGAATCCGGGCGGCGTTGTCGTAGGGGTTCAGCCGCTCCAGCACCCGGACCGTGCCCAGCGTCATCACGGGCACCTCCAGCAGGTGGGAGACCCGCACCAGCGCCGGGGGGAACACCCCTACGGCCACCTCCGGACGCAGCAGGGCGCACCAGACCTCGGCGGGCACCGGCTCGTCCAGGATCACCAGCTCGGCCCCCAGCCGCCCGGCCTCGGCGGCCAGTGCCGCCGCCAGGGCGGTCTGCCCATCGGGGGCGGGGACGAAGGCGACCGTCCGGTTCCCCCGGGCGACCAGGCCCCGCAGCATCTCCAGGTGGATGCGCTCCTCCTGCTCCCCGGTCGGCCCCAGGTCGGTCAGGCACTGGCCGACGATCAGCACCGCTCGGTCGGCGCCGGCGGGCAGCCGGCCCGCCAGCAGGGTCTCGGCACCGGCCTTGACCTCCTCGAAGGCCTTGGCGAAGGCGTCCTGGGCCACGATCTGCGGCGCGACCCCGTAATCCGACAGCAGCCGGGGCGGCAGGCCGGGCACCAGATCCAGGTGCAGCAGCCGCTCGACCCGGCTGCCCACTCCCCTGGGCAGCAGCGCCCGGACGGGGCCGTAGACCTCCAGGGTGCCGCAGCAGACGGTCACCGGGGCGTCGTGGAAGACCTCCGCCAGGGTCTGGGCGGGGGCGGTCTCCAGGGTCTCCACGATCACTTCCACCGGTTCGTCGCCCAGCCCCCAGTGGCGGCGCAGCAGCCGTTCCAGCATCGGCTGCTCTTCCAGGGCCGGCCGCCAGTCCTGCGGATGCATCGGCGCCAGCAGCTCGTTCAGCGAGACGACCTCATCGAAGCGGTCGTACAGCGCAGCGTGGTCGGCCCGCTCCGGCAGCGGCGGGGCCAGCTCGGCGCCGGCGGTCTCGTCGCTGACCAGCAGTATCCGCCGACCGGGCCGCGCCCCCAGGCGTCCGGTGTCGATCGCGGCGGCGAACAGCGCGGTCGCGATGGGACCGGAGGAGACGAACAACTGGTTCACCGGGCACCTCCGGCCGCCATCAGCTCGGTCAGCAGGGCGGCCCGTGCCGGGCGCATGCCGGGCAGCACCGCTTTGAGCACCTCCTGGGGCAGGGCGCGCAGCGTCCGGCCGGCCCGCAGCCGCTGGCGCTGCTGCAGGGTGGGGCTCAGCCGCTCCTTCTTCTCCTCGTGGGTGGCGATGAGGACGCAGTAGGCGCGGACGAACTTGTACTTGATGCGGTCCCAGTCGGGGTCGGTGCGCAGCGCGGTCAGGATCTTGTCGAAGGCGTCGAAGAAGTGCAGCTGCCGCTCGTCGCCGATCTGGGTGAGCGAGGTGGGCACGCCGCGCCGGTAGTACACCCCGAACAGTGAGATCACCGCGTAGCTGGCGGCGCGCTGGTGCAGCCGCCAGATCCAGGGCCGGTCCTCGGCCGTCAGCAGTTCCTCGTCGAAGGTGAGCAGCCCGTCCTCGGCGAGGCTGCGGCGGTAGACGCCGGCCCAGGCGTACGGGTAGTCCACCATCGCCAGGTCGTGCACCGGCAGGAACCCGTCGCGCGGGTTGAGGACCTTGCCGCGCACCCCGTGGGGGGCGCGGTGGATCTCCCGTTTGCGTCCGTGGGCCTGGACGTGGTCGATCCTGATGAAGTCGCAGCCGAGCGAGTCGATGGCCTCGACCGCCTCCGGCAGGTAGCCGGGGGCGAGCCAGTCGTCGCCGTCCACGTAGGTGATGTAGCGGCCCGAGGCAACGGCCAGACCGGCGTTGCGGGCCGCGCTCAGCCCGCGCGCCCGCGGATGGCGGATGAGCTGAAAGCCCGGCAGCCTCGCCCGGTGGTCCTCCACGATCTCGGCCGACGTGTCGGTGGAGCCGTCGTCGACGAAGATGAACTCAAAGTCGGCGCGCGCGTTCCGGGTGAGACTCCGCAGCAGGTCCGGAAGGTACGGGGCCACATTGTGCACCGGCACGATGACCGAGAGGGTGGTCACGCGGTCTCCGTTCGGGACGTCGGGCGGCGGAGCCGATCGCGGCCCACCTCACCTGGGGGAACGCCCCCGCCGGCCGCCTTGTCGGCCACCGGGGACCGCCGCGGCGGAATCCCCGCACAGCCGCCCCGGACAGGGTCGACACGGGCCACACGCACAGGACTTCCTCATCGCTGAGGGAACTCCCCTGCGGGGTGGGGCGTTCCGTACGTTACGGGGGAATGTTCAGGAAGATTACCTGAACGCACACCCCGGCGTGTCACCTTGCGTTCGCCTTTGCCGGACTGCGACCGAATTGTCAGAGTCCGGAATCGGCCACCGCATGGCTGGCCGCCCCCAGGGAGCGACCCGGCTCACAGCGGCGGGCGGTGCCACAGGACGGGCTCGGCGCTCTGGCGTTCGGTGCTCTCACCGACGCCCAGCAGCTCGCCCCGGAAGGCGACCAGGCCGGTCAGGCGCTGATCGCCCGCGCCCGACAGGGCGGTGCCGCGCGGGTGCGCGGCCTGCCAGGAACGGCCGTCGCGGGAGGTCCAGACCGCCACGTCGGCGGAACCGGACTGCCGGATCTCGCCGAAGACGGCGAACGCGGCGCCGGCGGCGGTCACCCCGCGCACCGCATCCGCGCCGGTGATCTCCGGCAGCGGGCTCTCCTGCCAGGTCGCGCCGCCGTCGGTGGACAGGAAGGCGAAGGCCCGCCGGGTGCCGTCCGCGTCGCGGCGCTCCCCCACGGCGACCGCCGTGGCGCCCGAGACGGCCACGTGCCGCAGGTAGCCGGAGGAGTCCTCCGGCAGCCGCGGCGTTGCGCGCAGCGTCCATTCCTGACCGTCCGGGGAGGTCCAGACGGCGGGCGCGTGGACGCCGTTCTTCTTGCTCCCGCCCACCGCCACATAGCCGTCGGCGGTCGCGGCCACCGCCTGCATCCAGCGGTTGGTGCCCTTGCTCCCCTTCAGGGCGCCCTTGACGCCGGTCCCCCGCTGCCAGGTGCGCAGGTCGGAGGAGGCCCACACGACGGCCGAGGAGCCGTCCTCGCCGACCACGACGTGCCCGGAGCGGCCGGCCGCCACCCCGTAGACGCGCAGGCCGTCCTTGCCGTCGGCGAAGGTGCCGCCGCCGACCGCGCTCCACTCCGTGCCGTTCTGCGAGATGGCCACCAGTGGACGCGGCTGCTGCTGGGGACGGGTGTCGGAGCCGATCGCCACCCATCCGGTGCTCCCGCCGGCCACGCCGTGCAGCCGCTGCAGCCCCGGGCCGCCGAACCCGGCGCCGGTCAGCCTGCCGCGCCGCCAGGTCCGGCCGTCGGCCGAGCTCCAGATCGCCGCGTTGCCGTTGGTGCTGCCCACGGCCACGGCCTGGTTTCCCGCCGTGGTCAGCGCGGCGACGGTCCGGTCCACCGGGGCGGCCGGCAGTTCGGGGCGGGCCAGCCGGCCGGTGGCGTCCTGGGCCAGCAGCACCCCGTTGAGGTCGCCGCCGCTGCGGACCCAGCCGGCCATCACCAGCCGGTCCCCGGCCGCAGCGGTGCCCGGCAGCAGCCTGGCGGGACGGGTGAAGGGGTCCGTCGCCTGCCAGGAGCGGCCGTCGCCGCTGCGCACCACCTGCACCCGGTCACCGGCTCCGGCCACCACGAAGGCGCCGCGTTCGGAGCCGGCCACCGCCTGCAGCCGCATGCCCTTGCCCAGCTCGACCTCGGCCGTCTCGGTCCAGTCCTTGCCGTCGGCGGAGGCGAAGATCGTGGCGTAGCTCTTCTTGGCGCGCCTCACGTCACGCACGGCCAGCAGGCCCGAGGGGCCGGAGCCGATCCGCATGCCGCGGGTGCCCTTCGGGGAGGGCGGCTTGCTCTCCTCCCAGGTGCGGCCGCCGTCTCCGGACAGCCACACCCGGTTGCGCGGGGCGCCTTTCTCGCTCTTGGCCCACCGTCCCTTGACCATCACGGTGGAGCCGTGCGTCGTCGCCTCCAGCAGCGACAGGGTCTCCTTGCCCTTGGTCAGCTTCAGGTCGCCGGCGTCCAGGCGCTCCCAGGAGCGCCCGTCCGAGGACACCCAGGCCAGCGGGGACCCGTCGCGCAGGTCGCCCTTGGCGGCGGTGGTGCCCACGGCCAGGAAGCCGGAGGGGTGGGCCGTCAGCGACAGCACCCGGTCGCCGTCTTTGAAGCTCTCCTCGCCCAGTGCATGCGCCGTCCACTGCCGGCCGTCGCGGCTCGTCCAGGCCAGCGCCGAGCCGTCGGGGGCCTCCCCGAGCGCCGCCCAGCCGGAGGCCGAACCGGCCACCTGGCGCGGCACCCCGCCGAGGCCGTCGTCGTGCACCGTGGCCCGCTGGAACGAGCGGCCGCCGTCGGTGGACACCAGGAAGTAGGGCCGGACCGCAGTGCCGTCGCCGTCGCCGCCGGCCGCCACCACCGTGTCGCCGGCCGCGTCCGCCGTGGTGAGCTGCTGGTCACGGCCGTCGGAGCGGACGGCCGGGTCGGTGGCGAAGGCGTCGGAGGCCAGATGCGCCGCCGCGGCCGGAGCGGCCGGCCGCTGCTCGCCCTCGGGCCACAGCACCACGGCGCCGGCCGCGATCACCGCGGCGGCGGCCAGGCCGGCCGCCCCGATCAGCACCGCCTTGCGGGGGAGGCGCGGACCCTGCCGCCGGGGCGCGGGCAGCCGCCACGGCTCGTCCGGCTGCTGCGGGGGGCGCGGCCTGAAACGTCCCGCCTCCGGTTCGGCGGCGGGCGGCGCGCCGGGGCCGCCCAGCGGAGGCGCGGGCGGGGCCGCCGCGAAAGGAGGAGGCGGCGGCACGGCACCGGGCGCGCCCGGCGGCGGCATGGGAGGAGTGCCCACCGGTGGCGGCGGCACCGGGAAACCCATCGGCGGCGGGGAGGTCGCCGGATCGCCCAGGGCGGCCGGCGGCCCGACGGCGGGGTCGCCTGCAGGGCGTGGATCGACGGACGTGGCCTCCGGGTCGCCGGCCGCCGGCAGCGCCTCCCCGGGCAGCTCGGGCATCGGGGCCGCCCACGGGGCGGGCGGCAGCGCGGCGGCGGGATCGTCGGCGGGCCGTCCCCACTGCGGCGGCGGGGGCAGTCCCGGGCCCGGCGGCGCGAACGGGGGCGGTGGCGGCGGCGCCGGAAAGCCCGGCGGCTCCTGCGAAGCGGGGCCGGCCGGATCCTGCTGTCCGGCATCCTGGGCGCTCGAGCCCCACGGGGCGGGCGGCGGACCGTCGGGCACCCGGCCGTCGGCGTTGTCATCCCCCGTACCGGCTTGGGCCACCGTGTTCTCCCCACTCACCACTTCGCCACGGCCCGTCCGTGGCGGGTCGTCGCTCGTCCGGATGCGGTGGGGGGATTGTATCCGGACCCTCCGGACGTCCCGATATGCCGCAGGTCAGCCGCGCGGCGCCAGCGGACGGCCGGCCTGGCCGGCCACCGCCTTGCCCTGGCGGCGCGCCCGGCGGTCCTCCCGCCACATCTGACCGGCCACGTTCACATCGCCGTCGAAGACCACCCGGCCGCCGCGCATCATCACCCCGCGGTCGCACAGCTCGGTCAGCATCTTGATGTCGTGCGCCACGATCACCATGGTGCGGCCCTCGGCGCGCAGCGCGCGGATGCGGTCTTGGCACTTGCGGCGGAACGGCGGGTCGCCCACTGCCAGCACCTCGTCGATGAGGAACACATCCGGCTCGGTGTGCACGGCGATGGAGAACGCCAGCCGCATGAACATGCCGGAGGAGTAGAACTTGACCTGGCCGTCCAGGAAGCGTTCCACCCCGGAGAACTCGACGATCGAGTCGAACTTGCGGCGGATCTCCGCCTCGCTCATGCCGAGGATCGCCCCGTTGAGGAAGATGTTCTCCCGGCCGGTCAGCTCCGGGTGCAGTCCGGCGCCCACGTCGATCAGCCCGGCGATGCGGCCGCGCACCCGCACCGTGCCGCGGTCCGGCCGCATCACCCCGGAGATCATCTTCAGCAGGGTGCTCTTGCCCGAGCCGTTCAGCCCCATCAGCGCGACCGCCTCGCCCTGCTGCACGGTCAGGCTGACGTTGTCGAGCGCGAGGAAGCGCTCGGCCAGCGACTGCCGGCGCATCGTGCGCACCGCCAGGTCCTTGAGCGAGCGCGCGTGGCGGAGCCGGAACTCCTTGGTGACCGAGTCGACGACGATGGCTGTTGTCATGGCCCCTTACAACTCCTGCCCGAAACGCCGCTGGGCGACCGCGAACACCTGCTGGCCGATGGAGAAGACCACCAGCGCGAACGCCAGCGACCCCACCGTGCGCAGGGCCAGGTCGGGCGGGAAGGTGAACTGCCCCTCGATTCCCGGGGCCCAAAACGCCCGCTGGAACAGCGACACCGCGGTGACCAGCGGGTTGAGCAGGTACAGGTCCAGCACCCAGCCCGGGGCGACGTCCCGCACGAACGTCCACGGGTAGATCATCGGCGCCGACCACATGAACACCACGGCGGTGACGTCGACGGCCTGTTCCAGGTCCCGCAGGAACACGTTCCCGGCGGCCAGCAGCAGCCCGGCGCCCAGGCCGAGCAGCACGATGATGACGAAGCCGGCCAGCGCCCCGCCCAGCGCGGCCACATCCGGCCGCCAGCCCAGCGCGGTGGTGGCCGCCAGCAGGATCACCAGCCCCGGCACGAAGTGCACCAGCGACACCAGCACCGAGGCCACCGGGAACAGCTCCCGGGGCAGGAAGATCTTGCGGACCAGCGCCGCGTGCCCGGTCACCGAGCGGGTGGACGAGTGCAGGATCTCGTTGAACAAGTTGATCAGCACCATGCCGGAGAACAGGTAGACCCCGAAGTTCTCCAGCTTGCGCCCGGCGCCGAGCACGTACCCGACGACGAAGAAGTAGACGCAGAAGTACACCGCCGGCCGCACATACGACCAGCCCAGCCCGAGCACCGAGCTTTTGTAACGGGCCCGCAGCTCCCGCCGGACCAGCAGCCGCAGCAGGTAACGACGGCGGAAGACCTCCAGCAGCCCTCCGGAGGCGTCCGGCTCCAGCAGTGGGGGAAGCGAGGGGGCTTGCGTCATCGATCACCGGCCTTCGGGGCGGCTTGGAAGTTGTCCCACCAGCTCTCCGGGGCGACGAGCTGCGGCACCGCCTGGCGGTAGCGCCGCGACAGCTCCGGCCACTCCTTCAGCAGCCGGGCGTGCAGCGCGGAGGTCCGCTGCAGCAGGCTGCGGAACTCCTTGCGGTCCCGCTGGTACCAGAACACCCCGGTGCCGTCGGCGGCCGACACCAGCGCGCTGTCCAGGTCGGCCAGCCGCCACCAGGCCAGGTCGATGTGCGGGACGATGGCCTGCGGGTTGACGCGCGCCTTGGGGTCGACCGGGCGGAACTGCTTGAGCCCGCTGACGGCGGCCTTGCGGATCATGCCCAGCCGGCTGCCCGGCTTGGTGGGCATGCGGCCCTTGCGCGGCGGCTTGCTGCGCACCGGCGGCAGCTGCTCGATGCGCTCCACGCCCCGGGCGTCGCTGAAGCGCTTGCGGAACTCGCGGATCTCCGGGAGCTTGGTGGCCAGCTGCCGGTGCATGTGCTCCGGCCCGCTCAGCACGTCCTCGATCGCCATCAGCATCAGCTCGGCGGCCGAGTACTGCATGGCCAGGGCGTGCTTGATGGACACGAACAGGCTCTCCTTGAGCAGGTTGCCGCCGCGCTCGTACGGGGAGTGCAGCAGCGCCGAGACCAGCCGGTTGCGCTCGTGGTAGTAGGCCTGCCAGTCGATGGTGTCGTCCTTTTCGTGCCAGGGCACGTGCCAGACGGCCACCCCCGGCAGCGAGACGGTGGGGAAACCGGCCTTGCCGGCCCGGACGCCGTACTCGGCGTCGTCCCACTTGATGAACATCGGCATGGGCAGGCCGATCTTGTGGATCACCTCGGTGGGGATCAGGCACATCCACCAGCCGTTGTAGTCCACGTCGATGCGCCGGTGCAGCCAGGGGGTCTGGCGCAGGCCCCGGGCGGCGAAGTCGTGGCCGTGCTTGGTGTTGGGCGCCGGCCCCCAGAACCAGCGGTACTTCTCCAGCGTCTCGCCGTAGGCGTGCAGCACCGAACGGTCATAGAGGCTGAACATGTGGCCGCCGACGATGGTGGGGGTGCGGGCCAGGTCGGCGAACGTCACCGCGCGCAGGATGCCCTCCGGCTCGGTGATGACGTCGTCGTCCAGCAGCAGCACATAGTCGGCGCGATCGGCGCGGGCGGTCTCCTCCATGGCGCGGGCAAAACCGCCGGAGCCGCCCAGGTTGGGCTGCTCGATCATGCGCAGCTTGGCGCCCAGCGCCTGCGCCGCCTCCGCAAATCCCGGGTGGTCGGCCACCCGCTGGGTGCCCTGGTCGATGATGAGGATCTCCTCGATCACCTCCAGCACCTCCTCGGCGCGGGCGAGCGCCGCCAGCTGGTCGACGCAGAAGGCGGGACGGTTGAAGGTGGTGATCCCGATGTTGATGCGGCCCTGGCGCCGCCCGCCGGCCTCGGCGGTCAGCCACTCGGCCTCCACCAGCTCGATCGGCCGCTGCCCGGCGACCAGGTCGAACCAGTACCAGCCGCCGTCGATGAACGGCTTGAGCGGCAGCTTGAAGCGGTGCTCGAAGACCTCGGTGGAGTCCACGTGCGCGGAGGTGACGCGCTGCACGTGGCCCTTGGCGTTGGAGCGGTAGACGATCAGGGTGCCCTCGCCGCGCACCCGCACCCGCAGCCGGACCTCCTCCAGCACGCTCCAGCGCCGCCAGTAACCGGCGGGGAAGGCGTTGAAGTAGGTGCACAGCGACAGCCGCCGGCCGATCGGGACGGTGACGCCGCGGCGGGTCATGGTGTCGACGTCGATGGACAGCAGCGGCTCGTGCGCGCCGCCCTCGTCCTCGACGACCTGTTGTTTGTTCTTGCCGGTCGGCTCGACCTCCGGGCGGCCCTTGCCGATCCGGTCGTCCAGGTAGAGCCGGACCACGTCCAGGTCGCGGTCGAGGGGCATCACGACCCGCTGCAGGACGCGCATCTGCTCGCTCATTCGTCCATTCCTCCGCTGACCAGCCGGGCGCCTTCGGTGAAGTGCGGCTTCAGCCGGTTGTCGACCATGTTGAGGGCGCTGGCGATGGCCATGTGCATGTCGAGGTACTTGTAGGTGCCGAGCCGTCCGCCGAACAGCACCCCGTCCTCCTGCTTGGCCAGCGCGCGGTAGCGCAGCAGCCGGGCCCGGTCGTCGGGGGTGTTGATCGGGTAGTAGGGCTCGTCGTCCCGGCCGGCGAAGCGGGAGTACTCCCGCACGATCACCGTCTTGTCCGGCGGGTAGTGGTCGCGTTCGGGGTGGAAGTGCCGGAACTCGTGGATGCGGGTGTAGGGCACGTCCTCGTCGGCGTAGTTCATCACCGCGGTGCCCTGGAAGTCCCCGGTGGGCTTGACCTCCATCTCAAAGTCCAGCGTCCGCCAGCCCAGCTCGCCTTCGGCGTAGTCGAAGTAGCGGTCCAGCGGGCCGGTGTAGACGACCGGGACGTTGCCGACGATGTCGTCTTTGAGGTCGAAGAAGTCGGTGTTCAGCCGGATCTCGATCTTGGGGTGGTCGGCCATCCGCTCCAGCCAGGCGGTGTAGCCGTCCACCGGCAGCCCTTCGTACTTGTCGTTGAAGTAGCGGTTGTCGAAGGTGTACCGCACCGGCAGGCGGGTGATGATCTCCGCCGGCAGCTCCTTGGGGTCGGTCTGCCACTGCTTGGCGGTGTAGCCGCGGATGAACGCCTCATACAGCGGGCGTCCGATCAGGGAGATCGCCTTCTCCTCCAGGTTGCGCGGAGAGGAGACCTCGGCGGCCTGCTCGGCGATCAGCGCCCGGGCCTCATCGGGGGTGAAGGCGCGGCCGAAGTACTGGCAGATGGTGCCGAGGTTGATCGGCATCGGGTAGATCTGGCCCTTGAAGTTGGTGTAGACGCGGTGCCGGTAGTCGGTGAAGGAGGTGAACCGGTTGACGTACTCCCAGACCCGCTCGTTGGAGGTGTGGAACAGGTGGGCACCGTACCGGTGCACCTCGATACCGGTCTGCGGCTCGCTTTCGCTGTAGGCGTTGCCGCCGATGTGATCGCGTCGCTCCAGGACCAGTACGCGAGTCCCGAACAGGTTGGCACAGCGCTCGGCGACGGTGAGCCCGAAGAAGCCCGATCCGACGACCACGAGATCAGCGTCCACGTGCGTCCTTCTTGTCGGGCCGGCCGCTGGGCCGGCGACGGAGTTGCACGCCCCTGGGTGGGATGGCCGGGGCTGACGGTCTCCCGGCACGCCCGGCACCGTCACAACGTTCCGGAGGCGAGGCGCCGAATTCCCCCGAGCAGCGACAGCCGCCGTCATAAGGCGATATTGCGGATGTACCGGGCGCCTTTGCACCTTACCTTGAGATGCCCCCGCAGGCGGCCGGGTTCGGGCCAAGTGCCCGGCCCGGCATCCGCTTCCCGGACGGGCCGGCCGCGGCGAGCGGTGCCGCCCGCTCAGGCCCCTCGCTACAATGCACGCTCGACCATCATGTACCGAGCCAATCGCCCCATCTAGGGAGCGCCGCCCGCGAAACCGCCCTAGGAGCACGTTCCGTTGGCGTCTGCCAAGCCCCCCTCGCCCGCCCGTCCGCAGGTGTACCTGCACATAGGGACTCCCAAGAGCGGGACGACCTACCTGCAGAACGTGCTGTGGCGCAACCGGGGCCGGCTGCGCGAGCAGGGCGTCCTCTATCCCGGCGACACCCGCCACGCCCACGTGCAGGCCACCTTCGACCTGCGGGAGACCTCGTTCGGGGGCCGTCCCAACCCCGCCAACCGGGGCGCCTGGGACCGGATGGTCGGCGCCGTGCGCGCCTGGCGGCGCGGCCCGGCGATCATCTCCCAGGAGCTGCTGTCGCAGGCGCTGCCCCACCACGTCGAACGGGCGCTGGCGTCGCTGGACTTCGCCGACGTGCACATCGTGCTGACCGTGCGCGACCTGGCCCGCCAGCTGCCGGCGGCCTGGCAGGAGACGGTCAAGAACCGCTCCATGCAGCCGTATGAGGAGTTCCTGACCGCGCTGCAGGGGCCGCCGTCCAGCTGGAGCGGGCCGGTGAAGGCGTTCTGGCAGACCCAGGACGTGGCGCGGGTGCTGCGGCTGTGGGCCGCCGGCATCCCGCCCGAGCGGGTGCACCTGGTGACGGTGCCGCCGCCGGGGGCGCCGCGCGGGCTGCTGTGGGAGCGGTTCTGCTCGGTGGTGGGCATCGACGCGGCCCGCTGCGACACCGGCAAGGTGTTCGCCAACGCCTCGCTGGGCGCCGCCGAGGCCGAGCTGGTGCGGCGCATCAACGAGGCGGTCCGCTACAAGATCTCCTGGCAGCAGCACAACCTGCTGGTCAAGCGGCACATCGCCCAGGAGGTGCTGGCCCGGCGCAAGGGCACCAAGATCGAGCTGCCGGCCGACCGGCGCGCGTGGGTGGCCTCCCGCTCGCGGGAGCTGGTGGAGCCGCTGCGCGGCAAGGGCTACCACGTGGTCGGCGACCTGGAGGAGCTGCTGGTGCCGCCGCCCGACGCCGGCGGCTCGCCCGAGCCCCTCCCGCCCTCGCCGGCCGAGATGCTGGAGGGGGCCTGCGACGCGATCGGCTGGCTGCTGCAGCACCGCGCCCAGCTGGACGCCCGGATGGACGCGGCCCCCGCCGAGGCGGGGGTGCAGGCGCAACTGAAGGCCAAAGAGCTGCGTGAGGCGGCGAGCCTGCTGGTGGAGCGGGCCACCCCGCTGTCGCGCCGGGTGGTCCGCCGGCTGAGCGAGCGCTACCCGGCGGTGATGCGGCTGCGGCAGTCCTACTGGAGATACGTGTCCGCCGGGGACGACGCCCGCGCATGACGGATGTTTCCGCGCACGAGATCGGCGACGACGCCGGAAGGGAGAACCGGGTGACCGAAAGCGGCCGGGAAGGCAGGGTCTTCCTGCATGTCGGTGCCCTGCGAGCGGGAACCGGCATCATCCAGGGCGCGCTGTGGCACAACCGGCACACCCTGGCCGAGCGCGGCGTGCACTACCCGCTGGAAAGCCGCGACGAGCACTTCGCCGCGGCCATGGACCTGCGGGAGATGGCCTGGGACGGGCACCGCGACCCGGCCTGGAGCGGCGCCTGGGACGCGGTGGCCGAGCGGATCGGCCGCCGCGGGCAGACGGCGATCTTCTCCGACGAGCGGCTGGCGGCGGCGACCCCCGAGCAGATCCGGCGGGCCCTGTCCACGCTGCCGGCCGAGCGGGTGCATGTGGTCTTCACCGCCGGCGACCACCCGGCGCGGCAGCTGGTGGCCGAGTGGCAGCAGCGCCTCATCCGGGGCCACGCCCTGGACTTCGCCGAGTTCGTGGAGCAGACGCTGGCGGACCGGGACGCCGTCGACGGCCCCGGCAAGGCGTTCTGGCTCATGCACGACCCGGTGCGGGTGCTGCGCCGGTGGCAGACGGCGGTGCCGCCGGAGCGGCTGCACCTGATCACCCTGCCGCACGGGGACGACCGCAACGAGCGGCTGTGGATCCGCTTCGCCGAGCTGACCGGCATCGACCTGTCCTGGTGCGACCTGACCGGGGTGGACGACACCGTCTGGCTGGGCGCCGTGGAGGCCGGGCTGCTGAGCATGCTCAACAAGCGGGTCGGCCCCGCCCTGGGCGACACCTACAAGCGGCTGATCGGCGAGCACGTGGTGCGGCCGGTGCTGGCGCGGCGCCGCGACCCGGTGCCCGTGGGCCTGCCCGAGCGCCACTACGGCCGGGTGCGCGAGCTGGCCCAGGAGATGATCACCACGATCTCCGAAGAGGGCTGGCAGGTGATCGGCGACCTGTCGGAGCTGGCCCCCCGCTTCGGGGAGGGCGGGCGGCCCGACCTGGCGCCGGCCGAGCAGATGCTGGAGGCCGGCATCGAGGTGATCGAGTCCCTGCTGGTGGGCATCACGGGCATGGTCCAGCAGACCGAGATGGCCCACCTCAACCACGAGCTCAGCCAGGTCCGCGACCAGCTCAAGCGGCTGGCCGAGACCTCCGCGCAGCCTCACCCGGCCTGGCGGCTGACCGGCAGGCTGCTGGGCCGCCGCCGGGTGTAGCGGGGAGCGTCATGGGGCACGCCGAGGTCGAGCGGGTCTGGCCGCGCGACGGCCGCATCCGGATCGAGGGCCGGCTGCACGAGGTGACCGGGACGGCCGGCGACCGCTGGACGGCCGAGCTGCGGGGGCGCCGCGACCCCAACAGGGTGCTGCGCTTCCCGGTGCGCGTGACCGCCGGCGCCTTCGACTTCGCGTTCCCGATCACCGAGCTGATCACCCCACGGCTGCGGGCCGCCGCACCGGGCACCCGGCAGGTGTGGGACGTCTTCTTGGTGCGGGAACGGGACGGACTGCGGGTGCGGGCCGGGCGGCACCTGGACGACATCGCCGACCGCGCCGAGGTCTTCGTCTACCCCGCCCAGCGGGCCGGGGAGAACGACGAATTCGTCGTCCGCCCCTTCTACACGCCCGATGATCATCTATCTGTCCGTTGTGGTAAACCACAATCGGCGTGAAGTCGTCCCAGTTACGTGAGAATTCGCTACCTGGTCCGGTTCGGTTACGGGATCAACGGCATCACCAGGTCGGTCATCACCCAGGCCAACGCCCTGGCGGCCGCCGGGCACCAGGTCGAGGTGGTCAGCCTGCGGCGCCACAGTGAGCGGCCACATTTCCGGCTCGACCCGCGGGTGCGGATGTTCCCGCTGATCGATGACTTCGACCGCGACCCCTCCTGGTGGGAGACGGCGGCGGCGCTGGATGAGCGCTCGGCGCCGCTGCTGGGCTCGGGACACGCCCGCCTCAAGCCTCCCCAGCGCTTCTCCGAGCTGGAAGAACGCGAATGCGCCCGCTATGTGGGCGAGCTGCGGGACGGGGTGCTCGTCACCACGCAGCCGCCGCTGTCGCTGTTCGCCATCCGCTACGGGTCTCCGCACTTCGTGCACATCGCCCAGGAGCACGTCAACTACGACTTCTATGGGCAGTCCATGCGGCAGCTGATGACCGAGCACTTCGGGAAGCTCGACGCCATCGTGACGCTGACCGCCGCCGACGCGGCCGCCTACCGCAGGGCCTTCCCCGCCGACCGGGGCGGACCGGTGATCCGGCAGATCCCCAACGCCCTGCACCGCTGGGGATTCCCCCCGGCGCCGCTGGACCGCCCGGTGATCTCGGCGGTGGGGCGGCTGCAGCACGAAAAGGGCTTCGACCTGCTGATCGAGGCGTTCGAGCAGGTCGCCGCCGCGCACCCGGACTGGCAGCTGCGCATCTACGGGGCGGGGCCGCTCAAGCCCGCGCTGCGCTCGATGATCGAACAGCGGCACCTGTACAACCACGTGCTGCTGATGGGGCCGAGCGACGACCTCGACGCCGAGTACCCCAAAAGCTCACTGCTGGTGCTCAGCTCCCGCTATGAGGGGTTCGGGCTGGTGCTGCTGGAGGCGATGGCGCACGGGCTGCCGGTGGTGGCCTTCGACTGCCCCCACGGCCCCGGCGAGATCATCGACCACGGCCGCACCGGGCTGCTGGTGCCGCCGCAGGACGTGGCCGCCCTCGCCGCGGCCGTCGGCAAGCTGATCGACTCGCCTGAACTGCGGGCCGAGCTGGGGGCGGCCGGGCGGCGCAAGGCCGAACGGTACCGCCCGGAGATCATCGCCCGGCAGTGGGAGGAGCTGTTCGCCGAGCTGCTGGCCGCGCGGGGAATCCCGCCCGGCTGAGCACCTGCCGGTTCGGCCTGGGCCCCGACCGCAGTCCCGCCACCAGCCCGGCGGCCAGCCCTTTGCGGAGGGTCGCCCGGTCCTGGGAGCGGATGAACGTCTTGGCCCAGCGCCGCACCGTCGAACCCGCATACAGCACCCGTTCGGCCGGGGCGAGGCCGGGGCTGCGGGTGAACAGCCAGACCTTGTTGCGCACCTCGTAGAAGAACCGCTCCCCCGGGTCGGCGTCGGTGGAGCCGAAGGTGCGGGTCTTGTGGATCACCACGCTGGCCGGGCACAGCAGGCCCCGCCGGCCGCGCAGGATCCGGGTGGTGAACTCAAAGTCGTCGTTCCACAGGAAGTAGTCGGCGATCGGCAGCCCGCTCTCGCGGATCGCCCGGGCGTCCACCAGCACCGACACAAAGGACGCCGAGCGGATGGGCACGCAGCCCAGCGCGCGGGCGGCGGCGCGTTCGGCGGCCGAGGCGCCGGGCTTGGGCCGGGGGGTGTTCATCGGGTGCGGCCGGCCGTCGGTCCAGCGCACCGCGCTGGCGACCAGCGCCGCCGGGTCGGCGACCGCCGCCAGCTCGGCCAGCGCGGTGGGGGTGGGCACGGTGTCGTCGTCCAGCAGCCACACCCAGTCGGCGCCGCGCTGCAGCGCCCGGGCGATGCCGGCGGCGAACCCGCCGGCCCCGCCGGTGTTGTGCGTCAGCGCGACCAGGTCCACCTCGCCGGCGCGTTCGGCCAGCAGCTCGCCGGTGCCGTCGTCGGAGGCGTTGTCGACCACCACCACCAGGTCGGGCCGGCGGGTCTGCGCCATGACCGCATCCAGCGCCTCGCGCAGCAGCTCGCGGCGGTTGTAGGTGACGATGACCGCCGCGATGCGGCCGGTCGCGGTCACTTGGCCCCCCGCTGCCGCAGCTCGTCGCGGATCTCCACGATCTTCTCCATGGTCTTCATCACCAGCGGCTCGCGCTGCCCGATCCGGTGGGCCATGTGCCGCAGCACGGGCCGCTCATAGGCGGCCCGCATGGCCTGCCAGGCCTCGTCCCGCTCCCGCTGCGCCTCGGCCAGCTGCCGCTCCAGCTCCCGGACCCGCTGCTCCAGCTCCGGCACGCGGCCGGCGCTCTCGGCCAGGCCCCGGGCGGCGTCCAGCGCCACATCGACCAGCTCATCGGCGGTCACATCGTCGGGGTGCCGCTCCTTGGGCTCGGTGGAGTCGGGGGTCAGCTCCGACAGGTCGCCGACGATGTGGTAGCCGCGCCCGGCGATCTCGGCCAGCATGCGCTCGTTGCGTTCCACGGCCCACTGCAGTTGCGGCCCCGACAGGACGATGCGGCGTGCGGCCTTGCGCCCGCCCAGCACCTTGGGCACCAGGTGGTGCTTGATGAGCCGCTCGTAGGTCGGCCAGTCGATCCTGCCCTTGAGCCGCCGGTTGAGGCGGCGCAGGAACGCCGTCTCCGCGGCGCCGATGGAGGAGTTGGCCTCCACGGGGGGCGGCGGGATCTGCTCGGGGTCGGCTCCGATCACTTCGGCGAAGCGCCGCCACAGCAGGTCCTGCGGGCCGCCGCCGGAGGGGACGGTCACGATGTGGACGCGCTCGGGAGGAACGCCGGGAATGCCGCCGGCCCACCGGTCGAGGATGCCGACCAGGTCCTGCATGCGCCAAAAGGCCCGGCCGTGGTCGCCTTCGCTGCCCTCGGGGTCCCGCAGCTGCTCGACGAAGACCGAAAACGGCACCCCGAAGCGGTTCTTGACGGTCTCCTGCCAGGCCGCGGGGATCTGGCGGACCAGGTCCCGGACGGTCAGCACCAGGTGGACCTCGGCGAAGGCGAGGTCGGACAGGGCCTGCTCGGCCTGCTCGGCGGTGGACCGGGTGAGCAGCTCGTGGCTGATGACGGTGGTGCCCCGCCACCTGCGCGCCTCGGCCACCAGCCGCTCCCAGGCGCCCGGCACCTCGGGGTAGTTGTGCCCCAGGTAGTCGGCCTCCTGCAGGTCGAGCGTGGCCCAATAGTGCGCCGGGTAGGCGTCGCCGGGGTACAGCACCCCCTGCTTGCGCAGCCGCTCCCGGTTGCGCCACATCACGTTCTGCAGGTAGGTGGTGCCGCTTTTGGGAGTGCCCAGATGCAGATAGACGACCTGGTCGCGGCCCCGGCCCCCGGCCGCCTGCGAGCCGGGTCCAAAGCTCACCATCGGTCGCACCCCTCTCCATGATCGATTCTGTGGAGATTGCTGCAGTCTACGGTCCCATAGGCCCGCAAGCGGGCCGTTCGCGCCCCGCCTGCCTGCTTCAGGACACTTCGAGGTGGTCGATGTCGATCGGGGCGCCCTGCTGGGTGAGCGTCAGGGTGTTCCAGCCGCGGGCGAGCGCCACCTCCACGGTCACCGTCCGCCACCGGCTGGACTTGCGGTAGTCCAGGCGCAGCCCCAGCATCCCGGCCGCCCCGCTCTCCGGGCGCGCCACGAGCCGCCCCTCGCCGGTCTTCCCCCGGACGGTGCGGTAGGTCAGGCGGACGGTGTAGACGCCCGCCTCCGGGGCCGGCACCCGGATCTCCAGCCCGCCGGGCGCTCCGGGACGGATCCGCACGGCGCGCCCGCCGGAGGCGCCCTTGCCGGAGACCACCCGCCCGCCGGCGGCCGTGCCGGCTTCGGCCTCATAGCGCCGCCGGGACCCGCGCACCACCGGGTGGGCGCCGTCCCAGCCCAGGTCCGCCACGTACATCGCCCGCCGCACCCGCTCGCCGCCGAGGAAGTCGGTGATGCCGTGGAAGACGATGTGGTCACCGGCCGGGTCGGCGACGATGTCGGCGCCGCCGGGGCCGACGATCTTGCGGCCGAACGACGTGCTGCTCATCAAGGGCTCGGGCGCCCGCCGGTAGGGGCCGGTGCGTTCGGCGGCGATCGCGTACCTGGTGCGGTAGCGGTCGCTGTAGAACACCCCCGCCGAATACAGCAGCACGTACTTGTCGCCGCGCCGCACCAGCGCGGGCGCCTCCACCAGCACCGGATCGGAGTCGTCCCAGGTCAGGATGCGGGTGGCGGGGCCGGTGAAGCTCAGCCAGCGCGGCCCGAGCGGGCGGATGAAGATGGCGGTCGGGCGCGGCCCGGCGATGTCCTTGCGGTACAGCAGGTGGGCGCTGCCGTCGCGGTCGCGGAAGAAGGCGGCGTCGATCGCATCGCCCTCTTCGGAGCACACCAGCGGCCGGTCGCCCACCGGCTGAAAAGGCCCGGTGGGCGACTGCGAGGTCGCCACGCCGATGCACTGGCCGCCGCTGGTGCGGGATTCGGCGGTGTAGTAGAGCACGAACACGCCGTCGGGGCGGCGCACCACCTCCGGCGCCCAGGTGTTCCCGCTCCTGGCCCACCGGCCGAGCTCGGGCAGCGCGTCCCCCGGCTGCACCCGCCACGGCCCGTCGATCGAGGGGGCGGTGGCCACGGGCACGTTGCGTCCCCGGGCGTTGGTGGCGTAGGCGTAGTAGGTCTCCCCCACCCGCAGGACGTCGGGGTCGGGGAAGTTGCCTTCGATGGCCGGTCCGGTGGCCTGGGGTTTGCGCGATTCGGCGACGGGCTCGCCGAGGCCGGGCGAGGCAGAGGGCTCGGGGGAGCCGGTGGGCTCGACGGGTTCGGGCGGGGAGGCCGTCGCCGGCGGCGCGGTGATGGCGGGCCGGACGGCCTGGGCGTGCCGGGCCTGCCCGTCCGCCCGGTCGGTGGTCGCCATGGCCACCGCCACCACGGCCGCCGACACCGCCGCGGCGCCGGCCAGGGCACGAAGCTCGGCGCCCCTCACGGACAGCTGGCCCCGGCGCACCGGCGCACCGCCTTCAGCCGCCTGGCCAGTTCCTTGCGCACCGAGGCCAGGGCCGGGTCGGCATGGCGGGAGTTGAGCTGGTAGGGGTCGGTGTACATGTCGTACAGCTCCTTTTCACCCCCCGAGTGCTCCACGTACAGGTAGCGGTCGGTGCGCAGCGCCGCGTACCAGCGCGCCCGGACGCGCGGACCGGTCTCCAGCAGGATGTCACGCTTCCGGTCGCCGTGGAGGAAGTTCTGCAGCGGGCGGCCGTCTTGGCGCCGTCCCGGCTTGGCCCCCGACGCCGCCAGGATCGTCGCCGGCAGGTCGACGTTGCTGACCGGCGTCCGCACCTTCCGCCCCTTGGGGAATCCGGGGCCCCGTACGATCAGCGGGATGCGCACCGACTCCTCATAGGGGTGGATCTTCTGGTGCGCGAAGCGGTGCTGGCCGAGCATGTAGCCGTTGTCGGAGGTGAAGACGAACAGGGTGCGGTCGAGCTGGCCGCGCCTTTTGACCGCCCGGTAGATCTTGGCGACCGCCTCGTCCACCGCCAGCAGCGACTCCAGCCGGTTGCGGTACTCGGCCTGGATGCTGGCGATCTTCTTCTTGCCGAACCGCTTGTTGCGGCGCACATGGCGCGGCTTGTCGCTGATGTCCTTTTCGTTGAAGGAGGGCGAACGCCACATGACGGCGTTGTCATAGGCGTTGCGGTGGCGCGGGGCGGGCCGGGGGCCGCCCCATTTGTCGCCCATCTTCTTGTTCCAGGGGGCCTCCAGATGCGGGGCCAGCGGCGCGAACCACATGAAGAACGGGCGCTTTCCGGTGGTCGGCCTGTTCAAATAGGCCACGGCCTTTCTGGCCAGCACATCGGTTTGGTAGTTGGCCGGCTTGCCGCCCTTCTTCTTGCCGTATTTGCGCAGCTTGCCGTTCTCGTTGAGGGTGTAACCCCACATGCTGTAGGTGGACGGCCCCATCAGGCCGTACCAGTCTTTCCAGCCCTGCGGGATCTCGCTGCCGTGCCGCCCATAACCGTTCAGGTACTTTCCGATGTGAACGGTGTCATAACCGCTTTGGGTCAGCCACATCGGCAGGGTCTGCTTGGGCAGCGCCTGATATCCCCCGTCGGGGGAGCTGTTGCTGAGCACCTTGTGGTTGTGGGCGTACTGCCCGGTCAGGAAGGTGGCGCGGGACGGGCAGCACCACGAATAGCTGACATAGGCGTTGCTGAACGTGGTCCCCTGATCGGCGAGCAGCCGCCGGACATTGCGCATGACCGACATCGACGCCAGATCCTGGTCGTCGGTCATGATGACGATGATATTCGGCCTGGCTTTCGCCTGCTGGGCCGTTTCCTGGGGCTTTTCCTGAGAACTCGTTGCGCATCCGGCGACCAAGGCCAGCGTCATGACAGACAGCATGACCTTGCGTGTACGCCGAACTGGAACCACGGCAGGAACTCCCAGCTTTCTACAACAGCCCACACCGGATCAAGTCCGGCAATACGCATGCCCAGGGTAGCGGATGTCCCCGGCATAATCGGAAGGTCTGGCCAAACCCGGGCGCCCTTCGCCCGCGAGGAGAGTAGCGTGCAGCTCACCGATACGAGTTTCATCGGCCTGCTTGCGGCACTGGCCGTGGCGGCGGTCGTGGCGACCGTGTGGCTGATGCCCAAGGTGGCCGGAGGCGGGCTGCGGCACTATGCCGCCCGCCTGGGACTGCTGGTGGCCTGCCAGCTGATGATCGTGCTCGCCCTCGCCGCCGGGGTCAACGCCTACTTCCTGTTCTATGCCAGCTGGGGGGACCTGCTGGCCGACGCCGACGGCGGCGCGCAGGTCCGCAAGGGGGAGACCCGCAAGATCCCCCGCACCGTGCTGCTGAAGCGCGACGCCTCGGAGCTGAGCGCGGACCTGGGCATCACGGACCGAAAGCGCGACGGGCTGCTGGAGCAGACCGTCATCGAAGGGCCGCGCACCGGCCTGCGCGCCGACGCGTTCGTCTACCTGCCGCCCGACTATTTCAAGCCGGAGGCCGCCCAGCGGCGCTTTCCGGTCGTGCTGGTGCTCACCGGCTACCCGGGCGACCCCAAGCTGCTGGTCGGCCGGCAGGAGATGCCCAAGCTGGCGCTGGAGGAGCTGCGCGCCGGGCGGGTCCAGCCGATGATCTACGTCTTCGTCCAGTCCACCGTGGCCCCGCCGCGCGACACCGAGTGCACCGACGTGCCGGGCGGCCCGCAGGTGGAGACGTTCTTCGCCCAGGACGTCCCGGAGGTGCTGCGCGCCTCCTACCGGGTCGCCCCCACCCGGGACGGCTGGGGGCTGATGGGCCCCTCCAGCGGCGGCTACTGCGCGGTCAAGCTGGCGATGCGGCACTCCGATGAGTTCGCCGCCGCCGGCTCGGTGTCGGGTTATTTCACCGCCATCAAGGACGCCACCACCGGCGACCTGTGGGACGGCAGCGAGGCCCTGCGCAACGAGAACGACCTGATCTGGCGGCTGGAGAACCGCCCGCCCCCGCCGATATCGGTGCTGGTGGCCTCGGCCCGCAAGGGCGAGAAGAAGTTCCCCGAGGCCGAGAAGTTCGTCTCGCTGGTCAAGCCGCCCATGCAGGTCGATACCGCCTACTTGCCGGAGGGCGGGCACAACTTCAAGACCTTCGCCCGGCTGTGGCCCCAGACGCTGCGCTGGATGAGCGGCAAGCTGCAGGTGAAGTAAGGGCTCAGCCCTTGCGGAGGCCGCCCCGGGAGCGTCCGCCGGACGCGGCGGCCTTCGCGGCCGAGGCGGCCATGCGCTCGCGGGACCGGTTGCGGCGGGCCCCGTAGGGGGCCACCAGCATGCGGTAGAAGGGCCGCCGGATCGAGGTCGGGACCAGCCGGTAGCCGCCGCGCAGGGCCACGTTGCGCAGGTACTGGGTGCGTGTGATGAAGCCGTGCTGCAGCATCTCCCGCTGCAGCCGCAGCTCGGAGTTCAGCAGCGCGCGGCCGCCCCGGCGCTCATAGGCCCCGGCGCTGACCCGGTAGTACACCAGCGGCTCGGCCACGTTGACCACCTTGGCGCCGTTGGCGATCATCCGCACGAACAGCCAGTAGTCCTCCATCAGCGGCAGGTCGCCGTAGCCGCCGGCGGCCAGCACCGCGCTGCGCCGGTAGACCACCGTGGGGTGGTTGAAGGGGTCGTGCAGGCGCGAGTAGCGGGCGATGTCCAGCGGGTCGCTGGGCGGGATCCGGCGGCCCACGATGTCGTTGAGGTCGGCGCCGAACTCCAGCAGCCCGGCCCCGACCAGGTCGGCGCCCGCGCGCACCAGCGGCACCTGCCGCTTGAACCGGTGCGGCATGGCGATGTCGTCGGCGTCCATGCGCGCCACGATGTCGTGGCTGCCGGCGGCCAGTCCCGCATCCAGCGCCGGGCCCAATCCCCGGTTGTGCTCCAGCTGCAGGAACTTGACCTCCACCGGGCTGGTGGCCACCAGCTCCTTCAGGCAGAGTGCGATCTCCGCGGACACCGGCCCGTCCTGGACCAGCACCACCTCGTCCGGCCGCAACTGCTGGTCGTGCACCGCGCTGCGAAACGCCGCCCGGATGTACTCCTCACGGTCACCGCCGTAGACGGTCAAAAGCAGTGAGAACGGTTCGGGGGCCATGAGTCCATCTCTGTGACCGGAGCGAACCGATGCCCGATCGGTTCACTTGCCTTTATCGGGTTTATCGACGCTGCGCGGCCAAGATACCGGCTCGTCCCATATGCCGATCGCGCCTGGCCGCTATCGGTCCGTGCCTGCTCGCTCCCTTCTGGTCGCGCCCGCCGCGGGCGGGTCAGGTGGTCTGGCTGCACACGTCCTGGTCGGCGCGCCGCTCCCCGGCGATCTTGGGCAGCGGGGTCCCGGTGCCCCGCAGCCGGACGCCGTCCTTGCCGATGATCAGGTAGACCAGTCCCGGCCGTCCGGAGGGGAACGCCGTGGGCTGGGGTGCGGCCTGCAGCTTGGCGGCCAGCGCGGCGGCCTGCCGCTCGGCGCCCGGCCCGTACAGGATCCGGGTCGGGATGTCGGCGGACTGCTGCTTGGTGCCCACCTTGACGATCTGGAAGCCCTGCTCGGTCAGCCCGTCGGCGGTGCGCTGGCCCAGCCCGTCGGTGGTGGTCCCGTTGTAGACGGCGACCTTGGTCTCCGCGGGCTTGGCCGGCGGCTGTCCCCCGTTCTGCCTGGCCGGCTGCTTGGGCTCCTCGGGGGGCAGCTCGTTGTCCTCGCGGATGGCGTCGAACAGCGGCTTGGCCCGGGCCATGTCGATCTGCACCCGGTTCTTGTCGGCGGGGTAGGCGGTCACCGGGACGGTGACGAAGGTGACCTTGCCCGCGCTCAGCCCGCGCAGGCTGGCGGCCAGCTTCTGCATCGTGCCGAGGGTCAGCCGGTCGTCCACCTTCACCGCCTTGGCCACCGCCTGCAGGAAGGCATAAGTCCTGGCGGGGTCCTTCAGCAGCCCGCTGCTGGTGGCCTTCTTGACCACCGAGCCCATGAACGCCTGCTGGCGCTTGATCCGCGACAGGTCCGAGCCGTCGCCCAGCCCGCCGGTGCGGGTGCGCACATAACCGATGGCCTGCTTGCCCATCACCACCTGCCGGCCCTTCTTGAGCACCAGGTCGGCCTTGGGGTCCCGGATGGGCTTGGGCACGCAGATCTCCACTCCGCCGAGGGCGTCCACCACCTCGATGAAGCCGGACATGTCGATCTCGGCGTAGTGGTCGATGCGGATGTCGGTCAGCGACTCGATCAGGTTCCAGGTGCAGGCCGGGCCGGCGAAGGAATAGGCCCAGTTGAGCTGGCCGAACTGGGAGGGGACGCGAGTGCCGTCCTTCTTCTTGCACTCGGGGATCTGCACCATCGAGTCGCGGGGGAAGCTGATGCCGATGGCCCGTTCTCCGCCCGGGGAGATGTGCATCAGGATGGTGGTGTCGGAACCACCGCCTTGGTCGCTGCCGAACCGCTTGTTGTCGCCCTCCCGGCTGTCAGAGCCCAGCAGCAGGATGTTCAGGGAGTTGTTGAGCTTCTCCGGCCGGTCGGCGGCGAGCTGGTCGTCGATGTTGTCCCGCTCGATCGCGCCGTTGACGCTCCGGTAGAACCCGTAGGCGGTCAGACTGGCCAGCACCATCAGCGCAGACAGCACGATGGACGCCCACCCCAGCAGGCGCCAGCGCCGGTCGTGGGCCGGCGACGGCGGCGGCGCGGCCCGGGTGGCTTCGCGCTCCGAAGTGACCAAACCTTCCATCCGTCGTATTCCATCACAGCCGGGACACCGGTCACGGCCGTCACGATCAACTCGGTATGACGACCTTTGTCCCACTGGTCTCGGCGTCGGGTTCGCACCAGTATGTCCTTTGCGTAGTGGACGTCCCGGCCGTGGGCGAGGATGACATCGTTTCGAAATTCCTCGCCGGTCCCATCGCTCTGTTGTGACTTTGTCGCAGCGCGCCCAGTTGCCCCGACAGGACTAGACTCGGGCCGCATCCAGGGTGTTCGTCCGATCAGTCATGCCGCTGAGAGGAGACCGGTGTCCGATCGGGACTGGCAGCATGCGGTGCTGCGCGAGCTCGGTGCCGCCGAAGCCGGCCTCGCCGATCCTCGGCCACCGGGTCCTGTGCCCTCGCCCGCCCCGGCGGCGACCGCCGCAGAGCCACAGCCGCAGCGGACCGGCGGCACCTCGCCTTCGGCCTGGTACCCCGAAGGAGTGGTGAGCGGCGAGGAACCCGCCGCCGGGACCGCTCCCCCGGTCCTGAGCGCGCCGCCTCCCCCGGGACGCGAGCCGACGGCGACCTTCAAACTGCCCCCTAAGAAATCGCAGCCGCCCCCCGCGGGACCGGAACACGCCGCCCCGCAGCCGCCCGGCCCCGCCCCCTCCCACGAGACGGCGGCCGACCGCCACGTGGCCGGGGCCGTCCCCGCCCAGGCGGGGCCGAGCGAGCCGCCGTCCTGGGAAGAGGTCATGGCGGCGCACGCCCAGGCCACCGGCGCGGAACCCGCCGCGCCGTCCCCCCCGCCGCCCCCGCCGTCGCTGTTCGGACGCCCAGCGGCATCCGGCGACGCCCAGCCCCCGGCGGCGGGCGAGAACGCGCCCGGCCCCGCATGGACGCCCACGCCGGCCGGCGGTGAGGCCCCCGCGGCACCCGTCACGGGCGTCCCCGACCGGCCCGGC
>Ga0207874_1000473_pt1 | contig 59155 bp, 43 predicted proteins | sample HigsolmetaAR201D_FD_184833 | JGI IMG/M metagenome (GOLD analysis project Ga0207874, IMG submission 184833) | Ionic liquid and high solid enriched microbial communities from the Joint BioEnergy Institute, USA - AR20-1-D (SPAdes) (version 2) ...
GTTGAACTCGTTCGCATCGGAGGTGACGCGCGTGGCCCGCGAGGTGGGCACCGAGGGCAAGTTGGGCGGGCAGGCGACGGTGAGCGGTGTGGCGGGCACGTGGAAGGACCTGACCGACAACGTGAACCTGATGGCGAACAACCTCACGTCGCAGGTGCGTAACATTGCGGAAGTTTCGACGGCGATCGCGACGGGCGACCTGAGCAAGAAGATCACCGCCGACGCGCAGGGCGAGATTCTGGAGCTGAAGAACACCATCAACACGATGGTGGACCAGTTGAACTCGTTCGCATCGGAGGTGACGCGCGTGGCCCGCGAGGTGGGCACCGAGGGCAAGTTGGGCGGGCAGGCGACGGTGAGCGGTGTGGCGGGCACGTGGAAGGACCTGACCGACAACGTGAACTCGATGGCGAACAACCTCACCGATCAGGTGCGCGGTATTGCGCGCATCGTGACGGCGGTGGCGACCGGCGACCTGACACGCAAACTGACGCTGGACGCCAAGGGCGAGATCGCCGCGCTGGCCGACACCATCAACGAATTAACCTACACGCTCGCCACCTTTGCCGATCAGGTTTCGACGGTTGCTCGCGAGGTGGGTATCGAAGGCAAACTCGGCGGCCAAGCCAAAGTGCCCGGCGCATCGGGCACCTGGCGCGATTTGACCGATAACGTGAACCAATTGGCGGCCAACCTCACCACGCAGATCCGTACCATCGCCGAGATCGCCACCGCTGTGACGAAGGGCGACCTGACGCGCTCGATCGCGGTTGAGGCGCAGGGCGAAGTGGCTGAGTTGAAGGACAACATCAACCAGATGATCGCCAATCTGCGCGACACCACCAAGAAGAACACCGAGCAGGACTGGCTCAAGACCAACTTGGCGCGCTTCACGCGGATGCTGCAGGGCCAGCGCGAACTAGAGATGGTCTCGCGGCTGATCCTGTCGGAATTGGCGCCGCTGGTATTTGCCCACGTGGGCCTGTTCTACTTGCTCGATACCGAGGGTGATGAGCCGCAACTCAAGTTGCTGAGCAGTTATGCCTACCGCGAGCGCAAGCACCTTGCTAACCGCTTCCGCTTTGGCGAAGGGCTGATCGGCCAGTGTGCGCTTGAGAAAGAGCGCATTTTGCTAACCGAAGTGCCACCCGATTACATCAAAATCAGCTCGGGTATAGGCGAGGCCTCGCCGCTCACGATCGTGGCGCTGCCCGTGCTGTTCGAGGGCGAAGTCAAGGCCGTGATCGAGCTAGCATCGTTCCATCGCTTCAGCGAGATCCATCTCACCTTCCTCGACCAGTTGACCGAGAGCATCGCCATCGTGCTGAACACCATCGGCGCGAACACCCGCACCGAGGAGTTGCTCAAGCAATCGCAATCGCTTGCGGAAGAACTCCAGGGCCAGCAGCGCGAACTCACCGAAACCAATCAGCGGCTGAAAGAGCAGGCCCGCTCGCTCCAAGCCTCGGAAGAATTGCTCAAACAGCAACGCGAGCAACTTCAGCAGACCAACGAGGAACTTGAGGAGAAGGCCGAACTCCTCGCCCGTCAGAACACCGAAGTCGAGCGGAAAAACGCCGAGATCGAGTTGGCGCGCCAGGCGATCGAGGAGAAAGCCGAGCAGTTGGCGATCAGCTCCAAGTACAAGTCGGAGTTCTTGGCGAACATGTCGCACGAGCTGCGCACTCCGCTCAATAGTATGCTGATCCTCTCCAAGCTGCTCTCCGAGAATCACGATAACAACCTGACGCCGAAGCAGATCGAGTTCGCGCAGACGATTTACGCCTCGGGCACCGATCTCTTGAGCCTGATCAACGAGATTTTGGATCTGGCCAAGATCGAGTCCGGCACGATGTCGATCGAAACGGGGGAAGTACGCTTCAATGAGGTGTGGATGGCGATGGAGCAGACCTTCGCGCAGATAGCGCAGGAGAAGGGCCTGAAGTTCATGCTGTCGTTCGACTCGACGTTGCCCACCTCGTTCTACACCGATAACAAGCGCTTGCTGCAGATCCTCAGGAATCTGTTATCGAACGCCTTCAAATTCACGCATCAGGGGAGTGTCGAACTACAAATACGCCGAGCGACAGATGGATGGAGCTACGGGAATCAGGTGCTGCAACGGGCCGATGAAGTGATCGCTTTTGCCGTCGCGGACACAGGAATTGGGATCTCGCCCGATAAGCAGCAGGTCATCTTTGAAGCGTTCCAGCAGGCCGATGGCACCACAAGCCGCAAATATGGCGGCACGGGCTTGGGCCTCTCGATCAGTCGCGAGATCGCACGGCTACTGGGTGGCGAGATCACGTTAGTCAGCGAGCCAGGCAAAGGCAGCATCTTCACCGTGTTCCTGCCGATGCGGAGCCATATGAGCGTGTTCGAAACGTCTGAGCCGCGTCCACACAATGGAACTGGATTAATCCAGGAACTCGGTGGGCAACGGCCATTACTCAGCGGTCCGTCACAAGATGGCTACGCCTCCCACGCTGCTGAATATGATGACGATCGTAATCTGATCATGCCGGGCGATCGCGTGCTCCTGATCATCGAGGAAGACTCCTCGTTGGCGAAGATGCTGCTCAACGTAGCGCGTCAGAGCGGCTTCAAAGGCCTCGTGGCGCTGCGTAGTGAGCAGGGGTTGGCGTTGGCGCAGCAGTTCAAACCCGCTGCGATCACCTTGAATATGGACATGCCCCCGGTCGGCAGTTGGACGCTGCTCGACCGCTTGAAGTATGACCCTGTCACACGGCATATCCCCATTCAGCTCATTTCGGGTCGTGCCGACCGTCAGCATGGGCTGCAGTTGGGCGCTACGGCCCATCTCCACCAACCGGTTGTGCAGCAGGGTATTGAGGCCGCGCTAACCGAACTGAAAGCGATGATCGATGAGCAAGTGCGCAACATCTTGGTCGTTGAGCACGATACTGAGCGGCGCGAGCACATACTGGCAGAGATTAGTCAGGGCGAAGTGCTCACCCACGCGGTGGGCAGCGGCGATGAGGCGCTGCGCGTACTCCAGACCTCGCAGTTCGACTGTCTGCTCACCGCCTTGGAGTTGCCAGATATGAGCGGGTTCGAGCTGATTCGCCATATTCAGTACGAGATGAGCTCACTGACAATGCCGATTGTCATATACACCAACCAGGGCTTGGATGCCCAACAGATCGATGAGCTACGCCACATGACAGATACGGTCACTATGAAGCATGTTCATTCCCCCGAGCGTCTATTAGCAGAAACAACGTTGTTTTTACATCGGGTGGCCACAAACCTCAACTATGCGAAGCACGATATGGGAATGCCGACGAACACTCAAGTGTTGGTTGTTCCCCCGAAGAAAGTGCTTCTGGTGGACGACGATGTCCGCAATATCTTCGCCCTGGCCAGTGTACTCGAACGCTACGACATGGAAATTCTGTATGTCGAGAACGGCCTGGATGCGATTCGGATGCTCGAACAGACCCCCGATATCGATGTGATCCTGATGGATGTGATGATCCCAGAATTGGATGGTTACGAGACGATGCGTGCGATTCGGAGTATGCCAAAATACCGAGATCTGCCAATCATTGCACTGACGGCGAAGGCTATGCAGGGTGATCGGGAGCGCTGCCTAGCGGCAGGAGCTTCGGATTATATCACCAAACCCGTCGATACCGAGCGTTTGCTTTCACTACTGCATGTCGCTCCGCCCAACTCATCTCAGCCGAGTTAAGGTGTGATGCTACGACTCGTCTGCGGAGCGCTCCCACACTAGCCACATAGCAGACCAAAAGGTGAATGTATGCCAGTTGATGAGACAGTTTCCATTTTGTTAGTTGATGATCGGCCAGAGAACCTACTGGCCTTGGAGGCGATACTCAAACCCCTTGGCCATCAGTTATTGAAGGCGCTTTCGGGCGAGGAAGCCTTGAAGCACGTGTTGCAGCACGATATTGCCGTGATCCTGCTCGATGTGCATATGCCCGGAATGGATGGATTCGAGACTGCGGAATTGATCCACAGTCGTAAGCGTTCGCGCTATACGCCGATCATTTTCCTAACAGCCGTCAATATCAGCGATACATACATGTTTCGTGGCTATGAGGCTGGTGCAGTTGATTACGTCCTGAAACCGTTCGTGCCCCAGATCCTGATCTCGAAGGTATCGGTACTGGTCGAGCTTTTCTTGCAGAATCGCAAGATCAGGCAGCAGACCGAGCAACTGAATGCGACGATTGCGGAGCTTGAGAATGAGGTGGCGCAACGCAAAAGCACCGAGTTGGCGCTGCGCCAGGCCCAAGAGGAGTTAGAGCGACGCGTGCGGGAGCGCACCGCCGGACTCGCCGCCGTGAACCAGGCGTTGCGCGCCGAAATGACGGTTCGCCAACAGGTCGAGGAGGAGCGGGCGCGGCTGTTAGTGCGGGAACAGCAGGCGCGCGCCGATGCCGAGGCCGCGGTTTACGTGCGCGATCAGTTCTTATCGATCGCCTCGCACGAGCTCAAAACGCCGCTCACCGCGCTATTGGGCAATACGCAACTGTTGCAGCGCTGCGTGGCCAAGAATAATCTGTTAGATACCAAAAATCAGCATGTGTTGGATGTGATCGAGCGCCAAGCGAATCGGCTGAAGAAGTTGATCGACGCATTGCTCGACATTTCGCGCATCCAGCATGGCCAGTTGGAGCTAACGCACAAATCGCTGGATCTTACGGCCCTGACGAAGCGTATGATCGCGGAGGTGCAGCCGTTCCTGCATAATCACACCATCACGGCGCGGGGCCTAGACGAGCCGTTGATGATCGTCGGCGACGAACTGCGTTTGGAGGAAGTTGTGCAGAACGTGTTGCAGAACGCCATCAAATACAGTCCCGAGGGCGGCGAGATCGAGGTGCGGCTCGATGCGGATCCGCCGTTCATTGAACTGTCGATCTGTGATCCCGGTATCGGCATCCCGCCCGAAGCGCTCGATCAGCTCTTTCAGCGCTACTACCGTGCCGATAATGCCGAGGTCAATCGCATCCACGGGATGGGCGTGGGCTTGTACTTGGTGAAAGAGATCGTGAAACTGCACGGCGGCACGGTTCACGTGAGCAGCCAGGAGGGCATCGGCAGCACCTTTACAATTCGCTTGCCCTGCACGGTGCATGCCGATGCTGTGGGATCATGAGCGCTCGAACAGCGCGATCTGCCAGGGCCACGTGCCGATCGATTGCACAGGTCGCAGCCCTGCGCTCACGGCCACGCGCTCGATCTCCTGCGGATTGTGCACGTAGAAGCGGTAGCCGGAGCGCTGTAGCCACATTCCGGCGTTCAGCACGCGCCGCGCCAGCCGCATATACCAGGCGCTCTGCGGGAAACTCAGCGCCAGCAAGCGGTTGGCATGCTCGGCGGCGGCGCGGATCAGCGCAGGCATATCGGGGTAGCAGCAGACCACACGGTGCATCACCACGATATCTGCGGGCGGCAGCGAATCGGCGATACTGGCGAAATCGGCTTCGTGATAGGTGACGCGATCGCGCAGCCCGTTCTGCTCCGCCAACCGCTGAGCGGCGGCGATATACGCACTGGCGATATCCACATCGATAGCGTTGCTCGCGCCGCGCTGCAGCAGCGTTGTGTGCAGCCCGCCGATGCCCGCGCCCACTTCGAGCACGCTCTGGTCAGTAATGCCGCGCGCAGCGAGTGCATCGACGATCCGCTGGGCATGGCGATCGAGCCCCCGACGCGCGTATTGGCGTAGTTCGGCCTCGGCTGTGCGCTTATTGAACAGCCGATTGATACCCCGTGACTGAGAGCAGCAGTCCACATCGCCTCCTTTTCCTGGTGCTATTCAGGAATGTTTGCCGATAGGGTACAGCGAGACGAACGTCGGCGCAAGTTCCTTCTTCCAATCGATTCGCTACTTCACAGCCTTCTTTGGCAAGCGCATAGCGGTCAGCATGCCGAGCACCAACACGCCGATCATCAGCATCGAGTGAATCGTGATGCCCAGTTGCGGGCCATTGCCTGTGTTGGTGCCCGCAATAATCACGCCGCCGATACCCGCGCCTAACGCGACGCCAAGCACATTCCCAAGCTGGAGTGCTGCCGAGGCCGCACCTTCTTGGCCGGGTTGCGACTGTTCAAGCACTACCAGCGTATGCGTCGAGAAGGAGAGGCCGATACCCAGGCCCGCCACGCCCCATGCGAACGGGGCCAACCAACTAGGAACCGTGGGGAGCAGCACCGCCAAAAAGCCGAGCGTGCCCAGCACAATCAGCATTAAGCCAGCGATCGACACCTGCCGTCGTAGGCCGCGTGGCGCGAGGTACGCCTGTACCCACGAGCCAAGCGTCCATGTGATCGTGGTGGCCGTCAGCGTGATGCCTGCCACTGAGGATGTGAGGCCGCGCACTTCGGTGAGGCCGAGCGTGATGAACGATTCGACGCCGAAGAAGGCCATATTCAGCAGCGTTTGCGTGGCGACCGCGGCTGGCACTCCCGCCGCAGCACGCAAGGTGCCTGCAGGCAGCAGCCGCTGAAGCATCGGGATAGCGATCACGACACCGACTACGCTCAGCACAACGCCAAGCACAAGCTGCATAGTCGCGACAGATACGCCGTTGCTTGGGGCCAGAACGCCCAATCCACCCAGCAATAATCCGGTGCCGAGCGCCAACAGCGAGGCTCGCACAGCGGCGGTATAATCGCGCGGCGCAGTGCTTTTTTGAGAGAGCCGTCGCATTGAGGGGGCGGCCATCACCACGGCCACAATCAGGAACGGCAGTAATCCCAGGAAAACCCAGCGCCAGCCGAAGTGGCCGCTGATCGTGCCTGCCAACGCCGGACCGATCAAGCCAGGAACGACCCATGCGCTTGATGTGAGCGCCAGCATTCGCGGACGGTCGGAATCGCTGTAGCCGCGTCCAATCACCACATACGTCACAGAAGAGACGAAGCCCGCGCCAAAGCCTTGCACGGCGCGTCCCATAATGAAGATGATCATGCTCGGCGCCAAACCCGCGATCAACAGACCGACGCCGAACAGCACCGAACCGAGCAGGTACGGGCCGAGTGGGCCTTGTCGGTCGGCCTCCACGCCAGCCAGGGTGATGCCGATCAGGTTCGCGAGCATAAAGGCGCTGAAGCCCCAACCGTACAGTTCTAACCCACCTAAATCGCGCACAGTATCCGGCATTGTGGCGGCCACGGCGAGCGACTCAAAGGCAGCTGCGACGATCGTGAGCAACAAGCCAATGGTTAGACTGCGATTAGTCTCACTCCAGATAGAATTACTTTGAGAATCGCTTGAAAGCGCAGGTGTTACCAGTTGTTCCGCCATACGAGACAAATCCTTACAAAAAGTTCCTACGCTTGGGCAAGTGGCACCATTCTAACGGGCAATGGCTGCATCACAAGGTTGCGTAGATGAGTTGAAGATGACAACGTCGCCCGATCCCATGTTCAAGCGCGTTCGAGTAGTATACCGAAAAGTGCATTGGTGTAGATCGGCCTTGAGATTGTGTTACGGTGCCCGAAGGATCAGGTTTGAGTAAGATCGCCGGAACGTGTATCATTACGCAGCATGCGGCATAGTTACGCACATTGTGCAGGAAGGAAACCGCTTATGATCGCCACACAACCATTTGGGCGAACGGGACATCTCAGCAGCCGCACGATCTTTGGCGCGTTTGCATTGGGCAAACTCACGCAGTTGGAGGCGGATCGGGCGTTAGATCTCCTGTTTTCGTATGGAGTGAATCACATCGATACCGCGCCGAGCTACGCCGATTCCGAATTGCGCTTGGGCCCTTGGATGGCGCAACATCGCAAGGCATTCTTCCTCGCGACGAAGACGGGCGAGCGCACCTACGCCAAAGCTCGTGAGGAACTGCACCGCTCGCTGGAACGCCTGCGGGTTGACCAGATCGACCTGCTCCAGATGCACAATCTGGCGGATCCGCAGGAGTGGGAAGTCGCTATGGGGCCGGGTGGCGCGCTAGAGGCGCTGATCGAAGCGCGCGAACAGGGCCTCGTGCGATTCTTGGGAGTGACGGGCCACGGCATCACGATCGCCGCGATGCATCGCCGCAGCCTCGAACGGTTCGATTTCGATTCGGTGCTGCTGCCCTACAACTACGTGCTGATGCAGAATCCGACCTACGCCGCCGATTTCGAGGCGTTGTTGCAAATCTGCCAGGAGCGTAACGTGGCGGTGCAGACGATCAAGGCGATCGCGCGTGGGCAGTGGGGCGCTCGCGAGCAGAACACCGCAACCTGGTACGAGCCGCTGTCTGAGCAGGCCGACATCGATCGGGCCGTGCATTGGGTGCTCGGGCGACCGAACGTGTTCCTCAACACCGCGGGCGACATCAACCTGCTGCCCAAGGTGCTCGACGCCGCCAACCGCTTCGAGGCACGCCCAAGCAACGAGGTGATGGATGCGATGCACGCCGATTTAGCGATGGAGCCGTTGTTCGTGTAGCAAGGGAACGTGGCGCGGGAGCGGTTAGGCTGCCCCGCGCCCGACCGCCAGAATATGCGCCACAACGCCAGCCGGGCCAATCCGCTCGTCGAGCGCCAACACTTCCTCTAGCAATGGGCGATAGGGGTGCTGCGAGGTCAGCATCCGCTGAGCCGCTTTGGTGCAGCCCAAATACAACAAATGGCGGTAGGCGACCCACTCGGCAAACCCCTCGCGCAGGCGGTCGTCCTCAAGCAGCGGGCACGTCTCGCCCTGCCACGCGTGGGCATACTCGTGCGCCACCACCGTGCGGAAACTCAGCTTGGGCAAGCCGTACAACACGTAGATGGTGCGAATGCGCCCATTGCGGTGGTACAGCCCAAGCGTGCGCTCCTCCCCTACGAAGCCGCCTTCGGCACGCATGCGGGCCAGCAAAGGCGCATCGGCCAAGCGAAAGTCCACACCCACCCGCAATTGCAGGCCAAGTTGGCGCACCACCGCCTCCACCGTCTCGTTGAACAACTGCGTGGCGATCGCAGTGTCGTAGATCGCCGTGCTGTGGCAGCGCGAGCACTGCACCCGACCGTCGTGCAGCGTCCAGTGCTGCGGCCCAACAGGCGCCGAGCAGGTATCGCAGCGCGGTCGATTAGCGATGCAATCGGCGCAATAACGCTCAGTACGGTGCTCGAGATAATAATAACCACCTATCAAGAGGCCGCCGCAAGCAGCGCAGCGAGTCTCGGTGGTTGATCGGATTGGTATTGAGAGAATTGACATAACATTTATTTTGGTAAAATCTCTTTATCGATAGCATAACATGTTCGTGTATGAACGTCTACCATAAGACTATCGGCGAATGCCCGAAGTTGCAGCCCTAACAAACCAGCAACGGCTGCCTCAACGGGCAGCCGTCACCTCATGATGAGCGTTATGGCACGATCACCGTGCGCACATCGCCGCTGAAGCCCTCCAGCGCGTCGAGCGTCTGGTTGATCGCCTCGGCATCCAGCGGCACCACCCGCGTGACGATCTTCGACGTATCGAGCACGCCGCGCCGCGCCATATCCACCAGCAACGGCAACTCCTGTAACAGATGGTCGTTCGAGCCGATGATCTCGGCCTCGTTGCCCAACAGTTCGCGGTACGTGTCGATCTCCAGCGGCAGGTCGCTGATGCCCGCGATCACCGCGCGGCCCATCACACCCAGCGATTGCACCGCTTGGCGCATCGTCAGCGGCAAGCCGATCAGTTCAAGCGACACATCCACGCCGCGCCCGTTGGTCAAACGCCGGATCTCAGCCACAGGATCGAGCTCCTTGGCGTTGATCGGGATCGCGCCGAACTCTGCGGCCAACTCCAACTTGCGTGGGTGAATGTCCACCGCGTAGACCTCCAGCGCGCCAAAGGCCCGTGCCAACTGGATCGCTGACATGCCCAGGCCTCCCACGCCGAACACCGCCGCCGTCTCACCCGCACGCAAGCGCGACTTGCGCAGCGCGTGGAACGAGGTCGCCGACGCGCACATCAGCGTCGCGCCCTGCTCGAACGGGATCTCATCGGGCAAGCGGATGGCGTTGCGAGCTGGCACAGCGATATACTCAGCATACCCGCCATCGGTGAAGTGGCCGAGCATCTTCACATGCGGGCAAAACTGCTCGTTGCCAGTGCTGCAGTAATAACAATCGCCGCACGAGATGTTGTAGTGCAGACACACTCGGTCGCCCACACTCACCTGCGTCACCTGCGCGCCCACCTTCACCACCTCGCCCGCCACCTCGTGGCCGAGCGTCAACGGCAGCGGCTCCACCCGCGAGCGCCCCGCCCGATAGTGCGCATCGGAATGGCAGATACCCGCAGCCCGCACGCGCACCAGGATATCGCGCTCACCAGGCTCGGGGATCGGAATATCGTGCAGTTCGAGCGGCTGATTCACCCCGATCATACGGACAGCTTTCATATCACATGCTCCTCAATATTCAGCATTTCGCGGACGATGTTGTGGTATGCCTATTGGCAGATACGCCGTTGACTCAATGGAGGTAGGCGCAGCCCGAAGGCACAAAAGCAGGAAGCGAGCGCCACCATTATACTCGTTCGGCAATTGTTCGCGTTTGTCGCTGAAGCGTGAATGTGCGGTACAATAGCCGAGATTTACCAGTCACAGTTGCAATCATAGCGCGAGGGAGACACATGAGCGAACGAGTAGGCTTCATTGGCCTTGGCATCATGGGCCGCGGCATGAGCCACAACCTCCTGAAGGCCGGATTTGAATTGCGCGTGTGGAACCGCAGCGCCGCGCGAATGGACGAATTTGTTGCCGCTGGCGCAACCGCTACCACCAGCCCGAGCGATCTTGCCGCCCAATCCGACATCATCATCACCTGTGTCAGCGACACTCCCGACGTGGAGCAGGTGATTTTGGGCGAGAACGGCGTGATCCACGGCGCAAAGCCAGGCGCGTTGGTGATCGATATGAGCACCATCAGCCCGCAGGCCACCAAAGAGATCGCCGCCAAACTGGCCGAGAAGGGCATCCGCATGCTCGATGCGCCCGTATCGGGCGGCAGCGAAGGCGCGGCGCGTGGCACGCTGAGCATCATGGTCGGCGGCGACGCAGCCGATGTCGAACGAGCCATGCCCGTCTTTCAAGCCATGGGCAAGACGATCACCCACGTTGGCGAACTCGGCGCGGGCCAGACCGTCAAGCTCGTGAATCAGATTCTCGTGGTGGGCAACATGCTGGCTGCCGCCGAAGCGCTCCTGTTCGCTCAGGCTGGCGGCGTCGATCTCGAAAAGGCGCTGGCAGCCGTTGTTGGCGGTGCAGCGGGCAGTTGGATGCTGGCGAATCGTGGCCCGCAGGTGCTCAAGCGCGATTGGCGGCCCGGCTTCACCATCGACCTTCAGCAGAAGGACCTTCGGCTGGTGCTCTCCGCCGCCGATCAACTTGGCGTTCCGCTGCCGGGCACTTCGCTGATCTTCCAACTCTACCGCACGCTGCAATCACAGGGGCTTGGCTCCGAGGGCAACCACGCCCTGATCAAGGCGCTCGAACACTTGGCAGGCTTCGAGGTCGCTGCACCTGCCAGCGAAGCGTAGGCTGTTCCCTAATAAACAAAAGCGGATGATAGGCCAAACGGCAGATCATCCGCTTTACTCATTACGCGTCGCGCAACACGCTCACCTCGCGCAGTGGGCGCGCCTTGGCCGCCTCGGTTGTGCGGTAGAGCTGGAGATCCATCGCCCGCTCCACGAACGGGAAACTGAAGTTGTGGCGTCGCTGCAGTTGCTCGGCCCGCCGCCGAATCTCGGTGGGTGCGCGCTGGTCGCTGCCGAACATCACCATGCTCCGCTTGTATTCGGCCACCAACACATGGCGGAAGCTCTCTAACAGCGTCTTGGCCTTCTCGAAGAAGTGCTGATCGGATTTGAGCAGGTTCACCGCTAGCACCCCGTCGCGCACCAAGCACCGCCGTACATCCGCATAAAACTCGCACGTCGCCAAATGATCGAGATCATCGCTCGAATCGCTGAAGGCATCCATCACCACGATATCGTAACTGTTCGGCACCGCCTGCTCGTGCAGGAAGGCGCGCGCGTCGCAGAGCGTCAGCCGTTGGCGTTCATCGAACGTCAGCCCGAAATAGGTGCTCGCGATCGTGGCGGCGGTCGGGTCCACGTCGATATTGTCGATCAGCATCTCGGGGAACAGATGGTAAAACAGCAGCGACAAGCGCCCACCCGCTAACCCCAGCAAGCAGACGCGCGCGGGCTGAGGCCGCCACAACAGCGTGAGCATCGCCGACTGCGTGTACTCGGCCAGCAAATGCAACGGCGTATCCAACGCCAAGCGCGACATCGGCCCGACCAAGTCGCCAGTGCCTGCGTCGATAAAATAGAAGAAGATCTGTCCCTTATGCTTCACGATTTGGATGTGATGAGGTCCGTCTGTTTGTTCAGTGAGTATGCCATCTGGCAGTGCCCGTAGTGCATCGAACCGATGCTGGAGTTCTTGGAGGTGTTTCTGTTGCCAAACGAGAGTATTCATATAGGTTGATGATGCCTAGTCACTTCGCTAGGTTTTGTACGCATTGCGGTTCGATATTGTAGCGCAACCTGATGAGCAAATTGCAGGAAAAATACATACAGAAGAATTGGCTAGTTGGCGGATATGTTGTTTGATGCATCGTGATACACTTGTTTCACTTTCTCTTGCCTGCCCGCTCTCTCTGGCATTGTGGCTATCAACACACCAACCACGGAGAACGTGATGCTTGCAAAAGTCTATAGTTGTGCGGTTGTTGGCCTTGAAGGCAAGCCTGTCGAAGTCGAAGTTGATATCAGCCAAGGCCTCCCCGCCTTTATGATCGTTGGTCTACCCGATACAGCCGTGCAAGAGGCGAAAGAACGAGTACGTGCAGCCGTCCGCAATTCTGGCAATACGTTTCCGATGAAGCGCCTCACTGTCAACCTTGCGCCCGCCGATCTGCGCAAGGCCGGCCCCGCCTACGATCTGCCGATCGCGATTGGCTTGCTGATGGCCAGCGAGCAGATCTGTGGCAATGTGGAGCGTTCGTTATTCGTCGGCGAGCTCAGTTTAGATGGCACACTGCGGCATACCGACGGCATCCTGCCGATGGTCAGTATCGCAAAACAGTACGGCATCGAGACGGTCTACGTGCCGCACGAGGATGCTCCCGAGGCTGGCTTGGTCGATGGCACGACGGTGATACCCGTGCGCTCGCTAGCTGATCTGGCTGCCCATATTCGTGGCGAACATCAGCTTCAACCCTACCTCGCTCCCCCTCAAACATACGACGAAGAGCCGCAGTACCCAGTCGATTTCACCGATATCAAAGGGCAGGATCACGTCAAGCGGGCCTTGGAGGTCGCAGCAGCAGGTGGCCACAACCTGCTTATGTGTGGGCCTCCTGGCTCCGGCAAGACGTTGATGGCACGGGCGGTGCCCTCGATCCTGCCGCCGATGGAGCTTGCGGAAGCGCTCGAGGTGACCAAGATCTACTCGGTGAGCGGTATGCTGCCGCCGAGCACGCCGCTGATACGGCAACGGCCATTCTGCGCGCCCCACCATACTATCTCGCAGGCTGGCTTAGTGGGTGGCGGCTCTCGAATCCGCCCCGGTGAGATCACTCGTGCCCATCGGGGCGTGCTCTTCCTCGATGAGTTGCCTGAGTTTGGCCAGCAAACGCTTGAGGTTCTGCGTCAACCTCTGGAAGATCGCATCGTCACGATTAGCCGCGCCAGTGGCACGATCACCTTTCCGGCCAATTTCATCCTGATCGGCGCGATGAATCCTTGTCCTTGCGGCTATTACGGCGATCCCGAGAAGCAGTGTACCTGCTCTCCAGGTGTGGTGGCTCGCTATCAGAAGCGGATTTCGGGGCCGTTGATGGAGCGCATCGACATTCACGTGGAGGTGCCGCGCGTCCAGTACGAGAAGCTCAGCACCGCGCGGCAGGGCGAGGCTTCGGCGAGCATCCGGCAGCGCGTGGCTGCCGCGCGCGAGATCCAGGTGCAGCGCTACGCTCACACCAATCGGCTGCGCACCAATGCCGATATGGGGCCAGCCGAAGTGCGCCGATTCTGTCAGCTCGATGAGCCAGGTCAGCGCTTGATGCAGGCGGCGATGCACCAACTTCACCTGTCGGCTCGCTCGTATCATCGGGTGCTGAAGCTGGCGCGCACCATCGCCGATCTGGCTGGTGCTGAGCATATCGCGCCAGCGCACCTTGCCGAAGCGCTTCAGTATCGGCCTCGTATAGCTGAGTGACGGTGCAAGGCATAGTTGAATCGAGCCACACACAGCGAACGTACTGTGCGTGGCTCGATTTGTTACGCGATATACGCGTGGGTTTACGACTTGAGGTGCAGTTGTCTGCTATGGGTTGCGGCGTAGCGAACACCACTGGCGAGATCCGCTTGGGTGGTGAGACCTGAGAGGTCGAGGCCCAACCCAACGATGACTTGTGCGAGTTCGGGGCGGATGCCCACCAAGATCGGCTTGGCGCCTAGCAGCTTGGCTGCCTCCGCTGCCGACACGAGCACCCGAGCGATTTGGGTATCGATCATCGGGACACCCGTGACATCGATGATGGCCACATTGGCGCGGTGCTGCTCGATAGCCTGCATGAACGAGTTGATCAGCAATTCGGCACGGGTGCTATCGATCGCTCCGATCAGCGGCATCACAATCACGCCTTCGAGAACTGGTAACACAGGGCTAGAGAGTTCTTGAATGGTCTGTTCAAGCGTTTCGCGGGCATCGATGGAGGCGCGCAGTTCATTGAGTGTGGTGTTGCGTTCATCGAGTGCCTGCTGCAATTCGGCTGTGCGCTCGGTGACACGTTGCTCAAGCTCTTGCATATTCTGCTCAAGCCGCGCAAGCATTGTGTTAAAACCCTCCGCTAATACGCCAATTTCGTTGCGCGTCAACACCTCAGCACGTTGGCTGAAATCGCCTTGGCTGATACGTGATGCTGTTTGAGTGAGCGCCAAGATGGGGCGGGCAAGGTAAGCAGCGATAGACAAACCGATACTCAGTGCGATCAAGCTGATCATAATCAGCAGCAGTTGATTATTCTGTTGAATTTCGTTAATCGACGCCTGAGCTTCGGCCACCTCAATCTCCGCTAACAGACCTGCCTGCATCTCGGGGATCCAACGGTACACACCCATAACAGATTCGCCCGGAATGCGATAGTTGGTGTAGATATTGGAGCCGTTGAGCCCTTGCAGCGCTTTGTTGATCCCTTCGCTATGGTAGGCCCGTGTAAGCGGATACCCCTCAAAGCGGCTGGGTGTCAGCAGGTACCGGCTTTCGAGGCTGACCAAATACGTTTCGCCTGTTTCGCCGAGGCCGCTGCGCGATAACATGATCTCACCGAGAATGGAGAGGTCCAACTGCACGCCAACCACTGCAATTAGTTGCTGTTGTGCGTTGTACAGCGGCTGTGTGAGAATCATCTGGAGTTCGTTGCTGCTCGGGCTGTAGTAGGGCGATTGGACGTAATTCCCCTCTAAGCTCGCATTGAAATACGGTTGACGATTCACTATCCGCCCTAGCAGCGATTCGTCTGAGGCCGCGATGATACGCCCATCGGGGAGATAGAGAAACACTTCTTGGAAGTGGATCGATTGTTCTGTCTCTGTGCTGGTGGCCTGCTTGAGTAATTGATTGATTCGCTCTTGCTGAGCCTCATCGGGCGCTTGAGCGAATTGAAGCAGTTGGCTGCTCACAGGCTCAGAGAGGAACAGTTGTAAACTGATCGCGCTATCCTTGATCCACGTTTCGATCTGATCGCGTTTGATATCGGCGATCGATTCGAGCTTCTCGAAGACGTGTGTTTGAAGCTCATCACGGGTTCGGTTGATCGTGAGCGTTTGGATCAGGATGACCGGCACGATGGCCAGCACAACATACGATGCTATCAAATGCCAGCGCAACTGGCGCCAAAAGGGTAATGAGGCACTGATTGTAGGTGATGGGCGCAGGTCCATAGTGATCCTATTTCGCTATGCTTTGATCATGAAAGCTGTTGGTATATGCCTGCTCGGGGTTGAGGGTGAGCACTGATGGTTCGAGTTGGCTCACGATCTGATGGGTGAATCGCCATACTTCGGGGTCCATATGGCCGAGTTGAGTGCCTGGAGGGTTGAGTAGAGGTAAGGTGGCATGCAGTCGGCGTCGTTGACCGTCTCTATCCAGTTGATCGTTATACAGCATAATGAAGTCGACGGCTTTGTCTGGATCGTTGATCGCATCTTGCATGCCTTGGAAGGTTGCGGTTAGAAAGCGTCGTACCAAGTCGGGCCGCTCGGCGATCGTCTTTTCGGTTGTGAAAATCGTGAGTTCGTAGCTCTCGACACCATAGTCGCTCAGTAACATGACATTGTAGTCAGCATTCGCTTCTTCGAGCAATACGCCTTCGTTGATCACCCATGCCGTCATTGCATCAACTTCATCATTGACTAACTGCTCGATCCCGTAGCTTGTGCGTGGCACAATCGAGATATCTTCGGCATTCATGTTTTGAAGCATGAGAAAGCTTTTGAGTAGTTGGTCCGAAGTTGCATCGTTGCTGGTAATACGCTTGTCGATCAACTGTTTTGGCTGTTTAATACCACTTTTTTCAAGTGAGATGATCGCAAACGGGCTACGTTGAAAGATGGTTGCGATCGATACAACAGGCTTTCCTGCCGCACGCGCAAGCAAAATATCGCTTGCACTGGTGATGCCGAAATCTACGGTGCCGTTCAATACCTCGTCAATGGGCGAAATGTATCCATCGGCGACATATCCACCCGCTTTGAGCTCGATATCGATGTTTTGATTGGCGAAACGCTTGTTTTGTTCAGCAGCATAAAAGGCTACTGATGAATATTCGTGTATCCAGGAGAATTGAACGCTGACTGATGTTTGTTCGGGGGTACTAGTCGTTGAGACGGGTGAACTGCAGGAAACGATACTCAGAGAGCAGATGGAGAAAAGGAGCAGTAAAAACCACATGCGGCGGGGCGCGGCGAAGGCTACGTGGCACATGCCTTATGGTCTCCTTTATGTTCATAGATGAAGTCAACAGCGTTTCGTGTATACCAGATACACCATAGACCATTTAAATATAGTATGATGATTCAATTGTTTGCGCAAGGGGCAATTTTGATGTTGGTTTCGTGGAGGATATATTCTAAAAACATACTATCTATAGTAGTTTAATGGTTAAATACATGTAAATGAAATATGTTGTAGCTCGTTCGTAAAGAAATTTAGAATGAATCTTCTTGATTTTTATCATCCACGGATGCGTTGAAGCAGTTTCTGCGAGCTTTTCTATAAAAAAGGACCTACGGACATTGTTTCGTCCGTAGGTCCTTGCGGTGTACGCTATCGGTTTCTACCTCCCCACGAACGGCGCAAACAAGCGGAAGGACGCGGCGCTGGTCTCAGGCAACATGCGCGTTGGACCGTACTCGTGCGTGTCGTCGTTCACCTCAACCTCGTGTAGCCAGTAGTAGTAAGTCTGCCCTGCTTGTGCACTGCTGTCAGTCCAGCTGTAGCTTGCGCCACCAACTTGGCCCTGGCTCAGCACCAGCGACTGGGTCACGCGCACAGCTTTCTTAACTATGGTAGTTCGAGGCCGTGCGCTTCGAGTAATGATGTATCCTCCAACAGTGTTGCAGTCGGCCCATCGGCGACTATGTGCCCCTGATCCATGAGCACCATACGGGGAAAGAGTTCGCGCACCATCAGCATATCGTGGGTGGAGACGAGCATTGTCAGTGGCAGCTCACGCAGTAGGTTGATCAGCGTGCGGCGCGCCCGAGGGTCGAGCCCCGCCGATGGCTCATCGAATACTAGGAGCTTCGGCTGCATCGCCAAGACTGTCGCGATAGCGATGCGCTTCTTCTCGCCGATGCTGAGATGATGCGAGAGGCGATTCTCGAAGCCTTGCATACGAACCTGCGCGAGTGCCTGCGCGACACGCTCGCGAACTTCGGCCTCGGGAAGCCCCATATACAGCGGTCCGAAGGCTACATCCTCAAAGACGGTTGGCGAGAACAGTTGATCGTCTGGATTCTGAAAGACGAGTCCCACCATCGCCCGAATCTGCGGCAGATTCGTGCGGTTTAGCTCTAAGCCCGCGATGTTGATGCGCCCCTGTCCACTTAGAATGCCGTTGAGGTGCAGCAGAAGTGTGCTTTTGCCTGCGCCATTTGGCCCAACGAGTGCTACCTTTTCGCCCTCTGCAAGCTGAAGATGCACGCCACGAAGTGCGGGATGTTGGTCGGGGTAGGAGAAGGTGAGATTCTCGATCTGTAAAATTGGCATATTTATGCTCGATGGATGGTCGGTTAGCCCACAAACCTGGTGAGTTGGACGAGCAGCAGTACACCTGCTGCGATGAGGAGCGCGGCCCAATCGCGGCGCTGCATGCGGGGGTGCGTGAGGCTGCGCAGGTCTCCGGTGTACCCGCGCGCCAACATGGCTTGATACACTCGTTCGCTGCGCTCGTAACTACGCACAAAGAGTTGGCCTACCAGATTCCCCGCCACACGCGCCCGCCAGATCAGCGAGCCGCCGCTGCTGCGTCCTGGCAAGCAGGCGCTGCGTGCCTCGCGGGCGCGTAGCAGCCGCTGCGCCTCGTCGCTAATGACGCTGATGTAGCGGTACATCAACCCGATGACCGCCACCAAGATATGCGGCAGCCCTAGCGTGCGCAGGCCGTTGAGCAACTCGGGGAACGGAGTGGTTGCCGTGAGGATGATCGCCACCTGTACGGCCAGCCAACTCCGCAGCACAATGCTGAAGAAGCGGATAGCGCCGTTGTCGGTGATGCTGAGTTGACCACTGCCGAACGGCAGATGGGCGATCGGTTGGCCGGGAACCGTGAACAACAGGGTGATGGCGGTAAGCAGGAACGGTAGCGCGATCAGCGAGCGGCGCAGCATAAAGCCAAGCCTCACATTTGCGAACGTGCTGTAGGCGAAGACAATCAGCGTTGCGAGCACGAAGCTCACCCAGGCTCCATCCGGCAACATAAGGTTTGAGAGGATGAAGCCCAGGCTGATGATCACCTTGGTGCGGGCGTCGAGTTGTTGAACGATACCGCTGCTGTGTAACGCCTGTTCGGGTTGGTAGGTGATTTGCATTGATTAAGCCGTGCGTTGTTGGATCAGTCGAACGGCAGCGATGGTGAGCGCGGCCACGATCACCACTCCTACCACACCTGCCGCGATAGTGGAGAATCCTGTCTCGCCCAAGAACGGGAAGGTATAATCGGGGATCAGTTGGTACGGCGCATCTTGGCCTTGCTCCAGGAAGCCCAAATCTTCGGCAACACGCTCAAGGCCATCGGGGTCCGCCGAGGCGAACGGGGCCAGCAACACGACCGCCAACGACGCTAACGCGCCACCGATGATCCAACCGCGACCGCCTTGATTCGCGCTTTCGTTGAGCAGATCGGGGCGCGTGCGCTGGATGAACATCAGCGCCGCAACGGTGATCAGCGCTTCGCCAATGCCGATCAGCATATGGATACCCAGCATTGCGGGCAGTACGATCTGCAAGGGCGAAGTGCCGCTGAGCCATAGCTGGAGGGCGGTGAGCAGCGCGCCAGCAACGACCGACAGCCACGCGCCAATGCCGACTCCAACCAGGCGCAGCCCCGGTGCGCGGTTGGCCATACTGCGGTACAGCCCGTAGCCGATCAGCGCGGTGATCAAGCCCATGTTGAAGATGTTCGCGCCCATCACGACGAGGCCACCATCCTGGAACAGCAGGGCTTGCACGCCGATCACGCACGTCATCACGAGCATGCCCGCCCACGGGCCGAGCGTGACAGCGGCGAGTGTGCCACCTAGCAGATGCCCCGATGTTCCGCCAACGACGGGGAAGTTGATCATCTGGGCGGCGAAGATGAAGGCCGCCATCACGCCCATCAACGGTAATTGGCGTTCGTTGAGGTTGCGGCTCCGTCGCAGTGCTACGCCCACTAGCATGATGGTGATCGCCCAGAAGATGAGTGAGATCGGCAGGTTGAGAAAGCCATCGGGGATGTGCAAGGCTGGTGGTTTATTGGGCGCGCTTGGGCTAGCGAGAGCGAACAACGACATAGGATACTCCTTGACTACTGGGTTCAGAACAAGAGCTTTGCTCGGGCACGAAGATGTATGCCTTTGCCGTGCAGCAATCGACAATGGATCAACATAGTAAGATGCTGGGAACACTTAATGCAATGAATTGCAGGTGCAATGAGTAGAGATAGTATACTGAGGCTGGATGCAACCGTCAAACGCTTGGGTGAGCGAACTACTCCGCCTTTTGGCTGATTTGCGCGTTGTATGTCCTTGATGCTGGGCGCGTTGACAGGTTATCTATTCTCTATTTACAATGACAACCGTGAAAGTGTACTGTTTGTAAATAGTGTGCGTTATTGATGGGGTGCAAACACACTCCTTTTGCGGCGATTCGCAGGGCGAAAAAAGGAAGGTCTTCCTCATGGAACTGTTAGATGAAATTGGGTTTTTGCGCCAACAGGGCCATCGCCTCACGCCGCAGCGCTTGCAGGTGCTTCAGGTGATCAAGGCTGCGGGCCGTCATATAACAGCAGAGGAGATCCACGCTGCAATCGTGCCAGAGCAACCGTTTTTGGATATTGCGACCGTGTATCGCTCATTGCAGTGGCTTCAGAGCGTTGGATTGGTGGCGCCGATCGATATGGGCGATGCCAAGCTGTTGTACGAGTATCACGCGCCGGGCGACCATCATCATCACTTGGTGTGCCAAGGCTGCGGCTACCAGATCCAGATCGCCGATGAGGAGTTGGAGCCGCTGAAGCATTTGATCCAGCAGCGCTATGGCTTTGAGTTGCAGATCGATCATTTGGCGCTGTTGGGCCGTTGTGCTCAGTGCGCCGATTTTGAAGATGAGCGCTGAGTTGTTCTGCTTGTTGATGGCCTATGTTGACCTGTTTGTTTTCAGGGCCATATTTCTTCGGATTGCGCTGTAATGAGGAAAATGGCCTTATCGATTGCTGTACTTGGTCCGTTGCGCGTTGCGCTCAACGAAGGTGTGCTGCTCGAGGGCGGCGGCGGTAAGCCCTGGGCGCTGCTCGCATACCTTGCGGTGGAATCAGATCGTCCCCATACTCGCGAACGTTTGGCGGCCCTGTTGTGGCCGGAACAACCCGAACAGAATGCGCGGCAGAACTTACGTTGGGCGCTGAACACGTTGCGCCGCGCGATCGGTGATGCCGAAGCTTCCCTCCCTTATCTGCTCATTTCTCGAGAGACACTGCAATTGAATATAGCAAGTGCGATCGATGTCGATGTGGCCCAGTTTCGGGATAGTGTTGCGCTTCCCGACGATATAGAGGCGTTGCAGCGGGCGGTTGACTTGTATCGTGGGGATCTGCTGGATGGCATACTCTTGGCCGATAGCGAGCCGTTCGAAGAGTGGCTCGCTCAGACGCGCGCTCGGTTGCAGCATCAGGTGGTTGAGGCGTTGGCGCGCTTGGTGGCCGATGCCGAGCAGCGGCGCGATAGTGCGATGTTGGAGCGTTATGCGCGGCGCTGGTTGGTGATCGATCCCTGGTGCGAGATCGCGCATCGGGGCTTGCTGCGGGCGTTGTTGTGGAGCGGACGGCGTTCGGCGGCGCTGCAGCACTACGAGGCGACGCGCGCGCTGTTGGCCAACGATTTGGGTATTGAGGTCGAGCCAGAGACGCAGCAATTGTACGAGCAGATTCGTCTGGGTGAACAACCTGTGCCGCGCGCGGAGCCGAGCGCGCCTCCTGAGGTGGTGGTGCATCCCGATCGGCAGCGCATGATCGAGCGGGTGGGCCAATTTTGGGTCGATGGCGTGTTGGCGCCCTCGCGGCGGAGTCTGCCGGAGTTGACGCCCGATTTCACGCTGCGGCCTGGGCCTGGCCACCCACTGCCCGCCGATGCGCACCGCGATCATACGCAGATCATCGCCGCCTACGATGCGTACGAAGGCGACCTGCTGGTGCTGGGCGGGCCTGGCGCTGGCAAGACGCACCTGCTGCTTGAACTGGCCTACGTTCTGCTGCAACGCGCGGCGGCTGATCCGACGTGTCCGATCCCGGTCGTGTTCAACCTGGCGTTTTGGGATGCACGCAGCTCCACGCTCGATGAGTGGCTGATCGCCGAGTTGCAGGCGCGCTACCAAGTGCCATCGCAGTTGGCCAGTCAGTGGGTGGCCTCGAATCAGATCCTGCCGTTGCTCGATGGTTTCGATGAAGTGGGCATCGCGGAGTACGAGCACTGTCTAACGGCGATCTGTCGCTTCCGGGCGGAGCGCTGGGCTCACGGCATGCTGATCTGCTGCCGGACGAGCGACGGCGTGGCGCTGGCCGAGCGCGTACTGCCGCGCGGGATTATCGAGGTGCTGCCGTTGAGCCGCGCACAGGTCGATCACTTTTTGGCGCAGGGCACACAACCCACCGCGCTGCGACAGCTTTTGGATGCCGATGAGTCGTGGTATACCTTGACGACGACACCGCTGCTGCTGCGTTTGTTGAGCGTCTCGATCAGGGATGCGCATTTGGCCGAGCAGTTAGTGAGCGGTGGCGCGCAGGTCGCGCAACAGCAGATCTTCGCAAGCTATGTGCAGGCGATGCTGGAGCGCTCCGGCGGGCGAAACATGGGCGATGTGGATGTGCAACGGAAGTGGCTGCACTGGTTGGCCCGCAATATGACACAGCATCAGCAGAGCATGGTGTTTGTCGAGGGGTTGCAGCCAAGTTGGTTGCCCGACCTCTCTTGGCGGCGTTGGTATGCGTTTCTGGAGTTGCTGTTGTTAGGGATTGGCTTCGCCCTGCTGGTGGGGCTTGATGCAGGCTTGCGCCTATGGCTCAACGGCGTGGAGGGCGGGCTTTGGCGCGGCCTATCGACAGCCCTCACGATTGGGATCGCTGTTGGTGGCAGCTTGGGCGCGGTTGCGGCGGCGACATTGCATCGCACGGAGCAGTTGCAGCGCACGCGCTGGCAGATCTTGCGTCAGCAAGCCTTTGAGCGCGGGGGCGTGGCGGGGTTGACGTTCGGCCTATCGGTGGCGCTGCTGTTCGATACCGCATTGAGCTACGGCGTCGGCATCACGGTTGGGCTGATCTTCTTCGCGTTGACGGTGCTGTTGGGCCGCGAACAGCCGATCGCAATGGTTGAGCATGTAGGATGGTCGATGGAGACAGCACGGCGGCGCGCTTGGGTTAGCGTGGTGGTGGGCCTAGTGTGCGGGATGCTGTTTGTGATCGGTGGCAATGCGCCGATGGGCTTGGTGATGGGCTTGGCGATCGGTGTGGTGACCCTCGCCTGCAGCGGCTTGACGAGCGGCATGCTGCCACGGCAGGCGCGCCCCACCGAGCAGCTGCGTCAATCGGCACAGACATCGCTGCGGGTGAGCGTGTTGCTGGGCAGTAGTGTCGGGCTGTTGTTTGTGTTGGTGCATGGCCTAGCGATGCTCTGGCAGGCGGATATGCTGGCTGGCATACAGTTTGGCTTCACGAATAGTTTGCACAGTGGTATAGTGAACGCGCTTGCCCCTGCGCTAATCGGCGTGGCGATCGGCCTGCTGTTTTTTGGCGGTCTCGCCTGCCTGCAACATGCTGTGTTGCGTCTGCTGCTGTGGCGGGCTGGTTTGGTGCCGTTGCGGCTGGTGCGCTTCCTGGAACACGCCGCGAGCCTGTTGCTGTTGCGCAAAGTGGGCAGCGGCTATATGTTTATGCACGGCCTGTTGCAGGAACATTGCGCCCAAGACGAAGTGTTTCTGAAGCCCAATGTATAGATTTTCGCAAACCTCGTATAATAGCAGCGGTGGTGATCGGCGAAGGTAGTGAGTCCTCATACCCGACGGTATCGACGAAACACGCACTCGACGTTTGGGCAATGTGGTTGAATAGCCCCAGTATGGCTCGTGGTATGCAAGTGCTGGTTCGCGGTGCTTGTTTTTTTTTCCTGTTTTCCTGCGTTATAGCAGTTCCTATTGAACCTTGGCTCACATCTTTTGGGAGGAATAATGCTTTTCCGCTATGCGCAGGGTTTGCGCAGAATGAACCCGACGTTGTTGCGTTATTTCGTGGCTGTATCGCTGATTGGCTTCGCCGTTGATGGTGGTATCTATTCCGTTCTGTTTAATCTCTTTCTGGTGCGGTTACAGTACGGCCCCGAGGCGATCGGCGCTATCAATGCCGTAGCGCTCCTCGTATTTGCCTTCATCAGCTTCCCATCGGGATTGTTGGGCGAGCGGTTCGGTCTGCGCCGCATTATGCTGATCGGCATAGCGGTGATGTGTTTTGGGACACTCTTTATCCCCATGGCCGATCTGATCCCCGAAGCGATCCGCATGGTTTGGCTGATGGTTGGTTACTCGGTGATGTATATCGGCCTATCCTTCTATTTCGTGAATGCGGCCCCATTCATTTTGATGCTGACGGTCCCCTCGCGGCGCTCGGTGGTGTTCGCCCGCCAGACCGCGCTGATGTCGACGTTCGCCTTTGTTGGTAGCCTCGTCGGTGGCGCCCTGCCCCCGTGGTTCGCCACGCTGCTGATGTCCTCGGTCGAATCGCCGATCCCGTATCGCTATGCGCTGATCTTCGCTGGCCTAATGCTGTTGCCTGCGGTGCTGATGGTTTGGAGCATCCCTCGCGATGTGGAGGCGACTCAGCGCGTGAAAGAGACAGTCGACGATGAGCCATCGAAGCAAGAGGTGGTGCCGCTGAAGTCGATCATCGGCATTCTGGCGATGCTCGCGCTGGTGCGCCTGCTGCAGGTGAGCGGCGTGGCGGTGACGACCACGTTCTTGAATATCTATCTGGATACCGAGCTGCTGCTCTCGACGGCGCATATCGGTGCGATTATCGCGACTGGCCGCTTGTTGGGTGTGCCCGCCGCGCTGGTGACCTCGATGCTCGCGAGCCGCATCGGTAATCGGCGAGTGGTGATGATTGCGGCGTTTGGTTCGATGCTGAGTCTGCTGCCGTTGGCGCTGATCCCCCATTGGGTCGCAGCTGCGATCGGATTTGTGGGTGTGGTCGCGTTCTCGTGGATGCGCTACGCTGCCTCGGTGGTGTATTTTATGGAGCAGGTGCCACGTTCGCGCCGCGCCACGCTCTCCGGCGCGACAGAAATGGCGTCGGGGGTATGCTTCACCGTCCTGTCGTTTGGCGGCGGCTTCTTGGCCTCGCTGTTTGGCTATCGCATCCTGTTCCTGTTGGGCGCGGTGCTCGTGTTGTTGAGCGGCGTCGTGTTCTGGATGTTCTTCCACAATCGGCCCGGTAGCGATGAGTTGGCCCGCAGTGCTCGATAGCGCACAAACAAAAGAGCACGGTGGTCATCAAGACCGCCATGCTCTTGCTTTCTCATACCTGGTTTATGAGCTAACGAGGCCCGACATACGTGACTATGACGTTCGATCCAACACGTGAGCCCATCTATGACTAGGTGCCGAACACTGGCGCGGTGCCCGAGCACTCGATGTGAGGGTTTTCAGCGGCAGCAGCATTGTGGTGTTACTGCTGCCAATGCCCGATTTATCGTGTATTAAGGCTCGTCGCATATCGACAAGCGTATCATCTATGACTAGGTGCCTTCGCTTCGTAACCTGTTGTTTGCGTTACATCAGCAGCACTCGTTGTTAGTAGAATAACGCATGGGGCTGATCTCATCATCGCTCGTGTGTCTGATATGCTAGATGATTCGCCGTCACCCTGAGATGATCCGTATGATGGTGCGCGGTTGAATCGATCAAAGCTGCGGATGTGTGACAGATTAGGCTTGCAGAAGCGCAATCTATTGATGCTCGTTAGGTGGCCTACACCCTGCGAAGGGACCGCTACACCTGTTGTGGATCACCGGAGGGTGTAGGGATCATCGTGGTTTGTGCCAATTGTTGTAGCACTTGTTGTGGCGTTACAGGCGGTGTGTTGGGTGGGGGAAAAGGGCGCTGGAGTTGTATTGGGCGCAGGCGGCGCATGCCCACGATGACCTACGGCCTGCGCCTCACAAGGATGCAGAGCTACACCTTCACAGTGCACGGGGCGATGAGCGTAACTGCTCGCCGCCCCGCATTCATTCATCCGCAACCCTACGAAGCGAACTGTGCCTTGGCGTGGTCGAGCGCCTGTTGGTATAGCTCGATCAGGCGATCCCAGCGCTGTTCGAGGGCGTGGTCGATCTGTTGGCGGGCCGGATCTGCTTCGAACCAGGCGATGCTGCGGCGGATGCCCTGCGCGAACGGCACGGTTGCGCAGTAGTCCGGCACGAACCGCTTGATCTTGGTGTTGTCGAACACCACGCTGACCGACTTATCGCCCACCAAGCTGCCCAGCATCTCGGGCATGCAGGCGACGATGAAATCGGAGGCGATGTGGATGATGTTCGGTTTCACGCCGACCGCCTCCGCGACGATCGTGTAGATCTGGTCCCAGGTGAGCGATTCGTCGGAGGTGATGTGGAAGGCGTGGCCGATCGCTTGGCGGTGGCCCAGCAGCCCCACCAGCCCCTTGGCGAAATCGCTGTTGTGGGTGATCGTCCAGAGCGAGGTGCCGTCGCCGGGCACGATCAGCGGTTTGCCCTGCTTCATACGGGCGATGATGGTGTAGGGCAGTTGCCAGCTATTGGTGATCAGCGGGATCTGCGTGTCGCCGTAGGTGAGCGAGGGCCGCACCACGGTGAAAGGGAAGCCGTGCTCGCGGTAAGCTTGCATCAGGCGCTCTTCGCAGGCGATCTTGTTGCGCGAGTAGTCCCAGAACGGGTTAGCCAGCGGCGTATCCTCGCGGATGAGGTAGTGGCCGACCGGCTTCTGGTAGGCGCTCGCCGAACTGATGAAGATGTACTGGTCGGTGCGCCCGCTGAACAGCTCGATGTCGCGCTCGACATCCTCGGGTTTGAAGGCGATCCAGTTGACGACTGCATCGAAGTGATGGTCGGCGAGGGCGCGGGCGGTTGCTTGGGGGTCGCGAATATCGGCTTGAAGGCCGGTGGTGCCGGGTGGCAGCGGGTGTGTGCCACGATTGAGCAGGTACAGGTCGATGCCGCGTTCGACAGCCAGGCGCGTGCAGGCCGTGCTGATAATGCCAGTTCCTCCGATGAACAGGACTTTCATGGTCTCGATCCCTTTCCTTGATCGCGTGGACTTGAGGGTTGGGTAATCGTACCATATTTGCCGATGGTTGCTACAACGCGCGGCGCCTGCGCATCACCATCGCTGATCATCGGATTGAGCGCACACCACTTTGGATGTGCGCTCCGTAGTGCATGTGAGTTAGGAAGATGCTCGGCGGCTGCGAGCTGAGGCGGTCATGAGGCTGAGAAGAGCCGTGATGATCGTACCGAAGATGATAATACCCAAGCTGATGTACAGTGCCCGCTGCTCCTCCTCGGGGCGGACAGGCATCGCGAGGGTGCTTACCACGTAGAACAGCACACCCATCAGGAAACCGAGGACACCTCCGCTAATGAGTGCTTCGATCCGGCGGCGTGATGGGTGGCTGCGCGACCGTGCTGCAACATAGTTGCCCACCCATAGACCAATAAGCCATGCTATTGGAGTGGCACACGCAACACCTGGCGTGCCCGACCAACTGGCTAATCCGACAACTACGCCCCACACGATTAAAGGAGCTAACACCCCTCGAACCATTATCCCCGTGTCGAACCCTGTTCCTGCTTGTTCTGTGTTGTTTTCCTCTCGGATCATGTTTGCTCCTTCGCATCAGAAAGGGAAATACGGCAACTGGAATATAACATTCAAATCATTTAGAAAAAAGATACTTTTGAAGGATGTTTTTACTTTTGGTTTGGTTTATCATTTTATGAATAAGATGCTTCGGGTTGTTGTGAGATCGAGACGCTGTGATGTTGAGGAGATCACATCACAAATTTTTTGGGGAAATGTTGAGAGCAATTGGATCGTTGAAGCACATCGTTCGACAGATGAGTCTTTTCCCTTACGTTTATCCGGTTTGGATATTTCTTTTGTTCTGATAGCTATTTTTGAGGATGAAAAGCGGCCACGAAGGGATCATCCCTTCGTGGCCGTGGTTTGTGTATGAGCGTGTGAGTCTATTCGACGGTTACCGTAGTGTGCGACACGTACCAATTGCCGTCGTAGTCCTCGGCGATGAAGCCCACCAAGTAATCGCCACTGGGCACCATCACATCCTCCCAAGTGAAGTTGGCAGTGCCGAAGGTGAGCGTCTCGCTTTCGGTCACGAAGGTGCTGACTGTCTCGCTGAGTTGGCTGCTATCCTCGATCCAGTCGTCGTAGATGGTGAAGGTATCGCCTTTTTTGGGCTTGAGTTCGCTGAGCGAGCCGCTGGCATTCTCATCTCGGTAGGCGAGCACCTGGATGAGTTCGCCATCTTGGAACAGCAGCGATGCCCAACGTTCCTTCTTGCTCTTGGCACTGGTGTAGATGCCATCGACGGAGTAGATCGCGCTCTCGGGGCTAGAGCCGAAGTCCTGCGGGAACAGCATGGCCATGTGCGTATCGGTGCCATCGCTGATGCCGAACGCCCAACCATCCCACTCAAACTCAATGTCGATCGGCTCGCTGCCCCAATCGGGGTAAAAGACGCCATCAACTTCCTTCGTCTCCTCGGCGTCGATGAAGTCCACATCGATCATGCGGATGGTGTCATCGTCGTGGTCGATCTGTCCGACGAACAGGTAGACGTAGCTGATATTGTCGCCCTGGATTGTGGTGCTGAGCGTGATCGTCTCGTCGTTATTGGGATCGAAGGAGTCGCTGCTCACCTGAATCGGCGCGATCGTAATCGGCTCCGCAGCGGGCGCGGCTACGGCATCGAGGTCCGGCAGGACGGGCGGCTTGACCGAGGCCAAATCGGGCATCGGCTGTTTGGCATAGTGGAAGGCCAAGAAGTCGTCCCACAGCGAGTGCAAGGCGAAGGCTTCGGAGACGGTGGTGTACGATTTCGCTCCCGCGACCTTGTCTTTGTACAACTTGGAGTTCGGGAAGTAGATCGAGATACCAGTCGCGCCTTTCTTCTCGGAGCCGTGCTTCTCAGCGATCACCGCTCGCTGGATCGATGCGAGCAGTTCGTCGACGGCGGCACTGATCTTCTCATCTTCTGCCTTCCGTTTGAGCAACTGTGCGAAGCTGCCCATGTCGATGTAGGGCTTGGGCTGATCTTCGTCGAAGACGGTCTCGAAGGCTTGCGCGTAGCGGCGCGCGGCAGCGACCGACTTCTGCTCGCTATCGGCCATCAGGACGGCGAGCTTATTGAGCGAGTTGAGGACGTTGGGCACCTCGCTCAGGTTCACACTGGTAAGCGTAATGGTCTTGCTCTCCTCGGCGGCGATCTCCTCGGCGGAGATCTCCTCGGCATCGCCGGAGAACTCGTAGGCGCGTTCGATGTACTTTTTGCGCGCTGCATCGTCGATGATCAGTTGGTCCTGATCGATGTAGCTTTTGACGATCGCATAGGCCAGTTGGCCGCCATCGATCTCGGGGTTATCGGTCAGGTGGGCCAGGAACGATGCGTAGGCCCAACCCAGCGACGGCTCCACCTCTTGGGAGGCGACGGCGTAGCGGGCGTAGGGCGCTAGCTCGGTGTACACCTCGATCGAGCTCATCAAGCAGGCGTCGAAGCCGATCAACTCGAACTGATCGATCGCTGTGGTCGCGATGATCTTCTCAAGCGCATCGCCGAGCTCCATCAGGAACAGCATATCGCCGAACTCTTCGGCCAGCGCGATATCGTGGGGGCCATCTCCGCCGGAATCGGAGTCGTTCCAACCGCCGGGCCAACCTGCGCCGTGATCCGACATAATCAGCACATAGTTGTCGGCGGGGTATTCCCTCGCGGCCCACGACACGAAATCGACCAAGGTTTCGCCATCGGCCATATTCACTTCGCCTAGATCCATGAGCTCTTCTGAATTGATATGATCGAGGTCGAAGTCCTGCTGAATCAGGAAGCGTTTGGCGGTCGACCAATCACCATCGCCATCGTAGCCACCCTCGTAGCGATCGACCTGGGCGACGATGGTGACGCGCTCGCTGGAACCGACCAACTCAGCCTCGTTGATATCGATCAGCATATCTTCTTCGAGGACCTCATCGTCGGCGTTGCTATAGATCATCACAAGCCAAGTTTGATCGTCGCGTGAGACATCGGGGCGGGCCGGGCGGGGTGTTGGCGGTGCTCCGGAGACAGGAGCATAGCCGGAAGAATCTTCATCAGAAACGTCATCATCATCGAGACAGGCGACGAGGAAGGTTGATAATAAGCATAAAATGAGGAAGGATAATAGATGTCGCCGAAGACGCTCTACTGGCTGCATTGATAAGCTCCCGTATGATAAATAGACGGGCTTCCTGACGGTGGAAGCCCGCTGCTGGTCCCTTCTGTTCTGAATTACGTTTTGTTTTTGCGAGGCCGTCTGCGCTGCGTGGTTCCCGTGCTTTCCGATGAAGGTTGAGCTTTGCTTTTTACGGGTTGTTCGCTCTCCAGGTCATCTTTCCACAGATCCTCGTTCGAGTAGACAATCCCCTGGCTGAAGCGCGCTGCGGCGCCATCAGCAGCATTGCTACTTTGTTTCCCGGCTTTTTTCATGAGAGTGGCTCCTTAGATTGATTGGTGGTTGAATCCACTGCTTCTGTGAGAACGTTCCCAATGTAGCGATGGATCTGAGAGCCTCGTATGCAACGACCCTTGCTACTCTGCTGTTCGCGAGATGCAACATCGTCGCGCATAATCAAGAGTATAACAAGGAGCGGTGTGTTCCAAGATTGCAGTTACTTTACGAAGTTAGTACGGCTTAGGTTGCGTTGTACGATTGTCTCTTCGCTGTGCCCGCCAAGGTTTGTTGTCCCAGACAAAATGGCAGTAATCGGCTGATGTTGCGGGCATCATCGAGGCCGCGGTGGTGGTGCCCCTCAAAGTCGAGCCCTGCAAGACGGAGCGCTTCGCGCAGCCCTAGTCCTTTGCGGGTGCCTTGCTGATTGATGAAAGCTTGCCGTAGATTCAGGTAGGGCGCATCGATTGGGTTGCTGATCTGGTGGAAGGCGCAATCGTGCGCGAGTTGGCGTTGATCGAAACTGCCCCACGAGCCGAACACAAACGATGGGTACGTAGCGAGCCACTGTGCGAACGCGCTGATGACGGCGGGAAAGCGCGGCGCGTCATCGAGATCGTGTTGCTGTATGCCGGTGAGCCTACTGCAGAATGCGGTCAGGAACGGGTGTCGCACCGCTTGTACGAAGCTCTGAAACTGATCGACCAGCGTGAAGGTGGCAGATTCAACCATCACCGCACCGATCTCGATGATTTCACGCTCGTCATCCGGGATGCTCTTGCGGTCGCAACAGGTTGCTTCGAGATCGATGATCAGATAATGGTCGGGCATAGAAGCCTTACAATCGTTGGATGCCTACACGTAACATGTGAAGTATATCACAAGAAACGTAGGCGAATCGTAGACCCGCAAGCAGCGTTGATTGCTTGCGGGTCCGTGTATACGAGTGTATGGTTGACCGAGGAGCTAGTTCCTAGAGATGAATGGGAGGTAGATCCACGTCTCCGATAGTGTATTGTTCAGCGTAAAGGAGGCCTGGATCGACCCCGACGCGCCGGACGCACTGGCGGTGACGCTGTAGCTACCAGCGATAGTGTTGGCCTTGGCGGTCACGCTCGCCTCGCCGTTCGCGTTGGTGGTGGCGGTCGCTCCGCTGGGGAAACTGGCGCTGGCACCGCTGCTGGGCGCGCTAAACGTGACAGTAACCCCGCTGATCGGGTTGTTGTACTGGTCAACTGCCTTGACCTTGAGCGGGCTGGCGAAATTGGTGTTCACAAGCGTGCTCTGGCTGTTGCCACCAGTCGCTGTGAGCATGGCCAGATCGTCGGGCTGGTTGGTGAGCGTAAAGGCCGCGCTACGTGTTCCTGATGCGTAAGTTGCACTGGCGGTGACGCTGTAGCTACCAGCGATAGTGTTGGCTTTGACGGGCACGCTCGCCTCGCCGTTCGCCCCGGTGATCGCGCTCGCTCCGTTGGGGAAGCTGGCGCTGGCACCGCTGCTAGGCGCGCTAAACGTGACTGTCACATTGGGCAAGGGGTTGCCTGCATCATCGGTGAGTTTGACCCGCAGGTCGGTCGCAAACGCGGTGTCCACCACGGTGCTCTGATGATTGCCAGCGAGAAGCTGGACTTGATCGAGCGGGCCGAATGTATGGTGGAAGTCGATCGTGTTGCGTCCGAATATGGTGTTCGTGTTTGTGTCGCGTAACTCGTACACACCGTACCAACTATCGCCGATTTGACTGCTGGGCACGTTGATCTGGTGCGTGACTGTGAGATCGCCACCACTGTGGACGTTCGGCACGTTAACCGTCAGACTGCCATCATTGTTCGCAAGAATGGCCGCGTAGTTAAAGCTAACTAAATCAGCGCCTCCAGGTGTTGAAGATTCGTAATTCATCACATCGATGTAATACCAGTTAGACGGTGGTGAATCGAGTGTACAGTATCCCAGTGTTAATCTGTAGACATGTGAACAGACCAATGTTGCGCCTTGATATACAAACAGGCCAACTAACGGCGAGGTTGTGGAGCGTATATCAACAACCAGCCGTTGTGTATTGGCGGGTATTGATAGGATGATTCTGTGAAACTCCCTTTCATTGACCATTGCCTGAACGCGAGTGCCCTTCTGTAGGCTGTAGGTCTGGGCGACGATGCTATTGGCAGCAACGGTTCTCACCCTCTCATTGACCGTAAACGTGTTTGTATTGTGCTGATAGTTGAAATGCTTTGGCAGGTCGCTCGAGGTGGTTTTGATGGCAACAGGCAGGCTGACATCGGGAGCAAGCCTATCCTCATTGGTGAACGTCACGCGATTAAAGCTGTAGGTATTCAGCGGTTTGCTGGTTGCATCCATGGTGAAGGTGACAGTCTGCGTGCCACCAGCCGGGATGGTGAATGTGGAGGGCGAAGCGCTCAGACTACCCTCCTGATAGCTAGCCGTCCAGGTCACAGGCACATTCAGCGTATTGCGGAAGGTGCGCGTCCACGAACAGAAGCCGATACACTTGACATTCGCCATACTAGGGAGATTGAGGCTGGTCAGATCGCCCTGTAGCTCTGGGTTAGCCGCCACGAAGTTATCGTAGGTCTCGTCCATCACCAGACCTGCCAGCGCAGCCTTCGCCACCTCTATGCGTCCGCTGTCCACATCAAACGGTGTGGCGGGAGTGCTGCCATCCTCTTTCAACAGCGTTGTATATGCGGTGGTCATCAGTGCCGATTGGATCTCGCCGGGTGTCCAATCGGGGTGCAGTCCCTTGAGCAGCAGAGCAGCGCCTGCAGTATGTGGCGATGCCATCGATGTGCCCGAGAGCATAGCAATGCTTGAGGGATTGCCGTTGTTGAAGTAAGCCGCAAAGACATCCACGCCGGGTGCTGCGAGATTTGGCTTGATGATATTGGCAAAGATGGTAGGAGCAGGCCCACGCGAACTAAAGTCTGCGATCCTTTCTACACTGTTTGGATCGATAACGGTAGTTGTTTCGGAGATACGTGCGGTTGCAGGGCCGGTGACGTTTGCGAGCCAGTTCTTCAGCGTTTGCCCATCCGTGTAACTGATGTTGATACCAGGGAGGGGGTAGGAATCAGCAACTAAGCTATCGCCACTGCTCGCATTATTCGCCAGAACGAAGCCAGCGCCACCCGCAGCTTGGACATTGCTTGCTTTTACAAAACGGTCATAGGAGCCCTCATCACAGATCACGATTTTGCCATTGATCTGTGAGTGGAGCAAGGGGTCAAAGGGGCCACAGAGCGGATTACCGAGAGTGCCAGCATAGAGAAGTTGGGTATCGTTGGGGAGTGAGGTGCTGTAGCCGAGGCCTCTGATATCTGGCAGTGTGCCAGAGCTTGCGGTAAGAGCGGTGAGTTGTTTGCTATAGAGGCGATTGTGTTCGATCGCCGCTGTCGAGAGGTGCCACGGGCCGAGGTGCTCGACGGTCGATGCGGTAGGGCCATTATTGCCCGCCGAAGTGCTGACTACTATGCCTGCCTTACGCGCATTGAGGAAAGCTAGTTCGATTGGATCCCTCCAAGGCTCAGTGCCTCCACCAATCGAATAATTGATGACATCGACCTGATCTTCGATTGCTTGGTCGAGCGCTGCTAATATGGCTGTATTATGGCAATAATCGGTGTATACACCGTTATCAAGAAAGCCACAGACGTCGTAGACAATGATATTGGCGTGTGGCGCTATGCCGGATATGTTCAGATTAATGCCATTGTAGGGCATGTTCGTCAGAATATTCCCGGCAGCAATACTTGCGGTGTGCGAACCGTGGCCAGTGTCATCCTCGGGGCTTGGCTCGTTTGTATAGGAGTTGCTGATGACCGACGTTTCGGGGAATGTCCAAGCGCCGATCAGCTTATTGTTGCACTGAAATTGGCTTGAATAGTACTCATTGGAGGGATCACAAACACCCAGGAAGGTGCCCTGGCCGCGCGGGTTGAGGTGGCGATAGCCATCGCCGCCCACTTCGGCGAAGGAAGGATGGCGACTGTTGATCCCACTATCGAGCACACCAATCACCACGCCTTCGCCCTTGTAGCCGCTGATCAGGCCGCCAACCTCACCGTTGGGGTGCGTGCTGGTCTTGACGAGCACCGACAACGAATCATTCCTGAGCAGGTCGACCTGGCTGCTGGTGAGCACGATGGTGCCCGCGTAGGTCTTGCCGCCATCGCTCGATGTCAATGCAGCGACCTGAGTTTGTGTGGCGGTGTTGATGATCGCCGCGCTCTGGCTGGTGCTACTCAACTCAACACGGTAGCTGAGATACGCTCGACTGCTGTCGAAGCTGAAGAGGCCGCGCCCCGTGAGCGAACTGCTCACAGCGGGCGAGAGGTTGTCTCCCAAGAGTGTGGCCGCAAAAACACCCATTGCCGAGCCATTGTGGATCTTGCTGGCCTCAAGCCAACCAGGCGTCAGATCGGTGGTGGGCTCGTAGGACTGCTCCTGCTCGACCATCAGCACGTTCGGCAGCTTGACGATCCGCTTGGCCTCCGCCGCCGTCAACTCAAGTGCCACGCCGTTGAACGCGGTATCGTAGACCGCCTTCACACGGGGCGCATGCTTGATCTCGCGCTGGATGGCTTGGAGTGCGGCATTGCGCTGGCTATCCAATCGACTCCTATAGCGCTGGACAGTGCTATTCGCGAAATTCAGTTTGGGTGAGCGGGACGATTTAGCCAATTGAGCGGCGATATCCACCAATGGCTCGCCCACCAATTGCACGATGTACGTGCTGACGGTCGAATCATCGACATCGGAGTGGAAACGAACGGTTTTTTCGGGGGGTGTTGGGAGTGCCGGAGTTTCGGCTTGCGCCTGCATTGGCGCGGATGTTCCAACAACGAGCATCACGATAATAAGGAGGATGCTCCAGAGACGTGGAGTTACATGCAGCATCGATGTTCCTTACAAAATGAAAGCTTTAATCGTGTATGGACGCGGCCCATGCGGAAGGATAACAAGTGAGGTGTTGTTTAACCATATCTGTGTACTGTGGTGTGAAAAAGAATAGTGACAGAAGATGCAATGAGTACATAGGTATTGATACTTTAGTATATAACAATTATAACTGTCATGAAAAGTATTTGTGATGAGCGAATCGTATTATAAAAAGTTTAGAGAAGTTTAAAATAATGATTAGCGAATCGTAGACCCGCAAGCAGCGTTGATTGCTTGCGGGTCCGTGTATACGAGTGTATGGTTGACCGAGGAGCTAGTTCTTATGGATGAACGGGAGATAGATCCACTTCTCCGATTGTGAATTGTTCAGCGTGAAGGTAGCCTGGATCGACCCCGACGCGCCTGTCGCGCTGGCGGTGACGCTGTAGTTGCCAGCAATGGCGTTGGCTCTCACAGGCATGCTCGCTTCGCCGTTCATCCCAGTGATCGCGGTATTGCCGCTGGGGAAGGTGACGCTGGCTCCGCTGTCGGGCGCGCTAAATGTGATGGTGACGTTTGGCAATGGGTTGCCAACATCATCAATGACCTTCACCCGTAGAGGGGTGGCGAATGGGCTGTTCACCATGGCGCTCTGATGATTGCCATCAACGGCCAAGAGTTGCGCGGGTGTACCAAGTGTGTGATGGAAGGCGATCAGGTTGTACCCAAAGGTGATATTCGTGTTTGTGTCGCGCAACGTGTAGATACCATACCAACTATCGCCCGGTTGGCTGCCTGGCACATTGATCTGGTGCGTGACCGTGAGATCGCCGCCACTGTTGACGCTTGGCACGTTCACGATCAAGCTGCCATCATTGCTGTTGGGGATGATCGCGTAGTTATAGCTGATCAAATCTTCGCCATGCACTTTCGTGCCAGTGTAATTGAACACATAGATCTGATACGTGCCTGCTGGCGGTGAATCGATGAGACAGTGATCCAATGTGATTGAACTGCTGCCTTCACATACCAGCATATCGTCTTTATACACGTAGATGTCGACATCTTGCGCGGTTGTGAAGCGCATATCGACAATCAGTTGTTTCGTATTGGCGGGTACTGTGATGGTCGTAATGTGAAATTGTCCCGCTACAACCATCGCATTGACGCGAGTGCTCTTCTGTAAGCTGTATACCTGGGCCGTGATGCTGTTGGCAGCGATGGTCCGAATCGTCTCATTGGTGGTGAAAGCGTTTGTAGACTGCTGATAGTTGAAATGCTTCGGCAGGTCGCTGATGACTGGTTTGACAGCGACAGGCAAGCTGACATCGGGCGCAACCCCACCCGCAGCACTGAACGTCACGCGGTTGAAGCTGTAGGTGTTTAACTGTTTGCCGGTTACATTCATTGTGAAGGTGACAGTTTGTGTGCCACCAGCCGGGATGGTGAACGTGGATGGTGACGCACTCAGACCAGTATTCTGATAGCTGGCCGTCCAGGTCACGGGCACGTTCAGGGTATTGCGGAAGGTGCGCGTCCATGAACAAGTGCCGATACATTGAGCGTTGGCCATGCTGGGAAGGTTGAGGGTCGTCAAATCGCCCTGCGCGTTGGGATCGGCGGCCAAGAAACGCTCGTAGGTCTCATCCATCACCAAGCCAGCCAACGCCGCCTTGGCCAGCCGAGCACGCCCGCTGCCGACATCGAACGGCGTAGCAGGGGTGAAGCCATCCTCTTGTACCATCGTCGTATATGCGGTGGTCATCAGCGCCGATTGGATCTCGCCTGGAGTCCAATCGGGGTGCAGGCCCTTGAGCAGAGCCGCAGCGCCCGCGATATGTGGTGATGCCATCGATGTGCCCGATAACACACCGCTGTTCGAGCTATTGCCGTTGTTGTTCAGAGCCGCAAAGATATCAGAGCCAGGTGCTGCAATATTCGGCTTGATCATATTGGCATAGGGGCTAATGGCAGGCCCGCGCCCACTGAAGTCTGCGACCCAATCGGCAAGGTCCGCATCAGGAACGATAGTCGTGTTAGAAATGCGCGCGGTCACAGGGCCTGAGGCGTTCGCGAGCAAATCCTTCAACGCTTCGCCTTCGAAATAGTCGATATGAATGCCGGGAATGGGATATTGATCGGTAACTAAGCCGAAGATGAACATGATCGTATTGGCCAGAATAAAGCCAGCACCGCCCGCAGCCTGGACATTTTCTGCTTTCTCAATCCGATCGATCTCCCCCCGATCACAGAGCACGATTTTGCCAGCGATCTGGGAGTGAAGTGATTCATCGAATGTGTCACAGAATGGATTGCCCAAGGAGCCAGCATAGATAATCTCGGTATCGCTATCGAGTGCTGGGCTGATACCCCTGCCAGTGATATCTGGGAGCGTCTTAGCGCCTGCGGTGATGGAAGTGAGTTGCTTGCTGAAGCTGCGGTTATGCGTTGTCGCCGCCGTCGTGAGCAGCCACGGGCTGAGGTGGCGGACGCTCGATTCAGTGGGACCACTGTTGTCTGCCGTAGTGCTAACCACAATACCGGCCTTACGGGCATTGAGGAAGGCCAATTCGATCGAGTCACGCCAGGGGTTGTTGCCACCACCAATCGAGTAGTTGATGACATCGACCTTATCCTTCACCGCCTGATCGATCGCTTGTAAGATGGTCACAGTTGGGCAGCTAGAGGAGTACTCACCGTCCTTGAGATATCCACAGACGTCGTAGGCAATGATATTGGCATGTGGTGCCACGCCAGATATGCTCACATTGATGCCATGTAACGACATATTTGGCACGATATTTCCCGCAGCCGTGCTAGCAGTGTGCGAGCCGTGGCCATCCTCATCGTCGGGACTAGGCTCATCCGTATCGAAGTTGTTGATAACCGCCGTCTCGGCGAACGTCCAAGCGCCGATCAGCTTATTGTTGCATTCAAACTGACTCGAATAATACTCGTTGGAGGGATCGCAGGCACCCAAGAAAGTGCCCTGGCCCAGCGGATTGAGATGGCGATATCCATCGCCGCCCACTTCGGCGAACGAAGGATGATGGCTGTTGATACCACTATCGATGATACCAACCACGATACCCTCGCCCTTGTAGCCGCTGATCAGGCCGCCGATCTCACCGTTTGGATACGCGTTGGTCTTGACGAGCACCGACAGCGAATCGCTCGTGAGTTGGTCGGCTTGGCTATTGGTGAGCGTGATGGTGCCCGCGTAGGTCTTGCCGCCATCGCTCGATGTCAATGCAGCGACCTGCGCTTGCGTGGCGGTATTGATGATCGCCGCGCTCTGGCTGGTGTTGTTCAACTCAACGCGGTATGTAAGCTCCTTGCTGCTGCTATCGAAGCTGAAGAGGCCGCGCCCCGTGAGCGAACTGCTCACAGCGGGCGAGAGGTTGTCACCTAAGAGTGTGGCCGCAAAAACACCCACTGCTGAGCCATCGTGGATCTGGTCGGCTTCGATCCAGGCGGGGCCAGCATCGGTGGTGAGCTCGTAGGACTGCTCCTGCTCGACCATCAGCACATTCGGCAGGTTGGCGATCTGCTTCGCTTCCGCCGCCGTCAACTCAAGCGCCACGCCGTTGAACGCGGTATCGTAGATCGCCTTCACACGGGGCGCATGCTTGATCTCGCGCTGGATGGCTTGGAGTGCGGCATGGCGCTGGCTATCCAATCGACTCCTATAGCGCTGGACAGTGCTATTCGCGAAATTCAGTTTGGGTGAGCGGGACGATTTGGCCAATTGAGCGGCGATATCCACCAATGGCTCGCCCGCCAATTGCACGATGTACGTGCTGACGGTCGAATCATCGACCTCGGAATGGAAGCGGACGGTTTTGTTGGGTGGTGTTGGAAGTGCCGGAGTTTCGGCTTGCGCCTGCATTGGCGCGGATGTTCCAGCAGTGAGCATCACGATGATAAGGAGGATGCCCCAAAGACGTAATGTTGGATGTGGCATTGTAGTTCCTTACGACAGAAAGACACCATTATGGAACAGGTGCCCCAACCTAAAAACGAATAGGAGCTATCAGGCATCTAAATCCTGCAAAGCAGTGTGATAGTTGCATATGGTGTGATGACACCGCTATGTAGAATGTCAATGCCATGAATAAATTGTTTAATGACATTATAGATCGAATTAATTGCAATAAAAACGTTTTCAAGGTTATTTTTATGAATAATGAGATCTTTGTAATAAAAAACAAAGCGCTATCGAAATTAACGTCATAAATCATGTACACCACTGCTGTTGACTCATACAAAATGGTTCGTGGGACGCGCTTGTCACAAAAAACACTCACGGCCAGCTCGGCAGATGCCAAGCTGGCCGTTTTACTCTGTATCAGCACTGCGCCTACGGCTTCTTCACCTCGGCGACGCGGTATTGCACGAGCTTACTGATCAACTCCAGCGGCAGCGGCTTATCCAGCGGTAGGCGTATCGTGCCCGCGCCCGCCCGATACCGCTCGATCTCCGTCTCGAACGCCGCATCGCCCTTGGGGATAGGGTAGATGCTGAGGTGCCCCTTGTATCCGGCGAAATGCACCACATTGCGACCATTCAGCTTGAACGTGGGGATTTTGTAGCTGATCGCCTCGGTGGCGTCGGGCAACAGGTTGTGCAGATACTCGTGGAGCGCCTGAAGCAGGTGCTGTGTTGCTTCGGGGAAACTGGCGATGTAGCTATCGACGGTCAGCGGCGATTGCGAATCAGAAGTGCTCATCACAAAGCCTTTCTGTGCTGCCCGCCAGCACACGTATGGGGAAATTGGCGGGGCACGCCGATGCGCACCCCGCCACAGAGGTTAGCGTGACACCACGAACGCCTCGCGGGCGGCGGCGATCGTCTGCTCGATCAACTCATCGGTGTGGGCCAGCGACACAAACGCGGCCTCGAACTGCGAGGGGGCCAAGTACACGCCGCGCTCCAACATCGCGTGGAAGAAGCGACCGAAGCGCTGCGTATCGGCGTGCTGCTTGGCGCTCGCGTAGTCGGTCACTGGTTCGGCGCTGAAGAAGAAGCCCCACATACTGCCCACCGCTGCGGCTTGCAACGGCACATCGGCGGCGCGGGCGGCCTCCAAGAAGCCATCGCGCAGGCGGGCGGTTGCGCGCTCAAGTTGCGCGAACACGCCGGGCTGGCTGATCGCACGCAGCGTGACGATGCCCGCCACCATCGCCAGCGGGTTGCCCGAGAGCGTGCCAGCCTGGTAGACCGGCCCAGCGGGCGCGATCTGCTCCATAATATCGCGCCGACCGCCGTACGCCGCCGCAGGCAGACCACCGCCGATCACCTTGCCCAAACAGGTCAGGTCGGGCCGCACGCCGTAGTAGGCTTGCGCGCCACCCAACGCCACGCGGAAGCCCGTCATCACCTCGTCGAACACCAGCAGCGTGCCGTGCTGATCGGCCAGGCGGCGTAGGCCGGGCAAGAACTCAGCGTGCGGCGGCACCAGGCCCATATTGCCAGCCACTGGCTCGACAATGATCGCCGCGACCTGCTCTGGGTTCTGCTCAAGCGCCTGCTGCACGGCAGCGAGATCGTTGAACGGCACGCTGATCGTATCGGCAGTGACGCTGCTGGGCACACCCGGGCTGTCGGGCAACCCCAGGGTCGCCACGCCGGAGCCAGCCTGCACCAAGAACTCATCGGCATGGCCGTGGTAGCAGCCCGCGAACTTGATCACCTTGGCGCGCCCGGTGTAGGCCCGTGCCAAGCGCACCACGCTCATCGTCGCCTCAGTGCCCGAGGAGACGAAGCGTACCATCTCCACCGCAGGCATCAACTTCGTGACAAGCTCCGCGATCTCGCTTTCGAGTTGCGTGGGCGCGCCGTACGAGGTGCCGAGCGCTGCCTGCTCACTGATCGCCGCCACCACATCGGGGTGCGCGTGTCCCAAGATCAGCGGCCCCCACGACAAAACATAATCGATGTAACGGTTATCGTCGGCGTCGTACAGAAACGCGCCCTGGCCCCGCGCAATAAAGCGGGGCGTGCCGCCGACGCCACGGAACGCGCGCACAGGACTGTTCACGCCGCCGGGCAGCAGGGTGCGCGCCTGCTCGAACAACTCGGCGGAGCGGGTGGTTTTGCTCATTGGAAACTCCTTATCGGTTGCGAAACGATCATCGGTTCGCCGTCTCTTCGTTCAATCGGAATGGTGTGGGTTCGGCGCTTGGGAGCGCAATCGGGCGATTGCAGCCTCGATCGAAGCGAAGAGCGCCTCATCATCGAGCGCCGCAAAGTCGTTGGTCAGCACATCAATGCGCTCGCCACCGATATCCAGAAAATCGTTGCGTGGCCCAGCGCCCTCGGTCGCGATCGGCTCGTACACGCTGATGTTCAGGTGATCGAGATGCCCTGGATGGCGCTCGCCGCTGGCGACCCGCTGCTTAAAACGCTCGAACAGGATAGGCCCATCGGCCATGCAGCGTATCTGCAACGGCAACAGCGGATACCGCTCTGCCAACTGACGGATGCGCGCGGTATCGAACTGTGGATCGAAGTTGCTCTCGGCGATCAGCGAGACGTTGGCCCGTAGCAGCGCCTCGATGGTGTGGTACAACAGTTGATAGCTCGCCCCGCCTAACGTGTTCGACCACTCCAGATCGCGCCAACCTAGCGTGTCGAACAGCACTTCCTTGAAGCCATCGCGGTGAAAAAGCGGCAGCCCGAGGCGTTGGGCTACTCGGCGTCCGAGCGTCGTTTTGCCCGAACAGGGCGGGCCGGAGATGAGAATCAACAGCGGTGTTGGCATAATAAGCACCTTCGCCACAATCGAGCGGCGCCCTTCGCCGATGGCGGCTTGGGGCGCAGCAGATACGCACCTGTCTGCCAGATGGCGTATCTGCCACGTATCGTGTGACGTTAACGCGGGTCCTCCGCCAACCAGCGTACCACTTCTTTGGCGTAGTAGGTGATGATCATCCCGGCACCGGCGCGTTTGATAGCCACCAAGCTCTCGATCGCCGCGCGGCGCTCGTCGATCCAGCCGTTCTGCGCGGCGGCCTTGAGCATCGCGTATTCGCCGCTGACCTGGTAGGCCGCCAATGGCAGATCGAAGTTGCGGCGCGTCTCGGCGATGATATCGAGGTACGGGCCTGCTGGCTTCACCATCAGGATATCGGCGCCCTCCTCCACATCCAATGCCACCTCGCGCTGCGCCTCGCGGGCGTTGCCGGGGTCCATCTGGTAGGTCTGGCGGTCGCCGAAGCTGGGGGCCGATTCCGCCGCCTCGCGGAACGGGCCGTAGAACGCCGAGGCGAACTTGGCGGCATAGGCCATGATCGGGACATGCCCGTAGCCACTGCTGTCGAGCCGCGCCCGAATCGCCGAGACCTGCCCATCGATCATGGCGCTCGGGGCCACGATGTCGACACCCGCTTCGGCGTAGGCGAGCGCTGCGCGGGCCAGCAGTTCGCGGCTCGGATCGTTCAACAGATAGCTATCCGGCAGAGCGGAGGTGTAGTGCGGGTTATCGTCGCCGGGCAGGTTCAGCAGGCCACAGTGGCCGTGATCGGTGTACTCGCACATACACACATCGGCGATCACCACCATGTGCGGGGCGCGCTTTTTGATGGCGCGAATGGCGCTGGGCACCGGGCCGTTGGGGTCCCAAGCCGCCGTGCCACTGGCATCCTTGTGCGCCGGAATGCCGAACAACAGCACCGAAGGAATCCCAAGCTCGACCAACTCGTCGATCTCCTGATCGAGCTGATCGACCGAGCGCTGGGCGTGGCCGGGCATCGAGCCGATCGGTTTGACGATGCCCTGTCCCTCCACGATAAACAACGGCGCAATCATATCGGCGGCATCGAGCGTGGTTTCGCGAACCATGCGGCGCAACACGGGCGTGTGGCGCAGGCGGCGTGGGCGATGCAGCAAAGTCATAGTAACCTCGTGTCTACTAAATCAGACGCACCAAGCAGAAGGGCGAGCCAAATCGATACTGCATCGCCGGAGTGGGTTGCGCCTGGGATTTGAACAAGACCAATTATAAAGTATTCGACTCGTCCTTGGCGAGCACCCACGAGAGCAACCCGCAGCCAGCGAAGCCGACTGCGTTCAGCCAGCCGTGGAACTGCACCATGCTTGGGATACTGATCCAGGTCGTGCCGCTGAACTGCCCAATCGCGTAGCCGATCGCCAACAACATCGAGATAATCAGCGATGCACCGGAGATCTGCAGCAGCAACTGTCGTATCACGCCGTTGATGGTCGGCATCACCACCAACAGCAGCAGCAGCGCGCAACCCAACATACTGCCAGCGAACAGAATGGCAGCGATCAGTTCGACGATCGGCGCGTATTGTGAGACGGTGATACCTATCGCCAGCATGCCAACGCCAAAGATCACGCCCCATGCGATCGGTTGGTACAGCGTCCAACGCTCTGGGTGCGCCTGCGCGATGTGGCGGCCCACCAATCCAGTGAGCAGCGGCGCGACGAATCCCGCATAGTGAAAATGAATGGCGGTCAACAGCACGATCGTGGCGCTGAATCCCATCAACTGGTAGCCGAACCGCGCGCTCAGCATCCAGATTGCGCCGACGGCGATGTAGAGCAACCCTGCATCGATCGCTAGCTCATCGAGCTGGAACGAGCCACGCTCCCACAATCGCAACAGCCCGGTGAGCGTCATGAGCACGCAGGTGATCAGCCAAGGCAGCAGCATCAGCGCGGAGGCGGCCCCGATCGGGAAGAAAAAGCCACAGGTGGCCGCGATGGCCGCAAAAGGCTGCATCAGCAGTGCGATCATGTAGCAGCGCCACGACAAGCCGTTGACTTGCGGCGGTGCGGCCAACGACAGGCCCATCGGCACGATCACCAACATCGCCAGCAACAGCAGGCGATTCAGCAGGGTGGTGGTCTCATCGGAGACTGGTAGCACAAACCACTGTACTAGCCAGATCAAGCCGCCGAGGTAAGTGCTGCCGCGGTTCCAGAGCCGAAGCGTTGCGGGATCAAGCTGCTCGATCATGGTGATTCCTTCGTACAGGCAACAAACTGCGGCATAACTGCTACAGGGTCGTCTACGAGTAGAGTGACACGTTGTGCGGCCCAAAGTGAGCGTCGATCTGCTCCGTGGGCAGCATCGGCACGAACATTAGTGAGCGGGCGGATCATTCGGGTGTTCCTCGAACCATTGTTGTAAGGCGCTGATCAGCCCTTCGGCGGTGAACGATTCGGCCACGGCGGCGACGCGCAGCAGCTCGGCTTCGGCTGTGGCGGCGGGGATCGGCCCGATGCAGATCAGGGCCGATTTGTTCAGCAGCGCGACAGCGGCACGGCGCGAGAGGCCCGCCGTTTGGCTCGCATTGAGGAGGTAGCGCACGGCGGATGAACTGCCGAACAGAATCGCATCGAACGGCTGTTGGCGCTGTTGTTCGAGCAGTTCTGTCGCGGCGGGGCCAGGGATGGTGCGATACGCGGTGACATCATCGACGAGCGCGCCCCGTTCGCGCAGCCCATGGACGAGCATATCGCGGGCGATATCGGAGCGGGGCAACAGAATGCGCTGGCCTTTCACGTCGCCGATCTCGGTGAGCGCCGATTCCGCCACGTAGCGCGACGGCATAAAGGTGGGGTGGATGCCATGCTCTGTGAGCACTTTGGCGGTGCTCGGCCCGATCACGCCGATCTGCAGGCGCGAGAGTGCGCTTGTCGGGATGTTACGCTGCTGCATCCGTTCGAACAGCGCGTTCGCGCCATTGGCGCTCGTGATCAGCAGCCAATCGTAGCTATCGAGCGAATCGAGCGCAGTATCGAGTGGGCCAAAGTCGAGCGGCGGTACGATCGCGATCAACGGATAGACCAGCGGAATGGCTCCGTAGGCGCGTAGGGCATCGATCAGCGTGCCCGCCTGCGCTTCGGTACGGGTGATCGCGATGCGTCGGTTGTGGAGCGGCTCTGTCTGCATGCTTCGAAACCCCCGTTCTCTCACGCTGAGATATAGTTGTGGGCGAGTGTGTCGTCGCACAGCGCAGCACGGTTATCCCAGCAGCGCGCGTCCCCCTTCGTCGAGCAGTGTGTTGGCGAGGCTTGCGCCGAGTTCGGCGGGTTGCGATGCGGGGCCACTGCGCGTACCGCGCACAGTGCGGCCATCGCGTGCGCCGATCAAGCCCGTCAACGTGAGCGTTTCCCCTTCGAGCGTGGCGTAGGCCGCTACGGGCACCTGGCAACCGCCGCCGATCTGGGCCAAGAAGGCTCGCTCGGCCACAGCTGCGGTGCGGGCAGCCGGATCATCGAGCGGCGCGAGCAACGCAGCCGTGCGCTCGTCGTTGGCGCGAGTCTCGATGCCGAGAATGCCCTGACTGACGGCGGGTAGCATCACGCTCGGGTCGAGCAGTTCGCTGATCTCATCGGCCCGACCGATGCGCACCAACCCCGCCGCCGCCAACACGATCGCGTCGTACTGGCCCTCGTGCAGTTTGCGCAGCCGTGTGTCGATGTTGCCGCGCAGATCGCTGATCTGCAGGTCGGGGCGCAGCGCGCGCAACTGGCAGGCGCGCCGCAGGCTGCTTGTGCCCACCCGTGCGCCGTGCGGCAGTTCGGCTAACCGCAGCCCACCCTGCGAGATAAGCGCGTCGCGGGGGTCCTCGCGCCCGACGAACGCCGTCAAAGCCATATCGGGCGGCAACTCCGAGGGAAGATCCTTGGCGCTGTGCACGGCCAAGTCGATCCGCCCAGCCCGCATCGCATCCTCGATCTCGGTGACGAACAGACCCTTATCGCCGATCGCGCTCAGCGGACGGTCGAGGATCACATCGCCCTTGGTCGTGATATGCTCGATGCCGACCTGCAGGCCCGGATGCGCCCGTTCGAGCGCGGCGCGGATCATGTCTGTTTGTGCGAGCGCGAGTTTGCTGGCGCGAGTGCCGATGATCAGCGAAAACGCGGCAGCGCGCGATTCAGCAGTGGTGTTCATGTCTCAAAGCCTATCATTCGGGCGAACCGTTGCTTTCTAGCCGATGTGGTCGCCCGTTCTATGTAACACTGCGAGGCAGGCACCTAGCACCTGCCTCGCACAGAGATCAGCAATTAGTAGTCGGCCAGCACCGCTGCGATGGTATCGACAAACTCGGGGTCGGCGTTCGGCATGCGGATGCGGTGCAGTGTCATGCCGAGCTCGGTGGCCTTCTGCTGCGCCTCGGTATCGATATCCCACAGCACTTCGAGGTGATCGGCCACGAAGCCGAACGGCACGCTCAGCACGTAGCGCACGCCCTCGTCATGCAGAGTTTCGAGCGCATCGAGGATGTCTGGTCCCAGCCACGGCTCGCCCGTCATACCCGCGCTTTGGTAGCAGAAGCGGTAGCTCGGCAGCCCCAGTAACTCGCTGATACCAGCCGCGCTATCGTGCAACTCCTGCGGGTACGGGTCGTTGTTCTGGGTGATCTTCTCGGGCAAGCTGTGCGCGCTGAACAGCACCACCACCTGATCGCGAACTTCGGCGGGGAACTTCGTCAGCGCCTCGCGGATGCGATCGGCGATCAGCTTGCGGAACGCGGGGTGGCCCTGCCAACTCTCGATAAACGTGAACGAGAAGGGATTCTCAACCTTCTCCAGCGCCTGCGAGATGTACTTGCGGTAGCCCTCAAGGCTGTAGCGCGAGTAGTGCGGCGCCAGCGCCAACGCCAAGACATCCTTCACGCCATCGGCGGCGATCTGCGGCACCACATCGGCAATAAACGGGTGCCAGTGCTTCATCGCCAGGTACACGCGATGGCGACCCGGCGCCTGCGCATCCAAACGAGCCTGGATCTGCTCGGCTACCGATTTCGAAAGGTCGAGCAGTGGCGTGCGACCGCCGACGAGCTTGTAGCGTTCGCGCAGATCGGCCAGCGATTGCGGCGAAGGTGGCCGCCCGCCGCGGATATGCGTGTAATACGGCTCCACATCGTCGAGCGTCTCGGGGGTGCCGTAGGCCATCAGCAAAATGCCTTCCGGCAATCTATCTTTCTGCATAGTGCAGTCCTCATCGAACAGCATCACCAGTGCATGAAACCTGTGTGAGCGTTGATAATGCTATATTTCAACAGAATGAACGTATTCGGCCAGCCGCGCCACGTTTTCGACCGGAGTTTCGGTCAGGATGCCGTGGCCAAGGTTGAAGATATGGCCTGGACGGCCCGCCGCACGGTGCAAGATATCATCGGCGCGGCGTTGGATCTCGGGCCATGGCGCGAACAGCACATGCGGGTCGAGGTTGCCCTGTATCGCGAAGCCTGGGCCGATCTGAGCCCACGCATCGTCGATCGGGATGCGCCAATCGACGCCGATCACGTCAGCGCCGCACTGCCGAATCTGGCCGAACAGCCCGGCGGTGCCCGTGCCGAAGTAGATCACGGGCGCGGCCTGCATGCTGTTCGGGCGACGGTACGCCTGCACACTGGCGATGATCTGCTGGATGTACGGCAGCACATACTCGGCGAAGTCGTTAGGGGCCAGCGCGCCGACCCAGCTATCAAACAGTTGGATGGCGTCGGCACCTGCTTCAAGCTGGGCCTGAGCGTAATCGGTGATCAGCTTGGTGAGCTTGCGCATCAGCAAGTGCCACGTCTCCGGCTCGCGATACATCAGCTGCTTAGTGCGGCGGTACTCGCGCGAGCCGCCGCCCTCGATCGCGTAGCTCGCGAGCGTGAACGGCGCGCCGCTGAAGCCGATCAGCGGCACCCGGCCATTCAGTTCGCGCTGCACGAGCTTAATCGCATCCAGCGTGTAACTGACCGTTTCGCGCGGATCAGCATCGCGGAGCGCCTCCACATCGGCATGGGTATGCAGCGGATTGTGGATCACCGGCCCTTCGCCTTTCTCGTAGGTGAGCTGTAGGCCCAATCCTTCGAGCGGCGGCAGAATATCGGCATAAATAATCGCGGCATCGACCTCGAAGGCCTTGATCGGCTGCAACGTGATCTCCGCTGCGATTTCGGGCGTTTTGACCATTTCGAGAAAACCGTGGCGAGCACGGATCTCGCGGTATTCGGGCATATAGCGCCCGGCTTGGCGCATAAACCACACTGGTGTGCGGTCTACATATTCGCGGCGGCAAGCCCGTAGGAAGCGGTCGTTCAAAATATACCTCAAGGTGGTTGAACGGTGCTGCCGCGCTCGAACGGCACAGCAGCACCAACAACACTAACCGATCAGCGACAGCGCTTCGCGCAGCGGGCGGTGGATGGCGGTGATGATGGGCGTATCGCGCAGCGTGTAGCGGCGGGCCTCCGTGGCGCGCAGGTCGATCACCAAGGCTTGGAAGCGCGGCAGATCCTCAGTCTCGTAGGCGACCACGAACTCCTGATCATCGATGCCGGTGGCGTACAGCAGCACCTGGCGCACATCGGCGTACTCGTGGCCGACGCGCATATGCTCGTTCATCATACCCTGGCGGGCATCGCGGCTCATCAGATACCAATCGCTCGTCTTGGTGAAGGGATAGACGATCAGGTAGGTCTGACGGTCGTCGAGGTCGATGGCCTGCTCCTGTGTGGTGGGGCGGCGCGTGTAGGCCGACGGTCGCGTGAAGCCGAGCAGCGAGTGCTTCTGCTCCAGGTAGGTGCCCATGCCCGTCTGCAAGATGCGGCTAGTCATCTCCTGCATTGCGATGGGCGAGGTGCCTTTGCGCCACAGCAGCAGGTCGGCGTCGGCTCGCAGGCCGATCGTGCTGTAGGCGTAGGTCTTGATCTCGGGGTGCGCCTCCTCGATCACGCGTACCAAGGCTTCGCGGCCCTCTTCGCGGGCCGCTGGCGATAACCGACGCCAGGCCGGATCAGCTTTGAAAGTCAAATAATGGACGAAGAGTTGTTGGCCTGGAGTCGGATTCTCTGATGACATGACGATCTATCCTTTAATTGCAATAGAACGAATCCAGCGTGCGTTGTGCACGATACGCGAGGAATCAGCGATTCAGATTGACCGAGCGGGATTCCTCATCGAGTTGGAATAATTGATGGAGCGCCTGCACCAAATGATTGCCCGTCTGCGGATTTTTAAGCGTGGCAATCGGTTGATGCAGCAGTTTATTGACGATCGCCGTACTGAGCGCGCTAATCGCCTCCTGTTCGCGTGGCGACAGGTGCGAGAGGCGCGACAACGTACGTTGCAATTCGTTGGTGCGAATGGCCTCGGCGTGTTGGTGCAGCGCTCGGATGGTCGGCACGACCTTTTGAGTCTCCCACCACTCCATAAACTTCGTCACCTCCACCTCGACCAACAGCTCAGCGTGCGAGATCTCGGCGGTGCGGGCCTGTCGGTTTGCCTCAGCGATGGGCTGGAGCGCATCGACATCGTACAGCTGCACATTGGGCAATTCGGCAGCCTCCGCCTCGATATCGCGGGGCACCGCCAGGTCGAGCAGCAGCGTCGGCCCAGCTTCGCGCAGCATCTCCGCGCTGATCACCGTGGTGGATGCCGACGTGCAGCTCACCACCAAGTCGTTCTCGGCCAACGCCTGCCCAAGTTGCTCAAACGGCAGTGCGGTGGCCCGATACGTGGTGGCCAGGTTTTGCGCGCGCTCGAAGCTGCGGTTGGTGATAGTCAGCTTGATGTTTGGCTCATCGTGCAAGTGCTTGAGCGCGAGTTCGGCCATGCGACCAGCCCCCACAACCAGCACCCGACGACCGTTCAGGCCGTTGAGTTGGGTGCGCGCGATGCTCAGCGCTACCGACACCACCGAGAGTTGATGGCGTGAGATGCCTGTGGCGGTGCGCACCAACTTGCCGGCAGCCAGCGCGTTCTGCAGCAGTCGCTCGACCAGTTGACCCGACGCGTTGGCGGAGCGGGCCGAGTGCAGTGCGTTCTTCAACTGGACTTGGATCTGATCCTCGCCCAAGACCATCGAATCTAAACCAGCCGCCAGGCGGAACAGATGCCGCACCGCCTCGGCTCCAGTAAATGTATACAGATGCCCAGCGAGTTCCTGCTGGTCGATCTGGTGGTAGTCTGCCAAGAAATGTATCAACGTGTGCGTATCGTCGGCGACAATGCCACCGATCTCGACACGGTTGCAGGTAGAAATGATAAAACCCTCGTCAGCGTAGGAGCGCAGCGAACGCAAGCCCGATTCGAGGTTTGTTTCATTAAAGGCCAGCCGTTCGCGCACAGACACCGGGCAAATACGCTGATGTGTGCCGATGATGACCAGTTGTGCCACGTCTCAAATCCTTCCAACCCAGAATAGAGATAATACTCATTTCTATGTTAGACGTCTACGAATGAAAAACGATGCATCATCCGTATGGATCTAGCATATACAGTTCATAAGCCGACCGATGCCGAGGCATCGCGGCCCTGACCTGTGCCTTTATGGTGCTTTCGCTGCGTCTGCACCTTCGTAACCAGCGACCATGCCCAACAGGATCGCATCCATGAATTGATCGATGCGGACATGCATACTCATCGCAGCGCCGAAGTCCGTCGGTTGAGGGATGCCGGGCAGGGGCATCTTCAGATGGGAAAAGGCGCTACGAAAGTACAAAAATGCCTCAACCGCGTCGTGGAGGCTAATATCGGCTTCCTGGGCTTCGCGGCCATAGGTCTCCCCCACCGTCCGGGCCTCGTTGAGGAAGCGACGATCGCTTTCGCGGCGATTAAGGTACTGTATGAGCAAGCCCAACAGGCGTTGGCCTAAGCCTCGCATTCGCTCGGTGACAGGGTTGGTCGAAAAGCGTGCGTGCCATTTTTGGTTGACAAGCTCGTGGACATCAAAATTCCAGTTTGGCTGAGGTTCGAACGCTTGCATCGCCACCATGTCGGAAGGTGGCGCTTGGATGAGGCGGTCGATCGCCTCACGAGGAAAACGCCGATGACCACCGAGTGTGCGTTTCATCGGTACGCGCCCACTATCGCCCCAGCGCCGCAACGTCGAGGTTGTAACGCCAAGCTGCATGCTCGCTTCCTGAAGCGATAGCCAGTCGCTTGTTTTGTCGTGTTCTTCAGCGCTCATAACACCAAACGTGCTTTATGAGGATTGGCTTACGCTCAATCGCTCGCGCCCGAAGGCTACGGCGGCATCGGCGGCCAGTTGGCCCTGCCGCACACAATCGGGGATGCCTACGCCACGGTAGGCGCTGCCCGCCAAGTAGAGCCCAGGCGTGCAGAGCGCATCGAGCGCATCAACATGCGCCAAATGCCCAACATCGTACTGCGGGTTACCGTTCATCCAGCGGAAGATCCGACCCCAAAGTGGTGTGGCGGTGATACCCAGGATATCGCGCAGCTCGGCGCGGGCCAGCTCTTCGATCGCGGAATCCTCCAGTTGCAACACATCGGGGTTGCGGGAACCGCCCAGGAACACGCGGATCTGCGTGAAGCCTTGGGGGGCGCGGTTGTCGAATTTGCTCGACATAATCGTGATGGCGTTGATGCGCCGCTTGGCTCGCTGCGGAATGACCAATCCATAGCCATCGAGCAGCGCGCCGACGTCGCCAGTGCGGTAGGCCAGCGTCAGCGTGCCAGTGCTCACGTAGCGGATCTTGCGCAGCGATGCCGCCAGCGAGGGACGGAAGGCCGACACCAGATGCGCGGCGGTGTACGCCGGAGTAGCCATAATCACCGCGTCGGCGTCGATCGTCTCGCCGTTCTCCAACAGCACGCGGTACGCGGCATCTTCGTTCGGGGTGTAGTTCAGCGCGGCCACACCCTGCCCACGGATCAGCCGACCGTTCAGTTGCGTTTCGAGCGTGCGCACCAGCTCGCCCACGCCGCCCCGCAGGGTGACGAACGGCGAGACGGGCCTGCCGTTGGTCTTGGCGCGCCGCATAGCCAAGCGCTGCGCGATGCTGCCACGTAGCAGGCTGCCGTATTGCGCTTCGAGGTCGCGGAAACGGGGGAAGGTGGCCAAAATGCTTTGGCGCTCTGGCTCGGAACTGTGGATGCCCGCCAACAATGGCTCGGCCAAGCGCTCCAGCGCCTCGCTGCCCAACCGACGGCGCACAAAATCGGCCATCGTCTCATCGGCCTTGTCGCGCTTCGGTGGGATCAGCAGGTCGAGGGCGAGGCGCAGTTTGCCACGAGTAGACATAATCGGTGAACGGGCGAACGGCAGGAACTGCGAGGGCACGATCAGCGACATCCCCGCGGGCATCGGCACTGGTTTTCCATCCACCAGCACGTAGGTGGGGTGCTTGGCGGGCTTGGTCGATTGGAAGGACGATTCCAGTCCTAAATCGCGGGCCAAATTCATGCCCCACGGTTTCTGGGTCAGGAAGGAATCGGGGCCGCCCTCCACCACGAAATCATCGATATATTCAGAGGCGATTTTACCGCCTAAACGTTGGTTACGCTCGATGAGCGTGTAGTCCACCTTGATGCCTGCCGCTTGCGCTGCCTGCTCAAGATAAAAAGCCGCGCTCATACCAGTAATGCCGCCACCGATGATGGCGACACGTAGGGTTGGAGTTGAAGAAGTGGAGGTCATCATAGGGTGGGAAGTTTTCAAATCTATCAAATCTTCCAAAACTCTCAAAACCTCTCTTAGTGTACCGCCTAACGGTGATTGTGTCAAGCTGCACAATCTTTTGTTTCACCGCATCAGCATACTGAAGATCGAATGATAATTTGCTGAATTCTTGGGCGGGCTAGCGATATTTCGTGAACGAAATGAATGTGCGTCGAGCGCATCAGAATCGGCAATTGCGTTTTTGGGGAAAAAACGAGCGCGATTCGATTCGAGATCGAGGACGATTGGGCCACCTTCAGGGCACAATAACCCGTGCTAGAATGCCAGAGCGTGCTCCATCACGCAGTTGTTTTTGCAGCGGAATCAAGCCGGAACATGGCGGATTCTGGCTGCTTGAGCAAGCGTAAGGAGAATCTATGCCTTACGATATTGAAATGAGTCACCGTATGTCTATCGAGGAATTGGATGCCATCGCGGGGCGCTCGGCCTGGGCCGAAGTGGATGAACTGGCGATCGCAGGCAACACCAGCGCCCTCCAGCGGATCGTGGGTGAGCATGTGGCTGTGATGGGCTTGGTGAAGGCCAACGGCTACGGCCACGGCATCGTTGCTGCGGCGCGGGCCATGCTGCGGGGCGGAGCCTCGCACCTAGGTGTTGCCACGGTTGGAGAGGGGCTTCAACTGCGAGCCGCCGGTATCAGCGCGCCGATCCTAGTGCTCGGCATCAGCCAGCGCCCCGCGATCAACGCCGCACTGCGAGCCAACCTCACGCTCTCGGTGAGCGCCGTCGAGACCGTGTTCGAAGTATCGCAGGCGGCCCAAGCACTCGGGTGCCAGGCCACAGTTCACGTCAAAGTAGACACGGGTATGCATCGCCTGGGCCTGCTGCCCGAGCAGGTCGTTCCGTTCTTGCAGGCTGTAAGGGATCTACCGAACCTGCGTTGGGAGGGCATCTACACGCACTTCGCCACCGCCGATGAGCTAGAGCGCCCCGAGGTCAAGCTGCAACACCAGCGCTTTCTGCGAGTACTGGAGCAAGTGGAGGAGCTGGGCTGGCGCTTCCCGATCCGACATGCCGCCAACAGCGCTGCTGCGATCTGGCACCCCGAGACGCGCTTCGACATGGTGCGCGCCGGTATTGCGCTCTACGGCGTCACCCCCACCGAGCTGCCGTTGCCCGGCGATTTCCGCCCAGCGCTCTCCTTCCACACCAGCATCGTGCGCATCGTCGATCTGCCGCCCGGTAGCCCGATCTCCTACGGCGGCGACTACGTTACCACCGGGCATCAGCGCATCGCCACGCTGCCCGTCGGGTATGCCGATGGCTTCCGGCGCGGGCCGCCCTGGCGCGAGGTGCTGGTGCGCGGTCAGCGCGTGCCCGTGGTGGGCCGCATCTGCATGGATTATGCGATGGTGGATGTGACAGGGGTTGCGGGTGTCGCGCTGGGCGACGAGGTGACGCTGCTCGGCACGCAGGGCGACAACACCATCGGCGCAGCGGAGGTGGCCTCGTGGCTGCACACCAGCGCCTACGAGGTGCTCGTCACGATTCTGCCGCAGGGCCGCCGTCGAGTGGTCGCGCATGCCCCACAGCCAGCCACTGGTGAAACAGACTAATGTGGGCGAGCGACGGGAGCAACGAGGCTTCCCGGACGCATCGCCCAGGCATTCCAAGCTAGAGATCGAGTTGTCGAGGCATCAGGGGCAACTCATCGACCCGCAGCGAGGGCGGCAGTGTACACGTCCACAGGACGGCCTCGGCCACATCGTGCGCCGTCATCAACTGGCGGCGGAACTCCTCGTTCGGATTGAGCGGGTAGATGTCGGTGTTGATCATCCCCGCGAAGATGGTGGTGACGTACACGTTGTAGGGCCGCAACTCGGCGCCCATCGCCTGGCCCAAGCCCGCCAACGCGAACTTCGCCGCGCTGAACGGCGCGATATTCGCCACGCCGATCTTGCCCACGCGCGAACCGATATTCACAATCAAGCCGCTGCGCTGGCGCTTCATGTATGGGATGACGGCCCGCGCCGCGTAGAAACTGCCGTTCAGATTCGTCTCGACGACCGTGCGGAAGTCGCTGTCGCTGAACTGCTCGGTTGGCGCGATCTTGTGCACCACTCCTGCGCTATTCACCAAAATGTCGATCCGACCAAACAGATTGTACGCGCTCTCGATCAGGCGGTAGATCTGCGCCGAATCGGTGACATCGGTTGGGATAGCGAGCGCCTTGCCGCCTTCCCCGGCGATCTCGCCAACCAGCCACTCAAGCTTATCGCGTCGCCGCGCAGCCGCAACCACCTGAGCACCTTCGCGCGCCAGTAGCCGAGCAGTCTCATAGCCAACGCCACTGGAAGCGCCAGTGATCACCGCTACACGCCCGTGTAACTTCATAAACGCCTCTTTGTATTCTCTAGCCGAATGTTTGAACTGTGTCGCGAGGCGATATGATACCATAAGCCGTATGGCTTGGTGGAAGCGCACCGCCTACAGCTTCGGCATGTGATCGGTCAACACCATCGCGATCTGCGCTGGATCGCGGATCAGCACTCCCTCGTCGTGTGTTTCGGTCGGCAGACCCGCCGCCTGCACCCGCGCCACCAACTGCTGCAACTCGGCGGTGCTCGGCAACACAATCGTGAAATACCGAATCCCCAGCGCGTCCGGCGGCGCGGGCGGCAGATTGGGGCCTTTCCAGGTGTTGAATGCGATCACGTGCGGCTGCTCGGCATCCAACCCCACCTCGCCCATGCGGAAGCCCTCGATCAGCGGTCCTCGCTCGAAGCCCAACAGCGTGTTGTAGAAATCGTACGAGGCATGCAGATCAGAGACGTAGAGGTGCATATGGCCGATCTGCGTGCCATCGGGCAGCGGCAGGTCCAGCCGATCGCCCTCTTGTAACTCGCTGAACAGCGCCTCGACATCGAGCGGATCGCGCCCGTTGCCCACCCGCCCATCGGCGTAGCGCACCACCATCTGCCCGTTCACCAACTCGAACACGGCATCATCGAGCGAGCGCACGTACAACTCGATCGTATTGCCTTCAAGATCCTCCAGGTACGTCGTCTTGGAGACGCCGTGATCGGTGGGTGCGTTCGGGTAGCGTAGCGCGAACAGCCGCGCAATCGCCCGCGCCAACTCCTTGCGGCTGGGGTAGAGCACCGCGAAATGGTACATGCCCGTTGAGTGCTGTACCCGCCGCGCCGAAGGCACCTCGCTCAGCCGCAACAGCATCTCGTTGGCGGTGCCCAGCGCCGCCTCGGCCCCCTCGCGCCAGAGCAGGTGGAAGCCCAGCACTTGCGTGTAGAATGCGATCTGGCGCTCTAGGTTCGCCACTGTCAAATGCACAAAGCCTAAGCGGGCTGTCGAAGGCATGCGGAACGCGCTTGGATGTGCGGATTGTGTTGTAGAAGCCATTGAAGTATCGTTGCCCCATATGCGCCGAACATCCTGGGCAGTGGATGCCCAAGATGTTCGGCAATCTTGTTACGGTAAACTACGTGTTACGAAGCGGATTCGTTCGAAGGAGCGCCGCCGAATGTGTGCACCTTCACCGGATGAATCGTCACCACCACGCGCTTGTGGCCCGGCGCGCCGATATTGCGCAGATTCACGCCGCCGTACTTTGCACCAATGCGATCCGCGAAGGCGAAATCGGGGTCGGGCGTGATCTCGGCATCGCCCCGCAACTCAAGCGTGCGGCCTGGATTCGCCACATCGATCACAAAGAACGAGCAGTGCGGGTCGCGCTCCAAGTTTTTCACTTTATAACGCTCGGTGTTCAGCGAGATCTTCACTAAACCATCGGCTTCATCGTATAAAAACCACAGCGCTGTGACCTGTGGGCGACCGTCTGGCCCGTTTGTTGCCAGGATGCCTACGCCTGCGTTGAGTAAATCCTTGTGTGTCTCGGGGATCGTTACCATTGGATTATCCTTGTCTTGCAAACACTACGCTCCGTGCCCTCGTGCGCAGGAGCTCCTAGCGGGCCAGTCGCCTGATACCAAACCCGAGCGCGAACACCATCAGCGCGGCAACCGCCCACACCCACGCGGTTTCGGAAGCGCCACTGGTGCGCGGCAGTTCGGCTGGTAGCGGTGCACTCGGTGCTGGTTGCGCCTCGCCCGTTGTAATACGCCCGTCGAGCTGCGCGCTCACCGGGCTGTGATCGCGGATATACGCACGCAGCGTATCGCGAATGTCGGTGATACCCGTTTCGCGGTAACTCGCCGATGCGAAGATGCTGCTATAGCCACCCGCGACTTTTCCTTGAAAATCGCTGGTCGCAACCGTGTACTCACCGTTCGGATCGAGCGGTGCGTACCCAGCGGCGGGATTCGCGGCATCCTTGAGGATCTGAATGTCGGTGGCCTTGCCCTCGACGATCCGGAAGCGCACTCCCGACACCTGCGAGAAGAAATCCGAGCCAGCGCGCGAGACGCTGTAATCGAGCAATTCTTGGATCTGCGCGCCGCTCATCGTATAGACCAACACCGCATTTTTGTAGGGAATCGCGGTGCGGAACGCCTCTTCGGTGATGGTGCCGGGCGGGATAGGCTCGCGGAAGCTACTCGACGTTGTGAGCGCCATCTGCGCCTGTGCGGCCTCGCGGAAGATATCCATCACAAAGTTGCCCAGAACCGCCTCGCCGACGAATTGGCCCTCGGTCGATAGCTCGACGGCGGCGGTGCCGATCGGCTCGAAGAGCGCGGCGTATTGGGGATCGGCCTCCAGATCAGCCTGCATCTGCGCCACACGCTCGGCGATGCGTGGATCGGGCTGCAGATCGTTGCTCATCCGCACCAAGCCGCCCGTGACGCCGCTGAGTGCACCGTCGTTGAAATGCAACTGGACATGGCTCACGTAGGTAGCATACTGGAACGGCGAGATCATCCAGGTGTTCGTGTTCGGGATCTGGAAGAGATCCTCTTTGCGGTGGCTGTGCGTCCCGAAAATAAGGTCGATGCCGGGAACGGCCTGTGCCAGCGCAATATCATCCTCACGGAGCGCGTGGCCGATCAGCACTACCGCATTGACATGCTCCTGCTCGCGCAGGGCGCTCACCACTTGGCGGGCCGTGGCGATGCGGTCGCCGAAGGTTGCGCCGACCGCCGGGCGTAGCGGAGCTGAGATCAGTCGCTCGAAGTCCGGCCCGGCCAGCGCGAACACGCCGATCTTGATGCCGTTCACCTCGAACACGCGGTACGTCTTGCCATCGTACTGCAAGAGCGGCTGCCCGTTGCTATCGAGGATGTTCGAGCCGAGAATCGGATAATCGAGCTGTTTGCGGCATTCCTCAAAGACTTCGGGACCATAATCGGAATCGTGGTTGCCATACGCCATCGCATCGACGATCCCGTTGAACCAGGGCCACTCGGCGCACTGATACTTATCCGACCATGCCGGAGTGCCGAGGTTGATCGTGTCGCCGCCATTGAAGATCAGGGCGTTCGGATCATTGGCGTAGGGCTGCAGGTACGCAAACAGCCGAGCGATACCAGCCGACTCCGCTTGACCTTCGGAGTAGAAAGGAACCGCGTGCGAGTGGTAATCCGAGAAGTGCAACAACGTGAGTGTTGTGCTCTGTGGAGCGGGTGCTACGGCGAGGAGGTTGATGCTCATCAGAAGGAGGAGGGCGAACTTTTTCACAACATTCCTTTCTGAAGTTACACTACCGATGGAAGGATACAGTGGAATCATTGTAGCACACTCGCCAAGTGCGCACCCGCCTCTCGTCCACGCTCCACTCGCACTGAGCCAGAACTTGGTGAGCAACAACATTCAACCAACCCATCTATGAAACTTGGCAAGTTATACCAAATCCGAATGATTACTTACACCAATGACATATGAATTTTAGGGCGTGATACTCCTTTTCAACCGATACTCACATCTCCTGAAACAGGTGATGTCGAGGCGCTGCGCGTAGCAGCGCCTCGACATCACAAAAAGAAGAAAGAACCTTGCTGCCGCAGGCTAAAACTGCTTTTAATGACAACTGTCCAACCGGATTTAGTATTACAGAAAAGGCGGCAGAAAGGCCCGTGCCTTTAGGTCGGGGATGAATGCCGTCCTCGATAGCCAATGAAACGCACTGGCACACACGGATAGCACTTGCGTTCTATCCGAAGTTAATCCATAATAGACGGTATGAGCGTTCTGCATAAATCCGCATATCAGTATCAGTACCGTCTGCATCTGACGAAAGGCCAGCAGCGTCTCCTTGAGGAGCAGCTTGAGGAATGCCGCTGGGTCTACAATCAGACGCTTGCGGCCCGTCGTGATGCCTGGGAGCAGCACCAGAAAACGCTTGGACTCTACGACACTCAGGCCATGCTTCCCGACTGGAAAGCCGT